>Ga0209698_10005622_pt1 | contig 13525 bp, 12 predicted proteins | sample LitLauG_LLR_2012_FD_187203 | JGI IMG/M metagenome (GOLD analysis project Ga0209698, IMG submission 187203) | Freshwater sediment microbial communities from Pennsylvania, USA - Little Laurel Run_MetaG_LLR_2012 (SPAdes) (version 2) | ecosystem: Environmental > Aquatic > Freshwater > Creek >... | reverse complement strand
CCCAAGGCGTTGGCGGATATCGACTGGCTGCCCCCCTCGTGTGCCTACCGCCGCGTGCGTGACGGCAAAGGTCTGGCGTGGTGGCATCCGCTGGTCTCCGGCGATCCCGACACAGTGCATCAGGCGGGGGTATCGGTGCGCGGCCGAGCGATCAGCGAACGGCGGGCGGGGGCGTTGGAGGCGCATATTGTCGATTGGCCCGGAAAAGCACCCCGGGTTCGCAGGGCCAAGGACGATGGTAGCGGTCCGCCTCTCAAGGATGATGAACTGAAGGAACCTGTTTGATGTTGAAGAATGCTTTGTACGGCGGGATCAACGCGGCCGTGGTGACCGCGATGAATGCCGACCTGTCGATCGACCTCGATCGCATGGCCGCGCATTGCCGCTGGCTGCTCGCCAACGGCTGCAACGGGCTGGCGGTGCTCGGCACCACCGGCGAGGCCAACAGCCTGGGCGTCAGCGAACGGATCGAGGTGCTGGAGGGTCTGGCCGCGCGCGGCATTCCCGCCGCCAAGATGCTGCCGGGCACCGGCACCACGGCGATTACCGATACCGTACTGCTGACCCGCCACGCGGCGGAACTGGGCTGCCGCGGCGCGCTGCTGCTGCCGCCGTTCTACTACAAAAGCCCGTCCGACGACGGGCTGCTGGCGTATTTCAACGAAGTGATCCAGCGGGTTGCCGGCGACATCAAACTGTACCTGTATAATTTCCCGCAGCAATCGGCGATCCCGTTCTCGGTGGATTTCATCGGCCGGTTGCTGAAGGCCAATCCCGGCAAGGTGAAGGGGATCAAGGACAGTTCCGGCAACTACGAGAACAGCCTGTCCTATGCGGAAGCCTTCGCGCGCGACGGGTTCGAGGTCTATGCCGGCGATGATGGGTTGCTGCGGCCATTGCTGGAGAAGGGTAGCGCCGGATCGATCACCGCCGCATCCAACGTGAATTGCGCGCTGGGTGCCGAAGTGTATGCGAACTGGGACAACGCCCGCGGTGCCGCGGCGCAGGACGTGCTGTCGGCGACGCGCAAGGCGGTGACCTCGGTGCCGCTGATCCCGGGATTGAAGGCGCTCGTGGCGCGCAATACCGGCGACCAACGCTGGCTGAACATCCGCCCGCCGCACCTGAAGCTCACCGAGGCCCAGACGGCGGCGCTGTTCACCGCGTTCGACGCGAGCGGGATCACGTTGGCCAAGGCGGCCTGAAGCGGTCACTGGTGAGGACGGTCTTCGTTCCAGCGGTATCGCCCTGACTGGAATCGCGTAGCGATCCCAGGGTGATGAAATTGCTTACACAATGGGATCTAGCCGCCCGTCACGAAACTGCAGCAAGCGGTCGAACCGGTCGAAGATCGTCTCGTCGTGCGTCACCACCAACACCGCCGCCTGCTGGTCAACGGCGATGCGCCGCAGAAGGTCCATCACCACACCGGCACGCTGCGAGTCGAGCGGCGCGGTGGGTTCATCGGCGAGGATGATACGTGGGCTATTGGCCAGTGCACGGGCGATGGCGACGCGCTGGGCTTCGCCGCCCGACAGGGCACCCGGCATGGCCTGCCGGCGTTTGCCGACCCCGAGGTAGTCCAGCAGCGCGTCGGCTCGCGTGCGCGCATGACGCGCAGGCATGCCCGCGAGTTCCATGGCCTCCACCACATTCTCGGTGGCATCAAGGAACGGCAGAAGGTTATGGGTCTGGAATATGAAGCCGATCTTCTCCAGGCGTAGCCTGCGCAGATCGCGCCGCAGCCAGCGCCCATCGTAGATAGGCTCGCCATCAAGTTGCATCCAACCGGCACTCGGCTCCGTAACGCAGCCGATGACGTTCAGCAGGGTGCTCTTTCCCGACCCGCTCGGCCCGCGCAGCCCGACGGTCTCGCCCGCGTGGACGGTGAGCGCGACATCCACCAGTGCATCAACACGCGTGTCGCCTGCGCCGAAATGCTTGCAGATGCCCCGCACCTCCACGCGCGGCTGGGGTGGGTTGGCGTTCAGCGTCTCAGCCACTGGCGAGGGCCTTTGCCGGATCGATTTTGACTGCTGCGCGAACGCCGAGTACGGAGCCAAGCAGGCAGACGGCCACCACGACTCCGAACAGGATCGCGATGTCACGCGGCTCGACCAGCAGGCGGCGGGGGAAAATATCTTTGAGTTGCAAGATCAGCAACAGGCCAATTGCATACCCGCTGATGCCGAGCACCAGCGCCTCCTGCACGATAAGACCAACAATCGTTCGGTCCGGCGCGCCAATGAGTTTGAGCGTGGCGATCGAGCGCAGTTTGTCCATGGTGAGTGTGTAGATGATGAGCGCGATGATCACCGCCGAGACGGCGATCAGAATTCCCATGAACATGCCTAACTGACGCTGCATCTTCTCGATCACGAACTTCGTCAGATACTCTTCCTGCTGGGGTTCTGTGACCGCGGACAGGTGCTTCCAGCGCTCGATCTCCTCCGCGACACCGCCAGCCGGCACGCCAGGGTGAAGTGACACCAGCACCGCGTTGACATCCGCGGTTGTCGGTGGCTTCCGGCCCGCCGCCTTCTCACGCCGCTGCAACGCTGGCGGCACTGCAAACTGGAGCGATTGCGCGTCGAGCAACGTGACCCAGCCAACGGGATCGCCGGCGGACGTCACCATCCCGGTGGTCAGACCAACCACCGTGAAAAGTTCGCTATAGGGACCGAGCGGTATCCGCTTGCCCACATTCAATCCGGATGAAGCGTCCACGACAATCTGATAGTGGCTCTGTGTCAAACCATGGCCCGAGGCGATATTGATTGGTCCACCCGGTCGGCCGATCTCGTAGCCTTCGAGGAAGAAGCGGAATGGACTGCCCGCGACCGTGGTTTGCACGGTCTGAAATGTCACGGCGCCGGCGGTCGCCACGCCGGGGATTCGCCGCACCAGATCGCGCGTGTCACTCGGGATTCGCGATGGCTCGGCGAATGGCCCACGCGTGCGCGGCTGCACCACCCACAGATCGGGATTGGCGACCCGTGGAAGGCGCAACGCGTCGTCCAGCGCGCCTTCGTAGATGCTCATCATGGCGATGACGACGCCAAGCAGCATGCCGAGCCCGACCGCTGTCAGTGCGAACCGCGGCATGTTGTGGCGCATGTCGCGTAGCGCGAGGTTCATGGTGCCGGCTCGTTTGCAACGGTCGCGGCGCGCCCGATGCGAAGTCCCGCCCGCGGCGCCAGCACGACGTCAGCGCCGTCAGGCAGGCCGGCGACGATCGGCAGTCTGCCATCCACCAGTTCCGGTCCAAACGAAACCCGCCGCTGCGCCAGCTTGCCCTGCTCCACGGTCCAGACCATGCCTTCGCCGCCGCTGAGGCCGGTCACGGCGGTCTGCGGCACGAGCACCGCTTTGGGCACGGTTCCGGTGACGATGAACACTTCCGCCTGTTCTGCCAGGTGGATGTCAGAGGGGATCGTGTCGAACACGATTTCGACCAGTCGCTCCTCGTTGACCGGATCGCTCTGGATTTCGATCCGTGCGACATGGCCTATCATGCGCTCCTCGGGACGGGAGCGCAGCACGATCTCCGCCTCCTGACCAAGCTTAAGTGGTCCGGCCAGCCGTTCATCGACATAGCCCAATACCCAGATCGTCCGCGGGTCAACCAGATTGAAGACCGCCTGACCCGGTACCGGCATGCTGCCGAGGTTCAGATTGCGGGCGACCACCAAGGCATCGTAGGGCGCAAGCAGCGTGTCGTTAGCCAGCGACGCTTGCTCGAACGCCACCTGAGCCTTCGCGGCTTCCAGCGCCGCATTGGCCACGCCGACCTCGCTGCCCGCCACGTCGAGGTTCGCACGCGCCACCCGCATAGCGGCCTCGGTGGTCTGCGCCTCCTCTTTCGAAGCGTATCCAGAGCGAGCAAGCTCCGTCCTGCGGGCACTGATGGCCTGGGCATTGGTTAGATTGGCCTGCGCGCTCTCAACGTCCGCCTTGGCTTTTGCGATATTCGCCTCCGCCAGGGACACCCCCGCTCGGGCAGCGGCGAGCTGCGCTTCCACATCGCTGGCATCGAGCCGCGCGAGAACAGTCCCGCTCCGAACATGGTCGCCGTGATCCGCGGTGAGATCGACCAGCACACCCGCGACCTTGAAGCCCACATTGGACACCACGCGGGCGCCAATCGTACCGAGGCCGAAGACCTGCTCTCGAACGTTCGTCTGTACCGCCGCGATCCGCACCTCGACCGGCCGCACGAATTGTGACCAGGCCCAGAAGCCCACCCAGGAGACAGCCAGGAGAATGGCAAGCAACGTCAGCGCGCTGCGCCACGAGGGCGGACGGAACCAAGCGCGATGTCGCGCCGGAGTGTTGATTTGCGGCGGCGCGTCCGTGAGTGGGCTGAAATTCTGAAGCGGTAAAACCGACATCTCAAGGTCCACTGGCTGGAGTGCTCCAAAACTGGAGCGAGACCTGATCTGTGGCCTTGATATCGATCAACGAGCGATCCTACGCGCCGCTCACGCGGTCGACTTGCACTACCTCAGGCGATAGGCCGAGTGACAGGACACACAGTTAGGCGTGATTTGCGACAGGCCCCGATTGCAGGCGCGAAGCGGCGGTAGGCGGCGAGATCGTCGAAGTCGTTCACCCCGCGCATCAGCGGCGCATCCATGACCGCCTTCTTGAGATGGCCGTGCGAACTTTCGATGGAGCAGTTTTCATGCGCGACGCCACGATTGTTGCGGGTCGGTTGCATACCGTAATGGGCGCACAGCGTATCATAGCGCCGGGTCAGATACTCACGCACATCCTTGGCGAGATTACGGAACGCGGCCGAGAGGCTGTCGCTGCGATGCTCGAGGGGCGAACCGCCGAGCGTCTCAGCTTGATTGTCGCGCAGCAATGGGCCAACGGCGGCCGGTATGAGTCCTTGTTAGACGCGCGGCCGCCCCACCAACCCCGCGCGCGATACCATTCGCCGTTGTCGCCGGAAAAGTCGGCGACAACGGCGAATGGTCTCAAATCACATCTGGACCGCCTGAACCGCCTCCTCCAATTCCTGGAATGTCGGCATATGTTCGCTTGGCACCATCTTCCGGCCGGATTCCACGCTCACCTGCGGCGCGTTCCCGTGCAGGTGCGTCACCAGCACCGCGCGAATCACTTCCAGGTACTTCGCTTCCTCCTCGACGATCCCCTTCATGCGCGATGAAAACGGACCGGCCAGGCCATACGCCAGCAGAATGCCCAGGAATGTGCCGGTCAGGGCGCCGCCGATCATCGCACCCAGAATCGCTGGGGGCTGATCGATATGCGACATCGTCTTGATCACACCCAGAACCGCCGCGACGGTCCCCAATGCCGGCAAAGCGTCGGCCATGTTCTGCATGATGTGCGATGGATGCAGTTCCTCGACCAGCACCTTCTTCAGCTCCCGCGCCATGACGTCCTCGATCTGGTTCGGATCGTCGGCGTTCATCCCGACCATGCGGAGGTAGTCGCACACGATCGTGGTGGCGTGGTGATTGGCCAGGATTTTGGGGAATTTCTGGAAGGCCGCGCTGTCATTGGGCTTCTCGATATGCGCCTCCAGCGCCATCGCCCCCTTGGTGCTCGCGAGGCGCACGAGAAAGTACAGCAGGCTGAGAAGGTCGATGTAATCCGCCTTATGGAAAGCGGCGCCTTTCAGCATCTTGCCGAACGCACCCAGCGTATGTTTGACGGCGTGCATGCTGTTGGCCATCAGCATGGTGGCGATCGCGGCCCCGCCGATGGTCCACATCTCGAACGGCACGGCCTCGATCAGCGGCTCCATGCTGCCGCCGGAGGAGAGGTAACTCCCCAGGACGCAGCCGAACAACAGGACCAACCCACCGATGATTAGCATGGTTCGGCATTCGCAGGCATGCGTTGTTTGGACAGGCCAAACCCTACCGAGGCCGGTAGATCGGTACTCACGGCTTCACGCGGACTGGTTCGGGCGGCGCCTCGCGCAGCACAAGAATGGCGATCCGCCGGTTTGCCGCCGCCAGCGGATCGGCCGGCAGCAGCGGATCGCGGTCGGCATTCCCGGTCACCGACTGCACCCGCCGTTCAGGAAAACCGCCCTCGACCAGCAGTCGCCGCGTCGCATTCGCCCGTTCGGCGGATAATTCCCAGTTGGTCCGTTCGGGTCCCGGAAACGGCGCGGCATCGGTGTGCCCGGCGATCGAGATCGATTGATGCAGTTTCATCAGCACCGGCACGACCTTCTGCAGCAACAGCCTGGCCCGTTCGTTCGGGGCCGACGATCCGGTGGGAAACATCGGCAGCTTCACCTCATCGAGGATCTGAATCCGCAATCCGTCGGGCGTCATGTCGATCGCGAGCTGTTTGGCGAGATCGGCCAACGCCGGGTCCGCCCGCACGGCGGCCTTGATCTGTTCGGCCGCCTGTTCGAAGGCGGCTTTCTCGGACCTTGCCTTTTCGGCGGCCATCTCGGCCGGACGATTATCCGGCTGACCCTCCCGCCTGACCTCGGACCCGCCGCCGGGACCGGGCGCGGGCCGCGTGGCTACCTGGCCCTTCGGCTTGTCGCCTGCATCCTCGTCAGCGCCCTGATCGTCGGCGAGCGGGCCGGTGCCGGCGCCATCGCCGGAGTCGGCCTGGTGGAATTCGGTGTAGACGGCGTCGTTGCCATCGGCGGTTCGGTGGATCACCGGGCGCTTGCCCTCGGTGATCTGGACGCTGCCGCGGTCGGACACCAGGGCGCCTTCGTCAAACGCGGTATGGCCGCCGAACGGCTCGCCTGTACCGGAAGACGCGTGCGACATTAGGTTATTAGGGCTGAAGTAGTCCGCCAGGCCCTTGCGCTGGTCCTCGGTGGTGGCGTTCAGCAGCCACATCAGCAGAAAGAACGCCATCATCGCGGTCACGAAATCGGCATACGCGACCTTCCAGGCGCCGCCATGATGGCCGCCTTCGACGATCTCATACTTCTTGACGATGACCCCGCCCTTGGAGCCCTTCTTGTCACCCTTGCCCGCCATGCCTGACCTCCGGAGAGACGCAGGATGACGGATAAACGTTAACCGATCCCTAACCGATGCGACAAAGTCGAACTATTGTCGTAGCCGCCCCCTCCCATCGATGGAAACGGCCTACGCCGCCAAAACACTGGTCGCATCCAGGCAGCCTCCAATACCTTGTCGCTGGTCGCCCCTATGGACATGTCTTATCCTCCACCCAATGTCGCAACGCTAACCCCAAGGCCCGCGCCACACAGAGGCACCTTCATGACCGTTCAGACCACCGCGATCGCCAACCACGAGAGCGCCCTCGTCGAGCAAATCGTGGATGACGGTGTCCGTCGGTATTTCGACGACCGCCGTGGGCGGATCGACGCGTTCGTGGACAAGAATTTTTCGGTGCGCGGCTCGATCAGCCTGCATCGGGAGGCGGTTGGGTGGGACATCGCGAAGGCGCCGCTCAACCTGGCGATGGCGGCCCCTCAGGTCGGGCTGCTGGTGGCGGCGCAGATCGCCCGCAAGCTGGGGGCACCAAGGGTCGCCGAGCAACTCGGCGGCAAACGCCTGGTCGTGCATACGGCGGTTGGCAAGGAATTGGCGTGGCGGCTGCACCATGACCTGCTGGAACTGCCGTATCGCGCCGGTGACCGGGTGACGCACCGGGATGCGCTGGCGGAGACGATCCTGGCTGATCCCCGCGTGGTGGCGGCCTTGGCACCGGCGCTGGAGGCGATTGCCGCGCGCGGCGACGATCCCGCCCTGCGCCGGCGACTGGAATCCGCGATGGCCGAGTATGCCCGCACCCGAGCGGCGGCGACCGAAATCACCACCGCGTTGCTGAGTTTAAGCGCGGGGGCTTTGGCGCTGAAAAAACTCACCCCGGGGGCGATGTCGCTGGGTCCCACACTGGCGGCGGCCATCGCGCAACGCGCCGCGGTGATGTCGTTTCCCATGGGCGGCGCGATGGGATCACTGTGGTACACGCTGTTTCCGGTGGCGCCGTCAGCGGTTCTGGTGGCCGGGCTGACCGGAGGATTGATGGCGGCCTCGACCGTCGCGTCCGCCTTTGCCGGCGTGATCGCCGATCCGGTGCAGCGGAAGCTGGGTCTGCATCAGGCACGCCTGCGGCGGATGCTGGATGCGCTGGAACGGCAGATGGGCGATCCCACCGCCCCCGGCTTCGCAGTCCACGATCATTACGTCGCTCGGTTGCTCGATCTGTTCGATGTCGCGGCGGCTGTGGCGCGGATGATCGCGCGGTAGCCAGGGCTGTCGGAGGCGGCCGCACCGCCACCCGGCCTTACGAACACCAAGGTGTAGCAGCGATTTCATTCATCGCGTTCCGCGACGATGGCGGTCACCCCATCAAACCGGCCGCGATATTCACTGTGAAAGCAACGATGATAGTGTTGAACAGGAAACTCAGCAATCCGTGCAGCGTCGCGACGCGGCGCAGTTTTCGACTGGTGATCTCGACATCGGATACCTGGAACGTCATTCCCAGCACCAGCGCGAAATACAGGAAATCCAGGTAATCCGGCGCCACCTCCCTGGGAAAATCCAGGCCACGATCGAAATCCGGACCACCCAGGTCCATCCCATAGAATTCATGCGCGTAACGGAACGCGAAGGTCACATGGGTCACCAGCCACGACAGAAACAAGGTGACCGCGACCAGCGCGATCTCTGCCCCGCGCCACGCGGCAGGGCCGGTCTTGATCGCGGCGAATTCGGCGCTGACAGCAACGAAGCTGACGATGACAACCCCCAGTGTGACCCAGAAGATCGTCCACTCGCCCTCTTGCTCCGCCTCGGCGGCTCGCGGCATATCGTCGGGCGATGCCGTCGCGAATAGATGCGTCGCCAAGACTAGGAACACCAGCACGCCAATGTCCCAGGCGAGAATCCCGCGGGTGGTCAGCGACAGCGCGGCCGGCAGGAGTGGCGCCACCAGGAGCATGACAACGAAGCCGGCGAACAGCCTCGGCCGTCCGCGAACGACCAGCCAAACCGAACCCATCAGGATAACGCCATCAACAGACCAGCCATCAGTTTCCCTCGATACGCCAAACTATCAATCTGAATATGCTCGTCCAGTGTATGCGCCCCGGTCCCGGCCACGCCCAGCCCATCCAGCGTCGCAATCCCCATCGCCCCCGTAAAATTCCCGTCCGAACCGCCGCCGGAGCTTTGCGGATTGATCGTATAGCCAAGCCTGCCCGCGATCTCGCGCGCCGTCTCGTACAACGCCATGCCCCGCGCGTTCGTCTCCCACACCGGCCGGGTGACGCCACGCGTCACGGTGAACTGGACCTCGTTGGAGGAGGCGCGCAGGCCCAGCATCGCGGCGACCCCACGGTCCAAATCCTCTTGCCGCTTCGCCATCGACAATGCCTCACCGGTGCAGATGGTGGTGACGCAGTTGACCCACTGGCCGCCGTGGATGACGCCGACGCTGAACGTGCAGCTTTCGGTGGTCATGTCCTCGATTTCGATCAGTTTGCGAGCCATCTCCCTGATCGCCGACCGCCCGGCCCCAAGGCTCGCCCCCGCATGGCTTGGCCGGCCAGTGGCTTCCAGGTTAAATCGAGCAATGGCGTAACGTCCGGTGACGACGCCACCGTCGGGGCGGGCCGGTTCCGGAACCAACACGTATTTGTGGCGGGCGGCCTCCGCTTCGATCAGGTCACGCGTGGACGGGCTGCCGATTTCCTCGTCACTGGTGAGCAGCACGGTGATCGGCAGGTTGGTTCGCAGGCCAGCGCGCTGGAGCTGGCGGATCGCCTCCAACGACAGATAGTTGCCGCCCTTCATGTCCAGAATACCCGGCCCCCAGGCGCGGTTTCCCTCCCGCCGGAATGGTAATTTTTCCAATGTACCGATCGGATGCACCGTATCCAGGTGGCCCATCAGCAGGATGCCGGGTTCGTTTGGCGTCGCATGCGGAAACGTCGCGCGGATGCAATCGCCGCACCCCAAACGACCGGCCACGCGTTCAATCCGCGCACCCGCCAGCACCAGGGCGCGCGAAGCGATGTCCATCATGCGGTTGACCGCCGCCGAGTCGAAGGTCGGGCTTTCGCACTCAACCCATTCGCGCAGTCCCGCCAACATCGTTTCGTAATCGAAAGGTAATACATTGGGGTCCATGTGTCGATCTCCAGGCGGTTGGCCCAATGCTGCCACGGTCACGGCAACAGGGCGAGCCTGTGGCCGAGCCGATCGAAGAAGGCCGGGGCGTTGATGGTTTCCAGCACCATGGCGTTGAGCGGATCGCCGGTGCGACCCCAGCGATCGATCAACGTGCGGCCTCGGCCGGGGCCTGGACCCAGATCCATGCGCACCGAACAAGGACGGGTGGTGAAGAGATCGGGCCAGATCAGCCAGGCGACGGCGCACGGGTCATGCAACGGCGCGCCGGCACCGCCCAGTCGTTTTGATGCCGGCACGGTCGCCTGGATCTCGCACGCGGCCGCCAGGCAACGGCCGCCGCCCAAGGCGCGCCAGACGGCGATGCGCGCCGGCGTTGTTAGCGCCTGGGCCGTCAATTCCAAAGTCGCGAACACCACGGGACGGCCGCAGGCAAGCAAAATCGCCAGGGCTTCCGGATCGCTGATCGCGTTGAACTCGGCGGCGGGCGTCATGTTGCCTTCGCCCCACGCGCCGCTCATGAGCACGATCCGTTCGACGTTGTTGACCAGCGCCGGTTCCGTGGTCAGGGCCAGCGCCAGGTTGGTGGCCGGTCCGATGCCGATCAAGGTGATGGGTTCGGCGGTCTCGCGCAGCAGGCGTCTGATCACGTCCGCCGCCAGCCCCGGCGCCGGAGGTCCGCCGGCCGGCAGGATCACGCCGCCCAAACCGTTCTCGCCATGGACGCGGATTTCGCTGGTGAAGCGTCCAAGCAGCGGACGGTCGGCGCCGCCGTGGACCGGCACCGGCGATCCGGCCAGCGCGGTCAGGGAGAGCGCGTTTGGAAGAGTCCGGTCCAACCCCACATTGCCGCCGGCCACGGTGATCGCGAGGACCGACAGTTCCGGTGAGGCCAGCGCCAGAAAGATCGCGAGCGCATCGTCCGTTCCGGGGTCGCAATCGATAATCACGGGAAGCGGCATCTGATGTGTCCTGGTCCGGGGACGCGCATAACAGCAGATCGCCGCCGGTAAGCAAGACCGGCGCTTTCAGTGTGTTCAACCGAACATTGGCGCCCGGACCCGGAACCAGCTAGCGTCACGCCGGGACAAGCAGTCCGCCGAACGTGTGACAAGAAAACGCATGAGGACGGCCATGAACGCACCAATAGACATCGATCTGAGGGCCCGCGCGACATCACTGCCACTTGAAGACCTCGACCCCAGCGATCCGCGGATCTATTACGAGGACGCTTGGCAGCCGTATTTTGAACGGCTGCGGCGGGAAGCGCCGGTCCACCGTGTGAAGGACAGCCCGTACGGCCCGTACTGGGCGGTCTCGAAATACAAAGACATCGTTCAGGTCGAGGTTAATCACAAGATATTCTCCTCGTCCGACGAGGTCGGCGGCATCATGATCAATGACGCCCCCAAAGGCATGGAGCGCACCAGTTTCATCCGGATGGACCCGCCAGACCACGATGAGCAGCGGCGCGAAGTCAGCTCCACCGTCAATCCCGTCACGCTGGCCAAGATGGAGGATCTGATACGGACGCGAACCAACATGGTGCTGGACCGGCTGCCCCGCAACACGCCGTTCAATTGGGTCGAGCACGTTTCGATCGAGCTGACGTCGATGATGCTGGCAACGCTTTTCGATTATCCGATCGAGGACAAGGCGCGCCTGATCCGCTGGTCCGACATGTTCATTTGCGACATCAACGCCCCCGACGCGCCGGTGAAATCCGAGGAAGAACGCTTCGCCAAGCAGATGGAATTCACCGAATACATGAACACGTTCTGGGAAGAGCGCGCCAAGAAGCCGAAAAGCTTCGACGTGATCTCGATCCTGGCGCATGGCGAGACGACGAGGAATATGACGATACGCCAGAAAATGGGCGTGTTGATCCTGTTCCTGGTGGGCGGCAATGATACCACCCGCAACTCGATGACCGGCGGCATGTGGGGTTTGGCGCAGTTCCCGGATCAGTTCCAGAAACTTCGGGAAAACCCCGATCTGGTGACCAACATGATCCCCGAGATCGTCCGGTGGCAAACCCCGGTGATCCACATGCGCCGGACCGCCACGCAGGATGCCGAGATTGGCGGCAAACAGATCAAGGCCGGCGACAAGGTGGTGATCTGGTATATTTCCGGCAACCGCGATGAGGACCAGATCGAAAATCCAAACCAGTTCATCATCGATCGCCGCCGCCCCCGCGAGCACATGTCGTTTGGCTTCGGTATCCATCGCTGCCTGGGCAATCGCCTCGCGGAAATGCAACTGAAGATTTTGTGGGAAGAAGTCCTCCGTCGCGACCTGCGGATCGAGGTGCTGGACAAACCGGTTTACGCCTACTCCAACTTCCTGCATGCGATCCGGAATCTGCCGGTCCGCATCGCGGCCTGACCTGGTCCCTGGCTTTCGGGTTCGCAACGAAAGCCAGGGTTGAGGTTTTTTGCGCGGGACTGGAACGGTCTCGCGCTCTAGAGCAAGTCCACGCTGACTGGAATCGTGCCTTTGTCATTGCGAGGAGCGCTTGCGACGCGGCAATCTACAGCCGCACCGTCGCGGGACTGGATTGCCGCGTCGCAAGCGCTCCTCGCAATGACAACAATGGTAGGCCGCGATTTTCCGGTCACCGTGGAAGTGGTCTAGCCGATTTGTAAAACACCACGCCTGTGTGCATCGTTTTCCCCGATGATTCGGGGAATGTCAGGATGTCGGTGCTGGACGGATTTCGCGTGGTGCAGATCGGCGCCGGACTGGCGGCGGCGGTGTGCGGCCGCTTGCTCGCGGATGTCGGGGCGACGGTGGTGCGGATCGATCCCGACCGGTCCTCGCCGCTGGCCGAACACCTCAACCAAGGGCCGGATTCGGGCGATGCACGGGCGCTCGCGGAAGCCGAACTGATTGTCTGCGAGGGCAGTCCGGCGACACTGCGACGATCCGGCCGCGACCCCGAGACGCTTCGGCGCATCAACCCCGGCGCCGCCATCGTGCTGATCTCGCCGTTCGGTCAAACCGGACCGCGCGCCGAGGAACCCGCCACCGACCTGACACTGCTGTTTGCCAGCGGCATCGCGCGCATGCTGACCGGACAGGTGGACGACCTGAACGAGCCGCCGATGCGTCCGGTTGGCGAGCAATCCGCGTTCATCGGCGGATTGGCGGCGGCGTGTGCCGGGATGCACGCGGCGCTGCTGCCGAATGGCGGCGCGGTGGTGGATGTCTCGATCCACAAGGCGCTCGCGACCCTGGCGATGACCGAACTGACGCGGGCGGGGCAAAGCGGCAAAAGCTGGTCGCGCAAGCGGGTGGCGGACGGCAACGGCGCAACGGTGTGCATCCTGCCGGCCAGTGACGGCTATGCCGCGATTTCGCCGCGCGAGGACCGGCAATGGGCGTCGTGGCTGGCGGCGATG
>Ga0209698_10005621_pt1 | contig 13526 bp, 6 predicted proteins | sample LitLauG_LLR_2012_FD_187203 | JGI IMG/M metagenome (GOLD analysis project Ga0209698, IMG submission 187203) | Freshwater sediment microbial communities from Pennsylvania, USA - Little Laurel Run_MetaG_LLR_2012 (SPAdes) (version 2) | ecosystem: Environmental > Aquatic > Freshwater > Creek >... | reverse complement strand
GGATGGATTGACGCGGCCGAAGAGAATGTTCGCAATCGCCTGGCCGCCGCCAATTCCCGGATACCAGGACTCGAGGATCGCCTTGACGTCCTTGGCCCAGGGCATGGTGACTGGACCACCGGTCTCCAGCACAACGACGGTGTTCGGATTTGCGGCTGCCACTGCGGCGACCAACGCATCCTGGTCGTCAGGCAGGCTGAGCGTGGCCGAATCCCGCCCTTCCGACATCCACTGGGTAACAAACACGATGGCAATTTGAGACGATGCGGCGGCCTTGGCTGCAAGGGCTTTGTCCGTGCCCGGATCGTAGATAACGTTGGCGCCCGGCGCCGCCTGCTCACGGATGTACTTGAGAGGAGATGAGGGGAAGTAGATGGCCTTTCCCCATGGCGAGGGGCCGGGCTTCGGATCGATGGCATTGCCTCCCGGCGCATCTACCTGCGCGGAGCCGCCGCCGGAGATCACGCCCACATCCGCGTGGCCTCCGATGATCGCGATGCTGCGAATCTTCGCGGGATCAAGCGGAAGAATGCCCTCACTGTTCTGAAGCAGCACGGCGCCCTCTTCTTCGATCTTCTGTGCGTCGTCGCGGCCGCGGAAGGGATCAACAACGCTCTGCACGGGCGGCTCGTCGATGACGCCGGTAGCGAACATGCTGCGCACGATGCGGTGAATCATATCGTCGAGCCGGGCCTGCGAAACCTTCCCGTCGAGTACGGCTTGCTTGAGAGGCTCGCTGAAATAGCCGTCATTGCCCGGCTGATCCATGTCCAGCCCGGCCAGCGCGGCCTTGACGGTTGAGTGGGTGCCTCCCCAGTCGGAGAGCACAAAGCCTTTGAATCCCCAATCGTGTTTCAGTATCTGATTGAGCACATAGTCACTCTCGCAGGCATAGTCGCCGATCACGCGATTGTAGGAACACATGACTCCGGCGGGTTGAGCTGCGCCGATGGCAATCTGAAAGGCCAGCAGATCGGTCTCGCGCATGGCGCGCCGGTCCAGTACGGCATTCAGAATATTGCGGCCCGTCTCCTGATCATTAAGGACGTAGTGCTTGATGTCTCCCATGATGTGGTTGGATTGAACTCCACGAGCGAGCTGGCCCACCATGATCCCTCCAAGAATCGGATCTTCGCTGGAGTACTCGAAGTTGCGTCCGTTGCGGGGCTCGCGGATCAGGTCCACTCCACCGCCGATCGACATGTTGTAACCCTGCGCGCGCAATTCGCGGCCGATCACGGAGCCGTAAAGGAATGCCGCATCCGGATCCCACGAAGCGGACATTCCGAGGACGGATGGAAGCAGGGTTGCGTAGCGGCTATGAAGAGCTGCCATGCGAATGCCCACTGCGGAGTCGGCGAGGTTGATATCGGGAAGATGCAGCCGCGGGATGCCGGGGACGAAGCCCGCGCCGCCATTGTGACCTGGCAGGACAGGCGCTCCTTCGCGCAGCACTCCCCACCCTGCGCCATGAACCAATTGGATCTTCTCGTCAAGCGTCATCTCGTGGATCATCAGATCGGCGCGTACATCCGGGTCCAGAGATGAATTCATCCAGGGCTGCTTTGTAGCAGTCTCCTGCTTGGCAGACTGTGAGGACTGAGGGCCAGCCCCCTGGGCCAGTGCGGCGCTAAAGTGACAGGGGGCCAGGGTGATGGCGCCAAAAAGTGCAATCCGGAAGATCTTCATGTGCGTACCATTCCTTTGAGATTGGACAGATCAGTATAGTGTGTCGAGGCAAGAATCAGGCAAGATGCTGATTCGTGATTTGTCGCGTCACCAATCAAATCAGTTGACTTCGCAACCGGTCGAATTGGCGCCTGGCGTGGCGCGCGGAACTGCGGTCTCCGTGCTTAAGGACGGCCGTCGTCCATTTCACCCCGGCTCCGCCTGCTGTGGAGCTTGAAGACTCCGATGTCAAAGAACTCCAGTTCAACCTGCCTGCGCCGAACTTGGGTCGATGATTCGCGAAGCCATAGGAGCGTCCTCAGCGACCACGACGATTCCCCTTGGCATTTCGCTCATTTATCCTTGAAGTTTAAGCGGCCTTCCGATCAATCTCTTCCAGCCGTTATGAGAAAGACACTTATGCGAATCGCAGGACCGGCGGCACTTCTCTTACTTGCGGCAACAGCGGGAGCGCAGGCGCGCTTCAATGCCGACGCGATCCGGCTCAACAATCGCGGCGTGGCCCAGATGAGCCAGCAGTTCACCGAACGAGCCGCCGACAGCTTTGCCCAGGCATTCAAAAAGGACCCGACGCTGGCCCAGGCTGCGGTCAATGAGGGCATTGCCCTGATGGCGCAGCAAAAGGTGGATGAGGCAAGGAAGGTTCTTGAGCAGGCCATTGCTCTTGCCCCCGTCAATGCGCAGGCCTGGTACAACCTGGGGCTTGCCGAGCATGCGGACAACGACATTGAACCGGCATTGAAGAGCTTTCAACAGGCCGCAACCATCGATCCCCGCGACGCAGACTCGCTCTATTTCGTCGGCGTTTGCTACCAGGAGATGAAACAGTACGATAAGGCCATCGCGATTCTGGGACAGGCTCTGTCTATCGATCCGCTTCATGCATCGGCGGAGTTTGCAATGGCGCGAGCCTTGCAGCGCTCCGGGCAGGCTGCGGAGGCAAAGGAGCATTTTCAGCGCTTCCAACACTTGACCAGCACCAAGATCGGGGCCCCGATCGGACAGGCCTATGGCGAACAGGGGCGCTACTCGACGGTCCTGCCGGTCGTGGATTCTGAAGCACCCCCGAAGGTCGACGTCACCATCCGCCTCACCGCACAACCACTGGCCTCAGCCGCGAATCTTGCCAGCCAGTTAACCGGGGGCGCATGCATGATGGACGTGACAGGTCAAGGCTCAATGGACCTAGTGCTGACAACCACGGGCAAGCAGGCGATTGAAGTGCTTCATCGCAACGAGCAGGGCAACTTCGATGAGTTGAATCCTGAGAGTATTGGGCTGGCGGCGCACGGCCATGCCATTGCCTGCGCTGTGGGCGACTATGACGGCGATGGATTGAACGACCTGGCAGTTGCACTTGACGATTCCATCTTGTTGTTTCGCAACCTGGGACATGGGAAGTTTCAGGACGTAACCCACGAGAGCGGCCTGGCAGCGCGCAATCATCCTTCCGGTATTTCATTTGTTGACTTCGACCACGATGGTGATCTTGACCTGTTGCTCACGGGCTCGCCGCTCAAAGCCGATGGCGCGCCAAACGTTCTGTGGCGCAATAACGGCAATGGAACATTTACCGAATGGACCGAGCCTACCGGACTGGGCGGAAGCGGCAAGACCGCGGCGGCGATTCTTACCGACTACAATAACGACCGCGCCGTCGATCTGGTCATGACGGGCGATTCGTCCGCGCCACAGATTTATGTGAATCCGCGCGAAGGAAAATACCCGGTGCGGCCGCTCTATGAGAACGCGAACCTTCCACCCACCGTCGGAATTACCGTGCTCGATTACAACAAGGACGGATGGATGGACATCGCCGTCACGCACGCCGGCGCACCGGGGCTTACGTTGTGGCGGAATGTAGAGGCCCCGGACCACATCGGCCGACGTTTTGAACGCGTCAAATTGCCTCTCCAGGATGCACTGCGTGGATGGGGGCTCACGCCGGTCGACATCGACAATGACGGATGGATCGACCTTGCGGCGATTGTTGAAACCAGCGTCGGCCCGCAAGTGCGCGTCTTCCGCAATCGCGGCGATGGGACCTTTGAGGACTTCAGCAGGCAATTGGGTCTCGGCGCGATGCACTTCAAAGATGCCCGCGGCCTGATAGCCGCCGATGTGGATGGAACGGGCGCGGCGGACCTGATTGTGACCCGGCTCAATGCACCGCCGATCCTGCTACGCAATTCGGGTACAGGCCATCATCACTCTGTTCGCCTTGATCTCACCGGCTTTGCCGACAACAAGACGGCATTGGGCACGAAGGTTGAAATCTTCGCTGGGGGCTACTGGCAGAGGTGGGAACTGGCCGGCGCCTCGGGCTACCAGACGCAGGGCCCGCCCCAGCTCCTGGTGGGCCTCGGTGACGCGGAAGGTGTCGATCTGCTGCGGATCCTGTGGCCCACCGGCGTTCTGCAGGATGAGATCGACCTGCCCCATCAACCGGTGATCGCGATGAAAGAGGCCGACCGGCGCGGCAGCTCCTGCCCGGTGCTGTTTGCCTGGGACGGTCACAAGTACAAATTCATTACCGACGTGATCGGCGCCGCTGTTGTCGGTCACTGGTTCACGCCGGCCCGGCGCAATATTCCCAACCCAGGTGAGTGGATCAAAGTGGATGGCGCGCAGACTGCGCTGGTAAACGGCAAGATCAGCCTGCGGTTCATGGAACCGATGGAAGAAGTCAACTACATCGATCAGTTGAGGCTGGTTGCGGTCGATCATCCGGAAGATGTCGAGGTCAATCCCGACGAGCGCTTCCTCGATGATCCGCCGTTTGCATCGGGACGCGTGGTGGCAACCAGCGGCGCGCGGCTTCCGGTGGGCGCGTGGGACGGCGAGGGACGCGACGTTCTCGACCAGCTGAGCCGCCGCGATCACACCTTCGCGAGTGGATTCAAAGTAATACCGTACGACGGTTTCGCCAACCTGCACGCGCTCACACTCGACCTTGGGGAGGTGAAGCACGACGCGCCTTTACGCCTGTTGATGACCGGCTATGTCAACTACTTCAGCGCAACGTCACTTTATGGCGCATGGCAGGCCGGCATAAAGCCAATATCGCCTTACGTTGAGGCGCAGTTGGCCGACGGATCGTGGCAGCGGATCGCTGATGATGCGGGCTTCCCCGCGGGGTTGGAGCGCACCATCGTTGTGGACCTCAGCGGAAAGTTGCCCGAGGGATCCCGGCGCATCCGGCTGATGACGAATCTGCAGCTTTACTGGGACCAGGTCCTGATCGACAACAACGCCGAAGCAGCGGTGCACACCGCGGAGGTGCCGCTGAGCTTTGCCGCGCTGCACTTCCGTGGCTACCCGACGCAGATTGAGGGCGCGAGTCCGGGCGACCTCGACTACAACTACGATCGCGTGAGCCTGACTGGCCCCTTCCAGCGCGAACGCGGAAGCTACACGCGCCTGGGCGACGTGACGCCGCTTGTAAAGGGCATCGACGATCGCTACGCCATCTTCGGCAGCGGCGAGGAAATTGCCGCCGAGTTCGACGCAACCAACTTGCCCGCCCTGCCCGCACATTGGAAGCGCGACTACTTCTTCTACGCGAACGGATTCGTAAAGGACATGGATTGGTGGGATGCTTCGCCATTCACCGTGTCGCAATTGCCCTTTCACGCCATGAGCGCCTACCCCTACCCGGAGAGCGAGACGTTCCCCGACGATAAAGAGGCGCTTGAGTACCAGCTGAATTGGAACGACCGCTTTGATTCAGGCCAGCCAGTGCGCTCCTATCGCTTTGACTACAAGTTGCTCCCCACGACTCCAGCGGATGACCTGTCTCCCGCGGATGCTCCAACGGTGCGCCGTTGAGCGATCTCGTGCTTGAGTCAGCGGTGCGGCAGCTCGAACTCTTGCACTCTGGTGAAATCTGCGTGGCCGAGTTGGCCGAGGCGCATATTCGACAGATCGAGCGTTTGAACCCCAGCTTGAATGCATTCGCCGACTTTGACGCCAGTCGCGTACGCACGGAGGCAATCCGGCTCGACAAGCAGGAGGCGCGGCACGGACCTCTTCACGGCTTGCCAGTTACGGTCAAGTCTTCGATCGCGACTGCCGGACTCAAGTGCGAGATCGGCAGCCTGCTCCACGAGGGCGACATTCCAGGCGAAGATGCTGTTGTCGTGGCGCGGCTTCGCGCAGCGGGAGCGTTGATTCTGGGCACAACCAATTGTCCCGAGTTTCTGATGGCCTATGAGACGGCGAACCTGCTCCATGGGCGCACATGCAACCCATGGGATCTCGACCGCTCGCCGGGCGGATCGAGCGGTGGCGAGTCGGCGGCCATTGCCGCGGGCCTCTCGGCAGCAGGTCTTGGCAGCGATAGTGGCGGCTCGGTTCGCGTCCCGGCTCACTTTACAGGCATCTGTTCGCTCAAGCCCACGCCGGGCCGAATCCCGGGCCGCGGTCATCTGCCTCCATGCGTAGGACCGTTTTCGATTCTCGGAGCCATCGGCCCCATGGCGCGCACCATTGGCGATGTCGCGCTCTTGTTCCGCACTCTTTGCGGCCAGGATCCTCTCGATCCGGCAAGCCCGCCCGTTTCGTTGCGCGAACCCAGCCTCGATGATCTGCGGAAGTTTTCGATCGGATTCTTCGAGGACGATGGATTGGCGCCCGTAACGGCGGAGACGCGCGCGGCAGTGCAGGCAGCGGCGGCGGCCCTCTCTAATGCCGGTTTCCGTGTCGCTGAGTTTCGTCCACGCACGCTTGAGCCGCTGCGCAAGTTGTGGTGGAAGTTCTTTGTGCAGTGCGGCGCAATGTTTTATGAGTCCGAAATTCGCGGCAAGCGCGACCAACTAAGCCCGATATTCAACGAGTTTCTCGGAATTGCTGAAGCGGTTCCGCCGCTCACGGCAAACGAGCTGTTATCGGCGTGGGCAGAGCTGGACCTTTTGCGCTCGAAGACGCTTGCGGAGATGCGGGAGTTTCCAGTTCTGTTGTGCCCGGTGGCAAGCGTACCGGCGTTTCGCCACGATGAGCGCAAATGGAATGTCGAGGGTCGCGTAGTCGAGTACCTGGATGCCTGGCGATACACGCAATGGTTCAACGCGCTCGCGGCGCCGGCAGTGGTGGTTCCTGTGGGCGCTTCGCCTGAGGGGCTGCCCATCGGCGTGCAGATTGTTGCGCGGCCGTTTGAAGATGAAGTGGCACTTGGCATCGCCGCGGTTGTTGACGCCGCATTCGGGTTTACGCCGCCCAGGATGACTTTGCAGTGACTCTTGCGTGCCGCCGCCTGGTTTCTCTCAAACGCAAAACTCTATACTCTTGAACAACTTACGAACACATCCAGTGGCCATCCACCTCAACCTTTCGATGGAGGCGTGAGAAACAAGGGCGCGCTACACTGAGGCTTCCCCGGAATGGAGCGCGCAGGGTGTGCGTAAGTTGGCAGGAAAGGTTTGCCGATACACCTGATGTTTTGGCGAGCGCCGCTTGCCGTCAGACGGTTGTGGATGTGCTCGACTTGAAAATCGGCGCGGGCGAATGCATCGCCATGGCGGGGCCCTGCTCTGTGGAAACCGAGTTTCAGCTCATTGCGACTGCCCTCCACGTCCGTCGCTCCGGAGCACGAGTCCTTCGCGGAGGCGCCTTCAAGCCCCGCAGCTCTCCTTACGCATTTCAGGGGCTTGGTCTGGAAGGTCTAAAACTGCTGGCGCGGGCGCGCGAAGAGAGCGGCCTGGCCATCGTAACCGAGGTGCTCTCGGAGTGCGATGTCTCCCTGGTTGCCGAGTACGCGGATATCCTGCAGATCGGCGCGCGCAACATGGAGAATTACGCACTGCTCGAGGCCGCGGCGCGGTCGGGCAGGCCGATTCTTCTGAAGCGCGGCCTGGTGGCCACGATTGCCGACTTGCTGCGCTCCGCGCAATTGATTCTCAACTTCGGCAATCCCAACGTGATGTTGTGCGAGCGCGGAATCCGCACCTTCGAAACGGCCATGCGCAACACCTTCGACGCAGCCGGAATTGCCGTGCTTAAGCAGGTTACCCACCTGCCGGTGATCGCAGACCCCAGCCATGCGGCCGGACGTCGTGACATGGTGCCAGCACTGGCGCGCATCGCGGTGGCGGCGGGCGCAGACGGGCTGCTGATCGAAGTGCATCCCACCCCTGATGAAGCGTGGAGCGACGGCGAACAGTCCCTCGACTTCGCGGAATTTGAAGCGATGATGACCGCGCTGACCCCATGGATGGAGTTGCGCAGCCTGGAGTTGGAACGGCGCGAAACGGGAATCGAAGCCATCGAGGTGCTGGGGTGAAGGCATCCATTCGGTTCCTGGGACTCGCTGTGCCGCTTGTTATGCTGCTTCCAATTTGTGGATTTGCTTCCGACCCGGCGAAGATGCCGGACACCGACCTTATCGTCACGGCGGCGCCGGTCTACGAACCTCTCGCAGCTTTGCATGGAGGCGAGCGATTTCCCGCCGGAGCGCAACTGTTTATAGTGCATGGGGGCCGCACCGAGTCGCTGGTTTCGGGATTCGCCGCGTCAGCGGATGCGAATATCTCCTTCGACGGCAAGAGCGTGCTCTTCGCCGGAAAGAAGTCGGCGAGCGATCCCTGGCAGATTTGGGAATTCGCGATCGGCGATCACTCTCTGCGGCGTCTGATCGCAGGTTCGGCAGACGCGATTCTCCCTCTCTATTTGCCGGCTGGCCGACTTGTATTTGCACAGCGCACGCCCCAGGGCTTTCAGTTAGTAGCCGCGGGGAAGGACTCTTCGTTGGCGGCTGCGCCCCTAGACGCGAATGTGGGCTCGACCTTGTCTCCGCTTTCGTATATGTCGGCGAACTCCGTGCCTGCCGATGTCCTGGCGGATGGACGCATTCTGTTTGAGGCAGGCTACCCGCTTGGCTCCGGGGCGACCCCGGATCTTTTTCTGGTGTACCAGGACGGCTCGGGAGTCGAGTCGGTCCGTTGCGATCACGGAACTGCGCGTTGGGGCGGCCGGCAATTGACATCCGGCGATTTGGTCTTCACGCACGGTACAACCCTGGCGCGCTTCACTTCGAAGTTCGCTCACGAGGTCCAAGTGAACTCTCCGCGCGGCCAGTACGCGGGCGCGATTGCTGAGACGCACGCTGGAGATTGGCTCGTGAGTGAGCGCCCCTCCGCAGCCTCGCGCTATGCGCTCAAACTGTGGAAGCCCGGAGCGGCGGCGATGCAAACTCTCCTGGCAGTTGATGGCGAGAACATTGTCGAGCCGGTTGTCGTCGCGCCGCGCACGCGGCCAAATCATCATCCAACAGGACTGCACCCTTGGAATTACGGGAACCTGCTTGCGCTGGACGCTCGCCAGTCGCGACTGGGCGATCTGCCGAAGACTCCCGCGAGTGTCAGGCTCGAGACCCTCGATTCACAAGGGCGCATCGTCGTTAACGGAACCGCTCCTGTCGAGTCCGATGGATCCTTCTTTGTTCAAGTGCCTGGCGACAGGCCGATTCGCTTCGCGCTGCTGAGCGAGACCGGCTCTGTGGTGCGCAAGGAAGCCGGGTGGTTCTGGATACGCAAGGGCGAACAGCGCATCTGCGTAGGCTGCCACACGGGGCCGGAGCGCGGATCTGAGAATCGAGTGCCCGCAGTGCTGCAGCGGACCACCACGCCTGCCGACCTGACCGGCGTAAAAGTGGTGGCTGACTCGAAGGCCGGGGGCCAATGAAATGAAACTTCGTTTTCTTCCATTCTTGTTTGTTCTCTCCGTCGCATCGGCGCAAACCGCTGCTCATACGCCGGTAACACCTTCAGGAGCCTCAAAATCGCTGGAGCCGGCGATGAGCCAGTCCGCCCTCCGCTTTGAAGACGCCACGGATAAAGCGGGAATTCACTTTACGCACAGCTTCGGCTCACGGCAGTTGGGTTCACTGCTCGAGGGCACAGGCGCCGGCTGCGTCTGGTTCGACTACAACAATGACGGCCTTCCCGATCTTTATGTCGCCAACGGCCGACCGCTCGACGACTCCATGCATCCGTTTCCGCTGCTTGAAAAGCCCGCGACTCCCCCGCACAACCATCTCTACCGCAACAACGGCGACGGCACTTTCACCGACGTCACTGAGAAGGCGGGCCTAAATCCCGATATGTATTCGGTGGCGGTAACCGCTGCCGACTACGACAACGATGGGTTTGTGGACCTGCTTGTTACCGGTTACGGAAAAACAATCCTCTATCACAACGATGGCAACGGCCACTTTACCGACGTTACGGAAAAGGCCGGCATCAAGGTGGATGGCTGGGCCATCAGCTCAACCTGGCTGGACTATGACAAGGATGGCTGCGTCGATCTGTTTGTGGGCCGATATGTGAAGTTCGATCCAAAATACAGGGCCTTCTATGCGGCGGATAACTATCCGGGGCCGCTCGACTATGAAGGCGAGACCAACAAGCTTTTTCACAACAACTGCAACGGGACCTTCACCGATGTGACCGAGAAGTCCGGCATCGGCGCCTATGTCGGTCGCACCATGGGCGTGACAGCCGCGGACTTTGACAACGATGGCTGGGACGACATTTACGTGGCCAACGATCGCACAGAGAACTTCCTCTTCCACAACAAGCACGATGGAACGTTTGAAGAAGTTGGCAACGACTCGGGAACTGCCTTCGGACAGAATGGAGAATCAACTTCATCGATGGGACCGGTGTTCGCCGATCTCGAAGGCCGCGGCGTGCTCGATTTGTGGGTAACCGATGGCCACTATAACCGTCTGCTCCACAACACGCAGAAGTTGAGCTTTGAGGATGTCGGAGCGGAGACGGGCGTCTCACAGGTGAATGCGCAGTACGTGAGTTGGGGCACGGGCGTCTACGATTTTGACAACGACGGCCTGCAAGACATCCTCATCTTCCACGGAGGCCTCATTCACCTCATCCCGGAGGAGCATACGCTCTTTCGCGGAACAGCGATCGGGAAATTCGAGGATGTTTCGCTCGGCGCCGGCGCGGTGCTGAGCCAGCGTACCACGGCGCGCGGCGCCTGCTTCGCAGATTACGACAACGACGGCAAGGTTGATGGCTACGTGGTGAATCTTGGCGCCAGGGGGACGCTGGTGCGCAATGTATCTACCAATACCGGTCATTGGATCGCCATCAAGCTGGTTGGCGCGATGCGGCCTGGCGACCAGAGCTCTGCTCCTGGCTCCAAGGCCAAGAGCAATCGCAACGGTATCGGAGCGCGCGTCGAAGTCTTCACTGGAAGCAAACGCCAGACAGCGGAACGCGTGGCGGGTTCCGGGTATCTCTCGCAAAACGAAGAGCGCCTGCACTTTGGACTGGGCACGGCCACTACAGTAGACAAGCTTATCGTGCATTGGCCCGGCGGCCAGGAGCAGACGCTGGAGAAACTGGGCGTCGATCAAACGCTCACCGTGGAGGAGCCCAGGTGAGACTGCAGGGCAAGAGCCAGGTCCATCGGGTCAATGGGAGCAAGGCTGTTGCAGCTTTGATGGCTGCCATTGCTGCCGTTCTTTTTGCACTCGCTCTCTGGCCTGCGCTCAATCCGCCTGCGCATGCGGATGAGGACGACAACGCGGTTCTGCCTCGCCAGATCACCTACGATTCGCCGCTCGAAGTCGTTGTCTCGCAGGACGGCGCACGGCTTTACGTGCTCTGCCAACAGAGTGAAACGGTACGAGTGTTCGATGCGGCCACCTTTGCGCCGGTCAAGACCATTGCGGTTGGACGGGTTCCCCGCGGCATTGCTCTTTCTGCCTCCGGCGACCGGCTCTTTGTCACCAACTCCTGGGACGATACGCTCTCGGTCATCGACACGCAGACACTTGCCGTGGTCGCTACCTGGAGTGTTGGCGCAGAACCATCAGGCGTCGTCGAGGACCGCACAGGCGACCGCCTCTTTGTCGCCAATCGAATTTCGAATGACGTTGCCGTGCTCGATGCCCATACCGGGGTGGAGCAGAAACGCCTGCTCGCCGGGCGCGGAGCCAGCTACCTCACCATGTTGCCGGACGGCAGTCGAATCTACTGCACGCACGTCTATCCCAATCCGTCGCCCCATCGCTCCGCGCCGGAGTCCGAGATCACAGTCATTGACAGTAAGCGCGCCATTGTTCTCGATCGCATCCCGCTGCACGCGATTGCGGGCGTCTTCCACCTCGCCTTCTCCGCCGATGGCCGTTTGGGTGCTGTCGCCGAATACCATCCAAAAAACCTTGTTCCGCTTGCGCACCTTGAACACAGCGGCGCATTTGCTTATACGCTTACCCTCTTTGGCACCGATGTCGGCGCGCCCGTTGAAATTCCTCTGGACGAGATTGAACGCTACGCCTCGCAGCCATTCGGGGTGGCTTTCAGTCCAGACAATTCGCGCATCTACGTCACCATCGGCGGCTCCGAATGCGTCCTTGCAATTGACGTGCCGCGCTTGCTCCGCTTCATTCGCGCAAACCCGCGTCCAGCCTCCGGATCCTTCGCGCGCGATCTCGCGGCCAGCGCAAACTACATCGTTGCCCGCATACCTGTTGGCCACAATCCCCGCGGTCTCTCGTTCAACCGCGACGGGCGCAGGCTCTTTGTGGCCAACCGCCTTGAAGACACCATCAGCGTGATCGACACGCGCACCAATCGCGTCGCCGCCTCGATCCCGTTGACTGAGCCGCACGCCACCAGCGTGAAGCGCTGGGGTGAACGGACCTTTTATTCGGCGCGATTCTCGTTCCAGGGACAGATCAGTTGCTCCAGTTGCCACATCGATTCCTCCTTCGACGGGCTCACCTGGGATCTCGAGCCCGACGGATTCGGCCGTGACATTGTCGACAACCGGCTTATCGAGGACCTCAAAGGCACCGAGCCCTTCAAGTGGACGGGCACAAATCCCGACATCCCAACAGAGTGCGGACCGCGAACCGAAAAATACTTCTGGCGATCGGAACAGTACGACGATCTCACGCTTGCCGACCTCGCACTTTACATCCGCAGCCTTCCGCCACGGCCCAACCGCTGGCGTCTGCCGGGCTACGAACTCACCCCCGCGCAGGGACGCGGCAAAGCCATCTTCGAACGCGCCTCGGACAAATTCGGCAAACCTGTTCCGGAAGGCAATCGTTGCTCCTTTTGCCACAGCGGCAACAAGGGAACGAGCCAGAAATCCTTCGAAGTGGGAACCCGCAAGCCGACGGACAACACTGGACTTTTCGATACTCCGCAGTTGACCAACATTGCTCTTACCGCGCCCTATTTGCACGATGGTTCCGCATCGACGCTCGAAGAAATATGGACGGTGTATAACCCGGAAGACAAACACGGACGCACCAACGATCTGACCAAGGATGAGCTGAACGATCTGATTGAGTATTTGAGGACGCGATGAAGAAGCTCTTTGCTATCGCTTTGCTTTTGGCCGCAAGCATGCCGGCGGTCTGCGTGCCTCCCGCGATGCCGCACTACCGGTTTGAGAACTTCACAACCGCGAATGGCCTGCCCGATAATCACGTGTTTTCGGTGCTCGTGGATGGAGATCGGATTTGGGCGGGCACTGAGAACGGACTGGCGGTATACGAGAATCACGCCTGGAAAACCTACACGACCAAGGACGGCCTTGCCCATCGCGCAGTGCTGTCTCTGGCCCTGGACAGCCGTACCGGAGACGTATGGGCCGGGACCATGGGCGGGCTCAGCCGCATCTCAGGCGGACGCATCGACAGCTACACGCAGTTGACATCCGGGCTCAGCAACGACGTGGTCTACGGCGTGTCGGTGGAAGGCGAAAATGTGTGGGTGGCCACGGCCGCCGGTGGATGCCGTTTGAATACGCGCACCGGACAGTGGTCGCTTTACAACGAACGCAACACACCCATGGTCGAGATC
>Ga0209698_10005619_pt1 | contig 13528 bp, 10 predicted proteins | sample LitLauG_LLR_2012_FD_187203 | JGI IMG/M metagenome (GOLD analysis project Ga0209698, IMG submission 187203) | Freshwater sediment microbial communities from Pennsylvania, USA - Little Laurel Run_MetaG_LLR_2012 (SPAdes) (version 2) | ecosystem: Environmental > Aquatic > Freshwater > Creek >... | reverse complement strand
GGACACTGGGGTTGAAAGAAGGCGATGCGCACATCATCCGCAACGCCGGCGGCATCGTTACGGATGACACGCTGCGCTCGCTGGTCGTTTCACACCATCTGCTCGGCACTGAGGAGTTTATGGTCATCAATCACACCGATTGCGGATTGATGCAAACCACCGAAACGGATCTTCGCAACCGAATCCAGAATCGCACGGGAACCGCCGCTGTGGCTCCCGCGTTCTTCTATGCCTTCCAGAACATCGATGAAAATGTTCGCCACCAATTACAGAAGCTCCGCACCCATCCCTGGATTCCCAACACCGTCACCGTGCGCGGCTTCGTCTACGACGTTTCCAACGGGCAGCTCCGTGAAATCAAGGATTCTTAAATCGCGTTGAGCAGGGGAATTCTGCGGGGAAAACTCCTCGAGAGACTCTGGCGTCAAAGCGAATTCTTTCCAAACTCATCTAACAGGTAGTTCGATCGTAACGGCCGCTCCATGCGGCTCAAGGTTTTGCGCGTAGATATTGCCGTTGTGTTCCCGCACGGTGCCATAACAAATGCTCAAGCCCAGTCCGGTTCCCTGCCCAACGGGCCGCGTCGTGTAAAAAGGGTCGAACGCCCGGCTGACATCGTTGAAACCCGGCCCAGAATCGGTGAATCGCAGGACGACTTTTTCACCCTCCAGGTATCCGTCAACCGCGATTTTCTTCACCTGCGCTTGTTCCAGGGCCTGCGCGGAGTTGCTGAATAGATTCACGAATACCTGTTTGAACTGCCCCTCGTTGCAGGCAATTTTCGGCAGGTTAGCCGCAAAATTCAGTTCCACGTTGATCCCGGTATTCCGCAATTGATAGTCCAGCAGCATCAACGACTCTCGCACCACTACCGCAACGTCCAGCGGTTTGCGTCCTTCATGCTGCGGTTGCGCGAAGGTCAGCAGATTCTGGATGATGCGCTTCATGCGCTGCGCTTCCGTTTTCAGTTTTTCCAGCTTGGGGCGAGCCATGCCATCGGCGGCCTGTTCCATCAGCAAGTCGGAGTAACCCATTACTGCAGTCAGCGGATTGTTCAGCTCATGGGCCACACCGGCTACCAATTGGCCCACTCCGGCGAGTCTTTCCTTCTGCACCAGTTGATTTTGCGCCCTTTGCAAACTTTCCAGATTCTGCTTGGAGTCCAGCAGCAGCCGCGCCATTTCCCGCGCCAGCAAAATTTGCCGCAAAAAGACACACACACCCAGCAGCAGAATTCCGATCAGCGTGACCACCACGCGATAGCCGCGAAGCTGGCCTGCCTGCGGGTCCAGGAAAAGTTCGCCCAAGCCAATCACCGGCAAAGACAAAACCGCCAGCACGGCGAGAATTCCAGACACATCGGCCCATCGCTCCCGTTCTCCCTCCGCCAACGGTTCCGACGGCACATTCCTGGCGCGCAAAGCAATCAGGATGAACCAGCAGATCGCGGCGTAGTCCGGAACGTCGTAGATGCTCCCGCTGTAATACTGGTCGCGGCCCAACGCCGCGTTCAACCACTGGTAAGACAGGAGGTACAGCGCTCCGGCGAAGAACAGATGCCAATAAATCTTCCGCCAAGCCCCCTTGGCCACGATGGCCATACCGCCCAGAACCGCCTGGAGCACCCCAAACTCCAGCACGAAGAGCACGTAATAATAGCTATTGAACGAGACTCGATTCGGCAAGATGAATTCGTTGGGATAAATCAGAAACATGTAAATGTAGATCCACCAAAGCAGCAGGATCAGAAAATTCAGGGAGCTGAGATGGAATTTCTGCTCTCGCTGCCGGGATCCGGGCCGCAACGCCGCGGCGGCCATCATCGGAACCGGTTGCAGAAAAAGCGGGATGTCGGCCCAGAACGGATCGGGCGGGCTTTGCCCTGCGATCACCTCGTAGTAAAACCACGCGGCGAAGTTGCTGCACACCATCGCGGCGCCCACGGCCATCAGGATCCAGAACCAGCGCGTTCTCCCCTGGTTGCTGAACGCCGCCCACAGCATCACCGCGACGGCGATCAACCACAATCCCAAGCCGCTGCTGTCCGAAAATGCGGTCAGCGCAAAACCGCGCGGCACCGTCAGCGAAACAACGGTGTAGAGCAACAGGAACCCGGCGACCGCCGCCAGATGCCAATGCGCCAGCCGTTTCATCGCCGTTCACGCAAGTCCCGCCGCGAGCGCCGAAACCCGCTCGCGGCAGAAAGGTGCAACTTAAACTTCATAACTCGACTCATTAGTATCCACATTTAGATCAATTTTAGGCCGGCGCAGTTCCCAGCGCTGAAGGTTTACAACTCGAGGTTCACTGGACGCTACCTCTACTGTCTCTTTTCCCCCGCCATCCCAACAATAGGACCATAGTCCCAGTTGCGAACGGAGCACACTACATGGAACCCTCATCGGTCGTTCTGTTCGTCCTCTGCCTCTACCCACCGCGGACTCACTTCGTGTACGCTAAATAGATGCTCGACGAAAAAGATTTTCAGCGAAAGGCGGATGCCGCCTTCGAGGACCTCAAGCGCCGCATGCTCACGGCAGGCGATGAGCACGGTTTCGACGTCGAAGGGGAATCGGGAAAGCTCGAAGTTCTTTTCGAGGAACCCGAGGAAGCCAAGTTCGTGATTTCGCCCAACACGCCGGTCCGCGAGATCTGGGTCTCGGCGCTCTCCACCAGTTTTAAACTCGGCTGGAACGACTCGCGCAACGCTTTCGTCCATGAAAAATCCGGGGAAGATCTCCACGCCGTAATGAGCCGGGTGATCTCCCAGCAAATCGGCGCTCAGGTCACATTATGAAAACAAAAGCAGCCACCCTCTTAATCGGCATGTTGGCCCTGTCCGCAGCGTTGCCATCGCAAGTTCCTTCCGGCCGCGACGTGGTCAAGCCGGAGATCTTTGCCTCGCTCGACCCTGTCGGCCGCGGCAGTTCGTTTCAAATCGCCGTGGTCATGAAAATCCGTCCGGGCTTTCACGTGAACGCCCGCGAAAAATCGGAAGACTATCTCATCGCCACGGATCTCAAGGCGGCGCTTCCCGCGGGCTTCACCAGCGGCGATGTTTCCTATCCCAAGGGCAAACTCGAACAATTCGCTTTCTCCAAGACTCCGCTGAACGTTTACCAGGACACCGTGATTCTTCGCATGCCCCTGACGGCACTTGCCAGCGCGCCGCTAGGCGAACAGCACATTCCTCTCAAGCTCCGCTACCAGGCGTGCAGCAATGAGCTTTGCCTGCCCCCGGTCACGCTGCCTCTCGACGCAACGCTGAACGTCACGGCTTTCGCCTCCGCAGCCAAACCAGCCCACTCGGAAATTTTTCGAAAGCAATAGCCGCCAGGTTGAATGCCAACACAAATTTTGGCGCACACTGGAATTGCGGGACTTCGTTAAAAGAGAATTGCTCTATTTAGGATTTGCCGAACCCGGCCACCGCATCGCGCAGGCGGTTCACGACGCGCTGCTGGCCCAGAACAACCATGGTATCGAAGAGCGGCGGCGCCACAGCCTGGCCGACGATCGCCACGCGCGTCGCGTTGATCAGCAAACCGGCCTTGACTCCGCCGGCTTCAGCGACGGCTCGCGAAGCGTGGTCGCAAGCGTCATGATTCCACTCGGGAAGCGCTTTGAGAGCGTCGCCGAGTTTCGAGAGGAGTTCCGGCACTTTTGGATCTTTCCAGAATTTTTCCTTGGCGGCCACCTCGCGCGTGAATTCGTCGCTGAAAAACGCATGCGACCAGGAAGAAAAATCCGGCAGCAGGCGGATTCGCGGCCGCAGCAAATCGACGGTTTTCGAAAACCAGGCGTGATCTCTACCGTCCGAGCCCGCAGCGGCGCCAGCGGCCCACTCCGGCTTCCACAAGCCGCTGCGCTTCAATTCATTTTCGACTTCCGGCAATAAGTCCTCGATGGGAAGTTTCTGCAAGTACTGCGTGTTGAACCATTCGAGTTTCGGCCGGTCGAACACGGCGTTGGTGCGGCTCACACCTTCGAGAGAAAATTTCTCCAGCAATTCTTTTGTACGCAAAAACTCCTCGTCGCCGCCGGGAGACCAACCCAGCAGCGCGAGGAAATTGCGGAACGCTTCGGGAATAAACCCTTCGGCGCGGTACATGTTGACGTCGGTTGCGCCGTGACGTTTCGAGAGGCGGGATTTGTCCGCGCCGAGAATCAGCGGTACGTGAGCGAAAACAGGCGGCTCCGCGCGCAACGCACGGTACAGCAGCACTTGTTTCGGAGTGTTCGAAATGTGATCCGCGCCGCGAATCACGTGGGTGATGCGCATATCGATGTCGTCGACGACGACACCGAGCTGATACATGGACTGGCCGAACTCTTCGTCGCCTTTCCCGGAGCGCAACAGAACAAAGTCCTCGATTTCCTCGTTCGAAAACTCGCGCTCGCCAAATACGGCGTCGAAGAATTTCGTCGTTTCGCCAAGAGGAACTTTGAAGCGGACCGCCGGCTTCGTGCCGGGCGTCGAGGGTTTGCCATCGCGGCAAGAGCAGCGCGAGACGCGGCGCGGACCGCCCGCCTTCGGTTCCTCGTCCTGCGCCGGTTCGGCGTGATCGCCCCCAGCATATTTTTCCGCCGGGCAATAGCACAAGAAAGCGGCGCCGTTCGCCAAACATTTTTTGGCCGCGGCGCGATACAGTTCCGTTCTCTGCGATTGGTAAAACGGCCCTTCATCCCAATTGACGCCCAGCCACTGGAGGCCATCGAGAATTCCTTGCACAAGTTCGGGTTTGTTGCGCTCGACGTCGGTGTCCTCGACGCGGAGAATCATCGTGCCGCCCTGGTGGCGCGCGAACAACCAATTAAACAGCGCAGTTCGCGCACCTCCGACGTGCAAATAGCCGGTAGGTGACGGGGCAAATCGCACCCTGACGGCGGAAGCCTTTTGATTCGAATCACTCATTGTCAGCGCGTCTTTCCACTGGAATTCAAACATTCAGTGTAGCCAAACCTGCAAAGGGCGTCCAATGCGTGTGGCTTGGTTGGTGATTCTTGAGTTGGCTCGTATCGCGGGCACCGATCCCGAAAACTACAGAGCGGAATTGACGGAGCGAGTCAGTCGGACCAATCGGCGAGGAAGAGATTGGTTTCGTGCGGGGCTTTGCCGTTGCGGTTGGAAGCCCAGACGAGCCGCTTGCCGTTGGAAGTAAACATGGGGAAAGCGTCAAAGTCCGGTGCGTAGGTGATGCGCTCAAGGCCTGTACCGTCTTCGTTGATGATGTAGAGATCAAAGTCGCGGCCGTTTTTAGGATCGGCCACGTTCGAAGCGAAGACGATACGCTTTCCGTCGGGATGCCAGTAGGGTGCGAAATTCGCGGCGCCATTGCGAGTCACCTGGTGCTTCCCCGAACCGTCGGCGTTCATCACCCAAATTTCCAGATTGCCCGGACGGATCAGCCCCTTTGAAAGCAGATCCTTGTAATCAGCGACTTCCTCGGGCGTCTTGGGATGCTGAGCGCGGTATACGATTTTCTTACCGTCGTAAGACCAGAACGGACCACCGTCGTAACCCAACTCGTTCGTGAGCTGCTTCACGTTCGACCCATCGGCGTTCATCGTGTAGACATCGAGATCGCCGTTGCGTGTGGAAGTAAAGACAATGTGCTTGCCGTCGCGGGTGATGGTGGACTCGGCGTTGTAGCCGTGTTCATGAGTCAACTGCTTCAAATCACTGCCATCCGGTTTAGCCGTAAAAATCTGATAGGTGTCGTAGATCGGCCAGACGTAGCCGCGAGAGTAATCGGGCTTTGGCGGACATTCTGGGCTAGACGCATGCGTGGAGGAGAAAAGGATGCGATCGCCGGAGGGAAAGTAATAAGCGCAAGTGGTGCGGCCATTGCCAGTGCTGACGAGCCGTGGTGTGGCAGGCTTTCCGTCGGGCGTGTCCACGGGAATGGTGTAAATCTGGTCGCACGGAACTCCTTCGCCCTGATGCTGAAAAATTAGAGATTTGTCATCGAGAGAAAAATAGGCTTCGGCGTTTTGGCCGCCGAAGGTCAACTGCCTGACATTTCTCAGGTGCTTTGCCTCTCCCGGGACAGTCAGAGCGCCGGAGGTTGGGGGTGAGTTCTGGGGATCTGTGTCGCTGATCACCCATCCGCGTAGCAGCGAGGCGCACGCAACAATGGTGAACAACAAGGACAGCCCAAGCACGCTTCTTCGGATGATTGAACCGTTCATTTGAACTCCAGCTTACTTCCGCTGCTCCATGGTAACAGAGGCGAAGGCGGACTTGCTGTTGTGCCGGGCGACGAATCTCTCGCAACGGGGGCATTTGATTGGGATTGCTCCCCAATTCACACATATTCCTGGACTTACTTCTGAGATAAACTCGGGACTGGGAAGGGCGGGATTCGGGCAACGCAACCATTTTGCCGGACTTGAATTCCAACAAACCAGTTTGGGGTCTAGTACGTCTAAGGTCCCAAGGGCAGTCGAGGCGATGGTCAAAACATCTCTATCCAGCGGAGGGGCTAGGAATCTCCTCCTTCGCGCGTCCGCGGTGCTCCTCCTCGTCCTAACGGCCTTTCTATTCGTTCACTTCCGGACCGGCCGGGCGTCAACGAATGGTGAGGAATCCATCGTCCGAGTGGAGCGAAAAAACTTCACCCAGAGCCTGCGGCTCAATGGCAGCACCCAAGCTTCGCGTTCCTTTGTGGTTCTGGCGCCAAGGCTCGAGGGCGCTCAGGTCGGTTCCATGGTCATCACCAAGCTAGCTCCCGCCGGGACCCACGTGAACAAGGGCGACTTCCTCGTGGAATTTGATCCGCAAGCGCAGACCAAGGACTATCTGGACAAGAAAAGCACATACGAAAACCTGGTCGGACAGGTAGCTCAAAAACAAGCAGAAGAAAACATCGCGCTGGCCAAAGACGATACGGCGATGAAGCAGGCGGAAGACGAGCTCAAACGCGCGGAGCTGGAGCTGCAACGGAATGAGATCGTTTCGCGCATCGATGCGGAGAAGAACCAGGAAGCCCTCGACGAGGCGCAGGCTACACTGAAGCAGCTCAAGGAAACTTACCAGTTGAAGCGTGCCGCGGCGACCGCGGCCATTCGCATTCAGGAAATTCAGCGCGACCGCGCCCTGGAGGCCATGCACTACGCACAAGGAAATGCCGCCAAGATGGTCGTTCATTCGCCGATGCCGGGAGTCGTGGTCTACAACACCATCTGGCTCGGCGGCCGCATGGGAACGGTGCAACAGGGCGATCAAGTGCGTCCAGGCGTGCCGTTCCTTCAGGTAGTGGATCCATCGCAGATGGAGGTCCGCGTGGAGTTGAACCAGGTGGACCTTCTAAAAGTGCGTCCGGGCCAGCAGGCGCAAATGCACCTGGATGCCTATCCGGGCATGACTCTGCCCGCCACACTCGAAGAGATCTCTCCGCTCGGCCATCAGGGACAATTTACGGAGTCCGTTCGGTCCTTCAACGCACGGTTTTCGGTTCAAGGAACGGATCCGAGGCTCTTGCCCGACCTTTCTGCCGCACTCGATGTCGATCTCGGCTCGCAGAAAAACGTTCTTGTGGTTCCCTGGCAGAGCATCGGAACGGAAAACAATCATTTCTACGTTTGGCTGAAATCGACGGTTGGATTCGAAAAGCGCACCGTGCAAATTGGCCCGCGAAACGATCTTGAGGCCGTCGTGAATTCCGGGCTTTCCGCGGGAGACATTATCCGGCGTGCGGCAGTTGATGGTGAAACAGGGACGGGCCGGCCATGAGCGGGAAATGGAAACCCCGTAAGAGAGCCTTGGCTGTCATGGCAGCTGTTGTGCTTGGACTCTTTGTCCTTGGCGCGTTTCGTTTGGCCAGTCCTGCGGCGAAATTCTCGACTGCCGAGGTGAAACGGAAAGAATTTGTGGAGTACCTGGAAGTCAAAGGCGAAGTGAAGGCTCTGCGCTCGGTGGTCATCGCCGCCCCGTACGGTGCGGGCGACCTGCAAATCATGACCCTGGCGGCGAATGGCGCGAAGGTCAAAAAAGGGGATGTGCTGGTCGAATTCGACAATACGACCGTGAAGCAAAAGCTGGCGCAAGATCAATCGGCGCTCAAATCGGCGGAAGCCGAAATCGAGCAATCACGAGCCGCCGCGCGTTTGAAGGAAGAGCAAGACCTGACGGACGTGATGGCGGCCAAATTCGCGGCGCAGAAAGCGGGCCTGGATGCCAGCAAGCAGGAAATTGTTTCGATGATTGAAGGCGAGCAGGCCAAACTCAAGCTGGCGGACGCCGAGCAAAAGGTCATGGAAACCGAAGCCAAACTAAACGCGGACCGCTCGGCCGCCAAGGCGGATATTGCCAGCAAAAAGCAGAGGCAGGATCAAGCCGAGTTTCAAGTGCAGCAGGACGAACGCAGCCTGGCTTCGCTGGCCTTGCATGCGCCGCTGGATGGAGTTGTCGCGCTGCAAAATCACTGGCAGCCGCAGGGCGGGCCGACTCCCTTCAAGCCGGGAGACCGTGCCTGGCCCGGCGCCGGCATCGCTGAGCTTCCCGACCCCTCCACACTCAAGATTTCCGCTCGCGTTGAAGAAGCAGAGAGAGGCCAGTTGAAATTAGGCCAGACAGGTGCCGTGGTTGTGGAAGCCATTCCTGACGGGAACTTTGAGGGACGCATCGAGATCATTAGCCCTACGGCCAGCCTGGACTTCAACGCCGGATGGCCGGTGCCCAGAAATTTCACCGTGGAAGTGGCGCTGGCGAACAGCGATGCGCGGCTCGCGCCGGGAATGGGAGCGGTTGTTCGCGTGGCGGTAGACCGCGTGGCCAACGGGATCGTGATTCCGTCCTCGGCGCTTTTCCGTAAGGCAGGACGGACGGTTGCCTATGTCCGGCGCGGCTCGAAATTCGAAGAAACCGCGGTCGAAGTATTGCGCCGAAGCGGCGATGAAGCATTGATCGCCAAGGGACTGCAGCCGGGAGAGCAACTAGCATTGAAAGATCCGACGCTGGCGGAGTAGAGAATTATTGGGATGAATGGCCGCTCAAAATCACTAGCCTTTCTTCTGGTTCTCGCGGTAGCGGGAAGCGGCTTCTCTTGCCGCCAGACTACCGTGCTGGTAACCGATTCCGAGATTCCCACGGCAATCGTCAAGGAAGTAGATCTTCAACTCAAAGTGTTCACCACGGGAGTTTTGCGTACCGCCAAATCGCGGGCGATCACGGCGCCGCCGATCGGTGGCGGCACGCTGCAAATCGTCACCCTGGCACGTTCCGGCGCGCAGGTTCACACCGGCGAGGCGGTGCTCGAATTCGATCCCAGCCAGCAGGAATACAACCTGGGGCAGAATCGCAGCGATTTGCTGCAAGCGGAGCAGGAGATCGTCAAGGCCAAGGCGGATGCCGATGTCCAGACGGCGGAAGATCAGACCGCGCTGCTGAAAGCAAAGTACGCGGTGCGGCGCGCGGAGCTCGAAGTCAGCAAAAACGAACTCGTCAGCCCTATTGACGCACAGAAGAACCTGCTCGGGCTCGATGAAGCAAAGCGCGCCCTGACACAGCTGGAACAGGACATCAAGTCTCACAGCGCATCCAACCAAGCAGCGCTGGCCATCAGCGAAGAGAAGCGCCACAAGGCGCGCCTCTCGATGGAACAAGCCGAACAGAACATCAAGAACATGCACATCACCGCGCCGATCGGTGGCCTCGTGGTAATCCACGGCAACAGGGATTCCACCGGCGGATTTTTCATGGATGGAATGACGCTCCCGGATTATCACGTCGGCGATCAGGTGAATCCGGGAAGCTCGATCGCGGAAGTCATCGATATGTCTCAACTGGAAGTTTCGTCAAAAATTGGCGAAACCGACCGCATCAACCTGAAGGCCGGGCAATCCGTGGAATTAAACATCGAGGCGCTGGCTGGCGAAAAGTTTTCGGGTAAGGTGCAAAATGTGGGCGGCGCGACAAGCCGCCCATTCTGGGATGACAACGCGCCACACACCTTCGACGTGACCGTACAACTCGACCGGGCAGACCCGCGCTTGCGCCCCGGCTTCGCCGTACGGCTTAGTATCCTCGGGGACAATCTCTCCCGCGCGGTTTCGATTCCTGGCGGAGCGATTTTCGATCACGACGGCAAGAAAGTGGTGTACTGCAAGCGCAATCGTGGTTTTGAAATGCAGGAAGTCAAAGTCCGCGCGGTGAGCGAAGGCCGAGCGATCCTCAGCGGGCTGCCGGCTGGAACGATCGTCGCTCTGGTGAACCCGGAGAAGAAAGCCGCAGTCGGCAGCAAGAACGGTGGAAGCGCTAGTCCCAGCCTGGGGCCGGGTTCCCATTGAGGCTCGGCGCACAACGATGAAAACCACGTCCATCGCTGAGCCAAGATCCCTGCAACAATGGCTCCCCGATATTGTTTTCGGATTCGAAAATCTGGCCAGTCACAAACTGCGATCACTCCTCACCATGCTGGGCATGATTTTTGGCGTAGCGGCAGTCGTGGCCATGCTCTCGATAGGCGCGGGAGCGCAGCAAAAAGTCATGGCGTTCATCGAGCAGCTGGGCGTCCGCAATCTCATTGTGGAAGCCAAGGAGTCCCACAACTGGCAGGAACTGCAGAAAGTCCGTAAAAATTCGCCGGGCCTAACCCTGAGCGATTATCAAATCATTCGAAAGAATGTGCCCGACATCAAGGACGGCACACCGCGCAAGCGGTTTGCTCCGGGCAAGCTTCTCCCCAAGCCGCAACAGGACACTCCCATCGTTTATGGCGTGGAGACAAGTTACCTGGAGATCAGCCATCTCCGCGTGACGGAGGGCCGCTTTTTCGATGGCTCGGAAAATGAAGCGGCGGCGCCGGTGTGCGTCCTCGGGGCGGCGGCGAAAGAGAGTCTCTTTGGCGCGGCCGCCGCGATCGGCGAATATATCAAGGTCAACGAGCAATGGTGCCACGTGATTGGAATTGTTGCGCCGCAGATGGCCCCGCAGACGGAGGTTTCCGGAGTGCGCACCGAGGATATGAACAATCTCGTGTACGCACCTTTGAATACGGTGTTGTACCGGCTGGAAGACTCGCAGAGCGAATTGAAAGACGAGGTTGACGGCCTCTATCTGCATCTGAACTCGCCAGAAACCAGCACCACCGATGCTGAGGTGGTACGGGGCATCCTAAATGCCTCGCATCACAACGCCGGTGACTTCAATGTCATCGTCCCTGCGGAGCTGCTCGCACAGCAAAAACGCACAGAGCAACTTTTCAACACCGTCATGGTGGCCATCGCTTCCATTTCCCTTCTCGTCGGCGGGATCGGCATCATGAACATCATGCTGGCGGCCATTCTTGAGCGCACACGTGAAATTGGCGTGCGCCGCGCTGTGGGCGCCAGGCGCTGGGACATCGTCCGCCAATTTGTCATCGAAGCCGTGCTGATTTCTTTTGCGGGAGGTCTGCTCGGCGTCCTCCTGGGCTTCGCCATGTCGCAGCTCATCGCCTGGCTTGCCGGATGGTCCACCATCGTGACCATCAGCTCCATCCTTCTGGCATTCGTGGTTTCCATTTCCGTTGGGCTGATATTTGGCATCTATCCGGCGGTCAAAGCGGCGAGGCTCGATCCTGTTGAAGCGATTCGCTACGAATAGAGGCCATCTTTCTAGAGGAATTCACCTGGGGGTGAGTGATGAGAGCACTGCGTATTTTCTTTGTTCTGACCTCTTCTTTGCTTGCGCTCGGTTTTTCGGCGGGGGCGCAAGACGCCCCACGGTTCGAACGGCTGCTTGGCATCAGCGGCCGCCAGAAACCGCCGGTGCCACTCCCTGTGCCGCAAGGCTTGCAGGATCACGTTGCGAACGGAAAGCTGGCGCTCTCGCTGAACGACAGCATCCGCCTGGCGCTGTCAAATAACACCGACATTCGGCTCGACCATTCCCAGATTGAGTACGCGCAGAACAATCTGCATCGCACCCGCGGACCGTTCGATCCTCTGGTTACATCCAGCTTCGCAGACAGCCGCGCCAAGTCGCCCGCCATCACGCAAACGCAAGGAGCGGCCGTTCTAGACACTCTCAGCCAGACAACCACCTTTGGTTACGCACAGACCTTCCAAACGGGCACCAATTTTCAGACTTCCTTCAACGCCGGCAAGCTGTCCACCAACAATTCTTTGAGCTTGGTGAACCCCTCCATTGCCACCGATCTGCAATTCACGGTGACCCAACCGCTGTTGCGAAACTTCGGCTTTTTTCCGAACCGGGCCTCCATACTGATCGCGCAGCGAAATCTGAACCAGGCACGATCGGTGTTTCAAGGCGAGGTGAATGACATCATCCTTCAAACCGTGGGCAATTACTGGAATGTCGTGTTTGCGCGCGAATCTCTCACGGTACAGCGCAAGTCCCTGGAGGAAGCTCAGAAAAGTTACGACCACGATAAAAAAGCGCTGGGTCTAGGTGCCCTTCCGCCCCTCGATATCTACCGTTCGGAATCGCAAGTCGCCTCCCGCCGTGTAGGAGTCATTCAGGCTGAATACTCGCTCAAACAAGCCGAGGATCAATTCCGCCTGATCATTGGCGCCGACCTCGATCCCGCCATCCGAGTCCTCGATCTCGAACTCACCGACCAGCCCGATCCGCTGGGCGCCCTGCCAAGCACGGACATCGCCACGACGCTGGCCCGCGCCCTCGCCAACCGGCCCGAACTGGAAGCTACGCGTCAGCAGCTGGCCGGCGATGACCTGAGCATTCGTCTCGCACACAACGGCTTGAAGCCGGACCTCGAGCTCTCCGGCTTTTATTCGGGCAACGGTGTCGCTGGCAACCAGTTCAATACTGCTGTTCCGCCGCTATTGATCAGCAGGACTGGCCTCGGCGATGGCCTCAGCCAGACCTTTCATTTCACTTATCCGGCCTACGGCGCGACGCTCTCGTTGACTCTGCCCATCAAAAACCACAGCGCGGAAGCCAACCTCGCGGATGCTTCGGTGAGCCGCCGCCGCGACCAATATCAGCAGCGCCGGACCACGCAGAACATCACTCTCGAGGTTACCAACGCCGTCCACGCCCTGGAACAAACCAAGCTCTCCATGGAAGCCTCGAAAGTCGCGCTGGACCTCGCGCAGCAGTCCCTGCATGCCGATGAACGCAAATACGAACTGGGAGCAGAAACAGTCTTCTTTGTTCTCGACGCGCAAACGCAGCTTGCTCAAGCAGAGCTGAATCTCATCCAGGCGCAAGTCAATTTTCAGATTGCAGTCGCGCAGCTGGACCACGCGACAGGAGACCTGATGGAGCATCATCACGTCGAGATTGTGGAGCCAACCAGATAATTGCTTCGGCCGCTTCAAGAAAGCCAATCCGGCCCGCGGTTCGCGCGGTAGTTCGCCGCCAGCAGGCAAACGTTTGCATCTGCACCAAATGGATTTGCGATTCGGTGACGGAAACCGGCCGGAGCCTTATCCCTCTTTGTATTGAATCGGTTACCTCCGGCCTGCTGTCTCTTTGGCTACCAGTACCCCGGTACGCTTGCTTCCTGAAAATTCCATAATCCATAATCACAAGTACTTTGTTTTGTGTACGGGCGCGACC
>Ga0209698_10005618_pt1 | contig 13529 bp, 8 predicted proteins | sample LitLauG_LLR_2012_FD_187203 | JGI IMG/M metagenome (GOLD analysis project Ga0209698, IMG submission 187203) | Freshwater sediment microbial communities from Pennsylvania, USA - Little Laurel Run_MetaG_LLR_2012 (SPAdes) (version 2) | ecosystem: Environmental > Aquatic > Freshwater > Creek >... | reverse complement strand
GGACACACCCAGGAACCAAAAGCAATCAATGTAAGACAGCATAACCGCCTGCCGCTGCAGTGTACCTTGAACGAGCGCGTAGGCCTGCTGCGACGCCCCCGCGGCGCTCGCGCCATGTGCCTGCATTGCTTGAGCCGCTCCTCGGAGCATAGCCTGCAAGGAAGGATTCGAGGCGCTCAGGTTGCGCGAGAGATCGGTTAAATGCACCTGCGTGCGGCGATCGAGCATGGTCGTGACCACCGAAATCCCGACACTGCCGCCGATGTTACGGGCCAGGTTCATCAGGCCAGACGCAGCGTTGTTCTTGTCGCGCGGAAGAAAGGCATAAGCAGCAGTATTGATCGGAACAAACAGGAAAGCCATGCCCACGGCCTGAAGCACGCGGGCTCCCGCCACCGTCCGGAAGTCGATGTCGAGATCGAACTTCGTCATGTGAAACAAAGAGAACGACAGGACCGCAAGGCCAAACAGAAGAAGCCAGCGCGGGGTGTAGCGCGAGAGCAGGAATCCCACCAGCGGCAGCAGCAGGATGATCGCAAATCCACCGGGCATCAAAGCCAGTCCGGCCTGCTGCGCCGTGTATCCCAAAAGCGTTTGCGAAAACAGCGGCAGCAGCAGCGTGCTGCCCAGCAAAGCGAATCCCAGCATGAACATCAACAGGTTCGAGACACCGAACGTGCGGTCGCGGAACAGATGCAGATCGATAATAGGATCTTTCTGCTTCCACTCCCAGAAGATCACGAAGATCAGGGACAAGGCCGCGATCAGCGAGAGAATCACGATGAAGTGCGACTCAAACCAGTCTTCGCGCTGGCCCTTATCGAGAACTATCTGAAGAGCACCGAGGCCAAGAGCCACGAATCCCAGGCCGATGTAGTCGATATGAGTTTCAGCGAGCTTGCGGCGCTTGAAGTATGGCGGATCCTGAATCAGCCGGGAGGTCAGCAGGATGGACAGAATCCCCACGGGAATGTTGATGAAAAATATCCAGCGCCAGCTGAAATTGTCGGTGATCCATCCTCCCAGCGTCGGACCAATCGCGGGCGCAGTGACCACCGCCATTCCATAGACGGCAAAGGCCATGCCGCGCTTGGCGGGCGGAAAGGTGTCGGCGAGGATGGCTTGCTCGCTGGGCTGCAATCCTCCGCCGCCAACACCCTGAAGAACCCGGCAGATGATCAGTATTCCCAGATTCGGCGCGAGACCGCACATGAACGAACTGATCGTGAACAGGGCGACGCAGCCCATGTAGAAATTCTTGCGGCCCACGATGGAAGAAAGCCAGCCACTTAGGGGGAGAACGATGGCGTTCGAAACGAGGTATGAAGTGAGAACCCAGGTACTTTCGTCCTGCCCGGCGGAAAGGCTGCCAGCGATGTGCGGCAGGGCGACGTTGGCTATGGAGGTGTCGAGCACCTCCATGAACGTTGCCAGCGTGACCGCCAGGGCGATGATCCACGGGTTTACGGCAGGACGCCAGGTATCCGGCTGCTCAAATGTGGCGGCAGCAGCGCTCATTAACGAATCCAGACCTTGGGGGTTACAGACAAGCCCGGACGCAGCTCATGGCGATCGTCCGAACCGGGATCCAGAACGATTTTCACGGGGACGCGCTGCACAACCTTGACGTAATTGCCAGTGGCATTCTCCGGAGGCAGCAGGCTGAAGCGCGCTCCGCTGGCCCCGGCGATGCTGTCGACCCTACCGTTGTACGCGCGTCCGTTGGCGTCGACCTCGATCGTGACACGCTGGCCTTTATGCATATCCCGCAGTTGAGTTTCCTTGAAGTTGGCGGTGATCCATATGTCTTCGAGATTGATGACCTTCATCAGTTCCTGCCCGGGAGCGACGTTCTGTCCAACTTCCACGGTGCGGTTGCTGACGACGCCGTTGACCGGCGCGACGACCTTGGTGTACCGCAAGTTCAGCTCTGCCTGATCGAGATTCGCCTTCATGCGCTGAACTTCCGCCACGGCGGACTGCGCTTTGGCACGCGAGATCTGCATCTGCTTGGGCGCTGTATTGGCATACCGCCAGTTAGCCTCTGCCTGTACCAGCCTGCCCTTGGCCTGAGTCACCTGTTGCTCGGCAGCGTCGGCAGTGGCGCGAGCGGCTTCGACAGCCGCCGCGCTAGCCTGAGCCGCGGCAGTGGCCTGGTCATTCTGCTGCTGCGAAATCTCCTGCTTCTCGACCAGTTGTTTGTAGCGGGCAAGGTCATTCTGCGCTTTGACGTTGTTCGCTTCGGCTTGCTGCAGTTGCGCCTTGGAAGCTTGGAATTGCTGCTGGGCTGCTTGGATGCCAGCGCGGGCGCTGGCAACGTCGGCCTCGCTGGCCGAGACCTGACTGCTCGTGTTCACCGACGTGATCGGGACCGTAACACCGGCCGCAATGGCTGCCGCCTGGGCATCGTCGAAATCCGCCTCTGCTCGCTCGTAGGCTACCTGGTAATCCGCCGGATCGATCTCAACCAGTACCGTTCCCGCCTGAACGTATTGATTGTCCTGTACGTTGAGCTTGATCACGTGGCCAGAGACCCGCGCGCTGACGGAATTGATGTGGCCGTCGACCTGCGCGTCATCGGTGGATTCGTAACTGGCGAAGTAGCGGTAGACGAAGAACCCAGCGACCAGGAGAACAATGAGTGCTATTACAACGGCAATGCGAAAACCGGAACTCTGGGTGCGCGACGGCCGGGTGTGAAAGTCCCTCTCGGTCGCCGGCAGGGGTTTGTTGCTGGACTCTGGTTTTTCGGCTACAGATGGATTCGCTGTAGGGGGCGCAGCCTGCGTCGTTTGCTCCATACGCTTATTGATTGCCTTTCAGATATAGCCTGACACCTTGTTCGGCATCGCCGATGGCGTAGGCCAATTCGACTTTTGCGAGATTATGAGCATAAAGACTTTGAATATAGCTTTCGTGGGCCGCGGCGACCGCTTCCTGGGCCTGCACGACTTCGAGACTATCGACAACTCCGGCGGTGAATCGATCCTGCGATTGAGCGAGTGCCTGCTCTGCCAGTTCGACTGAACTGCGGGCAACCTCGACCTGCTCGGCTGCGGCATTGAGATCGAGGACGGCCGAGCGCACCTCGTAATCGATGCTCCCCCGCAAATCGCCCAGCTGCGCGCGAGACTGCTTGAGTTGGGCATCGGCAACGAGGATATCGCCATGCACCCGGTTTCCAGCAAACACGGGAACATTGATGCCGCCCGTGACTTGCCAGGTGCCGTTGGAATTTGCCGGGTTGACACCGATATCGCCAAAATTCGCATCCAGGTCAATCGAAGGATACCGTCCCGCAACCGCCGCTTTCCGGCTCAGTTCGGCGCTTAGCACCTGGGCCAAGGCGGCCTGGTAGTCCGCCCGTCCGTTGTAGGCGCGCTGCAGATAAGTTTCGAGAGGTAGCGGAGTCAGCGCCTGATAGGGAGCCTTTTCGGTTAGAACAAACGGTTGTCCGAGCGGCAAGCCGATAATGCGAGCCACGCTCAAGGTGGATTTGGCCAACTCATTCCGCGCCACGATGAGCTGCTGCTGACGCGTCTGTAACTCCACCTGCGACCGCAGAGCGTCAATCGCTGGAGTCAGGCCTGCTTTTTGCTGATCTGCGGCTTTCTGATAAAGAGCCTGAGCGCTTTTGACCTGCGCTTCGGCGGTTTCAACGCGCGCCGCCGCCGCTATGGCCTGCAGGTAGGAGTTCCCCACCGCAAGCACCACCAGTTCGCGCGAATCCTTGAAATTGAGCTGAGCGGCTTTGAGCGTTTGGGATGCCGCTCGCTCTTTTTCCAGGGATCTGTAATTGAATACGGTCTGCGCGGCACTGGCACGGAGATCGAAGTAGTTGAAGGGCCCAATGACTCGGGGAACGGGCGCGTGTAACACGCTCCCCTTCAAACCGAGTGCCGTGAGGCTCTGGGTCTGAACGTCTTCCATGGCGCGGATGGAGATGTTCGGCAATAGTTCGGCCAACTGCTGCCAGCGCTGGCCGCGAGCAGACAGGGCCTGATCTCCGGCCAGTAGCAGGCCTAAGTTATTGCGTAACCCGCGCTCGATGGCTCCCTTGAAATCAATCTGAAGAACTTCCGAAGTAGCGGTGCCCTCAGGCGCGCTTCCCTGAAAAGGACTTTGAGAGCCTGGGAGAGAAACCGATGGCGTCCCGCCTGTCGTTTGTGAGAGCAGCGTTGACGAAACAAACAAAAACGATATGAAAACAATGCCTACGGCAGGAGAGACTTTCAATGAGCTTGGCATTCGTGATGGGGAACGTTCAGACACACTCCGACCGGGGAGGGCTGAATCTTCCTTTCCGTTCCGTCTATAGCATAACTCGTTAGCTTTGATTCTTTTGTGAGCACTCGCGATGCAAACGAAGTCAGGCGTCGTGACTTGGTTTGGACCGGACCCGGCACCTTAGGTGCAATGCCTTCAGTACTCTGCCCGTAGCCATCCAGTCCCGATAATCTAGCCAGGTAAAGGAGTTCGGAATCATGCGCAGCGGTGTGCTGTTTCTGGCCTTACTTCTCGCGCTCTGGTCCAATCTGGCACATGCGCAAAACACGACCGTGACCTCCAGTTCCGAACGGAAGGTCTCATCCCGTGTCGCGCCCGTCTATCCGGAACTAGCGAAAAAGATGCATATCCACGGAGTTGTAAGGGTGGAAGTCATCGTGCGGCCCAACGGGAGCGTCAAGTCGACCCGGGTGCTGGGCGGAAACCCGGTACTGGTGGAGGCCGCGCAGGACGCGGTGGGCAAGTGGAAGTTCGAGCCTGCCCAGAGCGAAACCACGGAAATCGTGCAGCTCGCATTTGAAGGCCAGTAAAACACCCTTCTCAACAGTCATCGTTTGGCGTTTACCTCATGACTTAGGTCATCTTGAACCGACATGACCAACGGCTCATGCTAGAGCAGAGACACAAACCCCTTTCGAACGAGAGATGGTATTGCATGAGCGCTGCGATGGGAACTGACTGGACTCGCATACTGTCGGATCCGGATCTGGTACGGCAAGTCGGAAAACTTCTGCAGGCCTATCGGGAAGCACCCGTCGAGAAGCGGGAAGAAGCCCTGCTGAACACCATGCGTGAGATCAAGGCAGAGGCTGCGAAATCGGGCCCGAAGAGCAGTCAACCCGTGCAGGACGGTCCCCGGCCGGTTCCGACGCCCAGTTCATCGACACCTCCGTTCGCGCCCGATCTTTTCAGCCCCAACTGGAGCAGCGATCGCCGGCGGCATCCGCGGATCAAGTGCTTCGTCGCAGTCGAATTGCGCGTCGATGATGCCCCGAACTCAATTTGGGGAAACCTTTCGAACACAAGTGCCGGCGGATGCCTGGTCGAAACAGTGAGCCCGGTGAAGCCAGGCGGCAAAGTGGAGATCGGGTTGTGGGTGCCAAACGGCAAGATATGGGTCAAGGGCTTCGCGTTAACCGGCATCGTCACCCGCAGCGCAGGTACGAACGGAGTTCGTATCCGATTTGACGGCATGTCGGCCGAAGAACGCGACAACTTGCGCCAGTTCCTCAAGTTCGTGCAGGACACGACGCGAGCCTCGCAGAGCGAAAGCAGCTACATCCAGCTTTTGAAGTAGGATCTCTCCATCCTCCTGCTGTTTTTTCAACTGAGCGTAATCCATCCGTTCGCAGAAATTGATACACTTTCTGCGTACTGAACCCTTTCTCTGCCCGGAAACTCTAATCGGCTAAGCCAGTTGTTCGCGCCAACGAACGGACTGGAGGAACGGAGTCGCATGGTTGCCACAGAACAGGTATTGGCGACAGGCCAGCAGCTCGATACGCTATGCATTAATACGATACGAACCCTCGCCATCGATGCAGTGCAGCAGGCGAATTCAGGGCACCCCGGCGCTCCCATGGGGCTGGCGCCGGTTACTTATTGCTTGTGGCAGAAGTTCCTGCGCTACGATCCTGCCGACCCCACGTGGTTGAACCGTGATCGCTTTGTTCTCTCCAACGGGCACGCGTCCATGCTGCTATACGCCATGCTGCATTTGGCAGAGGTGCGGCAGGTCGATGGGCAAGGCCGTGTTACGAATGAACTGGCCGTATCGATGGACGCGATCAAGCACTTCCGGCAGTTGGGCAGCCGGACTCCGGGTCATCCGGAATCGCACCTCACGTCGGGAGTCGAGACCACGACTGGACCGTTGGGTCAGGGAGTCGGGAACAGTGTAGGCATGGCGATCGCGGGCAAGTGGCAGGCCGCCAACTTCAATCGTCCTGGTTACGAAATTCTTGATTTCAACGTTTATGCCATGTGCTCCGATGGCGACCTGATGGAAGGGGTCGGCGGCGAGGCGGCTTCGCTGGCAGGGCATCTGAAGCTCTCGAATCTCTGCTGGATGTACGACCACAATTCCATCACGCTCGATGGTCCGGCGAGTTGGTCGTTCAGCGAGGACGTTGCCACCCGCTTCATCGGATACGGATGGAACGTCACGCGCGTGACGGATGCCAACGACCTCGAAATGCTGGCACGGGCCTTCGAGGTTTTTCGCAAGACGACGGATCGGCCAACCCTCATCATCGTCGACAGCCACATCGGATACGGATCCCCCCACAAGCAAGACAGCAACGCGGCCCATGGCGAACCGCTGGGCGAGGAGGAAGTGAAGCTCGTCAAGAAGTTTTACGGATGGCCGGAGGATGCGAAGTTCCTGGTACCCGATGGAGTGCAGGAACACTTCCGCGAGGTGATTGGTAAGCGTGGGGCGGAACTGCGAGCAAAATGGGCAAAGAGTTTTGATGAATACTCGCAGAAATATCCGGAGTTGGCAGAGCGCTTGAACCATATGCTGCATCACGAGTTGCCCTCCGGATGGGACAAGAACCTTCCGACCTTTCCTGCTGATGCCAAGGGCGTGGCATCACGCGAGAGTTCCGGCAAGGTGCTGAACGTGCTGGCGCAGAACGTTCCGTGGCTGATCGGGGGATCGGCGGACCTGGCGACCTCGAACAAAACAACGCTGAAGTTTGAGGGTGCCGGCGAATTCGAAGCTGGTAGCTACGGCGGGCGCAACTTGCACTTCGGCGTGCGCGAGCATGCGATGGGAGCGAGCGTCAACGGGATGACCGTCTCGGGTCTCCGAGCCTTTGGAGCGACCTTCTTCAACTTCAGCGACTACATGCGCGCCAGCATCCGGCTGGCGGCGCTGATGCAGATTCCGTCCATTTTTATATTTACCCACGATTCGATTGGCGTGGGTGAAGACGGGCCGACGCATCAGCCGATCGAGCAACTGGCGTCCCTGCGAGCCATGCCAAACCTGATCGTGCTGCGGCCCGGTGACGCGAATGAAGTGACGGAAGCCTGGAAGATTATCGCGACGCAACAGCACAGTCCGGTGGCGCTGGTGCTTACGCGGCAGAACCTGCCGACTCTGGATCGATCGAAATATGCTTCAGCTTCCGGGACATCCAAGGGAGCCTACGTGCTGGCTGATGCCGAAGGCGGCAAGCCGCAGGTCATTCTGATGGGAACGGGAAGCGAGCTGTCGCTCTGCGTTGAGGCCTACGAGAAGCTCAAGGCGGAGGGCATCCAAGCGAGGGTGGTTAGCATGCCATGCTGGGAAGTCTTCGATCAGCAGGATGCGGCTTACAGAGAGAGCGTTCTGCCCTCGGATGTGACGGCCCGAGTGTCCGTCGAGATGGCTTCTACATTCGGTTGGGAGCGTTATACGGGCAGCAAAGGGCGCAACATCGGAATGCACCGTTTCGGGGCTTCGGCACCGCTTAAGGATCTCTTGAAGTACTTTGGCTTTACGGTCGACAAGGTGGTTGAGGAAGCGCGGGCTGCGATGGCAGGCAAGTAGTTAGAGCTGAGCCGTTCGGCTGCGTCTCTGGTTCGGGGATCGTCATCCAAAAAGTATGGAGGTTACATGCAACCCACTGGAGTTCTGGAAAATTCGAAAGCCACGAAAAATCCGCTGAAGGAGTTGCTCAATTACGGACAGGCGATGTGGTTGGACTACATTCGGCGCGATCTGTTCACTACCGGCAAGCTGAAGACGATGATTGCCGACGACGGGTTGCGCGGGATGACGTCGAATCCGGCGATCTTCGAGAAGGCGATTGCCGACAGCTCTCTTTATGACGACCTGCTGCATTCGCTGGCGTCGCAGAAAGGACTTAGCGCAATCGCGAAGTTCGAGCAGATTGCGATTCGCGACATCCAGGATGCGGCCGATACGCTGCGCCCGGTGTACGAGGAATCGAACTACCGGGATGGCTATGTGAGCCTGGAAGTGTCGCCGTATCTGGCGATGAAGACGCAAGAGACACTCGACGAGGCCCGGCGGCTGTGGAAGACCGTGCAGCGCGAGAACGTCATGATCAAGATTCCAGGAACGGCCGCGGGGCTTCCCGCGATCCAGCAAGCGGTCAGCGAAGGCATCAACATCAATGTGACCCTGCTGTTTGCGCAAGAGGTCTACGAGAAAGTCGCCGAGGCCTACGTAAACGGAGTGGAAGCCCTGGCAGCTCGTGGCAGGAATCTCAAAAAGATGGCCGGCGTGGCCAGCTTCTTCATCAGCCGGATCGATACGTTGATCGACAGCATGCTGAACGAAAAGCTGAAGAGCGCCTCCGATGCCAGCCAGCAAGCTCTGCTGAAGAGCCTGCTGGGGAAGGTCGCGATCGCGAATGGCAAACTCACGTATCAGGCCTATCAACGGATCTTCAGCGGTCCACGATGGAATGCACTCGCCGCCAAAGGTGCGCAAACGCAGCGCGTGCTGTGGGCGAGCACCAGCACGAAGAATCCAAATTACCGCGATGTAATTTACGTCGAGGAGTTGATCGGTGCAGACACGGTCAACACGATGCCTCCGGCAACGATCGACGCGTTCCGCGATCATGGGAAACTGCGGAACAGCCTCAGCGAGGATATTCCGGGCGCGCGGAAGACGATGGATGATCTGGCAAAGGCCGGTATCTCCATGAAAGAAGTCACAGATAAGTTGACGGTCGACGGTGTGAAGTTGTTCGCGGACGCCTTCGATAAACTCCTGGCTGCTGTTGAGAAAAGCTCCACGCAAAAAGGATAGACCGTGAGCCGAATGAAGACGTCCCTGCCCGAGACTCTCGCCGCAACTGTGAAGTCAACGATTGCCGACTGGCAATCGGGTGGGAAAGTGAAACGCTTGTGGAATCGCGAACCGAGCCTGTGGACCGGCGAAGATGAGTCGAAGTGGCTAGGATGGCTCGATATCGTCGACGAGCAGATCGCGCAGCACGATGCCCTGCAGAAGTTCGCGAAGGATGTTCACGCGCGTGGATTTGAGCACATTCTGCTTCTGGGGATGGGCGGGTCCAGCCTGTGTCCGGAAGTTCTGCGCATGACGTTCGGCCGGATTCCCCACTCCCCTACCCTGCACGTGCTGGATTCCACTGATCCGGCTCAAGTGAAGGCGTTCGAGCACCAGATCGATATCGCGAAGACGCTCTTCATCGTTTCCAGCAAGTCGGGCAGCACGCTTGAGCCGAATATCTTCAAACAGTATTTCTTCGAGCGCGCAAAACAAGTTGTAGGTGCGAACAAAGTGGGCAGCCACTTCGTCGCGGTCACCGACCCGGGATCGAAGATGCAGCAAGTGGCCGAGGGTGACCGCTTCCTGCATATTTTCTTCGGGCGGCCGTCGATCGGTGGGCGGTACTCGGCATTGTCGAATTTCGGGATGGCTCCCGCAGCGGCGATGGGACTGGACACGAAGAAATTCCTCGACCGTACTGCGGAGATGGTGCGGGCGTGCGGGCCGAGCGCAAACGTCGAGGAGAATCCCGGAGCTGCGCTGGGAATCATTCTGGGCGCGGCGGCGAATTCGGGTCGTGACAAAGTCACGATTATCACGTCCTCGGGCATTGCCGACCTTGGCGCCTGGCTGGAGCAGTTGATCGCCGAGTCCACCGGGAAAATCGGCAAGGGCATCATTCCGGTCGATCGCGAGCATCTGGCGTCGCCTGATGTGTACGGCAATGATCGCGTGTTCGCTTACATTCGCCTGGAAAACGAAGCTGACACCGATCAGGAAGCGAAAGTGACCGCCGTCGAGAAAGCCGGGCATCCCGTTGTGCGGATCACGATGCCCGGAACTTACGATCTCGGCGCCGAGTTTTTCCGCTGGGAGATTGCGACTGCCGTCGCCGGGGCCATCATTGGAATCAACCCGTTCAACCAGCCGGATGTCGAAGCCAGCAAGGTTGCGACCCGGTCGCTGACGTCCGAATACGAAAAGAACGGGTCTCTGCCGGCGGAGAAGCCGATTCTGGAAGACAGCGGCGTCAAGCTTTTCACGGATGAGAAGAATGCGGCGGATCTGACGGCGACCGCGAGTGAGAAATCTCTTGGCGGATATCTGAAAGCGCACCTGAATCGCATCCATGCCGGCGATTACTTTGCGGTGCTGGGATACATCCAGATGAATGCCGAGCACCAGCAGAGTCTGCAAACGCTGCGCCATGCGGTTCGTGATAAGAAGCATATCGCAACCTGTCTCGGCTTTGGGCCGCGATTCCTGCATTCCACCGGGCAGGCTTACAAAGGTGGCCCGAACTCGGGAGTGTTTCTGCAGGTCACCTGCGACGATTCTGTCGAACTGCCGGTGCCGGGACAGAAGTACACATTCGGAGTGGTGAAGGCGGCGCAGGCTCGGGGGGATTTCCAGGTTCTGGCGGAGCGAGGAAGACGGGCGCTGCGGGTGCATTTGGGGAAAGACCTCAAGAGTGGGCTTGCGACACTGCAGGCAGCGGTGCAGAAAGCTCTCTAATTCTGGGGATGCCTCGACTGCGCGGGCGAGACGCCCGCGCGACAGCCGGCAGGATGCCGGCGCTAAGACCGTAAGGAGCATGAGATGCAAGTGGCAATGGTGGGGTTGGGGCGCATGGGCGCCAACATGACGCGGCGGCTGATGCGCGGCGGGCATTCGCTGGTCGTTTCCGATCTCAGCGCCGACGCCGTGAAGCAACTGGGGAGCGAGGGCGCTACGGGATCGTCATCGCTGGAAGATCTGGTAGCCAAGCTTAAGCCGCCGCGCGCGGTTTGGATTATGGTGCCCGCTGGTGGTCCGACGGAAGCGACCGTGCAAAAACTTGCTGAGCCCATGCAGGCCGGAGACGCCATCATCGACGGTGGAAATTCCTACTTCAAAGACGATGTGCGCCGGGCCAAGGACCTCAAAAGCAAAGGCATTCATTACATCGACGTCGGGACCAGCGGCGGCGTATGGGGACTGGAGCGCGGCTACTGCATGATGATCGGCGGGCCGAAAGAGGCCGTGCAGAGGCTTGATCCGATTTTCAAGACGCTGGCACCCGGCAGAGGCGACATTCCACGTACTCCGGGACGAGACAAACTCGGCGGCACTGCCGAAGACGGATACATTCACTGCGGCCCGTCCGGTTCCGGACATTTCGTGAAGATGGTGCATAACGGGATTGAGTACGGGATCATGCAGGCCTACGCTGAAGGCTTCGACATCTTCAAGAACGCGACCAGCAAAGAGTTGCCGGAAGACATTCGTTACGATCTGAATTTGCCGGATATCGCCGAAGTCTGGCGGCGCGGCAGCGTGGTGAGTTCGTGGCTGCTCGATCTGACGGCGATGGCTCTGACGGAAAACCCGACGCTCTCCGAGTACACGGGCTTTGTACAAGATTCGGGCGAGGGACGGTGGACGATTCAGGCGGCTGTCGACGAGGCGGTTCCTGCCGACGTGCTGACGGCTGCGTTGTACGTTCGCTTCCGGTCGCGCCAAGAGCATACTTTTGCCGAGAAGATGCTTTCGGCGATGCGGCAGAAGTTTGGCGGGCACATCGAAGCGGCCGGAAAAGGAAAACACTAGCGACTTAAGATTCGACAGATTCGCGCGCCAGCGACTGACGACCCAATCTTAAAACGCAGAGGGCGCTGAGGATTCGCCGAGAGAGCAGAGAACAACCATAAGGATCTATTCATGGCTCAATTAGCAGAACAACCCAAAGCGGTGCCGCCGCGTATCGGCAAGCAGAGCGATCCATGCATCATGGTGATTTTCGGCGCGGCAGGAGATCTCACCGGGCGCATGCTGATTCCGGCGCTTTACAACCTGGCGCGCGCGGGGCTGCTCTCGCGGGAGTTCGCCGTTTTGGGTGTGGCACGCGCTCAATATTCCGATGAAGATTTCCGCAAGAAGGTTTACGAGGACATCAAGACTTACTGTGGCGACTGCGTGGACAGCGATCTCTGGGAGTGGTTCGCGCGTCGCTTTTACTATCTTGCCGGGAATTTTGATGACGACAATCTCTACGCACGACTCAAAGAAGCGCTGAGCAAGATCGACGAGGAGCATTCGACCCATCAGAACTTCTTCTACTATTTGGCAGTCGCGCCCAGTTTCTTCAGCCCAATTGTGGAAAAACTTTCGGCTACTGGGTTGATGGATCAGAGCAACAACCACCACTGGCGGCGGGTGGTGATCGAAAAACCATTCGGGCACGACCTGGAATCGGCGAAGACTCTGAACCAGCAATTACTGAAAGTCGCCGACGAAAAGCAGATCTATCGCATCGACCACTACCTCGGCAAAGAAACCGTTCAGAACATCATGGCATTCCGTTTTGCCAACGGCATTTTCGAGCCGGTTTGGAATCGCCGCTACATCGATCATGTGCAGATCTCGGTCGCGGAGACTGTCGGGGTGGAGGGCCGTGGCAGCTATTTCGATCATGCCGGTACGCTGCGTGACATGGTGCCGAACCACATCATGCAACTCATCAGTCTGACTGCCATGGAGCCTCCGATTTCCTTCGACGCGAATGCAGTGCGTGATGAGCAGGCCAAGATTTTGCATGCGATCCAGCCGATGAGCGACGAAGAAGTCCTGAGCCGCACTATTCGCGGGCAGTATGGCGAGGGCACCGAGGATGGAAAGCGGGTTCCAGCGTATCGCAGCGAAGAGGACGTGCCGCCAGACTCACGGACGGAGACCTTCGTGGCCATGAAGTTGTCGATCGACAACTGGCGATGGGCGGATGTTCCCTTCTACCTGCGCACAGGTAAGCGAATGCCAGTGCGCAATACCCACATCGTGATACAGTTTCGGCGGGCACCTTTTGTGCTGTTCCGTGACACGCCGGTCGAACATCTGATGCCGAATCAACTGGTGCTGCATATTCAACCCGAGGAAGGCATCTCTCTGCAGTTCGCCGCCAAGGTTCCGGGCCCGGTGATGCGCCTTGGCACAGTGGACATGAACTTCGAATATCAGGAATACTTTGGAAAGCAGCCGAGCACGGGCTATGAGCGCCTGCTACACGACTGCATGATCGGCGATCAAACGCTGTTTCAACGCGCGGACATGGTGGAGGCCGGCTGGTCGGTGGTGAACCCGGTGCTCGATCTTTGGAAGGCGCTCCCGCCGCGCAATTTCCCCAACTACGCTTCCGGCACCTGGGGACCGAAGGAGGCCGACGAACTTCTCGAACGCGACGGCCGCCGCTGGAGGAACTTCGAAAAATGATTCTGGCCGGCGATATTGGTGG
>Ga0209698_10005616_pt1 | contig 13531 bp, 8 predicted proteins | sample LitLauG_LLR_2012_FD_187203 | JGI IMG/M metagenome (GOLD analysis project Ga0209698, IMG submission 187203) | Freshwater sediment microbial communities from Pennsylvania, USA - Little Laurel Run_MetaG_LLR_2012 (SPAdes) (version 2) | ecosystem: Environmental > Aquatic > Freshwater > Creek >... | reverse complement strand
GGATTGGGAGGGACTGCGTTATCTTTCCTGGGGTCGTAATCTATCCGCGCACGACCATTGGAAACCGGGTGCGGGTCCATGCTAATGCTGTTTTGGGTTCGGATGGTTTCGGATATGCCCGGACATCTCAGGAGTCAGTCAAAATTTGGCATCTCGGAAAGGTAGTCATAGGGGACGATGTTGAGATCGGCGCCGGTACCATGATTGATCGTGGAACGATAAAAGATACTATCATCGAAAATGGCGTAAAAATCGACAACCTTGTCCATGTCGGCCACAACGTTCAGATCGGCTGTGACGTGGTCATCGCCGCCCAAACCGGCATTTCCGGCAGCGCGGTCATTGAAGATAACGTCATCATCGGGGGACAAGTCGGCATCGCCGATCACGTCCGCATTGAAGAAGGCGCTATACTCGGCGCGCAAAGTGGCATTCCGACGAAAAAGGTGATTCGCGGCAAAGGGGTGGTTTTCTGGGGGACTCCGGCGCGCCCGATCGGGGAGTATCTGAAGGAGTTGGCTTTCTTGTCGCGATCAGCGAGAAGGAGATAGCCGCGAGTCGCGAGTCGCGAGTATCGAGTCACGAGCTTGATACTAAGGTTTGGCACAGCTTTTCGACCTTCAGTTGCCTGATTGCTCGCGACTCGAGGCGCGCGACTCGCGGCTCAAAGTTAGCGCCCTAAACTCATGTCGATCATCGTCATCGGCGGCCACACCCGCAGCGTCGGCAAGACCAGCGTTGTCGCCGGCCTAATCGCCGCTCTTCGCGATCTCCACTGGACCGCCCTCAAAATTACGCAATATGGACACGGCGTCTGCTCCGCCAATGGCCAAGCCTGCGACTGCGCCACCGCCGATCACTCCTGGGCGGTTTCGGAAGAAAAGGACCGTTCCGGTGAGTCCGATACCTCTCGTTTTCTGGTTGCAGGAGCCGATCACGCCTGGTGGGTGCGCACGCAGCAAGGCCGGCTCGCCGAGGCCATGCCGCGCATTCGCCAGATTCTAGCGTCCGCGCAAAACGTCATCATCGAGTCGAATAGCGTGCTGCGCTTTGTGAAGCCTGATCTGTATTTGACGGTGCTCGATCCCACGGTCGCCGACTTCAAGTCCTCGGCGCAGGAGTTCCTCGACCGCGCAGACGCGGTTTTGCTGCATGCGATCGATGACGCTGGCAAGTCCGGCAGCCTCGCCGGAACTCCGGCATGGAAGCAGGTCTCCCTGAAGCCGGTCGCGACTCGGCCGACGTTCTCGATTGGCGCGCACAACTACGTTCCACGGGAAGTGGTCGCGTTCGTCCGGGGTCGACTTCGCGGAAGGTGAGAATCGAGGTGAGCCGCCGGTTTGCTCCCGACTTTGAACCAAGCCGTAAGAATACAAGCTCACCGGCGTGCCCGCTCGAACGATGGGCTTTGATCTACGAGATCGCGCGGGCTATTGTCCGGTTTCGGTGAAGACGGCAGGATTGGCAACACCGGCGGCGCTGGCGCTAATCGTGATCGCGCCGGGAGCTGGAGGAAGAGTATAGATCTGGTTCACACCTCCGGCGCTGTCAGATGTTCCAGGGTTGGGATTGGAGAAGATGCCTCCAACACCACCATCGCTAAACGTAATGGCGACGCCTTGAACTGGATTGCCATACTGATCCCCAACCACGACCGCCAGATTTTGTGGGAGCAAGGTGCCAGCGGGCGCAACCTGGTTATTCCCGCCGGTCACCATCACGGAGGCCACCTGACCCGCAACCGAGTACTCGGCGAAGAGAGCGCTATGGAGTCCTGAAGAACTGGCTGTGACTGTAACTGTGCCCACAGTCTGCGGCAACTGGAGAGAGGTACTCGCCAAACCCCTGGCATCCGTGGTTGCGGAAGTCGGGTTCGGGATGCCGTTCTTATTGGCTGCAAATGTGACGGGTACGCCCGGCACCGGATTACGATAGGCGTCGAGCGCCTCTGTAACCAGGGGATTGGGAAGCACCGACCCCGCATCGCCCGTTTGTTTGGCTCCAGAATATGTAATCAGCGTGGTGGCAGGCGCCGGCGTGGCGATCTCGGTGGCGGTGATGGACCCAAAGTTCGGCGCCGAGATGGTCAGAGTGTAGGTCCCGGCTTTCTTTGGAAAAGTGTAGACAGTAGAGACGACGCCATTCGAGTCCGTGACGGCGGAAGGCGGATTGAATGTGCCGCCTTTGCCGCCATCGCTGAAGGTTACGGTCACACCTGGATCTGGTTGCCCGGAATATGGGTTTTCAGCCACTACCGTAAGCGGCGCCGGCAACGGACTCAAAACCTGAGCAGTCTGGTTGTTCCCACCGGTGATATAGAGGATTTGCAGCAGGCCAAACACTTCCAGACTGCTTTGACCGCCGACATAAACTCTTCCATTGGCAACGGTCGGCGTGTCGAAGTGCGTCAGCGGGGGCAATTTGGCAGAGGTATAAAGTTGCTTGAGAGAAACAGCATCAAGCGCAATGAGCTTACCCGTGAGAACCCATAAGACTCCGTTCGCCGTTCCGTTGGAGGAAATGGCAGGTGCGCAAGCACCCACGAATCTTTGAGTGGTCTGCGCGGATGGGCTCAGCACTCCGTTGGAAACCTGGAAAGCCTGGATGGGCGAACCACCTGGACTAAAGTAAACCGTCCCATTCCAGTACGCCGGGGAGGCCATCAGTTCTCCCGCGTTAATGAGCGAGAACTCCTGGAGAATGTTGTCCTGCCCCGTCTGCGAGAATTGCCCCATGTTATCGCGGTCGAGAACATACACGACTCCTTGCTTGCCGCTGGCGATCACCTCATGGCATGGGTTCTGCGAACACGTGGGCGGACCATTCTGATCGGGGAGGACGATGGGACCGACCGAGCTCACATCCAGATCATGCGAGTCAAGATAAGTCACGTTCCAGGGGCTGAAGTAGTCAGAAAGATTTAACTCAGGTGTCGGCGAGAATGACTGGGTGAGTTTCAGAATGCTGTTGGCGTAAGTCTGGCCGCCGTTCTGAACATCATAGGTCGTGCTTTCGGCAGTGGCGACATAGATATTGCCTTCAGCGTCGGCGGAAATGCCGTTGCCCGTCTGCCATACCGAAGCGAAGCCGATGTCCGGCGACGTGTTGAAGGCCCCGAGTTGTTGCAAGTTGGTCGCGTCGTAAGAAAGGACCCATCCCGTGTTGTGATCATTGCAGCCGTTGGAGCCGAACCCCATGTAGAGGACGCCATTCTGCAACAACAGGCCCGGCCGATTCTTCTGGTGCAGGCTGTTGAAGTACATGCGTGTGCCCTTCTTGCTGAGGCTGGTGGCCGTGATTTGAACCGGGCTGCCCATGCTCACCTGCTCGTTGCCGCTGGTGATGTCGAGGGCATGGAGAAAGTGGTAGACGGTACCGCTGAGTACAGTTTTCGCCACCAGGTACATGGTGTTGGTGGAAAGATCGATGACCGGGGTGCCAATGATGCCTTCTTTCGTGAATCCCCCGAGCTTGCCGCAGGGCAGATTACTGCCACTGGCCGGCACACCGCCGCCCAGCATGCTGGCATACCAGAGCTGCGCGCCGTTGTCGGCGTCAACGGCATAGACGGAATCCATTTGCGTAACCACGTAGACGACGTTGTGGACGCCCTGTCCGGCGATATTCACATTGGGGACATAAAGCGGCTGGGCGAGAATCTGGTAGTCCACCGGGAAGCTGAAGAGCCGGCCAAAACTGCCATTGGTGACGTTGCTCGGGGTCAGCAAGGTTTCGCTGGTGTTGGCGCCGGAACGGACCATGTCGCCACGACTCATGAGAAACGGCTGCTGCGCGAATGCCGAAGAGATAGCAGCCAAAAACAGCAGCACTGATACAGCCACGGCGAACGGCCGGAACAATGAACCTTTACTCACTTCACCATTACTCACTTCAGAACTCATATGAACACCGATTATTTTCGTTGTTTCTAAAAGGAGGAACCTGACTTCGGTTACCTCCGACTGATTACCCGTGGCGCGGTCTACTCTGGGAATAGCAAGTCTAACACCGGGGAACGATAAGGAAAGAAAGGCGATCGCGATTGATAATACGCCGTTTGTACATGGGAGCGGCTGGGAGAGCAATGCCACGGACGGGCGAGATGCAATTCATTGCACATTTTGAACCTTACTTTGACTTGCCGCGCCAAACAATCCTGCTGTCGCCGGACCGCTGAAAACGTCGATTTCGATCGCACTCCTGATATGGGAATACCCTCTAAGTCATTGATCTTTGGTGAGTCAAAACACTTGAGTACCGCCTTGGTTCTTTTTTCAGCAGCCTGCTAGAATGCATTGATGTTATCCACCTTGAATGCCAAAATTGGGCACCCGGTGGACCTGTCTGGCGGCATCTAGCTTACGACCTGTGAAAACACGACGTCATGGCTGTTAAGCATTTCCCTGTTCTTGACACGGGTAGGCAGCACTGGATTGCGATCTTATGTTGAAACGAATCATTGGGGGAGCGAAGCGCGCTTTTGGACTCAAACCTCCGGGCCGTAATCTGACTGTCTTCCCCGACGATACTTTTCTTGTCTCCTATCCCAAATCGGGGAACACCTGGTCTCGTTTTTTGATTGCGAATCTTCTTCGGCCAAACGAGAAGGTTGGTTTTTCCAACATTCACGAGATCATTCCGGGGATTGACGTTGTTCCCCACCGCGACATGCTTCGGTTTCCGCGGCCGCGCATTATCAAGAGCCATCAGTACTTTGATCCGCGCTATCGGCGCGTTGTCTACATCGTTCGCGATCCTCGGGATGTGGCCCTCTCGGAATACCATGCCCAGCGCAAGAGCAAAAGGATCGACGATCAGTATCCCCTCGAGAAGTTCGTGCGCAGCTTTCTGGCAGGCGAAAGCTGCGATTATGGCTCCTGGGGTGAGCACGCAAGCAGTTGGCTCTCGACTCGTTATGGCCAGCCCGGATTCCTGTTGCTGCGCTACGAGGACATGCTTCAGGACACAGCACGCGAGCTGTCCCGGATGGCTGGCTTCCTCGGACTTCATGCGACTTCGGAGGCGATCCAGGAGGCTGTCTCCCGCAGTTCCGCGGATAAAATGCGAAAGCTGGAAAAGTCTCAGGCAAGTCAATTCAATGCCACCAAGGACACACGCCAGGACATTCTGTTTGTGCGTAGCGCAAAAGGTGGGGGATGGCGTTCGGAATTGCCCGAAGCGTCCATATTGCAAATCGAGCAGGCGTGGGGACACGTGCTTCGTTGGCTGGGATATGAAATGGTCATAGAAGGAAAAGGGAGTGTGGCCGAGCCCGCATTTCCGGTCTCGGCGCTGAACGGGCCAGCGCGATGACCTCTGGCATGACGCCGCTGCTGGCAAGGAAAATATCCAACATATTTGAAAGTTCTTCCGTCGACTGGTCCGCACCCGTCCTGCGAAAAATGGCTGTCTAAGATACCGGGTAACTAAGCATTTATGCACAAGTTTGAAAAACGGCAAATCATCAAGAACGTCGGTTCGAGTTGGTTTGCCTTGGGAACCAATATCTTAGTTGGTATTTTCCTGACGCCGTTCATTGTCCATCGACTGGGCGACTCCGCCAACGGTGTGTGGGTCCTGACGTTCTCGATTACGGGGTATTACGGCCTCTTCGATCTTGGCATCCGCTCATCGATCGTGCGCTATGTTTCCAAGTATCGGGCCCTCGGCAACAAGGAGGATCTGGACAAGCTGGTCAACACTGCCCTCTTTGGATATAGCTGTATCGGGCTGGTGTCGCTGATTCTGACATGGGTCCTCTCCTCCTACATGAACGCCCTGTTCAAAATCCCTCCCGAATATCAATCGAGCGCGCAGCTGCTGATCTGGATGGTTGGCGTGTCGGTGGCGCTCGGTTTCCCCCTGGGAGTTGTCGGCGGGATTCTGGAAGGGTTGCAACGGTTTGAGATTATAAATTGGACCAACGTCCTGTCCACGTTCGTACGCGCCCTATTGATCGTGCTGGCTTTGCAGCATGGGCGCGGCCTGTTGACGATCACGTTCATCACAGTCACTCTGCCGTTTATCGCATCTGTCCTGCGCGCTTTCATTGCGCAGCGCCTTTGCCCGGTCTCATTTGGATGGCAGTACATCGATCGCCCGACTTTTAACAAGATCGTGCACTACAGCAGCACGACTTTCATGATCATGGTCGCCGGGCGGCTGAAGTTTAAAACCGACGAGCTCGTGATCGGCAGCATGATTTCGGCGGCCGCCATTACATACTTCAACTTTGGCGCGCGCATCGTCGATTATGCGGGCGGGGTCGTAAACTCGCTTGCCGGGAACTTTCTCCCCGTGGTCAGCCAGTCGGAAGCGACCGGGAATGTGAGCCGTTTGCGGAAGCTTTTTGTGGCCGGCAACCGCTTCTGCGCGTTCACGATTTTTCCCATCACGGCCATGCTTCTCATCCTGGGCAAGTCGGTCATCGAAGTGTGGGTCGGAAAGAAGTACATTGCCACCAGCTACCCCATCCTCGTGATCATGATCATCCCTTCGACCATCATGTTCGCGCAGGCCGTGTCGGGAAGAGTCTTGTTCGGAATGAGCAAACATCGCACCTGGGCAGTGGTCACCCTCATTGAAGGCGTTTGTAATCTGATCCTCAGCGTCGTTCTCGTGCGTGTGCTGATGCGCCCCTATGGCGTGATGGGCGGGATCATTGGCGACGCGCTGGGAACCGCAATCCCGCTGACCTGCAGCTTTGTGTTCTTCATGCCCCAGCATCTGTGCCGCCTGCTCGGGATCCGTCTTCGTACCTACTTGCGGGAAGCCTTCGTTCTGCCGCTCTTAGTCACCATCCCGCTCGTGCTGGTACTTCTTCTGATGAAGAGATGGTTCATCCCGCACACTTATCGGCAGCTGGCAGTTCAGTTATTAATCGGGGGGGCGGTGTACGGACTGGGGCTGCTCTGGGCGTTCAAGACCAATCGAATCCTGAAACTCGGGGAACTCGCAGCAAAACAAGAGGCGCCACCCATCGAAAATGACATGGCTGCCTCAGAATTGAGTGTTCCCGAATACACTGAGTAGCCTGCGAAGGGTCATCGGATCCTGCGCCCCCCGGTCAGCGCTCCGAGTTATGGTTTCGGGTGGGCAGCGAAGAATTGCCAGCGTGCTGCGTTGTTCTCGGGCTCCCAGGTATGCCCCAACTTTTGTTCCCAGATGAACTGGACTTCAACGTTATTCGTGCAGCCGGTAGCGTCATTCCCTGGCACACCCGGATTTGGCTTTCCGTTTTCGCACAATGGCTGCGCTGTCTCAAGTTGGGTGCAGGCATTTTGCGAGACCCAATAATTGAACGTCTCATCGACTGTGGCCATCAGGACTTTGTAGCCCGAGTACAAGGTCGAGCCATGGTTGCAGGGCTTCAAAACACGATCTGCGGTCCCATGCCACTCCTGCACGGAAACCGGCGCCAGAGGCATACCCGGCAGCGTGATGGGCAGTGTGGGCTGTCCCACGATTTGACCCGACACGGGGATGATCGCTGCCACCAGGTCCGAGAGCTCAACCCCAACTCGCTCGGCCATCATCGCTCCCGACGACATTCCCGCGACAAAGACCCGTTTGGGATCCACGCTGTATTGGCTCATTAAATTCGTGATCAATTGCCGCAGGAAACCTGAATCGTCCGGTGGCGGACTTGGAAACGCCGGGTCCAAATAGTAGGCATTCCAGTTCCATTGCCCGCTCTGCGGGTTATACGTGGAAGCCGGTTGCACTACGATGAACTTATTCGCATCCGAAAGTGTCTGCCACCCATAGTTTGCCCGGGTAGGCGGCTCGTTTCCTGGGTTCAAATTGGTTGGGTGGAGCATCACGAGCATGGGCGCGTTCGCCGGCAGACCCGTGGGCACATACACATGGTAGTAGCGAGTCACGCCATTCCAGACCATGGTTCCGTTAATGTTTTTTCCATGCGCGTTGGCAAGCATGGAAGTCGCTGACAGGAACGCAACCAGGAAGAAGACTGTCAGTGCGGATGAATTCTTGGCTTTCATAAACTCACTTCTGGCTCCCGTCTTTCTATTCGCGGCGACCGAAACAGGTCGAGACTGCGCCCCACTGAATTCCCCTACCATAGCACATCATGATGTTGCCGATTTGTTGCCGTCTTGTGAAAATTTCTAGCCATTTTTTTCACAGCCATCGCTTCATAAGTATCAATGGATCAGCACTTTATCCATGATCTCCAAAGGGGGATGGACGATCCTAGACCGAGTTGAGAAAACTGCCGATCACTTCTTCGTGACGACCGGTTTCGGAGGATTTTCCAGAATCTGGAAGAGCCGGTCGGCAGCGATTTGATTGCCTGCCGCGCTCAAATGAGCGATGCCTCTGTACAGCGGGGTCTTCGTGTCATCCAGAAGATCCCCGAGGTAGTACAAATCCGGACGGCTGACTTCGCGGCACTTTTCGTACGCCGCGCGATAGACCAAATCCATGCCGGGAAACTTCTTAGTCACTCGCCGCCCCACGTCCGCCTCTTCCGCGGTCAGTTGCTTGTGGCCAACCGCCATATTGGGATACCAAACAAAGATCGGACGGAAGCTGTACTGTTTGGCCAGGAGCTCGATAATGTCCATGTTCGCCTGATAATTCTGCATAATGGCCTGGGACCAGGTCTCCGCCTCATTCTCGGAAACGCTATCGCTGGCCTGCTCCTCGGGCGATACTCTGGCCGCTATGTTTTTCAAAAACCGATAGGTATTCGTCCGACTCAGATAGGAAAATCCGGACTTCTTCTCGGTAATCCACCCTTCCAGATAGTTCCGGAACTCGAGATAGTTACTATGCACATCCACCTGCCTGTTTTCCCAGGCGGTGAACGCCTCCGTGCCTCCGTCGTAAAATAAAACCGCATCCGGTTTGCGGTCCGCGTGCTTGAGTTGCTGAATAAGCGCGAAAAGCTCCTGCGTATTCGCCCAACCTTTTTCCCCGTAATTCACGATGCAGACTTGCCGTCCCGCACGCTCGTAATCTGCCGCCACCAGCGACGGGATGGTCTCTGAATCCGGACTGCCCCAGCCCCACATAACGGAGTCCCCGAACATCCAAACCGTGAAGGTCGCAGCGTCGCAGTGAGTGTGAAGGGTGCGCCGGATGCCGTCCGCATTGATCGAAATAGCCTTGCCATCAAAGGGAGCCCGGCGCCATAACACGTAAGGTTCGTATTGCACCTTCTGCGCCGGCTGTTGTTCTTTCCAATACTGGCGCTCTTCCTCGGTCCCTTGAACAACCGCCGCTTCGACCTCCGGTCCCATGGCGTGCTGATTCTCAATTCCACGCCGGTAAGCGTACATTTCCACTCCAACAATGAAAATCAATGCCAGCGTCAGTGCTACGCATAAGCGCACGAGGAAAATGCTCACAAGGGATTTGTAGTCGGTTGCAGGGGGCAGGCCGGCGCGAGCGATTCCCTCATCGCGAGGTCGCGATAATTCGCTCGTGTGCTCCGTTTCCCGTGAAACCGTCATCGCGGCACCTTCTACATCTTTCCCATGACTAGAATAACGCGTACCTCAGAAGCCCGGCCTTCATTGAGCCCGGGTAATAAACCGCGCACCAACAAAACGCAACAATTTGAAGCTTCGGGCCTTTTCGTACCCGATCTACAGGATGCCGAACCGTAATAAGCAGCAAGCCAGGCTCCATCCATCCCATGACCACTTTTACAGCGGCCCGAAATCAGCTTTTAATTCAGCAACTTACAGATCCAGTTCTGAGTGTGCCTGCGCACAATCCGGCATCGCCCAAAGAGGGAAAAATGTTTGCCGCCCCAACGGAATGAGGAGACCCTTTCAGGGCATCAAGCCTCCGGGCGGCAAAAGTCAATGAGGCGCACTTTCGCTTCCCAGCATGGCTCGGAACCCGCCCCGTATTTTGGACGCCAGCGCAACTGCCCTCCGCCGGACACCGGCCAGTCCGTTTACCAACGGCAGCAGGTGCAATCGAGAGACTCGTTTAAGATCAGCCTGCAGCCGCTCGCGCTCCGCGTAGAGGCCGGAAATGATGAGGTTTCTCTCGATAATCTCGTCATAAAATCTGGCCTCGGGGATGACGGCCTTCTGCGCCGCCGCGACAGCGGACTGGCCGTCCCGCCAGGAATCGCGGTTATAGCCCAGGCGCTCGAAATCCTCCCGATAGAGCGAATAAACCTTGTCGGCCAGATTCTGGTCGTAGGTGGCGAGGCCGACGGGAGCGGAGACGTTCTTCTTCCCGGTCATGAGCGGTTCTGCTAATCCGAGATGCTGTTGGAACCGCTCCATGGCTGCGGACATGTCCTCGACCTTGCCGATGTGAGAAAAGCTCAAGGCGTCAAGAAACAAATGATCGACCTGACGGCGCCAGTGCGGGTCTGACGCGCGCAGATCGATTTTGCCCAGGTAGCTCACAAACTCGTCAAAGGCAATGAGCTCCTTGGCATGCATATCGGGCAGGCGGCCCTTGATTTCCAGATACAAACGTTCGGCGCCCGGTTCACAGGGCACCACTTTGTTCTTCCAGGCCGAAACCACACGCGAGTAAGGATTGCGGACGATCGCAAAGCGAAAGAACCCGTCGGATTCAAGGACCTCTTTTTGCGTCGCGTCGTCCAAGTCGACCAGCGAAGGCAGGGGCACGTTTTCGCGAGCGTGGATAAACATCTCGCGGCGGGTCTCCATGAGCTTGCCCGCAAAAAGCTGAATGGCCGGCGCGCCCTCTTGCCGACGCAACAGTTCCTTCATTTGGGTGCAGGCTGCTTTCGGAACCTCGAAATAAAGGTAGCGCTTGCGGACATGGACAAAACTGGAGTGGCGAAGCCGCTCGGAAACACTCTCGGGTTCGAGGTGCGGGTAATGACTCAAAATTCTTCGTACAACATAGGAATAGGTCATATCGCACGCACGTCGAGCGGTGATGGAATTGAGCCTGGAACTGGTTTCACAAATCCGCCAAGTCTGCTCACGCGAGCGATGCGAGCTCATAGCCCGCCAGGCGCATCAGGTGTCCCCAGGCAGATTCAATTTCCGCGATCGAGTTTGCGCTGAGCGCCGTCCGCCACTGGCCGGACTTGGCCTGGCGCACAAAAGGAATATCCTTTCGGGTCTCGCGCGTGGTCTTCCATTGCAGGTTCTGCGCGGATTCGAGCTTCCTCATCGAATCGGCCGAGCTTCGCTCGACGGCGGTTTGAATCCGCTCGGGGGTAGGATCGAGTCCCAGAAATTCAGCAATCCCGCGCAGGCCGGCATGGGCGTCCGCCAAAAGATCCTCATAGCGCACCAGAAGGAACTCACGCCCGTGTCCCCGTGCGCCCGGCGGGTCCGTTGGAGCAGAACCAGCGGCATGCGCTCCGGCGCCATTACCATTTACGCTGAACTCGGCTATATTCGTGGCGTTGACCAGCCAGCTTCCCGCGTGTTCACCCCATGTTCCGTTGTAGCTTCGGCCCGGCACCAGCATCCTTGTCACAAAGGCGTCGAGCGAAAACGAATCGTCGATGTTTTTCACTTTCTTCGCATAGTAGAAAAGGGAAACAGCGACATCCCGGGGGTCCCGAATGATATAGACGACCCTACGGTACCTGGGGTCAAAGCAATCGTGACTCTTAATAAGCCGGGGCCGTTTTAATTTGCGGAAATCGGCCCGCGGGAATGCCGCAATGTCGGGGACGACGCTCTCAATGGCCGCAAAACCAACCGGGTTGTCAGGATTCATCAGGTTCCCCAGCAGGAAACGCGTCCAGGTATTGCCCGACTTCGGAAAGGACACGAGAAAGATGTCATCCGGCCAAACCTCGTGCCGCCGCAGGGAACAATCCCTTTCCAACGCATAGCTTGCGGCACTCTTTAAGTGGCTGAACACTAAGTCGTTCCTCGATATCGTCAGTTTAGCAGGCTGCCAAAAAATGCACGACAAAAACACGTGACGAGGGTACCTGACCAACCGCTAGGGCCAAGGAGTGGAGTTCGTCAGCGGAGGAAGCCCGATCTTGACAACCGCTCCCGACCGGGCGCATGATGGCTGCCATTTTGTTCGGGCTGTTCCAGGCTTAGGCAGCAACTGCCGCCACCAAGAACGGGCCGTCCACACGCCAGCGCAGTTCAACCCCACACTCGCAGGAGAAGCCCATGAAACGCTTAGCCCAGGTTTTATTCTTAGCGGCTCTGCTTGGAGCCGTTGCCCACGCTCAATTCCCATCGCAAATCCAGCACGTCGTTATCGTTTTCCAGGAAAACCGGACGCCCGACAACCTGTTCCAGGGATTGAACGGATTGGCCGGCTCAAACGGGGTCGCGTATGACATCCAGAATTATTGGGTGAACTCCTCCGGCACGCATGTGCCCCTGGCGCCGGTCGGGCTGGCGACGGACTTCGACCTCAGTCACGCGCATAGTGCATTCGTGTCGGAATCGACCCCTGCCACTTCCACTAACCCTCTGGTTCCCGGTTGTGGCGGCACTACGAATGCGGAGGTCTTCGGCTGCGCGGCCTCGACGTGGAATCAGTTTATGTACGTGGACAATGCGCAAGTACTGACGTCCACCAATCTGTATGGCACGAAGTTAAAGACGCACATTCTCGATCCCTACCTCGCGATGGCACAACGATGGGGATGGGCGAACTACATGTACCAGACCAACCAGGGCCCGAGCTATCCCGCGCACCAGTATATTTTTAGCGGAACCTCGGCCGCCAGCGTGACCGACGACACAAATGGAACGTTTGTCTCGGAGAACTTCACACCGCAGGGTTCATACGCCGGCTGTCTGGCGACAACCACCGCGATGAACTTCAAGATCAATTCCGGCGGAGTCGAATCGCCTTTTGGCGGTACCTTGGGTGACTTCTGCTACGGACACGCGAGCATGGCCACCGTGTTGGACACACCTCCCGTAGGCACCGCGGTTTCCTGGAAGTACTATGCCCCTGCCGCGGGTTCGATTTGGGACGCGCCCTCTTCGTTCTCCGCCATTTGCAACCCGAACATTCCACTCTACACGGTATGCAACGGCAGCCCGGATTGGTCGAACGTTATATTCCCCTTCACCGGCAGCTACGGTGCGGTGCCTTTCTTGAACGACCTTCAAAACTGCGCATTGCCGGCCGTCAGCTGGGTCATTCCCGACGGAAAATGGTCCGATCATGCCAGTTCGAACAAGGGACTGGGGCCCTCCTATGTCGCCGCCATTGTGAACGGCATTGGAGGCTTCCACAACACCTGCGGATATTGGGGTAACACGGCGATCGTCCTGACCTGGGATGATTGGGGAGGATGGTTTGATCACGAACCGCCGGTTGCGCTCGCGCCTCCCTACAGCAACTACAACTACAGCTTCCGTGTGCCACTGGTCGTGATCTCGGCTTACACCACTCCAGGGTTGGTGAGCACGGTCAAGCCCGAGGATTTCGGCAGCATCCTGAATATGATGCAGGGCATTTTCTTTGGCCCTGCCCATGAGCACCTCCTGGGGTTTGCGGATAAGCGATCCACGAACGATCTGCGCGAGTTCTTCACCGATTCGGCGCAACCCTACGGCAATCCCAT
>Ga0209698_10005614_pt1 | contig 13532 bp, 12 predicted proteins | sample LitLauG_LLR_2012_FD_187203 | JGI IMG/M metagenome (GOLD analysis project Ga0209698, IMG submission 187203) | Freshwater sediment microbial communities from Pennsylvania, USA - Little Laurel Run_MetaG_LLR_2012 (SPAdes) (version 2) | ecosystem: Environmental > Aquatic > Freshwater > Creek >... | reverse complement strand
GCTTTAATCGTTCCCACTCGGCAGGTTTCTGCCACTCGCAAAAAGTTCGGATGTTGCCCGCCGCACTCTCCAGCGCGAGTCGCAGCTCCCGCGACGCAGACTTCAGCGCGGCTTGCACTTCACTTTCCGGTACACGCAACGGATCGCCGGCGCCCAGACCATCCCACCTCTCCGCGAATCGCCGCAGAGCCCGGTCCCCATCCTTTCGCACGCTTTGCACGATGCGGCGCACTCGCGGCTCCAGCGCGTCAAGCTTCTGTCCACGCCGTTCCAGTTTCCGCACGTAACTTTCGGCGGCACGACCTTCGAGAATCCGCATTACATGACCACCTTGTTCAGCGGATATTCGACAATGCCTTCAGCGTTCGCCGCCTTCAGCCGCGGAATGATTTCCCATGCCGCCGACTCTTCAATAATGGTGTTCACGGCAACCCAGGCGTCATCGCTTAGCGTGGCCACCGTGGGCTTCTGCAACGCTGGCAGCACGCCGAGCACCGCAGCTAAGTCCGACTTGCGGACGTTGAGCATCAGGCCGACCCGACCCTGGGCCTCCATCGCGCCTCGCAGCATCACGGCCAGGTTTTCGATCTTGCGACGCTTGCCGCTTTCTTTCCACGCGGAAGTGTTGGCGATGATCTGCGTATTGGATTCGAGCAGGGTGTCAATAATGCGCAGGTGGTTGGCTCGCAGCGAACTGCCGGTCTCGGTGACTTCGACGATGGCGTCCGCCAGCGTTGGAGGTTTCACCTCGGTCGCTCCCCAGGAAAATTCCACTCGTACGCTCACGCCTTTCTTGTCAAAATAATTCCGCGTAACGTTTACAAGTTCGGTGGCGACGATGCAGTCCGCAAGATCTTCTGCGCGATGGTACCCGGATGCCTCGGGCACAGCCAAAACCCAACGCACTTTGCCCCGGCTCTGTTTGGCATAAATCAGGTCCGCGACGGTCACAACCTCGAGCCCGCTCTCCATTACCCAGTCGTGTCCGGTCAGTCCGGCATCGAGCACCCCGTGCTCCACGTAGCGAGCCATCTCCTGGGCGCGAATCAGCATGCACTCGACATCGGGATCGGCGGTGCTCGCAGAGTACGATCGGCCATTGGTGTAGACGTTGAGGCCGGCGCGCGCAAACAGTTGCAGGGTCGCTTCCTGCAAGCTCCCCTTGGGGATACCAATACGCAGCTTCATGGTAATGATCCTTCGGCCGGAGCCGATTCTTTGCTCAAGGGCAGGTTTTCAGTAAAGCAGGAACGCGTCCCGTTATGGCAGACCACGCCTTTGCCTTGCACCCGCACCTGCAGCAGGACGGTGTCGCGATCGCAGTCGGTCGAAGCCGAGATCACTTCAAGTCGGTTGCCGGAAGTCTCACCCTTGGTCCAAAGCTGGTTGCGCGTGCGGCTGAAAAACGTGACATACCTGGCCCGTAATGTCTGGTCAAACGCTTCCCGGTTCATGAAGCCCAACATCAGCACTTCCCCGCTGGCCGCATCCTGCACAATGGCCGGCAGCAGCCCCTGCATTTTGTCGAAATCAATTTCCTGGTTCATGGGTTCTCCCGAATTTGTGGCCAAAAACAAAAAGCCCGCTGTCGCAAATCGCGTCAGCGGGCCGAATCTTGGTGATTGAGCTCTAAGCTATCTCAGGACACCCCCGCCAACACGTTGTGCACATGATGGTGATGGTGGAGATGGGACAGAAAACTCATCGCTGCCAAGATAGCCGATGCCACCGCCTGCTGTCAAAGGGTTTTCGCTGTACACAGGATCCTCAGCAAACTCGAGACCACTGCCGGATGACACTCAAAATTCCAAGCTGACCTGCCACCGGACTCCCGGTTTATTGACATTGCTGCGCCGCGAGAGTACGGTTCCGGAGCGAAACTGCTGAGACGGCAGATTCGCATAGCACCAGCGTTCTCGCAAGAGCTGGTGACTCGTTGGGGAGGAGCAAAATGAATAGAAAATTGGGGATCTTTGCATGTGTCTGCACGCTTGCGATGATGGCCGCTTCGGCGGCACCGGCTTGCGCACAAGACGAACCAAAAGAAAAACCACCGATGTACAGCTACGTCGGGTTTTGGAATATTCCACGCGCGCAATGGGCGGACATGGACAAGAACGCCGCTGCCGACCAGAAGATTCTAGACAAGGCGCTGGCCGATGGAGCCATCGTTGGCTACGGTAACGACTTGAATCTGGTGCATACGGCGGACGGAATGACCCACGACGACTGGTGGTCCGCGATGTCCATGGCTGCCATGCTGAACGTGCTGGACAAGTTCTACAAATCCGGTACGCCAACTTCGCCCGTACTCGCCAGTGCCACCAAGCACTCAGACGGGATATTTGTCAGCCGGTATTACAACTGGCGTCCGGGCTCCTACAAGGGCGCCTATACGCGCGTGGCCTATTACAAACTGAAGCCTGGCGTACCTGAGCACGCGATTGAGACACTAAGCAAGAGCTTCATCGTGCCGCTATTGGAGAAGTTGCTGGCCGACGGCTCGATCATCGAGTACGAAATTGACACCGAAGCGATCCACACCGAAGCTCCGGGAGCGTTCTGGGTCGACGTCATTTCAACCAGTGCTGACGGTTTGGACAAATTGAATGCAGCGCTGCAGGATGCGGCTAAGACGAATCCCTTGAGGGGCGCAGCGTTCGACTCCATGGTGGACTCGACGGCGCATCGCGACAATCTGGCCAGCTCAACTGTAACCTACAAATAGTTCCAGGAAGCGGTTGCCCTATTCCGTGGGTGGCGGCTGAGCTCTTTCGCCCAGCCGCCGCCCCCTTTTCCATTGAAACCGGCATCCGATGCCGAGGAGAAGAAAGGCTCTCCGCCCCTGAAGTACACCGTGCGCGACTCTAGAACCCTAAGCGCCGAAGGCTGCCATCGCCCGGACATCAGACATCCGTAGAGAGAACCTGCCCCCTCTTCGCGGGGGTATTCCTGAAAATTTGATTTCTAGCCAAATTCAGTTGATGGAGCCAGTACCATGCGGATCGACCTGCGGGATACGCGAGTCGGTAGTTTCAACTTCGAGTTGCTTCGAGTCTTGAGCAGTCAAGCAACCGGGGGAGCCGACATCGGTGAATGTATCGCCGCCATGCAAGACGTTCGCAAAAACGATACGGAGAGCTGGACCGTCGCCTGGAACTCCTTGGCCGACAGGACCGCTGATTCGGCCGAAGGCTTCTTCAAGGCGGGGCAAACCGTGAGCGCTCGAGGGGCCTCCTTCAAGGCCAGCACCTATTATCAGGCCGCAGTTTTCTACGTGAGGCCCGAGGACCCGAAGTTTGCGCGCCTGAGTTACCGCAGTCAGGAACTGGCAAGGCAAGCCGCCCGGCTCTGCAATCCGCCGATCGAGGTCCTGGAAATCCCCTACGGAAAGTACAAACTACCCGGCTATTTCCTCAGTGGCGGTCCGGGCAAGCGTGCCACGTTGCTAACGGTAGGCGGATTCGATTCGACGGGCGAGGAGTTAATCCACCACATCGGCTTTGCTGCGGCCGAGCGCGGGTGGAACTGCCTCATTTTCGAAGGCCCAGGACAGTGGAGCGCCTTGCGCGATAATCCAGCTCTGCTTTTGCGGCCCGATTACGAAGTGCCCGTGAAAGCCGTCGTGGACTATGCAGTAACCCGCGATGATGTCGACGTTTCGCGACTCGCCCTCATCGGCTACTCACTCGGCGGCCTCTTGGCTCCTCGCGCGGCGGCCTTTGATCCAAGGATCCGTGCCTGCATAGCCAACCCGCTGGTGATCGATGTCGGGAACGCCATCCGCGCAGTCTGGCCGGCGGCACTTCGGCGGGCTGGAACACTGTTCGATATCCTTTTCGCCGGTTTTGCCCGGTACAACCTGCACGTGCGCTGGTTTTATCATCATGCCCGATGGTCGATGGGAATCCAACACCCACATGACTTCTTCGAAACCTGGCGTCCCTATTCATTGCACGGCCTGGAGAAGAAACTTCACCAGCCGCTTCTTTGCCTTTTCACTGAGGATGAAATCGCCCAGACGAGTAGAGCAATGGTCTTGGAGACGATACAATTCCTGACCGCCGTCGACGCCCCGGTAGCGATGCGTTTCTTTGCACGACGCTCTGGTGCCGCGAGCCATTGCCAAATAGGTGGCTTGCAGGCTGCTCACGCGAGCATCTTCGATTGGCTCGACGACGTTATGCGCCGGGAGCCTGCTCCTGGATCATTGTCCGTGCCCCCTGAACTTATCGAAGCGCTCAAGCGGTATCACGGGAAAAGCGTTGGAGAACTGCTGGATCGAAAGAGGTAGATTCCGACACTCCGTCAAAGCACATACCTTGAAGCTAAGGGAAGTCGGCTGTAGTATTGGTGGTTCGAGCATCAGCAATTGGTTCGAGGGTCCGATGCCGCAAAATTACGTTCCCATATTTATTTTCATCGCATTTATCGCTGTCATGCTTCCCCTCACGCTGCTGGCGGCCAAGCTGGTGCGCCCCGATAATCCCAGCAAGGCCAAACTGATGCCCTATGAGTGCGGCATTGACCCGGTAGACAGCTCCCGCGGACGCTACACCGTTCGCTATTACATCGTCGCCATCCTGTTCGTGGTCTTTGACGTGGAGACCATTTTCCTCTTCCCGTGGGCAGTGCAGTTCAAGGCGCTGGGCGTCTTCGGCCTGATCGAAATGCTGATTTTCCTGCTCATCCTGGTCGTGGGCTACATCTGGATCTGGAAAAAGGCGCTCTGGAATGGGTATGACCACGTAGCGGCGGATGCCCTCATCCGCCCGGCGGAGCGCAGCTCCACGAGGTTCTTGGTTTTATCCGCGACGATCTCCCAATGTCGAGTCTCCCTCACTCCGAGACCTTCACCGCCAGCCGCTGGACCAACGGCAATCTGTTTTTTCCGGTACGCATCATCGTTACCCCGCAACACGTCAGCCGGGTGAAATCTCGCCTGTTTGGCAGCAATGAAGAAAGCATCGCTCTGGGAAAGGTCGCCTCGGTGCAGATTTCGACCGGAGTGATCTGGTCCAACATTCGCATCGACTCCTCCGGAGGCAGCGACCCCATCACCAGCCACGGCCACCGCAAGGCCGACGCGCTCCGAATTCGTGAGTTGATCGAAAGCTACCAGGCGGAGCAAAGAAAATGACAGCGCCCGCTCGTCGTCTGGTCGTCTCCGTGATTGACACTTACTTTGCAAGCTGTTAAAAGTTAACGTTCTTCTAAACGCCCGTGGCGCCGGAGGTTTGTACCTTCCGTAGCTATGCCTGAGGACACCAAATCCCCCGCACCGACGCCGAGTGGTGAGCCGAAACCCCCGGCGGGCGAACCCGTTTCTGGCAGCGTTCAGTCGTCCCCGGAAAAACCCGCACCTCCGAAAGCAGCGGAACATTCTGCTCCTCGCAAGCCCACAGGCCCTGCACCCTTGCCTTGGGATTCACCCATGATTTCCCGGCTCAAGGGACAGCACGGATCGGGCATCCGCGAGGCCAACACCTACCTTGGCCAGAAATACATCGTTGCCGATTCCTCTCTCATTCCCGAGTTGCTACAGGTCCTCCGCGATCAGGAGCAGTTCGACTATTGCGTCGACATCACGGCCGTGCATTACCCAGACCGGGAGAAGCAGTTCGAACTGGTCTGGATTCTCTATTCTTTCCCGCTCAACGAACGTATCCGGGTCAAAGCCTTGTATTCCGAGGTCGAGTCAGTGCCCAGCAGTGTCCCCATTTGGCCGACTGCTAACTGGCTGGAGCGTGAAGTCTTCGACATGTTCGGCATCCGCTTCGAAGGACATCCTGACCTGAAGCGCATCCTGCTGCCCGATGGCTGGAAGGGCCACCCCCTGCGCAAGGACTACGGCATTATTCAACAAGACCAAGAGTGGGTACAGATCAACCTGGGGATCGAGAGCGGGCAATGACGGACCGGACTTCCCACCTGGAACTGGAACCACACGAGAAAACATTTCTCGATACCAACGAGCTCATCATCAATATGGGCCCGCAGCACCCCGCCACTCACGGCGTGTTGCGCGTCATCCTCAAGCTGGACGGCGAAAAAGTTCTGGGCACCGAATGCGTGATCGGTTACCTCCATCGCGGAGTGGAGAAGATTGCCGAGCACCGCACCTACACCATGTTCAATCCCTACGTGGACCGCATGGACTACGTAGCCGCGGTCTCGAACGGATTGGGCTATTGTGAGGCAGTAGAAAAACTCCTCAACGTGGAAGCTCCGCGCCGCGCACAATACATTCGCGTGATCCTCACCGAACTGAATCGCCTGGCCAGCCACATGCTCTGGCTTGGCACCCATGCCCTCGATATCGGGGCCATCACTCCGCTCTTCTACACGTTCCGCGACCGGGAAGAAATCCTCAAGATTTTCGAAAAGTACTGCGGCGCTCGCCTGACCACGCACGCCTTCCGCATCGGCGGATGTTCATACGAAACCTACGAAGGTTTTGAGCGCGAGGTAAAAAAGTTTCTCGATTTCGTTAATCCCAAAATTGACGAATACGAAGAGTTGCTCACTACCAACCGGATATGGCTGGAGCGCACCAAGGACGTGGGCAGAATTTCCGCGAAAGAATGTATCGCGCTTGGGGTGACCGGGCCGGTGCTGCGGGCCAGTGGCGTGAAGTGGGACCTGCGCAAAGCCCAGCCCTACGCCGCCTACGCCGATTTCGATTTCGAAATTCCTGTCGGCCAGAATGGCGATACCTACGACCGGTATATCGTCCGTATGCAGGAGATGCGGCAATCGCTGCGGATCATTGATCAGGCGATCGGCAAAATTCCTGATGGCCCCATTATGGCCAAGGTCGCGAAAGTAATGAAGCCGCCGGTGGGTGAGATTTACCACTCGATTGAAGCTCCAAAAGGCGAGTTGGGATATTTCATCGTGAGCGAAGGCTCAACCCAACCTTACCGGGTACGAGTGCGGCCACCGTCATTCGTGAACCTGCAGGCGCTGGATATGATGGTGCGCGGCGCGCTGGTCGCTGACGTCGTCGCCGTGATCGGAACGCTCGACATCGTGCTGGGGGAGGTGGATCGCTGATGCTCGACTACATCACCTCCTATCTCAAGAGCGACGTCACGCCGGGTTCAGCCGGTAATCTTTTCTGGGCGTTCGTGTACATCGTTTTGATCTTTCTGGGACTTTCTGTCGCCGTGATCGCCATGAACTGGCTGGAGCGGAAAATTCTCGCTCACATGCAAGTCCGCCTGGGCCCCATGCGAGTCGGCCCGCACGGCTTGCTGCAGCCGATCGCGGACGCCCTGAAACTTCTAATCAAGGAAGACATCATGCCTGCCGCGGCCGACCCGTTGGTCTTCTGGATGGCGCCGCTCCTGGTGGTTATCACTGCTTTCACTGTCTTCATTGTTGTACCTTTCGGACCCACCCATGCTGTTACTGACATGAATATCGGCGTACTGTTCATGCTTGGCGTTTCGTCCCTGAGCGTGCTCGGTGTGGTCATGGCAGGATGGGCATCGAATTCCCACTATCCGCTGATGGGGGCCCTGCGCTCCAGCGCCCAGATGGTTTCCTACGAAATCGCCATGGGCCTGGCGGTAATTTCGGCAGTCCTGATGACCAGCCTTAATAAAGAAGGCGTCGGCACTCTGAGCATGATCGGTATCGTGCAGGCACAGCAATCCCAGCAGGTCTGGTTCGCTTTCAAGTTTTTTCCGCTCGGGCTGATCGCGCTCTTTATTTTCGCAGTAGCGATGGTGGCGGAAACCAATCGCGCGCCCTTCGATCTTCCGGAAGCCGAGTCCGAGCTAACCGCCGGGTTTCATACCGAATACAGCGGGTTCCGCTGGTCGCTCTTCTTCCTGGCGGAATATTCGGCGATGATCGCAGTTTCGTCCATCGCTGTAACACTGTGGCTGGGTGGATGGATGCGCCCATTTCCCAACGCGCTCGACGGCGAGACCTGGGACATGGTGTTCTCGTTAGTCCCCGGCTTGACGTTCCTGTTGTTCGCCGCAATAACCTTTTACAGCACCGCCCGCATGCCCAAGCACCCATACTTCAAAGTTCAGACCATCGGCCTGGGTGGATTCGGCGCGGTCCTGGCCCTGATCGCTGTGGCCCTGTTCATTCCGGCGGTACGCGATCGCGTCCAGGATATTTTCTGGTTCAGCGCGAAAGTGGCATTCTCGATGTACATGTACATCTGGTATCGCGGCACGTTCCCGCGTTACCGCTTCGATCAACTGATGAAAGTAGGATGGAAAGTTCTGTTGCCGTTAGGCATCGGCGTGCTGGTCCTTACAGCAATCGCAGGAATACTGTTCTGAAGCACCACGAACCACGTACGCGCGGGTGCCCTCACCCGCCCAGCCGAGCAAAGCTCGGCAGAGGTTTTGAAACGGCAGCAGAGGCATCCGGACCGGAACAGCCGGAGAAAAGATTATGGCGCCAGTAGCCACAACATTCTTCTTCTATTTTCTGTCGGCGGTGACCGTGCTGAGCGGCGTACTGGTGATCACCCGCAAGAATGCGGTGCACTCGGCGCTGGCCCTGATCGTGTCGTTACTGGGACAAGCGGCCCTGTACCTGATGCTCTACGCCCCCTTCGTCGCCGGCGTGCAAATCATTCTTTACGCGGGCGGCATCATGGTCTTGTTCTTGTTCGTGATCATGCTGGTCAATATTGAAAAGGCGCAGAAAGAAGAGCAGTTCAACCAGCAATGGCTGGTCGGACTAGCGGCGGCGATAGCCCTGGGCGCGCTGTTCGTGCTGGTATACGTAAAGGGCAGGGCGCTGTTTCCAGACCGCGCAATTCTGATGCCGGAGCAGTCCAACACCCAGCAGGTCGCGATCTTACTCTACGGCAATTACATGTTCACCTTCGAAATCGCCTCGCTGCTGTTACTGGTGGCGATCATCGGAGCGGTTGTGATGGCAAAGAAAAGAATCTGAAAGGCAGCTTCTGGCTGCTAGCTTCTAGCGACTAGCTAGAAGCCAGAAGCCAGGGCTAGAACCTGAAATGGCTGCAATATCTACAATTCACTATCTCGTCGTCGCTGCCGCCCTCTTCATTCTGGGCGTCATCGGCGTGCTGACGCGCCGCAACGTGGTCATCGTGCTCATGTCGATCGAACTGATCCTGAATGCGGTGAACCTGAACCTGGTAGCGTTCTCGCGGATATGGGGCCTGCATGGGCAGATTTTCGCAATATTCGTGATCACAGACGCGGCCGCGGAAGCTGCCGTGGGCCTGGGAATCCTGATCGCATTCTTCCGAAATAAAGAGACTGTGAACATCGACGAAGTGGATTTGATGAAATGGTGAGCTACTAGCTTCTAGCTACTAGCTAGAAGCCAGGACTTAACAGCTAGCAGCTGAATAGAAAAATGTTCTTCCTCGACCACATCTGGCTAGTCCCGCTGCTCCCCGCCTTCGGCGCGGTCATCATGTTCTTTTTCGGCCGCAAACTGCAGAAGGCTACCGTCAGCGCGGTCTGCGTAGGCGCGGTTGTGCTGGCGTTTGTCTTCGCCTGCTTTGCGGTTTGGCAATACACGGCATACGCCCACGACAACCCAGGCAAGCCTTTCGAGAAAATCGTCTACACCTGGCTGGGCACCGATACTGGCCACATGAACTACGTTAAGCGCGACGGCACTCCCGCCGCGTTCCATGCTGATGCCGGCTTCCTGCTCGACCCGCTTTCCGCCATCTGGCTGCTGTTTGTTACCGGGGTCGGCACGCTCATCCATGTTTATTCCATCGGTTACATGGCGCACGAGGGCGGGTACTATCGCTTCTTTGGATATCTCAACCTGTTCATGTTCTCCATGCTCACCCTCATCCTGGCGAACAACTATGTCTTGATGTTCGTGGGATGGGAGGGCGTGGGCCTGTGCTCGTATCTGTTGATCGGTTTCTATTTCCATCGTCAGTCAGCCAGCACCGCCGCCAACAAAGCGTTCATCGTGAACCGCATTGGTGATGCCGGCTTTCTGCTGGGCATGTTGACCATTGCCTGGTACTTCGGCTCTTTCCGCTTGACCGAGATTACCCACATGGCGCGCAGCGGATACTTCGCCATCGGCGATCCCATCATCACAGTCGCGACGCTGCTGTTATTCGTCGGCGCGTGCGGCAAGTCGGCCCAGCTTCCGCTCTATGTCTGGCTGCCCGACGCCATGGAAGGCCCCACTCCGGTTTCCGCCCTGATCCATGCCGCCACCATGGTCACCGCAGGCGTGTACATGGTGGCACGGTCGAATGCGTTGTTTGTACTCGCGCCCGGCTCGATGAAGACGATGGCGCTCATCGGCGCGTTCACAGCACTGTTCGCGGCTTCCATTGCCCTGGTGCAGAATGACATCAAGCGCGTGCTGGCCTACTCCACGGTGTCTCAGTTGGGATACATGTTCCTCGCCCTGGGTGTGGGCGCATTCGCCGCCAGCGCCTTCCACGTTTTCACTCACTCCTTTTTCAAGGCCCTCCTGTTCCTCGGCGCCGGATCGGTCATCCACGCCATGAGCGGCGAGCAGGACATGCGCAACATGGGCGACCTGCACCGCCGCATCCCGATTACGCATTGGACGATGTTCATTGCGACGTTTGCTATCGCGGGCATCCCTCCGTTCGCCGGCTTTTTCTCGAAAGACGAGATTCTGTGGCAGGCCTGGTCGTCCGAAGGCGGCGCATACAGGCTGTTGTGGCTCGTTGGTTATGCCACTGCGCTGATGACCGCGTTCTATATGTTCCGTCTGATGGTCCTCACTTTTCACGGCCAGCCGCGCATGAGCCACGAAGTGGAACATCACATCCACGAATCTCCGAAATCCATGACCGTGCCCCTGATCATTCTTGCCCTCTGCGCGGTCAGTGCCGGATGGCTGGGCTGGCCGCACAGCCTGGGCGGATCGAATCACTTCGAGAAATTCCTCGAACCGGTGTTCGCTCGCGAAGCACCGGTGTTCCAGGCCGACGGAGAAGCGGCCCAGCTAGCCGCCGGACGCAAAGAGGAAGAGCACACCAGCCCGCTAGAGTATTTCCTCATGGCCTTCTCCATCGCCGCTGCCGTGGCTGGATTCGGCATGGCATGGAAGGCTTATCGCGATGCCGGGAGGGGCTACGCTGAGCCCATTGCGGAGGCAACGCCGCAGCTGTATACCGTCTTGCTCAACAAGTATTACGTGGATGAAGCCTACGACTACGCCTTTGCTGGCCGCCGTAAAGCGGGAGACGTGCGCCTGGGCGTGATGGGATTGGGCGAGGCCTCGTCCTGGTTCGATGCGCACGTAATCGATGGCATCGTCAACGCAGGGGGCTGGATAACACGCCTCAGTGGAACCATTTCGAGCTGGTGGGATATGTGGATCATTGATGGAGTTCTGGTAAATGGCCCCGCGATCCTGTCGCGAATGTTGTCGTATCCGCTGCGCCTGCTGCAGTGGGGCTTGGTGCAGTGGTATGCGCTGGTGATGGTGATTGGCTTGTTAGGTTTTGTCTTTTATTACGCGGTGCGCTAGCAAGTGGGTTCGCCAACGACTAACGATTGACGACCAACGACTGCTTTTATGCACAATCACATTCTCTCGATCATTCTTTTCACGCCGCTGGTCGGCGCTCTTCTGCTCATGTTTGTCCCTCAAGAGAAGAAAGACGCCATCCGCTGGATCGCAAACATTTTTGCGCTGGCCGGCCTGCTGGTTTCCATCCCGCTAGTGCCGTGGTTCTGGGCGCAGCGCTTCGAACCCGGCTTCAAGTTCATGGAGGGCTCGCCCAACAATTGGATCCCCTCGATCGGCGCCGGTTACGTCCTCGGCATCGACGGCATTTCCTTCCTCCTGATCATGCTGACCACGCTGCTGGGCTGGATTTCGATCCTCTCCTCGTGGACCGCGATCGAAAATCGAGTGAAGGAATACTACATCTGGTTCCTGGTCCTCCAAACCGGCATGCTGGGCGTTTTCGTGGCCCTCGACTTCTTCCTCTTCTTCGTTTTCTGGGAAGCCATGTTGGTTCCCATGTACCTGCTAATCGGCGTCTGGGGTGGCCCGCGAAAACTCTACGCCGCCATCAAGTTTTTCCTCTACACCCTGTTCGGTTCAGTGCTGATGCTGCTTTCTGTCCTGTTCCTGTACTTCTATAACTTCCATCAGACCGGGCTGTACACGTTCAGCATTCAGGCTTTGTATAAGACGGCCCCGCTGATCTTCCACGATCCGGCGTATGGCTCAACATTTGCCATTTTGCTTTTCCTGGCGTTTTTTCTGGCCTTCGCTATCAAGGTGCCGATGTTTCCGTTCCACACCTGGCTGCCCGACGCTCACGTCGAGGCGCCCACTGCCGGGTCCGTCATCCTGGCCGGCGTTCTACTGAAGATGGGAACTTACGGCTTCGTCCGCTTTGCTTTGCCGTTCTTTCCGGATGTAGTCATGCATCCCAAAGTGCGCGGGTGGATGATTTTTCTGTCCATCGTGGGGATCATCTACGGCGCGCTGGTCTCCTTGATGCAAAAAGATATGAAGAAACTGGTGGCGTACTCTTCCGTGAGTCACCTTGGTTTCTGCACGCTTGGAATCTTCGCATTGAATCAGGCGGGATTGAGCGGCTCGGTGCTGCAACAGATCAATCATGGCATCTCCACGGGCGCGCTCTTCTTGATCGTCGGCATTCTGTATGAGCGTCGCCACACGCGCGAAATATCCGAGTATGGCGGCATCTCCAACGTCATGCCGGTCTACGCCACCATCACCATGATCATGTTCCTGTCGTCGATGGGATTGCCACTGCTCAACGGATTCGTCGGCGAGTTCACCATCCTGCAGGGCACGTTCATGGAGAACTGGAAGTGGGCGGCATGGGCTGTTCCGGGCGTGATTCTGGCAGCTGCCTACCTGCTTTGGCTTTACCAGCGGGTGTTCTTCGGGACCGTCACCAATCCTAAGAATGAAAAGCTGCACGACCTCACGCCACGTGAGCTGCTGACCTTCGCACCCCTGGTCATCATTGCGTTCTGGATCGGCCTCTATCCCAAGCCTTTCTTCCAGATTCTGGAGCAACCGGTGAACCAGATCGTGTACACCGTGCGGGGAAAAGACTATCCCGGTGTGCAGCCGGTGAATGCTGCGATTCGGCCGCCGGATGACGCCGGGAATGCTGGGGCAGTGCAGACGGCGTTGAATCAGTCGAAGGGAACTAAATAAGTGTCCGGCAACATGGCACAAAATTTCGGCCGGGTCGACTACCTGATGGCGCTCCCCGTCATTCTTCTGACCCTGTTCGCGTTGGGGATATTGCTGCTGGATCTCATGTTGCCCGCCCAATGGAAGAAGGTCAATGCGCTGACGGCCCTGGTCGGCATTCTGTTTTCTGCCGCTGGAGTAGTGAAGATTCAACTAGCCTTGAACGCCGCCGGGGTTCCGGGAGAATCCGCATTTCTGAACTCGATGGTGGTGGATCGCTTCACCATTTATTTCTGGTACCTGTTCCTTGCCGGCGCCGCAATTTCCATCCTGATGTCGATGCGTTATCTCGAGATCGAGCACGAAAATCACGGCGA
>Ga0209698_10005612_pt1 | contig 13534 bp, 10 predicted proteins | sample LitLauG_LLR_2012_FD_187203 | JGI IMG/M metagenome (GOLD analysis project Ga0209698, IMG submission 187203) | Freshwater sediment microbial communities from Pennsylvania, USA - Little Laurel Run_MetaG_LLR_2012 (SPAdes) (version 2) | ecosystem: Environmental > Aquatic > Freshwater > Creek >... | reverse complement strand
CGGGAACTTGGCGGCCGCGTGGTTCACCGGCGTGGTGGCGTTGTTGTAGTCGGTCTGGTGGCACGAGACGCAAGTCGTAGTGGTGATGTTGTAGCCCGCCGCCGCGGTGTGGCAATCGGTGCAAGCGCGCGGCGGCACGGTATGCGAATTCGTCAACGCCCAACCGGTGGTGGAGTGATCGAACTTGCCGTCGGTCCACTGCACGGTGTCGTGGCAGGTGGCACAGGTGGTCGGGAAGTTCGCGGTAATGTGGTTCACCGGGGACAGGGCATTGTTGTAATCCGTCTGGTGACAGGACACGCACGAGGTATCGGTGATGTTGTAGTTGTTGTTGACGTGGCAGTCGGTGCAAGCGCGCGGGGGCACGGTATGGTTTCCGGTCAGCGGGAATCCAGACTTCGAGTGATCGAACTGCGCGGGCTGCCAGGCCGCGGTGGTGTGGCAGACCTCGCAGGTGGTGGCGATTCCTTGCTGCGCGTGATTCGGATTGTTGGTGTTGTTGTAGTCGGTCTGGTGGCACGAGTCGCAGGTGGTGACGGTGATGTTGTAGCCGGCCGACGCCGTGTGGCAATCGGTGCAGGCGCGCGGGGGCACGGTGTGCATGCCGGTCAGGGCCCAGCCGGTGGAAGCGTGATCAAACTTGCCGTCCGTCCATGCGGTTGTGTCGTGGCAGGTTTCGCAGGTGGTCGGGAGATTTGCCCCAGGGTGATCGACGGGCGTCTTCGCGTTGTTGTAGTCGGTCTGGTGGCAGGAGACGCAAGTCGTGACAGTGATGTTGTAGTTGTTGTTGACGTGGCAATCGGTGCAAGCGCGCGGGGGCACGGTGTGCTGACCCGTCAAGGGGAAGTTCGTAGTGGAGTGATCGAAATTCGCCGGAGACCAGGCGGACGTAGTGTGACAAGTTTGACAGGTCTGCGGGAATGATCCCTGCACGTGATTGGGATTGGTGGTGTTGTTGAAATCCGTCAGGTGGCACGAGACGCAGGTGGTGACGGTGATGTTGTAGTTGTTGTTGACGTGGCAGTCGGTACAAGCGCGCGGGGGCACGGTGTGCATACCCGTCAGCGGGAACGCGGTCGTCGAGTGATCGAAGTTCGCAGGCGACCAGCCAGCAGTCGTATGGCAATTCTGACAGCTGAGAGGCGGGAAGTACTGCGACTGCTGTACGTGGTTCGGATTGGTGGTGCCATTGTAGTCGTTCTGATGGCACGAGATGCAGGTCGTGACGGTAATGTTGTAGTTGTTGTTGGTGTGGCAATCAGCGCACGAGCGCGGCGGCACGGCATGCATTCCGGTGAGGAGGAAGCCGGTCAGGGAGTGATCGAACTTGGCGTTGGCCCAAGTGTCGGTGGTATGGCAGCCCTCGCACGGCTGGGTGGCGAAGTAGGCCGAGGCCGCGTGTTTCGGATTGCTGGTGTTGTTGAAGTCGGCGCGATGGCAACTGATGCACTCCGTCGACATGTTGCTGAAGGCGGCGAGGCCACCGCTCTTGTGGCAGTCCTCGCAGGCGGCGGCGGCGTGGGCACCGGTCAACGGGAACCGGTTCATGTGCATGTTGATCTGGGTGACGTTGACTTTCCAGCCACGGACGGTGTGACAGTTCTCGCAATTGGCGGCCATTTTGCCGCGGTGAATGTCGGCGTGGCAGTCGGCGCACTTGGTGCCGACGTTGCTGAACACCATCTTAGTGTGGCAGTTCACGCAGTTGACGCCCTCGTGCATACCGCGCAAGGGAAACTTGGTTTGATTGTGGTCGAACTCCGGCACCGCACGAATCGGTTTCCATCCGTACACGGTGTGGCAGTTCTGACAGGCAATATTTAAATTGCCGTGGGGGCTGCGGGTTTGATCGGTTGCTTGTGGCGGCGATCCTCCAGCAACGGAGGACGGCAACAACAACCACAGCATCATCCATTTTGCGATCAGACTTGGAATCACTTTCCCCACCTCAACGTTCAAGTATTTTCCGGGTCCCGGTAAAGAGTCAGTAAGCCCTCAGTAAAATGCGCCCAAGTTTAATCTAGAAAAGCAATCATACGTCCTCCAAAGGGTAGTTGTAAAAATCATCAGTGCCTAGGTTACACAGGTGACGTGGTCTCTGGTTACGGTGGATGTTGTTCAAGAATCTGGCATTTGGCGAATTCCCGAACTGGGAAGAAAGGGTAACATCGTCAGGCGTCGAGGCCTAGAAATTTCTCTGGTTCAGAGATCTGAACACAAAGCGCCGGGGAACCGTGGATGGGGCTTCATAAGTAATCTAAGTATTTGGAAAACAATAGTTTACAGAGAAAATTGGAGAGCCTTTCGGCTGGTGGACCGGAACATACTCGGAATAGGTGGCTGAAGGTCCTGGATGGGTGGATTTGACACACACCTGTCCCGTCTTTTCCTACGACTTTTTCTGGAATTTGGGGTCTGCGCCGTGGCAATCCTTGCAGTCCTTGGGACAAGGTTTGTAGAAAAGGACCTGTTTGCCGTCGACGTCCTTCAAGGCCTTGTGGCAGTCGACGCAGCGCACGTTTTGGTGGGCACCTTTGAGGGAGAACTGGGTTCGCGTCTCGTGGTCGAAGAGGGCGGGTTTCCACTTGGCGGAATTGTGGCAATCCGCGCAGGGCGTGTTGCCCTCAGCCTTGGCGAACTGATGCCCGTGAGCGTCTTCATGACACTCTTCGCACTTCAGCGGGGCCTGGGTGAAATCAGCGTCCACGAGCTTGGTCCCGAGGTTGGGCGGTTTGTGGCAATCGACGCAGGTCACCGCTCGGTGGGCACCGACTAGAGCAAACTTGGTGCGGTCGTGATCGAAGCGCCCCAGGTCTTTCCAGTTCTTGGTGATGTGGCAGGCTTCGCAACCGATGGGAGTGCCGTCGCCGCGCAGCGCCTTCATGCGCTCGGCGAACTGCCCGTTGTGCGCATCTTTATGGCACGTGGTGCAGGAAAGATCCTGGAAATGATAGACGGCGGTGGTGTGATAGCCGGGACCGGGTTCGCTGGGAGTGGTTTCATTCTGCACGGCCAGCGACGCTGGAAGCAGGGCTGCGCTGGGGAATGCCGAAGCTGGTTTGTGGCAGTCGGCGCACAGGACAGCGAGATGGCCTCCGGTGAGCGGGAAGTGGGTTTCCTTGTGCTTGGCGAGCGAGAAGGTGGTGGGCTTGAATCCATCGACCACGTGACACTTCTCGCACTGGTTGATCCAGGGCGCGGAGGCGAACTGGTTCTGGTGCTCATCGTGGTGGCAATCGAGGCAGCGGGCAAACTTTACTTTGTAGATCGTGTCCTTGCCCTTGGGGATATGGCAGCCCTTGCACTCCACTTTCGCGTGCTTGCCCTCCAGCGGATATTTCGAGGTGGCGTGTAGCTTCACGTCAAATTTCGAGGGCTTCCATCCGTTCACATCGTGACAGGCGGAACACTCGCCCTTTTCCGGACGCTGCAGGAACTGACCGTTGTGCGCGTCCTTGTGGCAGTCGGTGCACTTGGCGAAGGGCAGCTCCTTTTTGAAGTCGCCGTTCGCGTGGCAAGCCGTGCACTCAACCGTCTTGTGTTTGCCTTCGAGCGGATATTTGGTCTTGGAGTGATCGAAATTTTCTTTCAGACCCTGGGTGACGCGCTTCCACCCGGAGGTTACGTGGCAGGTTGCGCAGGTTTGTTTGAAACTCCCATGATGCGGGTCCTTGTGACAGTCGTCGCACTTGCCGAAGGGAAGGCCCTGGTAGCGCGGGTTGCCGTCCGCTCCCGGCGTGTGGCACTTCTCGCACTTTACCTTCTCGTGTTCGCCGGTGAGCGGGTAGCGCGTCTTTGAGTGGTCGAAGGTCTTGCCGACGTTCTTCCACTCATTGAAATTGTGACAGGTTTCGCATTTGGGTCCGAGGCGTCCCTGGTGGAAATCCTTATGACAGGTTCCGCAGGTCTCGGGGATGCCGATGAAAGTCCGGTTGAGATCTTTCATCTTGATCAACGGGCGTTCACTGGCGGAGATGTGCTCGGGGGCATGGCACTTCTTACACTCGACGCCGGCGTGCTTTCCTTCCAGCACGTAGCCCGTCTGTTTATGATCGAAGGTCTTGGTGTCCCACTTGAGGATGGGGAAATCTACGCCATTGTGGTCGGAGTGGCACTTGGCGCACTCCTGGCTGGAGCCGGCGGGGAGACCGTAGGAAAAATGCAAACCCTTGTGAGCGGCGAGGCGACCTGCGATCTCGGTGTGGCATTCCAGGCATTTGAAAGAAGCTTTTCCGCCCGCCAGTTGGTGGCACTGGATACAACGGGTAGCGCCTTCCAGATCTTTATGAGGGCGGGCCAGTGGCCCGGGTGAGATCTGAGCATGAGCAGCGCCGGCTAGAAAAACCAGGGCCATCCACCACAAGGTCTTGCGTACGAGCATGGAAACGATACCAGAAGCAAGTGTAGGACCTTTTGCGGAGTGCAGTCCGCGTGACTCGGGCATCTCAGAGTCAGCCGGACGCTCCACTTTGTGTGTTAGTCTCTGCAACCTCAGCGCTTTCCTGTCATCAGATGTACTTGGATTTTAGGTTTTTTGGTAGTGACTCGGGGAGTACTACTTTGGAGTAGCCTGCTGAAAACGGCGAGAGAGTTGCGCGCGAGGATGAAAGCTGGGCCCATGGGAATCGTCAGTGTAACTCGATGTGCGGAGAATTGTCAGTGAAGGCGCAGTGTCTGCCCGCGCAGCGGATTCCGCACAGCACGCGCCTTTTTGTCGATTATCTTTCCTATCTTCCCGCGATTCGCGAAATGTACCCGCGATCCCCAATTTTTTCGGAGTGGTTCAAAGAGGAAGCGCCCCGCGTTCGATATGACGAAGCTCGCCGGGGAAAGGTCAGCGAAATTCTGGAGCGGCAGAATCGCGCATGGGGAGCGTCTGCGAAAACGCTTGCCAACATTGACCGGCTCAGACGGGGCGCGCTGGCGGCGGTGACTGGACAACAGGTCGGACTGTTCGGCGGCCCGCTGTTCTCTATCTTCAAAGCGCTCACGGCGGTGAAACTGGCAGAACAGGCGACGGCTGCCGGAGTGGAGTGTGTTCCAATCTTTTGGCTTGCGACCGAGGATCACGATCTGGCGGAAGTGAATCATGCTTCGCTGCTTTCCGAGAAAGGCCTGCCAGAACGGTTGGCAGTGGAGAGCCGCGGGGTGGAGGATGCGCCGGTCGGGAGTGTGCGATTCGGGGCCGAGATTGAGCCGGTGGTCGAGCGTGCGGCGAACTTGCTGGGCGATGCGGAGGCTACGGGTTGGCTGCGCGAAGCCTATCGTCCAGGCGAGAGTCTGGGCAGCGCGTTTGCCCGGTTCTACACACGCATGTTCGCGGATTGGGGCGTGGTTCTACTCGATCCCGCGGACAAGGATTTTCACGATCTGGCAAAACCGCTGTTCCGGGCGGCGATCGAGCGCTCATCGGAACTGGACGAGGCGCTGCTGGCGCGAGGCAAAGCTCTGGAAGCCGCCGGATATCACCAGCAGGTGAAGGTCACGCCGGCGACGACGGTGCTCTTTCAGGTTAAAAACGGAGCGCGGACGGTGGTGCGGAGGAAAGTCAACGGGGCAGACGGCGGCGAGTTTGTGGTGGGAGAGGAGCGCGTGGCAAAGCCGGAGTTGCTGGATCGGATTGAAGCCGCGCCGGAAGAATTTAATCCCAACGTGCTGTTGCGCCCGGTGGTCCAGGATTTCCTGTTGCCGACGCTTGCCTATACGGGCGGCGCGGCAGAGGTTGCGTATTTTGCGCAAGTGGCGGTGGTGTACGAGAAGCTCTTGGGTCGAGTGACGCCGGTGCTGCCGCGGTTTTCCGCGACGCTGGTCGAGCCCAAGGCGCAACGGATTCTTGAGCGTTATGGGTTCGGGTTGCCGGATTTGTTCCAAGGTCCGGAGAAACTGCGCGAGGCCATGGCTGGGCGAACGTTGCCTTCGGATCTGCAATCGCAGTTCGCGGAAGCCAAGAGCGCGCTGGAAAAATCGCTAGCGGCGCTGCGTGCATCATTAGCCAAGCTGGATGCCACGCTGGTGGATGCGGCGTCCAACGCCGAGTCCAAGATGCTGCATCAACTCGCGCAACTGGAAGGGCGCGCTGCGCGCGCGGAGTTGCTTCGGAATGAAGTAATCACTGGTCATGCGGATGCGCTGAGCAGCGCGTTGTTTCCACACAAGGCGCTCCAGGAGCGGGAAGTGGCGGGAGTGAGCTTTGTGGCGCGCTATGGGACAGCACTGCTGAAGGACCTCTACGAAACGATGCACACCGATTGTCACGATCACCAGGTGATCGAGATCTAGCAGAACCCATCTACAAGTGCTGTTCCGGCAGTTGTTGGTGAAGTCGATGTTAGGTCAACTGACGAGTTCAGGCATCAGGTCAATGATTGAAAACTGGCCTTTTTTCGGCAACCAATCGTTAACCGAGGCTGCCCCAAATCGCCACTGGCTCCTCACTACGCCCCCTTGGAGTCGCCCGCCGCTGTGTAATTTCTTGTGCCTTGACATTCCCCGCCAACGCCAACAAAATCTATGCGCAGTTTGGGGCAACGTCCCTGGCGCGCTGATCGTACTCCGTCTTCTCATTTCATAACGGACTTACCAGCCGTCAGAACTCCGGAACCCGGCCGTTAAGACAATCGCCAAGGTTCGGCCGACCGGCACACCGGACAGGCTAGGCCAAGGTTCACGAACATGCCCCACAAGCGAGTTGTCGTGACTCACTACGGCGGCCCGGAAGTGATCACCGCCATTGAAGAAGATATCCCCATCCCGAAGGCAGGCGAGGTACGGGTGAAGGTGCTGGCGGCGGGGGTCAGTCTGCCGGACGTCCTAGCGCGCGAGGGCGTCCATCCCGAAACGCCGCGCGTGCCCTACACGCCGGGCTGGGATCTCGTCGGAACCGTCGATCAACTGGGCGAAGGTGTGACCGGCTTCGAGCTACGCCAGACAGTCGCCGCCATGCCCATCCACGGGTGCTACGCGCAGTACGTGTGTGTGCCAAAGCGTAAGCTTGTGCCCGTGCCTGTGGGATTGGACGCAGCGGAGGCGGTCGCCGTGGTGTTGAACTACATCACCGCTTATCAGATGCTGCATCGATCGGCGAAGGCCCGGCCCGGACAGCGTATGTTGATCCACGGGGCCTCGGGTGGCGTGGGCTCCGCGATGTTGCAGTTGGCGAAGGCGGCCGGAGTCGAGATGTGCGGAACATGCTCAGCGCAAGGGGCCGCGGTGGTGCGGGAACTGGGCGGCATCCCTATCGACTACAAGCACGCGGACTTCGTGGAGGAGATTCATCGCCTTACCGGTGAGGGCGTCGACGCCGTGTTCGACGGCATTGGTGGAGACAATCTGTGGCGCTCGCGTGACGCCCTGCGCGAGGGTGGCCGCGTGGTGATCTACGGCTTCCAGTCGAAAATGCGTGGGGGACGCATGGTTTCCCTTAGTGAGGGGCGTCATCCCTTTCGCGAGTCCGCTGAATTGGCTAGGTTCATCCTCCTCAATTGGTTCAAGCCCGGCCGAAAGAGCATGGTGCCGTACAGCATCCAGTGGTTGATGCGGTTCAAACCGGCGTGGTTCCGCCATGACCTGCTAACACTGCTGGACCTGCTCAAACGAGGCGAGATCAAGCCCTTGATCGCGCAACGGTTGCCGCTCGAAGAGGCGCGCCGCGCACACGAGATGCTGGGCGAGGGCGGAGTGCTCGGGAAGATAGTGCTCCTGCCGAACGGCTAGCGGAACATGGCTCCGGTCACCGCGTCTCGGGCAGGAGCGAAGGTCACGATTAAGTCGCGCAGTGTGGAGGGATCGGATCAATGCTGGGATAACAGGCAAACCGGAAGTCAATTGTTGAAATCAGATGTCACTCAGAACCCCGATTTTGAGAGCGAAGGCGATTTTGCGTCAACCGCAGATTCGGAAGTCCGACAACGCCCGGTTCGCACTCGTTTTTCCGATTTGGAACTGGCTGCCCCGGCTCAGCCTCGATTTCTTCGCCGCCGCAGTCGAAAAGTAGGATAATTTTCGAGTACAAGATCTCTCCTCCCCGAGGCGCAGATCCCGCCCGTTGAGACGCACACCCCTTGAGGCGAGACCACTCACACTTCTTTCCTCAGCGAGTCTCGTTCGTCATAGGCCCGCTTCATGGAGGCAACATGAAAAATGTTCTTCGTTTCGGAATTCTCGCGGTTCTAATCGGGATACTTTCTCTGGTTCCATCTGCTTCAGGTCAAACAGCGCTGCCCGCGGGCACTGCAACCGACGGTTCGGCAGCGGCAGGGCCGGCAAGCATTGAAACGACACAAGCGGAAGAGGCCGTCGGAGCGACGCTACTCCCAGCCACTCCCTGGGGCACGCCGGTTCTGGTGTCGCCGAAAAACGGGACAAAGCTTTACCATTACCCGAGGACTACAACACTGATATGGCAGCCGGTAACCAGTGCGGTCTCCTATTTGGTGGAGTCGGCATTCGCGTCTGGTAGCACTTGGAGTGCCTACCCACCGGTTACAGTAACTGGCAACAGCAATTCCTTCTATACATTCGATTTTATTGGAGACCAAAAAGGCCGTTGGCGAGTGACGGCATTCAACGGAACGACCTACTCGGCCCCCAGCGGGTGGTGGACGTTCTCCTACATCACCAAGCCGCAAATGGCTACACCGGTTCTGACCAATCCTGCTAATAACCAGGTGTTCGGCCACTATCCGCGGACCCTCACGCTGTCGTGGAAGATGGCACCGGCGGCGGCGGGCTACAAACTCGAGATCGCGTTCTGTGATTCTACTCGGGTGAATTGCTCGAATTACACGCCCGTCACAATCTCGGACCCATTACAGTCCAAGTACACCTTTAACTTTGTTGGCGCGCAGCCCGGCAAGTGGCGCGTCACCACACTGGGTGGTTCCCTTTATCTTGATTCGGCTGCCAGTGCCTGGCGCTGGTTTAGTTTCACGCAGTGAGAAATGATTTTAGGGTTTGGCCGAAGACGTAGCGATCTGCACATTTCGGAAAAAGAGGGGGAATATTGCACCCAAAAAGGGCAATATCCCCCGTTCTTCTGCGCCGGGTCACACGTCTTGGGAGCGAAAATCACGCTCTCACACCTACCGGATGGATCAGCTTTAGTTTGTCAGTTCGATTCGCTTAGCGCAACGTACGTTCCCAGCCCAATCATGAAGGCTCCGGTCAGCGTGCGCTGACGGCGTCGGAAGCGCTGCGATCCGCGAATGCGCTGGCCGAGGGGGCCGGCCAGCAGGGTTACGACAACGTCGGCGGTAGTATTCAGCGTCACTGAGATTAAGCCCAGCACCACAAACTGCAAGAACACGTGGCCGCTTGCTCGATTCGCGAATTGCGGGATGAAGGAGAGAAAGAACAGCGCTGTCTTGGGATTCAGCGCTTCGGTCATCACGCCCTGCCAGAACGGACTTCGCCGGGCGGGAAGTTCGGCGACAGGGAGGCCGGAGTCTTTGTGGGCGTCGAGAATCATGCGCACGCCGAGGAAACAGAGATAGCCCGCGCCCAGATACTTCACGGTGGCGAAGGCGACAGCGGACTTGGCGAGAATGATCGAGACGCCGGCGGCGGCTGCGAAGACATGGACCATGCCGCCTAAAAATGTGCCGAGGGAGGAGAGGAGGCCTTCGCGGCGTCCGCCCGCGAGAGTGCGGGCGAGAACGTAGAGCATGCCGGGGCCGGGGGCGATGGCCAGGAGGATGGCGGCACTGAAGAAGACGAGAAGCCTGGTGGAATCGATCATGGTTTGGTGATTGTAACGAGATCCAGGATGGTCAGGCTAGTGTGGTGACCGCAAAATGATTACCTCGTTCACAACGTCATTTTGTCACCCTGATCAGGATGACCGCGAACTGTGCCCCAGGTTCGCGCCCAAAGAACGGGCGCGAATCTAGGGCACCAAAAAGTCACGGCCTCTCAGGGCAGGCTGGCCGGCAAGGTGCCGGCGCTACAATGCGGTTCGCAACTCTTCTAGTGATTCCACCCGTGGGAGTCCCTTGTCGCGGTATGCTCCGGGCACATCCATCAACAAGGCGTGCATTCCGGCTGCGGTTGCGCCGAGGTAGTCGACCGAATACACGTCGCCAACGTAAAGACTCTCGGCTGCTTTTGCGTTCATCGACTTCAGCCCTTGCCGGAAAATCTCCGGGTGGGGTTTTTCGTATCCGACGAGGCCGGAGTCGGTGATGGTGTGGAAACAGTCGGCAATCCCGCAGCGGCGCAGCACGTCTTCGATCCTGCCGTCGGCGTTGGAGATGACGGCGATGCGATAGCTCTGACCGATGGCGCGGAGATGATGCGCCGTCCCCGGGCGGATCTGGTCCCAGTTGGCCGAGTTGCGGATGGCGGCAACCAGTTGTTCGCGGACGGCGTCGTTGTTGAGCCCGATCTCGGAGAGCAATTGCGTGTAGAACATCCACCAGAAGCTGTGGTCGGGACTTCCGTGGGCGGTCATGACCGCGTCGAACTGATTTTTTGTTCGGCGCTCGAGATCGGTTAGGTGCTCGAGATCGGGGTGGAATCCGCGCTCCGCTAGTGGAGCATGGATGCGATCGCGGTTGGGAAACAACAGCGTGTTGCCTACATCGAAGAAGATTACTTTCACATTCGAAAACATTGGTCTGGCACGGTCCGGGAGCGACCGGTTCGCGGTTGGGCGCTCGACCGCTTTCTCTGAATAGAGTAAAGGAACGGTGCGATGTCCGTCCTGTGCCGTCCGCGCGCAATCGGGTGGCGGGGACCCCAAGACTTGGAATTCATCAAAAAAAAACACACGCGGCTGACTTGGGGAGATAAACACTATAATATCCGTTTTTCCTATGCGCTTTGTCCGCCTTCTCGCCAACGCATCCCGACGTTCGTCATCCCTGCTGCTTATGAGTCTGGGGCAGACGCATGGCTGGGCCGAGAACTGGGGGCGCGCGCTGCATACGGTGGCGATGGTTTCTCTGCCAGCGTTGTTCATTTTCCACACGACACGCGAAGAGATTTACAACATTCTCTGGGCGCTCGTGTTTGGGTTTGCGACGCTGAATATCCTGAGCCTGGGGGCACGCCGCTTTGAGCAGGAGAAGGGTGGTCTCAACTTTGGCGAGGTTCTGGCCATCCTGGTGGTGATGGTGTCGATCATCCTGCTGGCCTGGGAACTGCTGTACCTGTTCCATATTCTTCCGATTCGGCTTACGCCGAGCTGAGTGAAATTGCGGTATGATTCGCGTGTGGCGAAACGCGAATCCAATTTCGACGTGACCTGCCCCTGCTGCGGGGCAGTGATGAAAATCGACGCCGCGACGCGGGCCGTGATTTCTCACACTGCGCCGGTAAAGCCGCGGATGTTCAACGACATGGAAGAAGCGGCGCGCGCGATGAAAGAACAGGACAGCCGCCGCGAGTCCATCTTCCGCCAGTCGGTGGAGGCGCAGAAACATGCCTCGGACGTGCTGGAGAAGAAATTTCAGGAAGCGTTGAAGAAGGCCAAAGAGACGCCGGATACAGGACCGCCCATTCGGGACTTTGATTTGGATTGAGTTCTCAAGGCATAGTTCCCGGTTCTCAGTTCTCAGTTAGGACCAGAAAGGGTTTTACTGGGGACTTGCATGAAACCTCTCCTCCTTGGACACCGTGGCGCGCGCAGCTCGCGGCAAATTCTGGAAAATACACTGGCATCGTTTGAGCTGTGCCTGCAGCACGGATGCGAAGGGTTTGAGTTCGATGTGCGGCGTTCGGCGGATGGCGAGGCTGTCATTTGCCACGATGCCACCTACACGGGAAAGGAAATTGCGGTAACAGGAGCGGCAGGCCTCGCGCTGCCCACGCTGGGAGAAGTTCTGCAGGGATTCTCATCGCGCGCGTTTCTCGACATCGAGCTTAAAGTCGCAGGACTGGAGCAGCCGGCGATTGCAGAGTTGCGTAAACATGCACCCCAGAAGGGGTGCGTGGTTTCGTCGTTTCTCCCGGATGTGCTCACGGCAATTCATGCGCTCGATCCGTCGATCCCGCTGGGATTTCTGTGCGAGAGGCGCGCACAGCTTCCGATGGAGAGCCGGGTGCCAAGCCCGGCGGCCTTGCGTGCTGCTGGACGGGCGGGGGCGCCCGTCGCTCCACCAGAACTGGCATGGGTGATTCCGCACGTGAGGCTCGTCGAACCAGAGTTGATCGATGAGGTGCACGCGTCGGGGAAGAAGATCATGGTCTGGACCGTCAATCGCGCGGAGAAGATACGGCAGTTGGCGGAGTGGGGCGTGGACGCGATCATCACGGACGAGACGGAGTTGGTGACACAGGTTTTGCGCGCGCCCTGACGCTCGCGCACGGGCTCCTCCAGGCTGAGCGGAACGGGGAGTCCGGGGGTCTTATAATCTAGCGCCATGGCCGACTCCCCTCCAGTCCCCTTGGCGGATCAATCCAATCTGAGGCCGGGTGGACAAAGCCTCTATCTCCGCGTTCACTCGGTCAACATTTTTGTTCGCGACCAGGATCGCAGCCTGCGGTTCTACGTGGATCAGCTTGGATTCAGCCTGGCCTTTGATGTCCGTCTTCAATCTGGGCAGCGCTGGATAGGCGTTGCGCCTCCCGATGGCACTGCCGTGCTGACGTTGCTCGCGCCTGATTTAGACTCGGACGAGTACAAGCTGATCGGACGGCCGACCGATGTTGTCTTCGTTACCGAAGATGTGGTTGCCACGTACACACAGTGGAGACGACGCGGTGTTCGCTTCCGTCACACCCCCAGGCTACGGCGCATTAAGCCTCAAACGCAGGCAGGAGGCGGGACGGCAAGTGGATCATCGATTCTGCTGGGCAAGCAGGCGCCGGTTTGGGGCGGAGTTTTCACTCGGTTCGAAGATCCGGATCGGAACTCCTTCACGCTGGTCAGCTTCGACGAAATGACCCAGGCGTTGGAAGCACAGCGTCGAGCCGCTGCGGAGAAACTGGAATCGGAACGACGCGTCGCTCACGAACTGGAAATTGCCAAGCAGGTGCAGGCAAGACTTTTTCCGCAGAGTCTCCCACCCCTCAGAACGCTGGACTACTCGGGCGTCTGCATTCAAGCCCGTCAGGTCGGCGGCGACTACTACGACTTCCTTAATCTAGGCCGGGAACGGCTTGGGCTGGTGCTGGGCGACATTGCGGGAAAAGGAATCGCCGGCGCTCTTTTGATGGCGAATCTGCAAGCGAATCTGCGCAGCCAGTGCGCCATCGCCTGGGATGAGCCGCAACGCCTCCTGCGATCCGTGAACGAGTTGTTCTATGACAATACCGCTGACAACACTTATGCCACTCTCTTCTTTGGCGAGTATGACGACCGGGCGCAACGTTTGCGCTACGCCAACTGCGGACATCTTTCCGCTCTTCTGCTGCGCGGCGACAACACGCTGGTGCGGCTGGATTCCACCTGCACCGTTTTGGGACTTTTCAAGGAATGGGATTGCTCGATCGGGGAATGCCATCTTGGTTGCGGGGATGTGCTTGCGCTTTACACGGACGGCATCACGGAGTCCTTCAACGCGGCGGGTGAGGAATTTGGAGAGCAGCGTCTAAT
>Ga0209698_10005611_pt1 | contig 13540 bp, 13 predicted proteins | sample LitLauG_LLR_2012_FD_187203 | JGI IMG/M metagenome (GOLD analysis project Ga0209698, IMG submission 187203) | Freshwater sediment microbial communities from Pennsylvania, USA - Little Laurel Run_MetaG_LLR_2012 (SPAdes) (version 2) | ecosystem: Environmental > Aquatic > Freshwater > Creek >... | reverse complement strand
GTACCATGCACCCCACACCAAACGTCTTATGACAAAGTGACCCGACTTATCTGTGCGTGCACTCGGAACTATTCCACTGAAACCGCCTGTGAAGTCCGCTCTGACCGTCGCGTCCTCGACCGGTTGATCGGTTTCGTCTAGGACGATGCCTCGGATAATCCCAGCACGCTTTGAATCCTGCGCCAATAAAGAAGCACCTGTCAGCACAACCATTGCCGCGAGACGGAAGATTTCGGCGAGGGGTCTCACATACACATTAGACACCAATCATCGGTCAGTCTGCTCATCCTGGTACCCGCATCAGTACCCGCACACGATGAAGCCGACCACGAACTATCAATGACTTGGCAGTCCTACGGAGCCTCGTTAAGTTGTTGATTGGATTGGATAGGACAGATTTGGGAAGCTGGCGTTCTACCGCTGAACTACTCCAGCTCAGCCAAGTGAACGTCCACTAGCTTATCACTCGGCGCAAGCGGTCTCAACCAAGTCTGCAGTTCGTGAAGCCGGCCTGCCATTCGTGTTTAAATAGTCGGCTTGTGGGTTGAATCCTCTTCTGAACCCTGGGAGACTATGCGCCAACGTAAATCCAAACCTTCGCGCCGTGCCTTCGTTCGAAATGTGATGACCGCCGGCGCTGCCGCCGCGATTTATCCCGCACTCGGCGCTGGCCGTGAGATCCCTTCCACTACGGAGTCTGCCGCGCCCGAGGTCAAGGCCTTCGAACTGGATGAGATCACGATCACCGAACTGCAGGACGGCATGAAGTCGGGTAAGTTCACCGCCAAGTCGCTGGTCGAGAAATATACCCTCCGTATCGAAGAGATCGACAAGCGCGGCCCGGCCATCAACGCAATCATCGAAATGAATCCTGACGCTCTTTCGATCGCCGATGCGCTCGACCAGGAGCTCAAGGCCAAGGGCCCGCGCGGACCCCTGCATGGCATTCCGGTGCTTATCAAGGACAACATCGACACTGCGGACCGCATGATGACCACAGCGGGATCACTGGCGCTGCTGGGGTCCAAGCCGCCCAAGGATTCTTTCGTTGCGCAGCGGTTGCGCGCAGCCGGTGCGGTGATTCTGGGCAAGACGAATCTGAGCGAATGGGCAAACATTCGCTCCAGTCACTCCACCAGCGGATGGAGCGGGCGCGGTGGCCTGACGAAGAATCCGTATGCCTTGGACCGAAATCCGTGCGGATCGAGTTCGGGCACGGGCGCGGGAATTTCGGCGAACCTCGCGGCGGTGGGAATCGGCACCGAGACCGATGGGTCGATTGTCTGCCCTTCGTCGTCGAATGGGCTGGCCGGGATCAAGCCAACGGTAGGTCTGGTCAGCCGCGGCGGCATCGTCCCCATCTCGCACAGTCAAGATGGCGCTGGCCCCATGTGCCGCACGGTGCGCGATGCGGCTATCCTGTTGGGAGCTCTGACCGGCGTTGATCCAGATGACGCGGCCACGGCTGCCAGCGCGGGCAAGTCGCAGATCGACTATGCGCAATACTGCGATCCCAACGGTCTCAAGGGCGCGCGCATCGGCGTCGCGAGAAAGTATTTTGGTTTCAACGACTCGGTTGACGCACTGATGGAGCAGTCCCTCGACGTACTCACGAAGCAGGGCGCCACCTTGGTAGATCCGGCCGACATTGAAACGCTGGGTAAGTTTGACGACACCGAATTGCTGGTGTTTATGTACGAACTGAAGGCGGACCTGAACGCGTACCTGGCGCGCTTAGGACCGAGCGCCCCGGTGCGAACGTTGAAAGACATCATTGAATTCAACGATCGCAACCGCCAGAGGGAGATGCCTTACTTCGGGCAGGACTTATTCGTGAAGGCCGAAGCCAAGGGGCCACTTAGCGAGAAAGAGTATGGGGATGCGCTAACGAAGAATCATCAATTGGCGCGGACCGAGGGTATCGACGCGCTCATGGATAAGAATCATCTTGACGCCATTGTGGCTCCCACGGGTGGTCCCGCGTGGATCACCGACCTGGTCAACGGAGATCACGTAGCCGGAGGCAGTTCGAATGCCGCAGCGGTGGCTGGTTATCCAAACACTAATGTGACCGCGGGTTACGTAGCGGGCTTGCCGGTCGGAATCTCTTTCTTCGGGCGGGCCTGGAGCGAACCTGTCCTGATTAAGGTGGCCTATTCGTTCGAGCAGGCGACTAAGGCACGGCGGGCACCGCGGTTTCTGCCCAGCATCACCGTGGATTAATATGAAGCCAGCCCGAAACTATGCAGGGGGCTATGTGACCAAGTGCCGTTGCTGGTCAGCGGTTCGTGTATTGGCCGGGTTCGTTGTACCTTCATTGCTAGCAGCCAGCAGCTTTGCAAACGGACAGGCCTTTAATACCGACTTAGAAGTCCGCGTTGGCGGGTTGCCAGCACTCATGGCCAGGTCACACGAGCTGTCAGATGTGCTCCCTACCTCGCTCGATACCATTCTTCATAACCGAAGTATTTGCTGCGGAAAAGACTCCGCTCTCGAAGACAGCGTTGCCGCGGCGGATCCAGTGTCTCTGAAGGACCTGGCCTCCAAGTTGCAAGGAAGGCATCTGTTGGGGGATGGCCGTCCGATCAAGGTTACAGCGGAGTTCTGGCCGGCGGATGCGGTCAATTCCGGCAGACTGATCCGCGAACTCACCGACAAACATGCGCTGCTCATGGCGTGGGACTCTCACTTATACGTTGTTTACGGAGTCGTCTACCGGTGGGTTTGGGTTGGGTCCGAAGAGGGTGCCGGAGCAGCGACGCTCATCCGCCAATTCCTGCTGCTGGATACTAGATACTCCGACTCGCGCCGCACCGTTGTCTTCAATCGCGACACAGACGACCTCAGCAAGGTACAGGGCCTGTTGTTCCTGGAAACCAAGCCGCAATAGCTGCCTTCTATCCTCAGCTTTTTCTTCTAATAATTCTCCCAAATAATCTTTTCTTCTCAAACCCGCCATTTCGCCGTGTTAGGCTTGTCTCCATCACAATTGAGGGGGTAGTCAATGGCTAACCTGAATAAGGTAGTCTCTTCCCTGCGCGTGGAGTATTCCCGTCTCGAAAAAGAGATGGCACGCGTGGGGAAAGCGTTGGACGCGCTCGGCCATGCCGGCGGGAATAAGCTCAAGAAAGTAAAACGTACCTTGAGCAAGGACGCCCGCAACCGCATTGCCGCAGCGCAACGGCTACGCTGGGCAAAAGTGCGGAAACAAGCTGCCAAGCTAGTCAAATCATAAGTAGGAGTAATTTTCGCAAGCACCGCAGCCGGCCTCGTTCGTAACTTCTTCTCGGAATGTGCGAGCGGGGCCTAAGCGGGGCACTAGCTAATCCTCTGAACAATTCCTAACCTCACAAACTCTCCGGCCAAGGTTGTGGTACCCTGCCGCTTATGCCCCGGCGAAAGTTCATCGGCGTTGGAGATGCCCCAAAGCGACGGGAGGGCTGGAACCCCGACGAACTTCATGTCCATGTTCGCGGTCGGGCTGAGACCTCGGTACGCGTATTGATAGCAGTGACATCTCTGCGCGCGCGAAATCTTCTGCCGGGCAGCGGTACAGTATCCACCGTCGGGGCAGAGTGGCAAGACTGGCGCGGCACGCGCGATCAACCGCGGGCGCATCGCTTCCCGTGCAATCCGCAAATAGCGGGTCGCAGTCTAACGGAGTTCGCTCCCTGTCCAGACTTCCGCCTTCGGCTTCAGCAAGTGCTGGCGGAAACGGATTTCCTTCCCTTTCACGTCAATTATGCGGATCGCCTGTTCGAAAAATTTGGAGGAATTGCCGCGGTCCGCAAGGCGATCGAACAGGTGCACCTGCTGCAACCACCAGGACGGCCGCCGGCATATCACGTGGTGACAGATGTGTGGCGTCGAACTTTGCTACCCGGCTATGTGGAAGCGTGGGAGCAGGTTGAGCACGCATTGCAGGACAGCGTGAATCAGGAAAATGCCATCGAGTTGCTCGAGCGGATTGCTGGTTTCCGCCGCAATGCGCCGACCGACAGCATCGAAACAGTGCAGGATGTCGCCTACGACGCAAAAAGATCTACAGAACTCGTGTCCTCACCGTCGATTCTATCGCCGCCTGGTTTCCAATCCTATCTGCGAGAACTAACTTGATCTAGGTCCAGCGGAACCACTTCAGCGCCAGCACGAACGAAATCCCGCCCCATAGCAACATCACCAGCAAGCGCGGCCACTGCTCGAGGAGTGGCGTGCCTTCCAGGATGCTGGCGCGCAGCGCATCGTTGAGCGCGGTGAGAGGCAGCGCTTTGATGAGCGGATGGATCACCGCCGGGAATCTTTCGTAGGAAAAGAACACGCCGGAGAAAATCCACATGGGCATCATCACCAGGTTGATGAGGCCGCTGACCGACTCGATTTTCTGTGCCCGGCTCGCGGTCAGCAAACCGACTCCCCCAAACGTCAGCGACCCGATGCCCGCGAGCAGGGCAATGGCGGCGATCGACCCTAGAACGCGCATGTGAAAGAAGAGAGCACCAAAGGCCAGCAGCAATCCCACTTCGATGACCATCAGGATCAGGCGGCTCGACGCCAGCGCGAGCAGGAAGTCTCCGCGGCGCATGGGTGTGCCCACAAAGCGCTTGAGCAGTTTGCGTTGGCGCATGTCGACCAGGGCAAAGCCGATACCCCACATGCCCGAGTTCATCAGGTTCATGCCGAGCAGACCGGGGATAAGGAAATCGATGTAGCGAGACCCGGGCTCGGACGACGTAACTGCAGTCGTGACGAGAAGGTCTTTGCGGCCGGCCGCAGCCTGCAGCGCGTCGTTGACTTCGGTCTTGGCCTGCATGCTCTCGGGCCGGGCTGGATCGTAGCGGTACTGAAAACCTCCGTTGGCGCCGGGTTCGATGACGAGGTCGAACTTGCCGAGACGGAATCCCTGGCGAGCGTCATCGGCGCTCACGACCTGGGGCTTGAATCGTTCGTGCTGCGGCGAACGGGCCAGCATGGCTTGCGCGTCTTGGGAACCGGTTCCCGCGACGATCGCTACCGAGATGGCGTCGCCGGGCTTGTTGCGGAACGCGATTCCCAGACCTAACGCCAGCAGCAGCGGAAACACGAACACCCAGAAGACAACTTCCGGCTCGCGCTTGAGTTCGAGCATGCGCGCCATCAGCAGATGTCTGTAGCCGGCCCAGCGGCCGTTGCGACGCGGTGGCGCGGGAGCGGGTTTCGCCGTTGTAACTGGTGTTTCCTGGGCAACGCTCATAAAAAGATCACCACTTACTCATCCCGCAGATGGCGGCCCGTCAGCCGCACAAACACATCCTCCAGGCTCGCCTGCCGCGTAGTCAGATGCTGCAGTTCAGTTCCCTGCTTGTCGATCGCGTCGAGCAGCGCAGGGATCGTGAGATGCGGCTCTTTCACGTTGAGGGCGACGAGACCATCATCTTCGCGAACGGACTCGACGCTTGGGAGTCCCCGCCACGCGTCTTTCTCCAGCTGGGATTCCGCTTTCCCCGTCGATCCGTTGCCACTCACGGAAAACTCCACCACGTGATGGCCGCCGAGGCGATTGATCAAATCGGCGGGCGAGCCTTCGGCGATGATTTGTCCGTGGTCAACGATGGCGAGACGGTCGCACAGGCGCTCGGCTTCGTCCATGTAGTGAGTGGTCAGCAGCACCGTGCCGCCATCGCGCTGAAATGCGCGGATGATGTCCCACAACTGGCGGCGGCTTTGCGGATCGAGGCCGGTCGTCGGCTCGTCGAGAAAGAGAATCTTCGGATTGCACACCAGGGCAGTCGCCACCGCCAACCGCTGGCGCTGGCCTCCGGAAAGCTTGCCCACCCAGGCGTCGGCTTTCTCGGTGAGTTCCAGTTGCTCCAGCACTTCCTGCGACGTGCGCGGTTCGCGGTAAAAGCTAGCGAACAGTTCGATGGTCTCGCGCACAGTGAGCTTTTCTGACAGCCGTGTCTCTTGCAGAGAGATGCCGAGCCACTCCCGCATTTCCCGTTCGTTCTCCTGCCAGCTGTGTCCGAGGATAGACACCTGTCCGGAGGTAGGCTCCAGCAGGCCTTCAAGGATTTCGATGGTCGTGGTCTTCCCCGCCCCGTTCGGCCCGAGCAGGCCGAAACATTCGCCGGCCTGGATTTCGAGGTTCAGCCCGCGCACGGCCTCGACCTTTCCGTCATAGGTCTTGCGCAGGTCGCGGCACTGGATGGCGGCGGGCACGGAGGCATTCTACCGTGCAGGTATAATCTTCGCACCCTATGAGCCTGGCCCCTGGCACGAAGTTGGGCTTTCGGCCGGCGGAACGCAACCTGTGAGATCACAACCGTGAATGACGTTTTTATCAGCATTCCTTTCGAGGAACGTTTCGGCGCGGTGTTTGACACGATTAAAACCGCCGCAGGGCGCCAGTCGTTGAATGCCGTTCGCATCGATAGAGCACGCGTTGTCGGTCCTGTGTCGGTGGCGGTCCACCGAAAGATACGAGACGCCCGGCTAGTTCTTGCAGATGTCACGGGGGCTAATCCGAACGTTCTGAATGAGGTGGGCCTGGCGGAGGCCTTTGGAAAACCGTTGATCCTGATCACCCAGGATCAACCCGAGGACGCACCTTTCAACATCAGGAACCTCCAGTTACACAAGTATGCTTCGGACAATCTGGGAGGTTTGCTGGGACGTCTCGACCGGGCCTTCTCGGAAGCCACCTCGCCGAGTGAGGTCCTTCGTGCCATGCTCGTGCCCAGCACCCTGGGTCAACCGACAAGAGAATCGTGGTTCGTCATCGCTGCAAGCCCGCTCTCGTTTCGGAGGGCTAGCGGGCGCCACGGCGGGTACAAGAAGCTTCGACGCACATCCTCCGACTACGTTGGCATCAGGGGGATAATGCAGAGCTTTGGCTTGCTATTCGGATTCGATGTGCTTCCGGACAATCTCGATCCCGAGGACTGTGATGATTCCGTATTGCATGAACCGATGAATCTCTATTGCATTGCAAGCCCTAAAGCGAATCGCTGGACTGCCTCTCTCCTTAACGAATACGGGACACGTTGGGCGCCGCGTCTGGGATTCGCGGCTGACCCTGCCGGCCCGGACCTCAGAAACGTCGCCCTGTCGATACTGTGCGATGGAGAAGCTGTGCGCCCGCCTGGCTGGAGCGCCAATGCCCAGGGAGATCGATACCATCGTGATTTTGGAATCGTCGTGCGTGGTCCCAATCCGTACCACGAGGAGTGCATGGCAGCGGTGATCGCCGGGCGATCGTCTCTCGGGACGGAAGCTGCATGTGCTGCGTTCACGGATCCCGACGCGATTGCTGTCATCCGTCAACGTCTGGCTGCTCAAAACATCGACTTGGAGGACCATAAACAGCCATTTTGGACTCTTGTCAGTATGAGGCGTGCTTTAGGAGACGACAAAGAGGAGGCCGTGCGAGGGTCCCTCAACATTGAGCGAGTGGAGAGTTTCGTTCGAAAATGACGTTTTGGAAACACTTATGACCCTGGCCTCTGGCACGAAGTTGGGCCCTTATGAAATTCTTGCCCTGATTGGCGCTGGCGGGATGGGCGAGGTCTACCGCGCCCGCGATGCGCGCCTGGGACGCGATGTCGCACTGAAGATCTTGCCCGTGTCGTTCGCGCGCGACCCTGAGCGTCTGCGCCGTTTTGAGTGACTTTCTTCGCGCCCTTCGCGGCCGTTCTTTGCGTACTTAGCGGTTGAGATCTTTTTACCGCAAAGTTCGCTAAAAACTGCACTAAGAACGCATAGAAGAACTCTGCTAAAATACCGCATCGCCGGAATCCCTTCCGGCATCCTTCTTCCCATGCGCATCCCACAGCGCGGCTTCACTTGACGACGTCCCCTCTAAGACGCCCGTGTGTCGTTTCTGAAACCAGTTCTCAGAGCCTGAAAGGATCCCGCCCATGCTGCGCAAGATTTGCGTGTTGCTGCCTGTGTTCGTCCTGACCCTGGCTGCCCTGGCCCAAGACTCCCGCCACTTTACATTTCACTATGCTTTCACGGTCAAGAATCTGCCGTCGGGCAAGAAGGTCCGCGTCTGGATTCCTGCGGCGCAATCCGATGCTTATCAGGAAGTGAAAGTCGTTTCCGCCAAGAGCGATTTGCCTTTGGAGAGGACGAGCGAGTCGAAGTACGGCAACCAGATCTACTTTGCTGAGGCTCGCGCTTCAACCCAGTCAGAACTGCACTTCGATGTGGAATACGACATCGTGCGCCACGAACGCATAGCGCTGCAACCTGCGGCTCACGTGGTGCCCGCCTCCCTGACCAGCAAGGAGCGGCAAGAAGATCTGGAGCCAGATGCGCTGGTCCCGATCACGGGCCTCCCCGCCGACCTCGCCGTCAAGGTCACAGAGGGCAAGACGCAGCCTCTGGACAAGGCGCGGGCAATTTATGACTACGTCTTCACCACGCTCCGCTATGACAAAACCGGCTCTGGCTGGGGACGCGGTGACGTGCTTTACGCCTGCGACGCCAAGAAGGGCAACTGCACCGACTTCCATTCCCTGTTCATCGCCATGGCGCGATCGCAGGGCATTCCGGCGCGGTTTGAGATCGGGTTCCCGCTGCCCCCCGAAAAGCATTCCGCTGAGATCGCCGGCTACCATTGCTGGTCCGATTTCTACCTTGATGGCAAGGGTTGGATTCCCGTGGACATCTCCGAAGCCTGGAAGCATCCGGAAAAGCGTGACTACTTTTTCGGATCGCACGACGTGAATCGCATGCAGTTCAGCCTGGGCCGCGATCTGCGCCTGAATCCTGCCCAAGACGGCAAGCCCCTGAATTACTTTGTGTATCCCTACGTGGAAGTCGAGGGGCAGGAATACCCGAACATCTCACTCGCGTTCTCATTTGCGGATGCTGGGGCAGCAGTGGCGAGTAGGTAATCCGGAATGCTTAGGTGCCTCCCGATCGCTGTCGAGTGAAGCCCTCACCGGGCCTGAGCCACAACTGTCCCCGGGCCCGCACCGCCCGGCGCCTGTGGAGGACTCGGAGGGGGCATCAGAGGTGGCGGGTGCGTTCCGTCGGAAGGTCTGGGAGCGTCTTCCGGGTCCTCCCCGGGGCGACGCAGGCTGGGAGCGTTCGCGGGCCGCTCTTGCTCTTCTTTTTTCGCCTCGGCTTCTTTGTCGGGACGCTCCAGAATCACTTCTTTGTCCGTGCGCAAGATCTTCTGGCCACCGACTCTCATGGTCTCCACCCGCACGACTTCGTCGCTCACGATGCGAACGAAATCAACGTCCTGCGGCGGCTCGCCATAAATCCACTCTTCGTAATCGGTATCGCCATCCCGCTCCCGTACCTTTTTCGGCGGCTTACCCTTGGCGTGCAACACCATTTCCGTGTTCATTCCCACCAGAACGTAGTGCGCCTGGATGGCTTGCTTGACTTTCGGCGGGACTGTATCCAGATACGCTTCTTCCTTATTCCGCGCGTTAAAATCGAGGACGGGATAAAGCAGGTCGCGCAACTGCTGCGCCGTCATCTCCGGCACGTACTTGTCGAAGCAAACCTCCAGGTAGGTTCCATGCGGATTCTGCTGGGACTCGGTTGGCGACAGTGGAACTGTGCCGCCGTTGGCTCCGGAAATCTGAATGTGCTGATACCACTTCTTGCGGTGGACCGGGCCGCCGTTGATGTCGAAGTGAATGTGGTCGTCTTTAACCTGAACGTAGGAGATGTGTGCCGGATCGCCGGGCCTAACCGCAGGTCCCCACAAGGCCAGCGCCTGCTGCAGTTCCTGTCCGTTGGGCGTGGTGACCCCGTCTCTCAGTTGCAGTCCCTTGGCGCCCATCGGGAAAGCGGCGCGGGCGTAAAAGATCTGGGTCTCAAAATCCCGAATGATTTCCAGCCGCGTCTGCTTCGACATGCGGGGAGCGTTACTGGCAATGGGTGGGGCCGCGTGGCCCGGCACCGGCCGAGAACCCGCGTCGGTCGACGGACTTGCAGGCTGACCCGGAAGAGACTGGCTGGGAGCTACTGGCGCTTGCCTGGTTGGAGTTTGAAACGGCGGAACCTGCGCCGGCGCCGGCGCCGGCTCGCTATTCTGCGCAGTGAGGATCGCAGGACTCAACAACAGAAGAACCAGAAAGGACGGGCCGCGAAGACGCTCCATAAGAACCCCGGGACCACTCTTACTCTAATTATAGCTCCACCCGATACGCCAAGGAATCCGAAATCCATGCCCCCAGTTCGAGCCGACAAGCCCAAAACCTTTAGGAATGGCTGCCTATCTGGCGTCGGCTCCCAACTTTTTCCATTGACAGCGATTTTTTTCTGCGACAAAATCAGAAGCAGTCGCGCTATCGCCACGTGTATTTGTGTCGGCTTCGTCCCTGGCCATTTTTTGATGAGGTTCAAGATGTGCCATGGGGTGATTCCGTGCCTACGAGTTTGCCGGGTCCCGAATTGCAAAGTGACGACCAACCGCTGAGCCTTATCCCATCGCAACCGGCCGAGAAGTCCGCCTCGGTCGACCTCCTCGCCGTCCTGCGTCAGGGCCTTGCCGAAGGCTCCCAGCCGCCCGCTGCGATCATGCACGCCACCACTGAGGTCGCCCGAGTTCTTACAGGAGCCGATGGCGTCGCCCTGGCACTGCGCACCAAGGGTCTGATCGTCTGCCGGGCGCGGAGCGGCGACCCCACGCCGGAACTGGGCGCCCCGCTCAACGCTGATTCGGGAATATCCGGCGAGTGCATTCGGGCAGCTTCGATCATGCTATGTCAAGATACGGCCAACGACCCTCGCGTAGATCCGGAGGTGTGCCGGGCGATGGGAATCAGCTCCATTGTGGTGGTGCCGTTGCGAGGACCGTCGGGGGTTGCCGGAATTCTGGAGGCGTTCTCCACCCGTACTCGGGCGTTCGGTGAAGAGCAGATCAACTCCCTCCGCGGGTTGGCCGAGATCGCGGAGGCGGCATACGAACGCGAGTACCGCGCTCAGCAGGAGGCGGCTTTCGCCTCGCTGAGATCCGCGCGCAACCGGACGTCGTTGCCCGCCGCATCCGTAACCAGGGGGGCCGTGGAAAAGCAGATCCTTGACGAGCCGTCTCTCGCTCGTCGGTACTGGGTTATGGGGACCGCCGCAGTGGCTCTGTTGCTGGTCGCCGGAGTGTGGCTGAGTGGACGCGAATCCACCCCGGGCACAGCCGCCGCCCAATCGTCAGCACCAGTTCACGCGGTGACGGAACCGCAAGCGAGTATTCCGGAGCCCATATCACCCCCGAAACCTAATCCCGGAATCGGACGCCCACAGGGCAGCGTGGCCGGAGTGCTGAAGAATGCGGCTCAGATCGAAGCTACGGAAACAACCCAGCCGGCGGAAGTAGCGATCAACCTCGCGCCCGCCCGGCGGATTGAGACCAAAGCGCCAGCCGCAACCACGGACTCCACCCCTGACCCGCCTCCTGTCACGATCACCTCCTCGGCGGCTGGACTGTCGGAAAGCGGCGCTCCAATCGCGGGTCTGGGTTCCGCTTTCCGCAGTCTGCCCACCTTGGACGCTAAGGTCTCTGAAGGTGTCACCGAAGGCCGGCTAGTTCACAGGGCGGAACCCCTCTATCCAATGCAAGCGCGGGCCCAGCGCATAGCCGGAAATGTGGCTTTGGAAGTTACCATCGCCGAGGACGGAACCATCCGCGACATCAAGCCGATTAGCGGATCACCGGTCCTGGCCGCCGCCGCCACCACTGCCCTGCACAGTTGGCGGTACACCCCGTTCCTGCTCAACGGCAAGCCCGTCGCGATTCAGAAGCAGATTACTTTTGTTTTTAAGCTTCCCTGAGGAATGGTTGCGAGGGTGAGCGTCTGCGCCGCCTGCCCGTCTAGCTAAGGTTCAGAGCTTTCTTGATGGTGCCGCGTTCCTTCTGAATTTTTTCCTGCAACAAAGTAATGGCGTAGATCAGTTGCTCGGGCCGCGGCGGGCAGCCGGGCACATAGATGTCAACGGGAATCACCTGGTTGACGCTCTGCACCAGTGCATAGTTCTGGAATACTCCGCCTGAAGTTGCGCACGCTCCCATCGACAAAACCCACTTGGGCTCCGGCATCTGCTCCCACAACTGGCGGATTACGGGCGCCATCTTGTTCGAGACCCGGCCAGCAATGATCATAAGGTCGCTTTGTCGTGGCGACGGACGAAAGACTTCGGCGCCGAAGCGGGCAATGTCGAACCGCGACGCCCCCATCGACATCATCTCGATGGCGCAGCAGGCTAAGCCAAATGTCATCGGCCAGATCGAACTCTTGCGCATCCAGTTCACGGCCGAATCGAGCGTCGTCAGCACAACGCCCTCCGGCGTGGGATTGCCGAAGGTCAGGTCTTTGACGACCCTCTTGCCGTTCTCGGTGTCGACGTACGGGCCAAAGTTCAGTTCGCGGGACATAAACTTATTTTAAACCACAGACGGGGAACCCCGTGGCACTCTGTGCCCTCTGTGGTGTCGCATCTACGGGTTTACCAAAATCTTTCCGAACATCTGGCTGTTCTCGAGCAGTTCGTGGGCGGCTCGTAGGTCTTTCAGCGGAAACACCCGGTCAACCACGGGCTTTAGGCGCCCGGCAAAGACATGCCCCAGGACTTCGTGCAACTCGCCCACGGTTCCCATATAAGACCCGAGCAGCGACAACTGCCGCGCGAACACATGGCGCAAGTCGATTCCCACGCTGGGTCCGGTGGTCGCCCCGCAGGTCACAAGTGTGCCTCCACCTTTGAGGGACTTCACACTCTCATCCCAGGTCGCGGCGCCGACGTGCTCGATCACGATGTCCACTCCTTCTTTGCTCGTGATCTTGCGAACCTCTTCGGAAATCTTCTGCTTATAGTGGTTGATTCCAAAATCTGCACCCAGCGCGCGTCCTTTCTCCAACTTCGCTTCGTCCCCCGCGGTGGTGATCACGCGGCAGTGGAACAGCTTCGCGATTTGGATCGCGGCAATGCCCACGCCTGAGCTTGCTCCCAGCACGAGCACGGTTTGTCCCGGGCGGACGCCCGCGCGGCCCACCAGCATATGCCACGCCGTCACAAACACCAGGGGCACGCTTGCGGCCTGATTGAAATCGAGCGAGTCGGGAAATGGAATGACGTTCGCTGCTGGAACGGAGATCAGTTCGCAGTTGCCGCCATCGACTCCATTGCCCAGGACCGTAAACTCGCGGCACTGGTTCTGCACTCCCGCGACGCACTTCGCGCAGTGTCCGCAGAAATGCATGGGCGCGACCAGCACGTGCTGGCCGGCTTTGAATCCGCTCACATATTCGCCAACTTCGGCGACCTCACCGGCAATGTCGCTTCCCAGAATGTGCGGCAGCTTCACCCCCGGCAGTCCCTTACGCACCCACACGTCCAGATGATTGAGGGAGCAAGCCTTCACTCGGACGAGTACCTGGTCTTTGCGCAGCACGGGATCGGGCACGTCCTCGTAAGTCAGAACTTCCGGCCCGCCGAATTGATGCATGCGAACGCCTTTCATGAGCGAAGCCCCCTTAGAGCAGCGACGAGATTCAAGACTCTCAACCTACCATACTTGCGCTGGTCGCCCTCACTCAACCAAGGG
>Ga0209698_10005610_pt1 | contig 13542 bp, 12 predicted proteins | sample LitLauG_LLR_2012_FD_187203 | JGI IMG/M metagenome (GOLD analysis project Ga0209698, IMG submission 187203) | Freshwater sediment microbial communities from Pennsylvania, USA - Little Laurel Run_MetaG_LLR_2012 (SPAdes) (version 2) | ecosystem: Environmental > Aquatic > Freshwater > Creek >... | reverse complement strand
GTCCGGCCCTGCGGCGCCGACCACCCCGGCGCCGACCACCCCGGCGCCGACCACCCCGGCGCCGACCACCCCGGCGCCTCGGACGACGGTGCCTCCCACCACCGTGTCGGTCAGCGCCGGCAAGGGCAAGGGCAACGGCAACGGCAACGGCAAGAAGTCGTCGCCGACCACCCCGCCGCCGACTTCTCCGGTGTCGGGGGCGGCGCCGCTCAGCCTTCCCGGCAGGAGCGGGTCAGCACCCGGGCACGCGCACCGGGCTCCCCTCGCCTGACCTCCCCGCCGCCGGGGCCGTCAGAGGGCGCTGGCCACCAGGTTGGCGTAGAAGGCCGCCCCGTCGGGGCGCAGGTGGGTGCTGTCGCTCCAGAACAGTGCGGCGTGCCCGGCCGCGGCCGCGTTCCAGTCCAGCAGCACCGCGTTGGGCCAGCGCTTGACCCCCGCGGCGATCCGGGTGTTGTCGATCGCCTGCCACGGCGCCGGGACGTGGGTGTTGAGCACGACCACCTTGGTGGCCCCCTGCAGGGCTCGCATCAGGTTGTCGAAGTCGGCATCGGTCACGAGCCCATTGGTGCCGAGGTGGACCACCACCTCGGTGCCGAGCTGGTTGGTCGCCTTGAGCTGGTTGATGACGACGAGGGCTTGGGGGAGCTGGCGCCCGACGTCGGCGTTGACGACGATGTTGCCGATCCGCAGCTTGAGGGCCTGTGCCGCGCCCAGCATCACCGAGTCGCCGATGGCGGTGACGTGCGGCGCGGGCGGCAGGGTGGTGGGAGGCGCGGTCGTCGGTGCGACCGTGGTCGGGGCGGCGGTGACCGGAGCGGTCGCCGCGGTGGTCGGAGGCAGCGTCGAGGTCGTGGTGGCCACGGTGGGGGGCACGGTCGAGACGAGCTTGGATGCCGCGGCCAGGCTGCTGGCCAGGTCCGACTTGCTCGCCGAGCCTCCGAAGGCCAGCCCGGCGCCGAGGAGGAGGAGCGCGCTGGCGGCCGCGGTCAGCCCGAAGAGCGGGCGGAAGGGCATCTTGCGGTCCCGGACCGAGGTCTCGCGGAAACGTTGCCACCACCTCCCGAGCGCACCGCTGCGCACGGGGGTCTCGACGAAGCGGTAGGACGCCTCCGCGAGGGCGCCGATCATGAGCAGCCGCAGCCCGTTGAGGGCGATGCCGTGGAGGGCGATGTCGTCGCCCGGCCGGGTCAGCGCGCAGATGGGCCACGACCACAGGTAGATCGAGTAGGAGCGCTCGCCGATCCAGCGCAGCGGGCGCATCCCGAGGGCTCGGCCGAAGCGCAGCGCGGGGTGCACCGTCACTGCGATGACGACGGCGGTGAGGACGTCGACGAGGAGCATGCCCCCCTGGTAGACGAAGGGGGAGAACTCCGTTGCCCGCCACATGATCGCCGCCAGCGCGATCAGGGCGGCGGCCCCGACACCTGCCATCAGGTGCCGGGCGTTGGCCTGGACGGTGCGCGAGAGGCGCGACGGGTTCCAGACGAAGGCGAGGGCGGCGCCGAGCAACAGCCCGCTCGCCCGGGTGTCGGTCCCGTAGTAGACCCGCGACGGGTCGGTGCCCGGGTGGTAGAGGACGATCATGAGCAGGCTCGATGCGAGCGCGCCGCCGAGGATGACCGTGAGCAGCGCCCGCATCCTGCCCCGCAGGGCCTTGAGGCCGAGCAGCAGCAGGAGCGGCCATGCCAGGTAGAACTGCTCCTCGACGGCCAGGGACCACAGGTTGCGGAGCAACGGCGGCCGTCCGAAGCGCTGGAAGTACGACTGCTTCCCGAAGATCTGGTACCAGTTCGTCACGTACGTGGCGGCTGCCAGCACCGCCTTGCGCAGTTCGAACACCGCATCAGGTGCGAACAGCACGGCGAGCGCGCTCACACCCACCAACGTCACGAACAGGGCGGGGAGCAGGCGTCGCGCCCGGCGCAACCAGAAGCGCCTGAGGTTGATGGCGCCGCTGTCGCGCCACTCGCCGAGCAGCAGGGAGGTGATCAGGTAGCCGCTGATGACGAAGAAGACCTCGACGCCGAGGAACCCGCCGGGCAGCCACGAGACGCCGAAGTGGTAGATGACGACCGCGGCGACGGCGACGGCGCGCAGGCCGTCGAGACCTGGCTGGTAGCGCAGACGCGACCTCCCGGACGTGCCGGGGCGTGCCGGTGCGTCCGCTGTCGCTGCCACGTCGCCATTGTGACAGCCGCGACCACCAATCGCGGTGGCACTGGCCAGGAATGATGCGACCTCGCCCGGCGCGCACCACGCTCTGCGGCGGCTCAGGTCGGGGCTGCGACCACCGGGACGAAGATGGTCATCGACGGGGAACGGCGGAACCGCAGGGTGAGGGTGAACTCGTTGCCGGCGGCCAGGCCGGTGTTGAGCCCGAGCAGCATCACGTGGCTCCCGCCTGGCGTGAGTGACACCGCGCCGTGCGCGGGGATGGAGAGGGGACCGGCGGGCTGCATCGTGATGCGGGTCCCGCGGCGGGTGACCCGCTCGACCTGGGCCTGCGCGGCCACCTGGGTGCTGACCTCGAGCAGGGTGTCGGATCCGGTCCCGACGTTGCGCACGGTGAAGAACGCCTCGGCGACCGAGCTCGCCGGCTGGGGGGCGCGGGCCTGCTCCACCTGGATGTCGGGCTGGCCGGTCGCGCCCGCCCCGCCTCCGCAGGCGGCGATGACGAGGGCGGCGATGGCGAGGGCGGCGGCGGTGCGCGCCAAGGCGATCGGGCGGTGGACGTGATCGGACCCAGGGCGAGACACGTCCCGATCTTCGACCACCGCGGGCGGGGGCCAGTAGGGCCGGAGGTCCCGGCGCGCGGCCCCGGTGGGCTCAGGACCAGTAGACGCCGCTCAGCATGTCCTCGAGGAGGGCGCGGAACATGACGAGGTCGTCGAGGTCCGCCGGTTCCTCCATCGTCCGGTACGCGATGGCGCGGGTGCTCGTGCGTACCGACACGATGGCGAAGCGGAGCGCGGCGAAGACCTCGTACCACTCCAGTGCCTCGACGCGCCGCCCACTCATCTCCTCGTAGGTGCGCGCCGCCCTCGCTCGATCCATGAACCCCGGCACGCCCGGCATGCCGTAGCGCTCGGCCATGTCCTGGAAGAAGCGGTGCATGAAGATCATCCACGCCAGGTCGATCTCGGGCGGTCCGACGGCCGCCATCTCCCAGTCGAGGACGGCGACCGGCTCCGCCCCCTCGTAGAGGATGTTGCCGATCCGGGCGTCCCCCCAGTTGAGCACCGGCGCACCCTCGGGTGGGCGGTGGGTGTCGAGCCAGGCGAAGGTGCGCTCGATCAGCGGGTGGTGCTGGTCCTCGCGGGCCCAGTCGTAGTACCAGCGCTGCGCGTTGAGATGCTGCTCGAGGGGCGTGGAGCCGTGCCGGGGCCGGTCGAGGAACGCCAGGTCGTGCGTCGCCGGTGTCAGCCGGTGGAGCCGGGCGACGACGCTGATGCTGTTGGCCTCGAAGGCGTCGCGCTCGTCCTGCGACGCCCGGACGAGCCACCCGTCGAAGACGTAGGGCGGCATGTCCGAGGGGGGTGTGCCCTCGATGCGGTTCATGACGAGAAAGGGGACCCCGAGCCAGGAGGCGTCTTCTTCGAGCCAGTGCACGGTGGGCACCGGCACGTCGGTGTTGGCGGCGACCACCTCCATGCACCGGGCCTGGGTGGCGAGGTCGTACTCGGGGAACACCGGGTACAGCGACGGCAGCGGTGCCAGCCGGGCCGCGTGGTGGACCGCCGGCTGATCGTCGACCACCAGGGTGAACAGGACGGTCTCACTCGACATCCCGTTGCCCCCGGGGGGCACGACGTCGGACACCGTCGCCGTCGGGTCCACGCGCTGCTTGGCCCACGCGTCCAGCAGCGGTTCGACGTCGGCAGGGTCGCGACGCCAGGGGGTCTCCATCTCGGACATCGGCGGTCGTCGTCCTCCAGCGGGGCGGGGTTGGGTGGCGCACGACGCTACTACCGGCCCCTCCCGCCCTGTCCTCGCCGGACCTAGCGTGTCGGCATGCCACAGCTGTCGGGTCGGCGCTACGAGCGCGAGATGTACCGGCTCCAGGTCGAGCTGGTCAAGATGCAGGAATGGGTGCGAAAGTCGGGCGCCCGGGTGGCGGTGATCTTCGAAGGGCGCGACGCCGCGGGCAAGGGCGGCACGATCAGCCGGATCACCCAGTACCTCAACCCCCGGGTCGTCCACGTCGCAGCGCTCCCCGTGCCGACCGAGCGTGAGCGGACCGAGTGGTACTTCCAGCGCTACATCCGGCACCTGCCGAGCGGCGGCGAGATCGTGCTGTTCGACCGCTCCTGGTACAACCGGGCCGGGGTCGAGTACGTGATGGGGTACTGCACCCACGACGAGCACCGCTTGTTCCTGCGCCAGTGCCCGATCTTCGAGCAGCTCCTGGTGGACTCGGGGCTCATCCTCATCAAGTACTGGTTCTCGGTCAGCGACGACGAGCAGGAGCGCCGCTTCGAGGACCGGATCCACAACCCGCTCAAGCAGTGGAAGCTGTCCCCCGTCGACCTCGGATCCCGGTTGCGCTGGGTCGAGTACTCCCGGGCGAAGGACATCATGTTCGTCCACACCGACATCCCCGAGGCGCCGTGGTACGTCGTCGAGGCCGACGACAAGCGCCGCGCCCGCCTCAACTGCGTGGCCCACCTCCTGTCGGTGGTCCCCTACCAGGACGTGCTCCAGCCCCCGCTGGTCCTGCCCCCCCGTCAAGCCGACGAGGGCTACGTCCGGCCCTCACCCGACACCTACACCTATGTCCCCGACCACGTCGCCCACCTCCTCGGCGACGACGACGGCGCCGCGGCACGGGGCAAGGGAAAGAAGCGCAAGAAGGATGTCTGAGCCGCGATCTCAGCGGGCTCGGGCGGCGGCGGCGATGATGTCGGAGCAGACCTCGAGGCTGATCGCCGTCGAGTCGATCACCAAGTGGTACAAGGCCGGATCCCGCGGATCGGCCTTGTAGAAGTAGCGGACATAGGACTCCCACGCCCGGTCGGTGGCGTCGAGCAGCTTGGCTGCCGCGTCGCGCGCCAGGCGCTCATGGGCCATGACGACCTCGATGCGGGCGCTGCGCGGACCGGTGAGTCGCACGTGGAGCGCGCTCGGGTGCTCGGCCAGCACCACGGCGCCGGCCCGGCCCAGCACGACGGCGCCCTCGCGTTTGGCGAGCTCGCGCAGCACCTGCTCGGTCGTCGCTCGGAACGCGTCCTCCGTGGCGATCGTCCCGGCGGTGGCGGTCGGCGTCACGCCGAGCGGCCCGCCCGAGGCGGCGAGGCCGGACATGATGCGCTCGAGCATCGAGGGACGGCGCTCGTCGCGGCTGAGCACCTCGTCGAGGGGCACGTCGAGGGTCCGCGCGACCGCAGCAGGGATGGCACGGTCGAGGAACGGCACAGCGAGGCGTTGCGCCACCCCCGGCCCGATCAGGCTGCCGCCCGCGCCGTAGGCCGCGGAGATGGTAACGACCTGGACGTGCTCGGAGCTACCTTCGGCCACGATCCCTCCCGCGCACGGCGATGCCGAACGGTAGCGCGCCCCGGGGGTCCCCTCGGGGCGGCTCCGGGTGGCCACCGGTATGCTGCGACCACCACCCAACTGCTCACGAGGTGCGACATGGACATCCCTCGGATCATCTCGGTCGACGACCACGTGGTGGAACCGCCCGATCTGTGGACCAACCGCCTCCCTGCGAAGTACGTCGAGCGCGGGCCGCGCGTCGTTCGGGAGAAGGCACGGTTCGCCTTCGAGGGAGGGGTGTTCTCCTACAACCGGGGAGCACCCGACGGTGCGTGGTGCGACTGGTGGCTCTACGACGACCTGGTCTACCCGTTTCCCAAGCTGTCAGCCGCGATCGGGTTCCCCGACCTGCGCAACGAGCCGGTCACCTTCGACGAGATCCGGCCGGGGTGCTGGAAGCAGCCCGAGCGCCTCGAGGACATGGACGCCAACCACGTCGAGGCGTCGCTGTGCTTCCCCAACGTGCTGCCGCGCTTTTGCGGCCAGGCGTTCCTCGAGCGCCAGGACAAGGAGCTCGCGCTCCTCTGCGTCCAGGCCTACAACGACTGGATGATCGAGGAGTGGTGCGCCGGAGCCGGCGCCAACCGCTTGATCCCCCTCACGATCGTGCCCCTCTGGGACGCCGGGCTGGCGGCCGCGGAGATCCGACGCTGCGCGGACAAGGGCAGCCACGCCGTAGCGTTCTCGGAGAACACCTTCCACCTCGGGCTCCCCTCGATGCACGACCCCAACCGGTTCTGGGACCCGTTCCTGGCGGCGTGCCAGGAGACCGACACGGTCATCAACATGCACATCGGCTCGTCGTCCAAGATGCCGTCCACCTCCACCGACGCCCCCTTCATCGTGAGCTCGACGCTCACCTTCCAAAACGCCATGGGCTCTATGGTCGACTGGATCATCTCGGGGACCTTTGCCCGCTTCCCCGATCTGCGCATCGCCTACAGCGAGGGCCAGGTGGGCTGGGTCCCCTACGTGCTCGAGCGGGCCGACAAGCTGTGGGAGGAGCGGGTCAACGACGCGTCCTTCGGCTCCGACCTGCCCCTGCCCCCGTCGCACTACGTGCCGGGCCACATCTGGTTCTGCGTCTTCGACGACGAGGTGGGCCTGCGCAACCGGGACACGATCGGCATGCGCCAGATCACCTACGAGGTCGATTACCCGCACGCCGATTCGACCTTCCCCCACACGCTGGCGACGGTGACCAAGATCGTGGAAAAGGCCGGCCTCGACGCGGACGAGACCTACCGGTTCGTGCGGGGCAACGCGATCGAGCTGTACCACCTCGACCGCTACCACGGCATCGGGTCCTAGCGCTCGCCACGGACCTGGGGGGAGACATGCAGTTCTGGATGGCGCTCATGTTCGAGCCGCTCGACCAGTTCCATCAGCTCGCTCGATGGGCGGAGGAGCTCGGCTTCGAGGGCCTGGCGCTCGCCGACCACGTGGCGCTGCCGTCGGGGTTCGGGTCGGTGCACCCCTCAGGGGACAACCCGTTCGGCCCCGAGAGCCTGTTCCCCGACCCGTTCACCTCGATCGCTTCGATGGCGGCGGTGACGAGCCGGCTGCGGTTCATGAGCTACGTGTACATCCTCGCCATGCGGGAGCCGTTCTCGGTCGCCAAGCAGGTGGCGACGGCGGCCACGCTGTCGGACAACCGGGTGGTGATGGGTGCCGGTGTCGGATGGCTCACCGAGGAGATCAGCCTCCTCGGCCACCCCGTCGCGGGGCGTGGGCGCCGGGTGGACGAGATGCTCGACATCATCCGCGACTTCTGGGCCGACGGCTGGGCCGAGCACCACGGGGAGTGCTACGACTTCGGGCCGACGGCGATGTTCCCCGTCCCGAGCGGCCCGATCCCCATCTGGATCGGAGGCAAGAGCGGCGCCGCCCTCGCCCGCGCCGCCCGGATGGATGGCTGGGTTGGGATGAACTACGACCTCGACGAGGTCCATCACCTCCTCGACGAGCTGGACCGGGCGCTGGTCTCGGCCGGCCGAGACCGCGAGGGCTTCGAGGTGCTGGTCATCCCCAACGCGGCGCCCGACGCCGACCTCTACCGGCGCCTGGCTGACCGGGGGGTGACCTCGACGGTGGCGTTGCCGTGGCCGACGGGGGATCCCGCCTTCGCGTCGCTGGCCGCCAAGCGCGCCGCCATGGAGCGCTTCGCCGAGGAGGTCATCGTCGCCGCAGGGAGGTGAGATGCGTTCGGCGCCCGGCCGCTCACAGCTCGCGCAGGCGCCGTTCGACGAAGGCCAGCTCCGCCTGGTTGTCGGTGTGGCGGCGCGCCTCTCGGAACGCGCCGGCCGCCTCCTCCCGGCGCCCCTCTCGGCGCAACAGGTCCGCCCGGGTCAGGTGGTAGAGGTGGTAGCTGGCGAGGGGCCCGGCGAGCTCCGGGTCGTCGAGCAGCGCCAGGCCGTCCGCGGGGACCCCGGCCATGGCGACGGCGACCGCCCGGTTGAGCGCGACCACTGGTGTCGGCTCCACGGTGAGCAAGGCGTCATAGCACGCGACGATGGCGGCCCAGTCGGTGTCCTCGGCGCGCGCCGTACGGGCGTGGACGGCGGCGATCTGCGCCTTGAGCTGGTAGGGCCCGGGCCGACCCAGGGCGGCGGCCGCGTCGAGCAGTTCGAGGCCACGACGCACCTTTTCCCCGTCCCAGCGCCTGCGGTCCTGTTCCTCGAGGGTGACCGGCTGGCCGCTCGGGCCCACCCTCGCCGCCCGGCGCGAGTCCTGGAGGTGGAGGAGCGCCAGCAACCCGATGGGCTCCACCTCGTCGGGCAGCAGGCGGGTGAGCACACCGCCGAGGCGGACAGCCTCGTCGCAGAGGTCGACGCGCACGAGCGTGTCGCCGCTCGGAGGCAGGTACCCGGCGTTGAAGATCAGGTAGATGACCGCGAGCACGGCGTCGAGGCGGCCGGGGAGCTCCTCTTCCGCAGGCACCTCGTAGGGGATGGCGGCCTCGCGGATCTTGCGCTTGGCCCGCACCAGGCGCTGTGCCAGGGTGGGTTCCGGCATCAGGAACGCCCGGGCTACCGCCGCGGTGCTCAAGCCGCCGAGGGCCCGCAGCGTCAGCGCGACGCGGGCCCCGAGGGGCAGCGCCGGGTGGCAGCAGGTGAAGATCAGCCGGAGCCGGTCGTCGCCGATGGGCTCCGCGGGCGTGCCCAACGTCCAGGCGATCGACAGCTCGCCCCAGTCCCGTTGCCGCCGCTCTGAGGAGGCGTGCCGGCGCAGGCGGTCGACCGCCTTGCGGCGAGCGGTCGTGACGAGCCACCCGGCCGGGTTGTCGGGGATGCCGTCGCGCGCCCACGTCCGCAGCGCGGCGATCAACGCCTCCTGGAGCGACTCCTCGGCGAGATCGAAGTCCCCGGTGATCGAGATCAGCCGGGCGAGGACCCGCCCACCGTCGGCCCGGTAGGCGCGCTCGACGGCGGCGCCCACCGGACCGGGCCGGTCGGTCGGGCTCACATGTGCGCGACGGGGCGGACCTCGACGGCCCCGTACTTGGCCGAGGGGATCATGGCCGCCGCCTGCAGCGCCTGGTCGAGGTTGTCGCACTCGATCAGGAAGTACCCCGACAGCCACTCCTTGGTCTCGGCGAAGGGACCGTCCACGGTGATGGTCTTGCCGTCGCGGACCCGCACCGTGGTCGCCGTGTCCGGCGGCGCGAGGGGATCGCCGCTGAAGGGCTTGCCGTGCGAGGCGAGTTGCTCGGCGAAGGTGCCGTAGGCCGCCATCAGCTCGTCCCAACCGGGGCCGCCCGGGACCGGGTGGGTCTCGGGGTCGTTGGCGATGATGAGCATGTACTTCATGGGTGTCCTCCCTGGAGCCGATCGGTGATCGTCACCAAGATGACGCCACCGATCCCGCCAGATCGACAGGTCCCGCGAGGAACCTGGGCGCTCAGCCGTGCACGTCGAGCATGCGGCCGGGCAGCGCCCCGGTCAACGCGCCGCCGAGCTGCACCGGTGTGCCGTTGACCACCGTCGCCCGGTAACCGCCCTCGGGGCGGCGCATGCGCCGCGCGCCGCCGGGCAGATCGCCGACGAGCTCGTCGGCGTCCCAGTGCAGCTCGTCGAGGGCGAAGACCGCGACGTCGCCGACGGCGCCGACCTCCAGGCGGCCGCGGCCGCGGAACCCGAAGATGTCGGCCTGGCGCCCGGTCAGGGCGTGGATGGCCGCCTCCAGGGTCAGGTCCCCGCGGTCGCGCACGTGGCGGGTGAGCAGCAGGGTGGTGTCGCCCGAGGCGCACAGCATCTGCACGTGGGCACCGGCGTCGGACGAGCTGATCAGCACGCGAGGGTCGGTGAGGGTGCGGGCCACGCCGTCGACGTCCGCGTTGGAGATGCCGACCGCGACGATCCCCGGACGGCAGTCGTTGGCGAGGGCGAGGTCGGCGAGGACGTCGGAGGGATGCCCGCCGCGGGCGGCCACGAGGTCTTCGAGGCTGCGGCCGATCCAGGGCTGGTCCCCCGCCGCGCTCAGCTCGACGAAGCGGACCCGGTCGGGGCGGCGGTGCGGGAACATGGCCTTGTCGACCCGGTCCCACTCCTCCCGGGCTCGGGCCCGCCACGCGGCATCGCTCAGCAGCGCGGCCTTGTCGTCGCCGCGGGCCTGCACCACCCGGTGCCACCCCTCGGGAAACGCCATGAACATCATGCTGCTGTCCCAGTTGAGGCGGAAGTCGATGGTGCGGGGCGACAGCTGGGGCCAGATCTGCACGCCGGCGGCCTGGTAGCGCTCGGTCAGATCGAGCCAGGCGGCGGTGCGGGCCGGGTTGGAGTCGGTGTGGGTGAAGCCCGTCCAGGTGAGGGGGATCCCGCGGGTGCCGCAGCGGGTGGCCAAGCGGTCCATGCCCACCTCGGGGTCGGCTCCCGTCAGATCGGGGACGAACTCCACCAGGCCGCGGCCCTGGCGGGCGATCACGTCCAGGAGCGCGTCGAGCTCGTCATCGTCCGCCTGGCGGGAGGGCACGGGCCGGCCGGTGCGGTCCTCGTCGAAGAACGATGTCGACAGGCCCCATGCGCCGGCGGACATGGCCGCGTCGAGCACGGCGGCCATGCCGGCACGCTCCTCGTCGGTCGCCGCACGGGTCCACGCCGCGTCGCCCATGACCACGAGGCGGAGCGCTGAGTGGCCCATCAGCGCGGCGACGTTGAGGCCCGCGCCCCGGCGGTCGACGCTGTCGCGGTATCCGGCGTAGTCCTGCCAGTCCCAGGGGACCGCCGTCTCGAACGCCTCGATCGGCACGTCCTCGACGAAGGCGAACACGTCTGCGATGGCGTGGCGCTGCTCGTCGTTGACCGGGAACAGCGACAACGAGCAGTTGCCCACCAAAGCGGTCGTCACCCCGTGCTGGGGGTTGGGGTCGCAGGCCGGGTCCCAGAACATCTGGGGGTCGAGGTGGGTGTGGGTGTCGATGAAGCCCGGCACGACCACGGCTCCGGCCGCGTCCACCTCGGCCTCGCCCTCGGGAGCGAGCGCTCGGCCGATCTCGGCGATCCGCCCGCCGCGGATGCGCAGATCACCTCGGCGCTCGGGCGCACCGCTGCCGTCGATCAGCGTGCCACCGCGGACCAGGAGATCACCGCCGGTCTCGGCGACAGGTGCGGGACGGGGCTGGTCATGCATGGGATCGATCTCCTGTGCGGGGGCACTCATCGGGTGTGGGCGAGGTGACGGCGGCGCAACAGCAGCACGACGACCACGATGGCGCCGCCGACCACGAGGATACGTGCGAGCCACACGAGTAGGGCGGTGTGGTGCCCGCTGGCCCCTCCGAGGCCGGGGATGGGACCCTGCCCGGCGGGGTAGCCGGCATAGAGGAGGGATGCGGGGTAGGCGTCGGTGGGGCGGCCGGCCCACTGCCGCACCGTCCCGTCCGCCGCCGTCGTCGTGACCGGCAGGCCGACCACCTGCCGGCGCGAGAACGTGCCGGCGAAGCTGAACACGACCAGCGTCCCTTGCGCCGCAGGACCGCCCCGGTAGTGGATGCTGCGGGCGACGCTGCGCTCCTGCCAGCCCGGCGGCGGAGGGTCGACCTGGGACAGGGCGAAGTCGGCCGGGAGGTCGATGTCGACCGCGACCATGGCCGCCTGTTCCTCGGACGGGATGGACACGATGATCGTCGTCGGGCGGCCGACCGGCACCGAGGGGTCCTCGATGTTGGGGTGGGCGCCGGCCGACGGGGCGAGGGCCAGCCCGAGGGCCGCGGCCACGGCCAGGGAGGCGACGGCGATCCCCGGCCGCCGCCACGCCGGGCGCCGGGCCTCAGCGGACCGCCGGGCCTCAGCGGACCGCCGGGCCTCAGCTGAGTGCATAGATGACCCCGCTGACGTCGGCGGCGAACACCGTGCCCCGGGCCACCACCAGCGGTCCGCCGACGAACTCGCGATGGGTCGTCATCGGGTGCGGGTTGCCCGGGGTCGACTCCCCGGGCAGCAGGCTCGCTTCGAAGCGCCACAGCTCCTTGCGGTCGCCCAGGTCGAAGCCGTGGAGGTCGCCGTGGTCGTCGCCGACGTAGAGCAGGCCCACGGTGATCGACGGCCCCGTGTTGAAGTGGGCCTGGATGGGCTCGGGGATCGACCACAGCTCGCGGCCCGTCGCCGGTGCGAGGGCGTACAGCCCGGAGGTGGCGGTCTCCACGTAGACCGCGGCGGCGTCGGCCGCCACACCGCCGGGCACCGTCGCCCGGGGGTAGGCCCACCGCGGCGTCCCCGTCGCGGCGTCGAGGGCGCGCAGGTCCGTGCCGCTCACCAGCACGATCCCGCCGTCGACCTCGCTCAAGCGGGCGCCGGATGCCACCGGCTGGTTCCAACGCGCCGCGCCGCGCGCGGCGTCGAGGGCGTGCAGGACGCCGGTGCCGTCCACCACGTACACGGTGGCGCCGCTGGTGCCGCTGGTGCCGCCGCCGATGGCGAGGCCGGCGCTGGCTCCTGCGATCTGGTCGTGCCAGAGCGTGTGGCCGGTTCCGGCGTCGTAGGCGGTGACCCCGGTCGGGCCGGTGGCGTAGACGGTCGAGCCGGCCCCGACGGCGAACTGGGGGAAGCCGGCAGCACCAGGTCCGGTCTGGACCTGCCACAGCAACCGGCCGTCGCGCAGGTCGAACACCTGCAGCGATGGCCGGTCACTCGATGCCAACAGGACCCGGGAGCCCGACACCGAGGGGGTCCCGGTGAGGCGGGGGGTGTGGCGCGACCAGCGCAGCGCCCCGGTGGCGAGGTCGACGGCACACAGGTAGGGGTCGTCGCTGACCACCAGCGACGAGGCGGAGGCGACGAAGCTGCGGCTCGGCTCGGTCATCGCCCCGCTCCGCCAGCGCACCGTGTGGATCTGACGGAGGGGAGCCGCGTCGAACCCGCCGCGCAGGCTGTCGTCGCCCCGGATCGTCGCCGGGTCGGCCGGCGCCGGTCCGGGGAGGCTGCGGTGGGCGGCCGTCACCCGGGCGGCACAGGTCGCCGCGCCCGCTGTGGTGTGGTGCGCCGTGGCGCACGAAGGGAGGACCGTGGCCAGGGCCACGAGGGAGACAACGCGGACCGCGGCCCGTCCGCCCCGCCGGCGAGCACTCTTCGTAGTGGACATCGTGGTCTCGAGGACGACCCTACCCAAAGGGCCAGTCCGCACCCGACGAGTGTCCGTTTTCGCGGTATTCGCGTGTTACAATGGACCCCAATTATTGCCCGATCAGCAGGCGATTGGGCTGGTCGACGCGGCCCTGCGATAAGGTTCTCTCATGGGGCAAAGCGTAGGGCGGAAGGCCACGCTCTATCTGACGTGGCTGGTGGCCACGTCGGTCGCCACGTCCCTGGCCTGGACCGGCGTGACCTTCGTCACTGCCGCGGTCACCGATCATCCCCAGCAATCCATGAGCGCCAAGCAGGTCCAGGACGCGGTCAAGCCCCCGACCCAGGCCGCGTCAGGTGGGCACACTTCGGGTGCCGCGACCGCCACCCCCGGCACGGCTGCGCCCGATACGACGGGGACCAGCAGCGCACGCTCCGTGACCACCAC
>Ga0209698_10005609_pt1 | contig 13542 bp, 12 predicted proteins | sample LitLauG_LLR_2012_FD_187203 | JGI IMG/M metagenome (GOLD analysis project Ga0209698, IMG submission 187203) | Freshwater sediment microbial communities from Pennsylvania, USA - Little Laurel Run_MetaG_LLR_2012 (SPAdes) (version 2) | ecosystem: Environmental > Aquatic > Freshwater > Creek >... | reverse complement strand
CTAGGTGTGCTTCTCCCCGGAAGGTGACCTGATCGGCGGGATCGTCGTCGTCGCCATCGGCGTGGACGCCTGCCGTCACCTGGGGGGGAAGAAGGAGTACCTGTTCGTCGCCGGACTGCCGCTCCTGCTCGGCCTCCACCAGATCACCGAGGCCTTCGTGTGGTGGGGACTGCAGGGGAAGGTGTCGTCCACCATCGGCAACCTGGCCATGTGGGCCTACCTGCTCTTCGCCATGGTGGCCCTGCCGGTCATCGGGCCCCTGCTGGTGCTGGGCCTGGAGCGCACGCCGGCGCGGCGGAGGCGCATCGCCCCGTTCGTCGCACTCGGGGCGGTCACCGCGGGGATCCTCCTCGTGACGATGCTCCGCACCCACCCCACCGCCCACATCGGCGGGTACCACATCGCCTACGCCCTCGGACTCGACAACGGGGTCCTGGTGGTGGGCCTGTACATCGTGGCCACCTGCGGGTCGATGCTGGCATCGGGATTCCGGCACGTGTTCTGGTTCGGGGTCTCCAACCTGGTCGCCATCGTCGTGCTGGCCCGGTTGAGCGCTGACGGATTCACCTCCCTGTGGTGCTTCTACGCTGCGCTGGCCAGCGCCGCCATCGCCCTGTGGCTGCGGTTCGGGCATCCGCCCGACCCCACGATGCGTGCTCCGTCGGACCGCGCCCTGGCCTGACGGGTCGTTCGGCGGGCGATGGTCCGCGTCCGCCGGTCGGCAGTGCCAGAATCGTCGGTACGCCATCGAACCGTGGCGGCTGCGGCACCGACCGCACCACGAAGGAGCGCCTCTCCATGCCTGGAGTGCACATCGTCACCGACAGTTCGTCGGACCTCACCCCGGAAGAGCTGGAGGGCCTCGACGTCGAGGTCGTCCCGTTGAGCGTGCGCTTCGGCGCCGAGGAGTTCACCGACGGGCTCGACCTGACCGTCGCCGAGTTCTACAGCCGGATGGCCGCGGCCGACGAGCTGCCCCAGACGGCCTGTCCGCCGCCGGGCGCCTTCGAGGAGGCGTTCACCCGGGCCGACGTGGCCGGGGCGGACGCGGTCATCTGCCTCAACATCTCCAGCGACCTGTCCAACACCCTCCAGTCGGCCCAGACGGCGGCGGACAACCTGGACACCTCCATGCCGGTCCACGTGATCGACAGCCGGTCGGTCTCCAGCGGGCTGGGGAGCCTGGTGATCGAGGCGGCCCGGACCGCCCGTGCCGCGGCCGACGTGGACACCGTCCTGGCCAAGGTGCGCTCGATCGTGCCGAGGACCCACGTCATCGCCGCGCTCAACACGCTGGAGAACCTGAAGAAGGGCGGGCGGATCGGCGGAGCGAGGGCGATGCTCGGGTCGATGCTGTCCATCAAGCCCGTGATCGACATCACCGGCGGCGAGGTGGTCGAGGCCGGCAAGCCCCGGACCCGCAAGAAGGCCATGCACATGCTCTACGAGATGATGCAGGCGGCCGGGCCGATCGACCACCTCGCCGTCATGCACGGCGGGGCGCCGGACATCGGCGAGTTCCTCGACCTGATCGCCGCCAAGTTCCCCCGGGAGACCATCCGCCTCGGACAGCTCGGGGCCATCATCGGCACCCACGGCGGCTCCGAGATCATCGGGGTCAGCTGGGTCGCCGCCACCTGAGCGCAACCGGCGTCACGGAACGGAGGCGGTGACCCCGCCGACACCGGCGTCCGGCGGCACCCTGGCGATCAGTCGTCCGACCAGCCGAGCTCGTCGGCCAGCAGCAGCAGGACCTTGTTGGGCAGCCGCTCGCCCCGCTCCAGGAGCTTGAGACAGCCCTGCACGTATGCCCTGCGTGCCTCCTCCATGCCCCGGTTCCTGACCAGGGCCGGGGCGGGCGGGCGGATGCCGATGATGTCGGCCATGTCCGCCGACCGGTCGCCGGTGTCGGGCTCGTCGACCAGGACCTCGAGGGTGCGGACCATGTGGCGGCTCGGTGCCGAACCCTGCTCCCACCGGGCCACCGACTGCTGGGTCACCCCCAGCTGCTCCGCCAGGTCGCGCTGGGTCATGCCGTGCCGCATGCGGTAGGCACGGATGCGTCCTGCGAGCCCGTTCGGGGGCTCCGGTGCGTACTCATGTGTATCCACCAATTGTCAATGCTACGCCCGCAATTGCGCGCTCCACAAGGGGCAGGTTCAGCCCCCCACACGGCGATGGTCAAACTACAAAGGTGGGGTTCACACGTCGCGTGTAGGTGTGGGCGACGGGAGAGGCGTCCGGCGAGCCCACGGCAACCGGTTTACCCGGCGGTTACCGCCGGAGTGCACCGTGGGTCCATGGACGAGCGTGACGGCCGGGCCGGTTCGATGCGGGACGCGAGGGGCATGGCGCCGGCCCACGCCGAGAACACGCCCACGGTGGTGACCGGGACCGATCGGTCCTCCGGCGCCATCGTCCGGGGACTGGCCGGCACGCTCCTGGCGCTGGTGGCGACGTGGCGGGCGGTGGGTGCGGTCGTGGGCCGGGTGGTCGGCGTCGTGTCGACCGGACGGGGACCGCTCGGGCGTTGGATCTCCAGGGGGCGGCGCGTCATGGGCGGAGTGGTGCGGGCCGTCGGGCACGTCCTCGCTCCGCTGTGGTCCGGTGCGGCCCGGTGCGGCAGTGCCGCGGCAGCGGTGCTGGGTCCCGTCGGTCGATGGTTGGCCGCTCCGGTCCGGGGCCTCGGTCGGACGGCGCTCGTGGTGGTTCGACCGGTGGTGCGCCTGGGGCGCACGATGGCCTCCGTCGGGGCACGGGCCGTCCGGTGGGCGGCCGGCCAGGTGGCCCGCGTCTCCCGGGTGGCCGCCCGCACCTTCCGGGTAGGCGCGACCGTGGTGGGCTCGATGCTGGCGTTCCTGGTGCGGCCGGTGGCGTGGGTGGTGCGGCGGGCCACGGCCCTGGGGGTCCCGGGGGTCCGCGCGTCGGCACGGGCGACGGCCCGTGGAACCATGGCCCTCGCCCGGGTGGTGACCAGCGGCGCCCGGCTGGTAGCCCACGGGGTCGGCGTCGTGATCGGGGTGGTCGTGCCGGTCGTCGTCCGGTGCGTCCGATGGGCGCTCGTCCCGTTCCGGTCGGTCGGACGCGGACTCGCCCGGACCGCACGGGTGGTCGCGGTGCCGCTGGGGGGCGCGGCCCGGTTGGTCGGGAGCGTGCTCCGGCCGCCCGCACGGGGGGTGTCCGGCGCGGTGACCGCCGCCGCCGGAGCGGCATCCCGACTGATCGAGGCGATCGGGACGCGCCTCGACCGCATGGCGGCGGGCTCCCTCGTCGCCGTCGGGACCGCCCGCCACCGGGCCGGACGGCGTCCGGGCTCCGCCACGCAGGCACAGCAGCACCAGGACCCGGCACCGGTGGACCACCGGCGGTCGGTCGTGGACCCGGGCCGGTTGGCCTCGGCGTTCGAGGTCGACTGCCGGCAGAACGAGCACCTGGCCCCCGGCGGGTCGGAGGTCGAGGGGATCGTCTCGGTCGCCGCCGACCTCGGGTCGCTGCACGACTGCACCCCGGACTTCGTCGAGGTGTTCCTGCTCGACTGCTCGACGTCGATGGGCTACCCGTGGGAGAAGATCCGGGCGCTGCGCGCGGCCACGGTCGCTGCGCTCGACTGCCTGCCGGACGGCGCGTGGTTCGCCGTCGTGCGGGGTGCCGACTCCGCCGAGGTGGCCTACCCGCCCGACGGCGGGCTGGCAGAGGCCTCGGACGTCACACGTGGCGAGGCGGCACGCGCGGTCGTCCGCCTGCAGCCCGACGGCGGCACCGCAATCGGCCGGTGGCTCGACACGGCCTCCCAGCTGATGGCACTCCGGCCCGGGGCGATCCACCACGCCATCCTGCTGACTGACGGCAAGGACGAGGACGAGACGGCCCGGGAGCTCGACGCGGCGGTGGCCGCGTGCGCCGGTCGCGTGCAGGTCGACTGCCGGGGCGTGGGGAGCGACTGGGACGTCGGCGAGTTGCGGGGCATCGCCTCGGCGCTGCTCGGGACCGTGGACATCATCCGCGCACCGGACCAGATGGAAGACGACTTCCGGGCCATGGTGGCGGCGGCCATGGCCCGCCGGGTCGAAGCCGGCCTGCGGATCTGGGTGCCCGAGGGTGCCCGGATCGTGTCGTTCCGCCAGGTGGCACCCGCGATCGAGGACCTCGGTGCCCGCGCGGGCCGGGTCGACCCCCACACGGTCGAGGTCCCCACCGGGGCATGGACCACCGAGCGACGCGCCTACCACCTGCGGATCGCGGTCCCCCCCGGCCCGGTCGGCGACGAGGTGCTCGCCGCCCGGGTCAGCGTCGTGGTGGCGGGGCAGCTGCTCGCCCGGGCACTGGTGCGGGCGACCTGGACGGAGGACCGGGCGCTGGCGGCCCGGATCGACCCGGAGGTGGCCCACTACACCGGCCAGGTCGAACTGGCCCGGGCGGTACGGCAGGGCCTGGACGCCTGGCGGTCCGGTGACGAGGGCCGGGCCGTCGAACGGCTGGGCCGGGCCGTCCAGCTGGCGGCGGACAGCGGCAGCGCCGACACCGGACGCCTGCTGGCCGATGTCGTCCACGTCGAGGACGCCCGGACCGGCACCGTGCGACTGCGGACCGATGCCGAGGTGGCCGACGTGCTGGCGCTCGACGTCCGTTCGACCCGGACGGTCCGGTCCACCACCCCCGTCCGGGCGTAGCGCCGCGCCCTGCGGCACGGCCGGGGTCAGGCGGCCCGTTGCCGAGGGGCCAGCGCGTCGACGACCGAGGTCACCCAGCGGTGGACGTGGTCCGGATCCCGCCAGTCCCCGGCGGACTTCTTGGCCATGGCCCGTGCAGGGAAGCCCTTGGCGTCCGGTTCGAGCCGCCCGCCGAACGTCACCTGGCCCCGGGCGCCCAGGCGCTCCATGACCGCCGCCACCTGGCGCACCGGCTCCAGTTCCCCGGTGACCGCCGAGTCGTCGAGCGGCCCGCTGGCCACCAGCCAGACCGGCCGGGCACGCAGCTGGTCGGCGAACCGCTTGGCGAAGTGACGGGCGTCGCGGTGCCACCGGAAGGCGTAGAGCGCTCGGGCGATCACCACCGCGTCGGCGTCGGCCACGCTGCCCACCTGCGGCGCGGGCCGGACATCGACCACGTAGCCGGCACGGACGAACTCGTCCGCGATCATCCGGGCCAGGCCCGCCGTTCCGCCCCGCTTGGATGCATAGACGACCAGGACGCGCATCTCGGACTCCTTCCGCTCGTGTTCCACTGCCAGTGGACGCCCGATGGGGACCGGGTACAAGAGGCGAAGGTCATCCGGCGTGTCCCGGTCGGGGCGGTGGTGACCAACGGCCCTGTCCGGGATCCCTCGACGCGCCCACGATGAGGGCAGTCGAGGGATCCAACCGGGGAGCGCGATGCCGGGAACCGATGGAACGGAGCCCGTGCGGCTCGAGGCCGTGCTCGCGCCGGGGCTGAGCCGCTGGCTCTGGTTGGTGAAGTGGGTGCTCCTCGTCCCCCACCTCTTCGTGCTGCTCTTCCTGTGGCTTGCCTTCGGCCTGGCCAGCATCGCCGCGTTCTTCGCCATCCTGATCACCGGCAGGTACCCGCGGTCACTGTTCGACTTCAACCTGGGCGTGCTGCGGTGGACCTGGCGGGTCGGCTACTACGGCTACGGCGTGCTCGGCACGGACCGGTACCCGCCGTTCACCCTGGCCGACGATCCGGACTATCCGGCCCGCCTCGACATCGCCTACCCCGAGCAGCTGTCCCGTGGACTGGTGCTGGTGAAGTGGTGGCTACTCGCCGTCCCCCAGTACGTCGTCGTCGGCATCTTCGTCGGTGGCGCGGGAGCGGGGTGGGGCAGCACCGACCGGACCGCGGCCTGGGGCTCGGGTGGCCTGATCGGGGTCCTCGTGCTGGTGGCCGCCGTGACCCTGGCGTTCACCGGCACCTACCCCCGTCCGCTGTTCGACTTCGTGCTGGGTCTCCAGCGGTGGACCGTCCGGGTGGTCGCGTACGCCGCGCTGATGACCGACCGGTACCCGCCGTTCCGCCTCGACACCGGTGGATCCGAGTCCCGCCCGCAGCCCGACGTGCAGCCGGCGGCGCCCGGGGAGCCTCCGGTCGGACCGGTGGCGGTCGGCCCGCCGTCGGACGGGTCCGTCGCTCCGGTGACAGCGCCCACCGTTCCGTCGCCCGGGTGGACTGCCGGCAGGATCGCGGCGGTGAGCCTGGGGGCGCTGCTGGCTCTGGTGTCGATCGGCATGCTGGCCGGCGGCGGCGCTCTGGCCTGGCTCGACCACTCGCAGCGTGACGTGGCCGGCTTCCTGACGTCGCCGGAGCGGACCTTCGCCTCCTCCTCCTACGCCATCACCACCGACCGCATCGACCTCGGGTCCACGACCGACGTCACTCCGTCGTCGTTCCTCGGGACGATCCGGATCCGCGCCACGTCCACCGACCCGACCCGACCGGTGTTCGTCGCCATCGGGCCGCAGGTGGCGGTGGACCGCTATCTGCAGGGGGTCGGTCGCGCCACGATCACCGCGTGGGGAGGCCGGTCGGCCGACTACCGGGTGGTCGGCGGGTCGGCGCCACCCGTGCCGCCCACGGCGACGCGCATCTGGGTGCGTTCGGCCACGGGTACTGGGACCCAGACGATCCGGTGGAAGCCGACCGGGGGGGCATGGACCGTGGTGGTGATGCGCCCGGACGGCACGCAGGGCGTGTCGGTCACCGCCGATGTCGGCGCCACGGTACCGCCGCTCCGGTGGGTGTACGCCGGGATCCTGGCCGTGGGCGGCCTGCTCCTGATCGGGTCGGGCGTCCTCATCGTCGTCCCGATCGTCCTGGCCGGTCGGCGGCCCCACGCCGGGGGCGGGTGACCGCCGGCCACGGGTGGTCGTCAGTCCATCAGGACGGGCACGTAGGCACAGGCGAATGCGATGACCAGCAGCGGCACGGCGATGATCCAGTCCATGGGTTCCCAAGCAGGGGTTGCGGATGCTGCTTGCCTCCACCTCCCAACGTAGGGACCGAGTCGAAGAATCGGATAAGAGGACCTGCAGAGCCCCATAGGGATCCGGGTGCAGGACCGGGGATCCGCCCGGGTGCGCCCGCGGGCCGTGGCCGGCGTCAGGCCAGGGCCTGCTCCACCAGCCGCTGGACCAGGGCCACCCCTTGCTCGTGCCGGGGGCTGAGCACCGGCGGCAGGCTTGCGCCCGACTGCAGGTTGCGCTGGACCGACTCGCAGATGACCCGGTCCTCGTCCAGGACGGTGACCGAGTTGGCCACCGTCGCCTCCCACTCGTCGGCCGGGCGGGACGGGTCGGCGAAGAAGGTGTACTCCACCCGTGTGGAGGTGGGCCCGGTGGGCCAGTAGGTCTCGAGCGACATGCCGGTGCGGTAGAGGTTGAGGGCGAACCCGGGGAACCGCCACAGCCAGGCGCCGTCGGTGACCGACCCGTCCCGGGTGGGTGCCGAGTGGACGGCCACCGGTCCGAACAGCGCCACCTCGTACCGGGACGAGTCCACTTGGCGGTGCAGTCCGGGGTGCACGAGGGGGATGTGGTATCCCTCCTGGTAATTCTCGGCGTAGACCTTCCAGTTGGCGGCCAGGTCGTGGCCGCTCCGATGGACCACCCGGAGTTCCTCCAGGTCGTAGGCCGCACACCGGTCCACCACCTCCCCGAGCCAGCCGGTCAGCGGTGGCGCCTCCCCGTCCAGGTTGACGAAGAGCAGCCCCCGCCACACCTCGACGGCCACCGCCAGCAGGGAGTGCGCGGCAGCGTCCACCTCGCCGCCGTAGTCCCGGGCGGAGCGGAGGTCACCGGCGAGGCTGTAGGACCAGCCGTGGTAGCGGCACACCAGCGACCTGCAGCTGCCGGCGCCGTCCCACACCAGCGGCCCCGACCGGTGCCGGCACAGGTTGTGGAATCCCCGCAGCGTGCCGTCGTCGTTCACCACCACGATCGGGTACCCGGCCACCACCGTGGCCACGTACGAACCGGCGTCGTGCAGGCGCTCGGCGTCGCCGACGGCGATCCACTCGGCCGCGAAGACGGCCCGCCGCTCCCGCTCGTGGCGCTCGGGGTCGGTGTAGGCGGACGCAGGCAGGCCGTCGGTCATGGCTCCAGTATCGCCCGGCACGTCCGGTGCCACCGGCCCCGGGACGGCTCCGGCGATCTGGGCCTAGGTGACGACGAGCGTCAGCGCCCGGGTGGCGGTGTGCTGGGTCCGTGGCTTGGTAGCCGTCTTGGTGTCGACCGCCTGGACGGTGAAGGTGTAGGTACCGGCCGACTTGGGGGTGCCCGCGAGGGTGCCCGTGGTCTTGCCCAGGGTGACCCCCTTCGGAAGTGCACCCAGTCCGTTGACCACCTTCCAGGTGTACGGCCCGTTGCCACCGGTGGCGCCCACCGTCTGGCTGTACGGGACCCCGTGGACGCCGGGGGCCAACGCCGTGGTGGTGACGGAGAGCGGCACCGGGACGGTGCCCACGATGCAGTCGCTGTGCACGTTGGAGAACTCCGCCTGCACCGCGTACGTGACGCCGTCGGTCCCCACGAACGTCCCCTGCTGGGCGTTGCAGATGTCGCCGATCTCGCCGTTGCTGGCGTCGTACCACCCGAGCGGCGGGCCGAAGAAGGTGGCCAGCCCCGTGGCCGGGTCGGTGATGGTCTCGGTCAGCTCGTGGGACAGGGTGCTGGTGGTGTTCTCCAGGTCGGTCCTCGGGCCACAGCCGTTGATGCCGGTCAGGTCCGGCATGACCTGGTAGGTGACGTCGATTCCCTTGTGGACGAAGGTGCCGTGGTAGGCACAGAACCCTCCGGACACCAGCGAGCACGACGTGCCCTGGCAGATCTGCTGGCCCAGCGGGAAGAACACGGCGTAGCTGGTGTCGGCGTTGGGTGCGGGAAGGACACCGGCGGTGATCTGGGCGTCGAGCTCGGCCTGGACCTGGACGTCGGTCACCACCGGCCCGTCGTCGGCCGGGGCCGGGGTGATGGTGACGGTGCCCCCGAAGGCGCCGCGGCCGATGGTCCCGTGGGTGCCGCCCTTCGGCGTGTCGTACTCGGACAGCCAGTCGTTGACGCCCGAGCCGAGGAACTGGCTGGTGAACGCCGCAATCGTGCCCGCCCCGGCGTGGCCCGGGGAGATGAACGAATTGGGCCCGTAGCTGACGTCGACGGACGTCATGTTCGGGACGACCGGACCGCCGTAGTAGGTCAGGTGGGCGCCGGCGGGGGCCAGTGCGTGATGCGTGCCGGGGTGGAACGTCGGCCAGGCACCCGGGTGGAACCCACTGGTCGACCGGGCCGTCGTGGCGCCGGACGCGCCGGCCGTCTGCGACGGCACCGCTGCCAGCGCGAGGAGCAGCAGTCCGGCGCCCGCGGCGGTCAACCATTGTCCCGTTCGATTCATGTCGATGCTCCGTTCGTCCAGGCCGCGCACAGCGCCGGCTGCCCGGACACACGCCGACGGCGCCTGCACCGAACCCCGGGCGCCACCCTAGGTGTCATCGGCGCCCGCTGCCCGGGAGCCGGTCCGGCGCCATCGGCCGGGCGTCGGCGGTGCACCTCCATCGGCGGCGGGGTGTGGTTAGTGTTTCGGTTGCGCCGTCACGGCGCAGGAGGACAGACGGGTCGGTGCCGGGGGGATATCGGCGCCGTGCCCGTTCCGTCGATGCCGCCTCGTGCGGCGGGAACCAGGGGGAAGACCATGCGGACCATCCGTTCGGGACAGTGCAGTGCCGTCCACGGCGCCCGACGCCGGGCTGCACTGGTGCTGGTGGCGGTGGCGATCGGCGGCACCGTGCTGGCCGCCTGCTCGTCGTCGACCAGCTCGACCACGACCACCGGCGGCAGCACCGCCGGCAGCAGCAGCTCGACGGTGGCGACGTCGTCGGCGGCGTACCGGGCGCCGATCCCGGCGTCGGCCTTCACCAACTCGACCGGCATCACCCCGACCACGGTGACCGTCGGCAACGTGACCACCGAGAGCGCCGGCATCTTCACCGGGTCGATCGTCGGGTCGGAGGCCTACGCCGCCTACGTCAATTCGCAGGGCGGGGTCCACGGCCGCAAGGTGGTGGTGGACGCCCTGGACGACCAGTTCAGCGGCGCCACCAACAAGCAGCAGACCCAGAACGCCGTCGACAAGGACTTCGCCCTGGTCGGGAGCTTCTCGCTCGAGGACAGCTTCGGCGCCACGGTCGTGGCCCAGAACCCGAACGTCCCCGACGTGTCGACCGTGCTCGCCCCGACCCTGGTGAAGGCGCCCAACGTCTACAGCGCCAACCCCACCGGGCTGGGCTGGCCGACCGGACCGCTCAGCTACTACCAGAAGCTCTACCCGACCCAGGCGCTGCACACCGCAGCACTGGAGTCCACGTTCCCGTCGGCCCAGGCCAGCTGGAAGCTCGAGCAACCGGTACTGCAGCAGACCGGCTACAAGCTCATCTACAACAGCGAGGTCCCCCTGACCCAGACCGACTTCACCCAGAACGTCGTCGACATGAAGTCCCAGGGCGTCCAGCTGATCTACATCGACCAGCTCCCGGAGAACTATGCCGGGGCACTGCTCAAGGCGCTCAACCAGCAGAACTTCCATCCGATCCTCGTCATCGGGACCGCCTCCTACAGCGAGGCACTGGTGCCGGCGGCCGGCGGTGCCGCCGCGGTCGACGGCAGCAACCTGGAGATGCCCAACGCGCTGTTCCTGGGCGAGGACTCGTCGCAGATCCCGGCGGTGGGCACGTTCCTCACCTGGGTCCAGAAGGTGTCACCCGGATTCAAGGCGGACTACTACACGCTGGCCGGCTGGGCCAACACCCAGCTGTTCGTGCAGGCCCTGCAGGCCGCGGGCACCAACCCGACACAGGGGTCGGTCCAGCAGCAGCTCCGCAAGATCACCGCATTCAGCGCATCCGGTCTGCTGGCCACCACCGATCCGGCCCAGCGCAAGCAGGCCACCTGCTATCTGATCGCCAAGGTGGTCAACGGCCAGTTCGTCCGGTCGAACGACCCACCGGTCAGTGGACCGACCGGTGGCTACCGCTGCGACGGCGGCTACATCGCCGCACCCAGCTGAGCAGGACCGCACGCCCGACCCACCTGCAGGCCGGGCGGTCAGCGCCCAGACGGCAGTGTCACGACGTCGGGCCGGGGGTCGCGTCGTGGTGCGCGGCGTTGTCGGCCAGGCGCTGGTCCATGGCCGCGCGCAGTGCCTCGGCGATCTCCGGGTGGTCGGCCAGCAGCGTCGCGAACTCCGCCTGGTTGATGACGTCGACCACGACGTCGGTCGTCGCCACCACGGTGGCCGTCCGGGTCCCGTGCTCCAGCAGGGCGATCTCGCCGAAGAACTGACCTGACCCGCAGGTGGCCACCACCTCGTCGTCGACGCGTACTTCGACGGTGCCGTCGAGCACGATGAGGAACTCGCGGCCGGCCTTGCCCTGATGGGCCAGTTTGGCCCCGGCCGGGACCTGCACGCGAGTGGCCAGGCTCCCCACCGAGCGCAGCTCCCTGCTCGAGAGCCCGGCGAACAGGGGGACGCCGGCCAGCTGTTCGTCGATCGTCTTCGCACTCATGGGGTCCTCCCTGGTCGAACGGTGCGTCGAGTCTGTCATGGGCCGCGCCAGCAGGTCCCGTCGACGAACGCCGGAGCCACGCCGACCGATGCGCGCAACCACCCCGTGGTCCCAGTGGACCCCGTGGAGACGGTGGGCACGCCGACCACGGGGGTGGGGGCCCCTGGCCGCGCCAGCTGGCAAGATCGACGCACGGGGCCGACCCCGAGCGACCACGGATCGAGGAGATGGACCACATCGTCGACGCCAGCGACATCGAGGCGGCGGCCGCACGCCTGGCCTCGGTCGTCACCACCACCCCGCTGCACCTGTCGCCACGGCTGGGCGCCGTGCTGGAGGTCCCCGTCTGGCTCAAGCGCGAGGACCAGCAGGTCAGCCGGTCCTACAAGCTGCGCGGCGCCTTCACCGTCATCTCGTCGCTGACCGCCGAGGAGCGGGCGCGGGGGGTGGTGTGCGCCAGTGCGGGCAACCACGCGCTCGGCGTGGCCTACAGCTGCCAGCTGCTGGGGGTGCACGCCCGTGTCTTCCTGCCCGCCACCACCCCGCGCCAGAAGCGCCGGCAGATCCAGGCCATCGGCGGCGACCTGGTCGAGGCCATCGTCGCCGGCCACTCGTTCGACGAGGCCAGTACCTCGGCCCGCGCCGACTGCGCCGCCACCGGTGCGGTCTACGTGCACCCGTTCGACGACCGGCGCACCATCGCCGGCCAGGGGACCGTGGCGGTCGAGATCACCGGTCAGCTGAAGGAGGCGGTCGGCACACTGCTGGTGCCGGTCGGCGGCGGCGGGCTGGTCGCCGGTATGGCCACCTGGATCCGGGCCCGTTCGCCGTCGACCCGGATCATCGGGGTGGAGCCGGCGGGCGCACCGAGCATGACCGCCGCGCTGGAGGCCGGGCACCCGGTACGGATCACGTCCACCGACCGCTTCGTCGAGGGCGCCGCCGTCGAGCAGGTCGGCGACCTCACCTTCCCGGTGGTCCGCGACCTGGTCGACGAGGTGGTCGTGGTGGACGAGGGCGCCGTCGCCACCGAGATGCTGGAGCTCTACCAGGTGGACGGGATCATCACGGAGCCGGCCGGCGCCCTGGCCACCGCGGCGGCCCTGCTGGGCGACCTGCCGCCGGCCGGTCCGGTGGTGTGCGTGGTCTCCGGCGGCAACAACGACGTCAGCCGGTACGCCGAGACTATCGAGCGCTCCCTCGTCCACGAGGGGCTGCGCCACTACTTCCTGGTGACCTTCCCCCAGGAGCCCGGTGCGCTGCGCCACTTCCTGGACGAGGTACTCGGCGAGGGCGACGACATCGTGCTGTTCGAGTACGTCAAGAAGTCCAACAAGGACTCGGGACCGGCGCTGGTCGGCATCGAGCTCGAGCAGTCGTCCGACCTGGCACGACTGCTGGCCCGCATGGAGGCGAGCCCGCTGTCGATCGAACGGGTGCCCCCCGAGTCGCCGCTGTCGCTGTTCCTCATCTGACCGGGAGCTACCCGACGGCGGTGCCGCGGGACCCGATGCACCCGTCGGTGGGAGGATCGTGGCATGGCTGACGAGCAGCGGGCTCCGGCGGGGATCGGGTGTCTCCGCACGGTCGTGGGGATCGTGGTGCTGGTCGCGGTGGCCGCGCTGGTGTTCGTCGTCGGGTTCGTCGCCCTCGTGGTGGTGGCCGGGCTGCTGGTCCTCGGGCTCGTGGTGTGGGCGGTCGACCGGGTCCTGCTGGCCCTGAGCCCGACGCGTCGCGAGCGACGGGCGGCGCAGGAGCGGGCATTCCGCTGGCAGTTCGGGCAGATGCAGGCCTGGCCGACGTCCGACCCCACGGTCATCGACGCCACGGCCACCGAGGAGCCGACGTGGATCGAGCGCCCGGGCCTGGGTGGGCACGCACCGGACCAGCAACCGCCCTCCTAGGAGACTGTTGAACAAATCTCCCAACGGTGCTCGCGATCTGAGCCAGGATCGTCGACAATTGGTGGATGCAAGGACGTAGCGAATCCAACCCGG
>Ga0209698_10005607_pt1 | contig 13546 bp, 11 predicted proteins | sample LitLauG_LLR_2012_FD_187203 | JGI IMG/M metagenome (GOLD analysis project Ga0209698, IMG submission 187203) | Freshwater sediment microbial communities from Pennsylvania, USA - Little Laurel Run_MetaG_LLR_2012 (SPAdes) (version 2) | ecosystem: Environmental > Aquatic > Freshwater > Creek >... | reverse complement strand
GTCGTAGCTGCGCCAGACGAAGGCGGGAAACACCACCGCGAACGTAAGCAGCTGAGTGAGAACGTAACCGAAAAAGAATTTGAAATTCCGGAGCAACCCGCGGCGCAGCATGAAGCCTACGATCCCAATCTGCAAGATGGGATGCGAGACCCATAGTACGTAGTAAAAGATCTTCGTTCTTTCGCTCATGCTCACGCTTCAGGCGGCGGACCCGTGGATGTCGACCGGCACAGACTCTCCCACGACCGGCTAAGGACAAATGGCGACCGCCCACGGACACGCACATGGTCGGCGGTTACAGCCTAGGCTAGCTGTTCACGAACGGCTGTTCAATGCACTGAGGTAACAGCCAGTAACGTTACCTCTGCACCTGTTTTTGGGCAAGGTTACCTTCGTGCTAGACGCAAGTGGGGCTAGCCATGGCCCGATCGTGCCACTCACGAGTCCTCCCGGAGGCAGATTTTGGATTCCGGCGCAAACAGGCCGACCGACACCGCGGCTTCTAACCGGAACAAGAGCGCCCGTCTACGCGTCGGGCATGGAGTGGATGTAGGCGCGCATCATTCGCATTTCGTCATCCTTCTCGTTCAGGTCGTGCAACAGGATGTCACGGAGGGAGACGATTCCAACCAGATGCCCTTCATGGCAGACAGGCAGATGCCGGAAGCCGTGCCGCCGCATCAGAGTCATGCACGTCTCTAGATCCTCGCCGGTTCCGACCGCCAAAGGATCGTCGGTCATGACCTCAGCCATGCAGGTAGCTCGCGGATCACGGCCCTCGGCCACCACGCGCCGCATCAGGTCGCGCTCGGAAAAAATTCCGACCAGTTCTCCGTTGTGAATCACCGGAACGGCGCCGATATTGCGCTCGACCATCGCACGTACGGTTTCCAGAACCGTGTGGCCCAGTTCTGCCTGATAGGTCTCCTGATCCTTGATGAGGTCGCAGATAAGCATTCCCTACCTCCCGGCTTGCAGAAATCCGAGCTTGCCCAGAGCGTCTACCGGGGCGCGAGTATATGCCCAAGAGCAGATGTAAATAAAGGAAAAAAGGTTGGGAGCACTACGGTCTGCCCAAAACGGTTCTTGAACCTTGTGCCCGAATTCCTAGCGCAGGGCGCGGACAGAGTGTACAATTCGGCGCGATTTACGGCCTGCGAACCACGAGGGGGCTTGGCGGTCGACGGGCTGGAATCGGAGGGTAGCCTGTGAGTAGAAGCGTGATTCGTGTGCTCGCGGTGTCCTTATTCGTGGTCGCCATATCGAATTCAGCATGGTCCCAACAACAGCCCCCGATGTCCAATCTTGATCGAGGCCGCGCCGAGGACATGTTGCAGGTGATCGCGAATGACGTAAAAAAACACTACTACGACCCCAAGTTTCACGGTGTCGACTTTAATGCGAAAGTCGCGGAGGTCAAACAGAAGATCGAAAAGGAAACATCCTTCAACATGGCGATGTCGCACATCGCCGCAGCGTTAGATTCACTGGACGATTCCCACACGTTTTTCCTGCCCCCGCAGCATGCCTATAAGCACGCCTATGGCATGCAATATCAGATGGTCGGAGACAAATGTTTCGTCACTGAGGTGCGCCCCAAGAGCGATGCGGAGGCCAAAGGCGTAAAACCAGGCGATCAGATTGTGACGATCTTTGGCACTCCGGTGGACCGCTACGACCTGTGGAAGATCCAGTTCGTATTTTCCGTGTTGCGGCCAAGACCCGCAATTCGCCTGGGCCTGCAGGATCCGTCCGGAACAAAACGCGAGGTAGATGTTGTAGCGAAGATCCGCCAACTAAAACGTGTCACCGATCTTACCGGCGCGGGTGGAGGCAGTGACATATGGGACCTTGTCCGGGATGAGGAAACCCAGGAGCATCTTGGCCGCGCTCGAACCGTCGAGTACGGCGACAAGGTGACAGTGCTCAAGGTGCCGGAATTCGACTTCACAGTGGGCGAAGTCGAAAACATGCTCGGCAAGGCTCGCAGACACGACAACCTCATCATTGATCTCCGAGGCAACCCGGGCGGATCTGTCGAAACCCTGAAATATCTGGTGGGCGGCGTCTTTGACAAAGAAGTTAAGATCGCAGACCGGCGTGGCAGGAAAGATACGAAACCCGAAATCGCCAAGCCCTTACATAACCCATACCGGGGAAAGATCGTGGTGCTGGTAGATGCGCGGTCGGCTTCCGCGGCGGAGCTATTTGCGCGCGTCATCCAGCTTGAGAAGCGTGGCGTGGTAATTGGCGATCTGACATCCGGCGCTGTTATGGAAGCCAAGCATTACGATGAAAAGGTCGGGACCGACGTCGTTGTGTTTTATGGCGCTTCCATCACGGAATGGGATCTGGTGATGTCCGATGGAAAGTCCCTGGAAAAGGTCGGCGTAACTCCGGATGAGCTCATTCTGCCGGCCGCCGACGATTTAGCGAAAGGTCGAGATCCGGTCCTGGCGCATGCGGTAGAGACCATGGGAGCGAAGATTACATCGGAAGAGGCCGGGAAGGCCTTTCCTTTCGAATGGCCACCGGAGCGCGATTAGCGCCGCGCGCCGACAAATACGAAGTATGAAGAATTCCACAGCGCCGTAGGCACTGTACCCCGGGCTCGGGCGGTGATCACGATGTTGTACTCATCCAAACCGCCGTTCCCGAGTTCGCGCAGCGCCAGGGCCTGATCGCCGGTTTTTGCCTCGCCGGACTTCCCCTGAATCGGCTCCACAACGGCCAGCCACGCCAGAAACTCGTGCAGGTCGCGCGTACGCGGGCGGCCGGGGATGAGAAACGAAACCTCGGCGTCCTGTGTCGAGAAATGCCAGGCAAGCGAAGCCGCCAAGTCGACCGCCTTCTCATATTCCGCTTCAGAAATCATCCCGGATTCCGGATTGTCGAAAGCGATGCAAAGCTTGCGCTCGTCTTCCCGGGCAAACTCGCGGACCTTCAGCGATCCTGACTTCGCGGTCGCCTTCCAGTCGACATGGCGCGCCGAATCCTCGGGCATGTATTCACGAATCCTGTAAAGATCCGAACCGCGGCCCCGCACGAAGCTTTCCCACTCTCCCCGAACCAGCGGCAGGATCTGGAAGACCTCATCCGTGGGCTCAATCTTCGGGTAAACCAGAACCTCGCGTTGTAGCGCAATGTGGCGAGTCTTGGTGAAAAATGCGAAGGGGAAACCGGTCGCCAGGCCAAAACCGTCTTCGCGGTAGCGCCCGCGCCGGTCGAACTTCAGTTCCAGATCGGCGGTCGCCTCAGTTTTTGGAGGAACGAAGGGGAAATAAGCCATCCCCTGGAAAATGCCGGGGGGTGGAGGGATCAAGGCTACACGCCGGAAACGGGGATTCGGAATCCGCAGCCACTGCTCTTCCTTCGGACGATTGAACGGAATTACCAAACTGCTACTCTCCCACTGCCATTTTTGCGCAAGCTTCTTTCTTTTCTTGCGCGCGGACACTACGCGTACGGAAAACGAGGGCAGGGAGCGCCGTAGATTGCGCAGAACGATGCGGCCCATGACGGGACGGCCGGCAAAGACATGCTCGGGCAGATGAATATCGAGTTCGAGATGACGCAGGACCAGCGCAGAGACGTATCCCGAAACGATGATGGCGGCCAGCATGGCCGCAACGACGATATACAGCAGATTGTTCCCGGTATTCAACGCCGCGATGCCGATCACCAGTGTGACCAGAACATAAAGGATGCCGGCTCGCGTGACATCGTAATCGAACGATTCGCGCAGCCGCTCCACGGCAACGCGCCGCGCCAGGTATGGGACGGTCACCAGTCCGACCAGCGTGGCCAGCACCAGTGAGATCGACGCCAGAATCACGGTCGCCCAGACATTGCCGGAGTCGCGTGACACCGTGGAGAACAGTGCGGCAGCGAATGCGAGTCCCAATCCCACCAGTGCGAGCAGAAATTTCGCCCAAACTTCCGCGGAAGCCGACTGCAGCCACTGCAGGGTGCGGCTGGCGACGGACGCCCTGGAACCAAGCGGATTGGCGACGACAGAACCCACTGCAATCGAGCCTAGCATCCTATCTCAGAACGGACAATCGCCAAGCGCTTGCGGGATAAGCGTTCGTAACTACGCCACCCGGTCCACCATGAAGGGACTCCGGTATTGGCTCAGTTTGAATTCTGAATTTCACAAGGCGTCATCCCGAAGAGCCCGCGTTTTTGCCAAGCGGGCAGAGGGATCTCCCGTTGCACACACTGTCGTAGCAGGAGATCCTTCGCTCCGCCTGAAGAACGGCTGCGCTCAGGATGACGCCATCGACGAATGAAGATGTCATCAGAAATTAAAAATGAGCCACTACCGGGACTCCACGCCCCTTCTGATTCGTATCTCCCTGTGCTACTCTTCTTTGCTCGTACAAGCTTTCTTCCACAAACATTTCGCACACGATCGGGAAAGGAAACATCCATGCCCATGAGTAAGCGTGCACTGGCCGAGTTCTTTGGAACATTCTGGTTGGTCTTCGGAGGATGCGGAGCGGCCGTGCTGGCTGCGGGCGTTCCCAACGTCGGCATCGGATACGCCGGCGTCGCGCTGGCCTTCGGACTGACCGTTCTGACGATGGCCTTTGCCATCGGACATATTTCCGGTTGCCATTTGAATCCTGCCGTGAGCGTCGGCCTTCTCGTCGGCAAGCGCTTCCCTGCCTCAGATCTTTTGCCGTATGTGATCGCGCAAGTATTGGGAGGAATCGCCGCCGGGGGTGTGCTCTATATCATTGCCAGCGGGAACGCTGCTTTTGATATTCACGCCGGGTTCGCGCTCAACGGATATGGCGAACATTCTCCGAACGGCTATTCGCTGCTGGCTGGATTAGTCGCGGAGGTTGTACTCACGGCGTTCTTCCTGATCGTGATCATGGGTGCAACGGATGAACGCGCACCCAAGGGATTCGCTCCGATCGCGATCGGCCTCTGCCTCACCCTGATTCATCTTGTGGGCATCCCCGTGACGAACTTGTCCGTAAATCCGGCGCGCAGCACCGGTCCCGCAGTGTTTGCGGGCGGCTGGGCTCTCCAACAGTTGTGGATGTTCTGGGTGGCGCCTCTGATTGGTGGGGCTTTGGGTGGCGGCATCTACAATGCTCTTTTCGGATCGGCGGGAAAAGCTTAGTCGGCGCCGGAAAAGACCGTCCGCGTTCCGCACGCGGTGACCGGATGTCCTGTAACTGAGCTTCGCACCTCGAATCCATGCTGCTTTGAAAGGGCGCGGCTTAAGCCGCGCCGCGTCCTGTGGCCGTTGAAAACCGGGCTTCAGCCCCTGAGGGTAATTGCCGTCGAAATCATAAGAGCCCACTGGTTCGTTATGCTTAAGAACATCGCCGAAATTCGGGAAAGGTGAATGTGTCGAGACTCAGGTATCGAGCCCTGTCAAAAATAGGCGCACTCAGCATTCTTGGTTTTGTCGCGGCAATGTTCTTTCTGTCGTCTATTCAGGCGGATAGTCCCGCCAAACCCGGATACGTGAACGGAGCCCGCGTTGCGGCCGATGATGGATCGAACTGGCTACTCAACGGCCGCACCTTCGACTCCGGCCACTTCAGCCCGCTCAAACAGATCAACCATCAGAATGTCTCCGGCCTCGGCCTTGCCTGGTACATGGAGGTCGACAGCGCGATGGGTATCGTCTCCGAGCCCATCGTCGTTGACGGTGTTGCCTATATCAGCGCACCGCAATCGAAGGTCTACGCCCTCGATGCGGCGACGGGAAAATTGATCTGGAAGTTCGATCCCAAGGTGCGGCTGGACCAGGCGCTCAACGGCTCTTACTCGGCGCGAACGAACGCGGGCGTCGCTGTCTGGGAGGGTAAAGTCTTCGTTGGCACCGGCGATTGCCGCTTGATCGGAATCGACGCTGCCACCGGCAAACAGTTGTGGGAATCTCTGGTTTGCGAGCCAACGCAAACCGGAATCACGAATGCGCCGCATGTCGCCAAAGGCATGGTGTTCATGGGCTACAACGGCTCCGACGACGGCGTCCGTGGAGCCATTGCCGCCTACGATGCCAACACGGGCAAGGAACTCTGGCGATTCTGGACCGTTCCCGGAGATCCGAAGAAGCCGTTTGAATCGAAAGCGCTGAAGGAAATCGCCGCGAAGACCTGGCCGGCCGGCGATGCCTGGAAGATGGGTGGCGCCGACGTCTGGACGGCGATCACCTACGATCCCGTAACCGACTTCGTAATCTTCGGCACCGCGGGAGCGGGCGCCGACTTCGGAGAGCTTTCGTCGCTTCGTGCGCTAGGTGACAAGCTTTTCGCCGGCTGCATCGTGGCCGTCAAGGCTACGACCGGCGAATATGTTTGGCACTACCAGACCAGTTCTCCCGGCCTGCAGACGGAAAACAATCACATCCTCATGGCCGACCTGCCGATCAATGGCGAGAAACATCACGTCGCCATGACCGTGCCAAAGCATGGCTTCTACTACGTCCTCGACGCCTGGACCGGAAAACTCCTCTCGGCCAAGCCCATCGTGAAAGTGAACTGGGCAACATCCATCGACCCGAACACAGGGAAGGCGAATGAAGTTCCCGCATCCCAGGGTGGCGGCAAGCAGTGGACCGTCCACAACTGGTGGCCGATGAGCTACAACCCAGGGACGGGTCTGGTTTACATTCCCGCGACCGATCGCAAGCCGAACACGCACTCCGAGGTCGAGACGGGCGAATGGATGCAGCAAACCGACGGCCGCCTCATCGCGTGGGATCCGGTGAATCAATCCGAGCGCTGGTCGGTCGAAGAAGAGATTGCCACCAACGGAGGCGTTCTTTCGACGGCTGGCAATCTTGTGTTTCAAGGCCAGGGCAACGGCGAGTTCGCTGCTTACACCGCCGACAGCGGAAAGAAGGCTTGGTCCATCGACACCGGATCCGCGATCGAATCGATCCCGGTAACGTACTCCGTGAACGGCGAGCAGTACGTTTTGCTTCCCGTGGGATGGGGTTCGGGTTCGCGCCTCTTCGCACCGTCATGGACCATGGGAACGCCGCGCTCGAAGCGTGGCCCGTCGCGAATCCTGGCCTTCAAACTCGGGGGCAACATCCCGTTCCCCACTCCTCCCGACGTCGTGCCGCCAGTTCCCAAGCCGCCCGTCCAGACCGCCGATGCGGCCACGATCAAAGAAGGCGAGAAACTCTATAAGACGTTTTATTGCGATGGCTGCCACTCTCCGCATCTCGACGGCAGCAGCGCCTGGGTGCTCAACGGAGCCGTTCCCGATCTCCGGTATGCGCCTCCTGATGTGCACGCGCAGTGGTACAGCATTGTGCTCGCCGGAACGCACTGGGACAAAGGCATGCCCGGATTCGCCAATCCTCCAAAGTTCGCCTTCCCGCACCTGCGCATGTCGACCAAGCAGGCCGACACCATCCATGCGTACGTGATCGATGGAGCCTGGAAGGCGTTCAAAGGAGAACATCCAGAAGAAGCGGGCGACCCGGCGCACAAGAAATAAAGGGCAAAAAGATTTGCGAGGCAAAGAATGGCCCCTGTTTCCTGCTCCGCATTCAACACCACGACAGCAGGGTGCCCCACTTCTGGCCGGTTTTGCCAGAAGTGGGGATTTTCGTTTGTCGGGACGAGCAAGATCCATGTGGGGACAGCCGCCCGGGCTGTCCAGCGGCCCAGGTTTATCGAGCCGCCGGCTGGTACGTTTGGATCGTCATCCTGAGCGAAGCCGGTGGGAGAGCGCAGCGAGCCCACCCGCGCAGCCGAAGGATCCCTACGATCTCAACCTGTGTCAGAAAGGCTCAGGGAGTTCTCCTGATCGAGCGGGCTGGCCCATCCAAACTTCGTTTGCCCCACGCTTCGTGGGGTTCGAAGCGTGGGCACGATGCCGCCGAAGTCTAGAGATTTTGAAGTTCGGATTCACTCTGATGTCTCGGAGGTTCAAATCTTCTGCTGCCATCAGCACAAATACCCAGCCTTCGAAGACCACGAAGGCTGGGGCAGCCACTATCATGAGCGCCCAGGGAAAAAGTCAAAGGTGGGCAGCCTCGGAACGTGACCTGCGGTCATCGCCAACGCTCGGCCTAAATCATTCTCTCCGTTCGACCTGCAGGGATTTCCGGAAATGTATGTACAACTCTGTAGGACAATTGTTCCTTCAGGAACACTGTGGAAATACTCCGGCCTGGCCCGGCATCCTTCTCAGCCACAGGCACTTCCGCTTCAGTACTGGGCCAACTCCTTCATCGCCAGATAGAGATCATTCGGCTGCGGAAGGATGGCATCTTCCAGGATGGGCTGGTAGGCAACGAATACATCTTTCGCGGCCACGCGGCGCACCGGGGCATCGAGTTGATCGAACAACTGGTCGCCAATGCGGGCTGCGATTTCAGCGCCGTAGCCCCAACTGAGGGAATCTTCGTAAGCCACCAGTGCCCGGTTCGTCTTGGCAACGGAGGCGGCGATCGTGTCCCAGTCGAAGGGATTGAGGCTGCGCAAATCGATCAACTCCACCTTGATTCCCTGCTCGCGCTCAAGTTTCTGTGCTGCCTGTAACGCACGCGGCACAACGGCGCCGTAGGTGATGACAGTAAGATCCGTCCCCGGCTGCACGATCTTCGCTTTGCCGAATGGAATCATGTACTCCGGTCCAGGATAGGCGGCGCGACCATACGATTCGCGGTACAGCCGCTTGTGTTCGAGGAACAGCACGGGATCGTCGCAGCGAATCGCCGTGCGGAGCAGTCCCGCGGCATCCAGTGAGTTCGACGGAAACACGACGCGCAGTCCCGGGAGATGCGTGAAGATGCTCTCCCCGCACTGCGAGTGATAGATGGCGCCGCCGGTGAGGTATCCGCCAATCGCGACGCGAATCACCACCGGGCATGAAAAAGTATTATTCGAGCGCCAGCGGATTGTGGTGAGTTCGTCACGAATCTGCATCATCGCCGGCCAGATGTAATCGAAGAACTGGATCTCTACCACTGGCTTGAGCCCGCGAGTGGCCATGCCGGTCGCGCGCCCGACAATCGCGGCCTCGGCCAGCGGCGAGTTGAAGACGCGGTCATTGCCGAACTCGTTCTGCAGGCCGAAGGTCAGCTTGAACACTCCGCCCTTGCCCTTGACCAGCTTCTGCCGCAGATACTCTTCGCGGCTGCAATCGGCTACATCTTCGCCGAAGATCACGATGCGCTCGTCGCGCTTCATCTCATCACGCAGCGTCGCGTTGATCAGGTCGGCCATCGTCTTCGCCGCTTTCTTGCTGTCCGGCGAAGGCTCCGCCGCAGGAGCCGTATCAAACACCGTCGACGTCACATCCAGATCGGGAGAGTAGATGTAATTCATCACCGACTCTGGCACCGGAGGCAGCGCCTCAAGCGCTCGGTCCACCGCCACCTGCAACTCCGCCTCGACTTCCTTCTCCATCTGATTGATGCCCTTGTCGTCGAGAATTCCTTCGCGCAGAAGATACATCTGCGTGCGCGTGACCGGATCCCGCTGGGCGTCGCGTTCGCGTTCCGACTCCGGACGGTACAGGCGTTCGTCGTCCGAAAGAGAATGCGAGTAAGGCCGGATCACATGTGCGTGGACGAAAGCGGGCCCCAGCCCCTCGCGGCAATACCGTGCCGCTCGCTGGAATGCCGCGAAACTGGCGACCGGATCGGTCCCGTCGACTTCTTCAAAATGAAAATTCGGGAACCCGGACACCAGGCGCGAAATACTTCCCCCTGCCGTCTGCACTTCGACCGGAACCGAAATCGCGTAGCCATTGTCCTGCACGCAGAAAATTACGGGCAGCTTGCCCAGCGCGGCAGCATTCATCGCCTCCCAGAACTCGCCTTCGCTCGACGTCCCATCGCCCAGCGAAACGTACGTGACTTCGTCACTCTGGAAGCTCACGTTCTTGAACTGACGGTAGTCATTGACCCCGGGCGGCGGAACCTCGGCTGCTTTCGGCCGCCGCGCGAAATAGCGTCCACCCTCAGCGCACCCGATGGCCTGCAGGATCTGCGATCCGGTCGGCGACGACTGGGTGACAATGTGCAGCCCGGGATAGCTCCAGTGCGAGGGCATCTGGCGCCCGCCCGAACTCGGATCGTCGGCGGCACCCACCCCCTGCAGAAACATGTTGTAGGGCTCGACCCCGAGAGCGAGACATAACGCCCGGTCGCGGTAATAAGGATAGAACCAGTCGTATCCGGGCTTCAGCGCAAGACCGGCGGCCACACCAATCGCCTCATGACCCGCGCCGGACATCTGAAAGTAGATTTTCTGTTGGCGCTTGAGCAGGATCTCCCGGTCGTCGATGCGCCGCGACTTGTACATCAGGCGGTACGCCTCAATCAGTTGCTCGCGGGAGAGTCCGCCTTGCAGCTTGGACTTCTTTCCAGTGGACAAAGCCAGCTTGGGGTCGGTTTTTGTGGTTGCCATCCGGGTCTTTGATCCTAAGGTTTTTAGATTCCGGCCAGCCCTGCCTCGATTCCCGGGAGGGGATGCAACTTGTTGGATTGTATATGCTGCAGCAGGGTTGGGAAAGTCAGGAGTTTCGGATAGAAATGACGTCAGTGATCGTAGCGGGAGGTCCAAATCCAGGTCCCGCGTCCCTGATCTTCACGGGTGGGCGGCGAGCGGTCGCCGCGCCCTGGTCATCACGTTTTTTCGTGGAATGTGAGCAAAATCACAGACATCCTTTCATCCGCCCGTTTAGAGTGCTGGTCCAACGAGCGCGTTGATTTCGTGGTCCTCCCCACTGAACGAGCTCACGCAGCAAACCTTGGCAGCTCCGGCGGCCGCAGTCGCCGGAGCTGCAAGTTTTTTTGAGATCAGCTCTCGGTCAACACTTTGGTGGCTTGCGTGTCGACAGGGCGAGCGCTGTCTTTTGTTGGAACGCTAAGGCCTGCAGACATCCATCGGAAACACATCGTCGCTGCCATGGCACCCGCAATTTGCACAACAACAAAGCCTGGGGCGTCCCCGGGACGAATGCCAGCAAACGTGTCGCTGGCGGCTCGCGCCAATGTAACGGCCGGATTCGCGAAAGACGTCGATGCCGTAAACCAATACGCACCCGCGATATACGTACCCACGGCATAGGGGACAGCCGTTGGACGAAAGCGCGCACATCCGAGGATTACGGCAAGCAAGCCGAAAGTGGCGACGAACTCGCTCCACAGTAAGGCTCCACCGCTTCTGGCATGATGCGAGGCAAAAAACAAAGGCAAGCCAAACATCAGATGGGCTGTTCCGACTCCGCAAAAAGCCCCTGTCATCTGAGCCGCTAGATAAACCGGCACGTCCTGCCATGCCAAGTCTCCTTGCAGCGCATCGGCCAAGGTTACAACGGGATTAAAATGGGCGCGAGACACTGCGCCGAACGTGAGGATCAGCGCGACCAACGCCGCCCCAGTCGCTACGGAATTCGCCAGCAGCGCGATGGCAACGTTGCCGCCGGATAAGCGCTCTCCCATGATGCCGGAACCGACGACGGCCGCAAGCAGGAAGGCCGTTCCAAGGAATTCCGCGAATGCACGGGACCGTAGTCCGAAGGTCATTGGCGCCCGATCCCCTGGACCTCGCGCTTCAACGAGAAGCTGTCGAGCGTTGCCAGCGGAAGACTGAGAAATAATCCGATTCTGCGATCCAGCAGGAAGAAGGCATCGCGAAATGCCTTCTTGATCTGATCTTCGCTGCCGCGCACCGCGGCCGGATCCGGAACTCCCCAATGAGCCGTGATGGGCTGTCCCGGCCAGACGGGGCAGACTTCATTGGCTGCGTTGTCGCAGACGGTGAAGACGAAATCAAGCGGCGGGGCCCCCGGTTTTGCGAATTCATCCCAGTTCTTGCTGCGCAGACCTGTGGTGGGCAGATGGGCCACTTCCAACTGCCGAATCGCCTCGGGTCGAACGGCGCCGGAAGGGTGGCTGCCGGCGCTGAACGCCGTGAACCGGCCTTGTCCCTTCTGGTTCAAAATGACTTCAGCCATGATGGATCGGGCCGAGTTGCCGGTGCATAAAAACAGGACGTTGTGGTGATCTTTCATGGACTGAGGACTCCTCTCAGTTGCAGCAGGTCGGGCCGCAACACCTCATCACCGCCGCCGGTTTCACGGCGCGGATGAACCCACTGAAGAATTTCCCGTCGATCTCGGCGGGATCCAGTTTCACCGGGATCTGCTGGCCGGAAAGAAATTCCAGGGCATCTTCGGCCCGGTAGATGCGAGTGGGCTCGATCTCGACCAGCTCGAACCCAGCCGCCGTAAGCTTGCTCCGGTATTCGTTCTCCTCCAGTGCCCCGGCAATACACCCCACCCAGGCAAGCACGCTTTGGCGTATCTCCGGCTGGATCTCGCCGCGCGTCACGACGTCAGAGACCGCGAGGCGGCCTCCGGGTTTCAACACCCGGAAAGCCTCGCGCAGAACCTTGCTCTTGTCGGCGGACAGGTTGATCACGCAGTTCGAGATGATGACATCGACCGAATTGTCAGGCAGCGGGATGTTTTCGATCTCTCCCTTGAGAAATTCTACGTTCGCAATACCAGACGTGCGCTTGTTCTCGTGCGCCAATGCGAGCATCTCGTCGGTCATGTCCAGTCCGTAAGCCTTACCTGTCGGACCAACGCGGCGCGCCGACAGCAGAACATCAATGCCGCCGCCCGAGCCGAGGTCGAGCACGGTCTCCCCGGGTTTGAGCTGCGCTAGGGCCGTGGGATTGCCGCATCCGAATGAGGCCAGCAGCGCCTCTTCCGGAATCTCGCCGACCTGCGCAGCGTCATAAAGATTGGAGGTAATCGGATCGGCGCAGCCGGTGCTGGCCGTCGCGCCACAGCAAGAACTGCCGCCCGTTTTCACCCGCAGAGCAGCTTCGCCATACTTCTGCTTCACGACTTCTTTCACGTCCTGTGAGGGTTTAATGTCCTGTGGGGGATTTGGGTAGGGCACGGATTCAGCGGTGCCGTCCCGGTGCGCCAACGATGTGGGCTTCAGCCCCTGAGGTGCCACTTCTTCGGCTCTAGTAGTCAAGATGAGTTCTCCTATTTGCAAATCTGAACAATATCCTGTGGTCTAAGAGCTTTATTCCGCGTGCAGCACTCGGCATACAAAAACTGCAGCAGCTCCTGCAGGGCCTCGGTATTCGCCGTGTAGCGCAGAAATGTTCCTTCGCGCGTTACCGTGACCAGGTCTTCAGTCCTGAGTTTGTCGAGATGGTGGGACAGGGTTGAGTTGGGAATCTCGAGTTCGTCCTGAATCTCACCGACGACAAGCCCCTCCGGATGAGCGGTGAGCAGCAACTGCATGATGCGCAGCCGGGGCTCGGTGCCCATGGCGGAGAACATGTCGGCGTACTTCGCTACGCGCTCGGCGGATTTCGGGGCCGAGGTTCGGGAGGCCGTTTGCATATTTCGATATTACTGGAACTATCGATTCAATGCAACAGCGGTCCGGATTGCTCGCCCGGACGGCCGAAGGCGGCTGTCCCCACATCCGAACCGCATGTGACGGCTCGCCCGCTCGTGCTTTATTCTGAATATTCATGATTCGTATCCGCCGCGCGTTTGATCCACACTCCATCAAGCT
>Ga0209698_10005606_pt1 | contig 13551 bp, 11 predicted proteins | sample LitLauG_LLR_2012_FD_187203 | JGI IMG/M metagenome (GOLD analysis project Ga0209698, IMG submission 187203) | Freshwater sediment microbial communities from Pennsylvania, USA - Little Laurel Run_MetaG_LLR_2012 (SPAdes) (version 2) | ecosystem: Environmental > Aquatic > Freshwater > Creek >... | reverse complement strand
CCGGCAGCCACCGCCGCGCCCGTCGCTCCGGCTGTCGCCCCGGTGGCGGCCCAGGCCCCGCGCCCCGCCGGTGTGGCGGCGGCGGACTCCCGGTCCGGCACCGACGAGGTCATCGCCTTCACCAACATCCGCCGCCGGACGGCCGAGCACATGGTGCGCTCCAAGGCCACGAGCCCCCACACCCTGGTCGTGCTCGAGGCCGACTACGAGCCGGTGGAGCGCGTGCGGCGAGCCCACGGGGCCCGGTTCCGGCGACTGTTCGCCGGGCACCGGCCTCCTAGGTTTCGGGGTTCCAGTAGGTCCGGCCGGCCAGGACCAGGGCGGCGGCGCCGACCAGGCCCGCGTCTTGGCCGAGGGTCGCCGGTACCACCGCCAGCCGGTCAGCGAAGGACAGCCGGGCGTGCCTGCGCAGGGACTCCTGGAGCGGGTCGAAGATCAGCGGGCCGGCCTGCGACAGCCCTCCCCCGATGGCGACCACCTCCAGGTTCAGCAGGTGTGTCGCGGACGCGATCGCCACCCCCAGGGCGGCCCCGGCCCGGTTCATCGCCGCGGTGGCCACCGGATGCCCGCGGCGGGCGTCATGCGCGAGCTCCTGCGCGGTAGCCGTACGGCTGGTCGAGGCACTCGGCCGCCACCCCTGTTCCTGCGCCCAGGCGACCAGCCGTGGACCGGACGCGACCGCCTCCAGGCAGCCGTACCCGCCGCAGGCGCACTTCGGGCCATCCGGGTCGACCACGACGTGACCGATGTGCCCGGCGTTGCCGTCGGCGCCGTCCAGCAGTCGACCTCCGAGCACCAGTCCCCCTCCGACACCGGTGGACACGACCATGCCCAGCATGTTGTTGCGTCCACGGCCCGCTCCGCGCCAGTGCTCACCGACCGCCAGGCACACGGCGTCGTTGTGCAGCCGCACCGGGACGCCCGGGAACAGCTCCTGCATCCGGGCCCGCAGCGGGAAGTCACGCCAGCTGGGGATGTTCAGCGGCGACACGTCCCCGGCGGGCCACACCATGGGCCCGCCGCAGCCGATTCCGACTCCGGCCAGCACTGGTCCGTCCTCGGCGAGAAGTGCTTCGATCAGCGCCCCAAGTGGCGCCCACACTTTCTCGGCGTCGACCCGGGGACCTTGCGGGGTGGGGGCACGCAGCACCCGGTAGGCGCGCCCGCCGGGGTCGACGAGCGCCACCGCGAGCTTGGTTCCTCCGACGTCGACGGCTAGCACCGGGCCGGTGACGGTCGCGGCGCTCACCCGTGGGCCCCGCCGTCGTGGGCGTCGCCGACCAGCAGCATCGACGCCGAGTACCCGTGCAGGTGGTTGCGGCCACCTACCGGCCCGATCTCCCCGGTCGCCATGAAGCCGGCGACCGCTGCCGCGCCCAGCTCTGCCGCGACCAGCCGGCTGTCGTGCCCGGCATCGCCGAACATGGACGAGCCGCGGCCGTTGCATGAGAACAGCAGCGCACCTTCGACCGGGTCGAGGGTTCGACCGGCCCGGAACCTCATCAGCGTCGACGCCAGGTCTGCTGAGGCGGCGGCGGCGTCGCGGACCTGGAAGCGCACGGTGCGGCCGACATCGACCAGGTCCCCGACCGCCAGGCCGCCGCGCGCTTCGTCGCTGCCGACGATTCCTCGGACCAGGAAGTCGCCCTGCTCCTGCGACTCGGCGTACTCGTCGACCGCGACGCCGATCTGCAGCCCGGCCGTCACCAGGGCCTGTTCGCGGACCGGCAGGGACGCCAGTACCGAGCGCAGCTTGTCCAGCGCCGGTACCCCAGCCAGCTCGAGGATCACATTTCCTTCGGCCGCGGTCACGGTCATCGCTGGCCCCACCGGTCGACAACCCTGGGACACAAGCGTCCTGACCCCGACCGCGCCGGCACCGACGCCGCTGAGCAGGACCCCGACCGCCCCCCGCTCGACGGTGCGCTCGTCCAGCAGCATCCGCACCGACCCGGCTCCGCGGGTGCCGAAAGCCAGGCCGCCGACCAGCGGCAGCCCGGGCAGCGCGTCGCTGGACTGGGCCACGAACCCGTCGGCCGGGAACGACCATGGGTCGGCCAGCAGCACGGCCACGGCGTCGTCGGCGCGCTGCTCGGGCATCCCCACCACCACGATCGACTCTTCGGTGCGCAGCACTTCAAGGTGGAAGGCCCGAAGCCGCACCCCTGGCAGCCGGGCCGCCCAGATACTCACCGATGTCGCCGCCTCCGCGACCTGACCGGAGCCGATGACTCCGTACGCGCTGCAGCCGATCGTGGTGCGCGCGCCGACGCGCTGGCCGGCCAGCAGCAGCGCCGCCTCCACCGCGGCGTGGTCGGATCCGCTGACGAACACACACGCCAGGTCGGGCACCGTCCCACGGAACCGGTCGAGGACCTGCTCGGCGGCCTCCAGTGCGGCCTTGAGCAGGTCGCTGCCGGCGGCGAACCCGTCCCCGCACCGTGGCATAAGTCCATCCCACCACGGCGGCTACGGCTTTCCCACCGGCCAAGGCCCGGCGCCGGCCGTCGATCCGCTTCGGGCGAACACCCGACAGGGTGCGTCGGCGCGAGCGGCGACGTAGCGTCGACGCCGTGACAGACACCAGCCCAGACCTGAGCGTGCCCGCCGACGCCGACGTCCCGGACCACCTGCCGTCCACCCTTGGTGCGCTGCGGGCCACCGGTCACCAGCACCGCAGCGTCAAGGCCGAGCTGCGCGCCAACCTGGTCGACGCCCTCGGGCGAGGCATCGACCCCTTCCCCGGGATCGTCGGCTTCGACGACACGGTGCGACCTGAGCTGGAACGGGCCCTGCTGGCCGGTCACGACCTGGTCCTGCTCGGCGAGCGGGGCCAGGGCAAGACTCGCCTGATCAGAACCCTGGTCGGCTTGCTGGACCCGTGGGTGCCCGTCCTGGCCGGGTCCCAGGTCAACGAGCACCCCTACGCGCCCATCACCAGCTGGGGTCGGCGTCAGGTCAGCGAGCACGGCGACCTGACGGCGGTGGGCTGGCTGCACCGCTCCGCCCGCTACGGGGAGAAGCTCGCCACCCCGGACACCAGCGTCGGCGACCTGATCGGGGACGTGGACCCGATCAAGATCGCCGAAGGTCGCTCACTGGGCGACCCGGAGACCGTGCACTACGGTCTGGTGCCGCGCACGAACCGGGGCATCTTCGCGATGAACGAGCTGCCCGACCTCGCCGAACGTATCCAGGTGTCGCTGCTGAACGTGCTCGAGGAGCGCGACATCCAAGTCCGCGGCTACCAGATCCGGCTGCCACTTGACCTGCTGCTGGTCGCCAGCGCCAACCCCGAGGACTACACCAACCGGGGCCGGATCATCACCCCGCTCAAGGACCGCTTCGGAGCCGAGATCCGCACCCACTATCCGCTGCGGGTCGCCGACGAGATCGACATGGTCGAGCAGGAGGCACAGCTGGTGGCCCGGGTGCCCCGGCACCTGATCGAGGTGCTGGCACGCTGGACCCGGATGGTGCGCGAGTCCTCGGCAGTCGACCAGCGCTCTGGAGTGTCGGCGCGGTTCGCGATCGCGGGGGCGGAGGCAGCGGCTGGTGGCGCCCTGCGCCGGGCGGCGATCACCGGGGAGCCCACCGCGGTCGCCAGGATCTGTGACCTTCCTGGCGTGGTGACCACGTTGCGCGGCAAGGTCGAGTTCGAGGTCAGCGAGGAGGGCCGCGAGCTCGAGGTCCTGGGCCACTTGCTGCGCCGGGCCGTCGCCGAGACATTCCGACTGCACCTGGCCGGGTCGGACCTGACCTCGATCGTGGCCCGTTTCGAACAGGGTGAGACCGTGGAGACCGGCGACCTGGTGCCTGCCGAGGAGCTGCTGCGCCGGGTCGGCCCGCTCGAGGGTCTGGGTCGGCTGGTGACGAACCTGGGCGATGAGGACTCCGAGTCACCTGGGGTCGCGGCCGCCGCCTTGGAGTTCGCCCTTGAGGGCCTGTACCTGTTGCGCCGGATCTCCAAGGACCAGGTCGGCGGCCGCACCGTCTACGGCGGCGGCTGAGGTGCCGAACGCCTACCGGTACGGGCCGTATGACGACGGACCGGATCCGCTCGCGGCCCCGTACGACGTCGCTGACGCACTCGACGCAGTCGGCGACGACGTCATGGACGGGGCGTCGCCGGCGCAGGCCCTTCGTGACCTGCTGCGCCGCGGCAGCGGCGCGCTGAAGGGGCTGGAGGACCTGCGCCGCCAGGCCAGGGCGCGGGCCAGGCAGATCCGTGACCGCGGCCAGCTCGACGGCACCCTGGAAGAGGTCCGGGCGCTGCTGGACAAGGCTGTGGGCGAAGAACGGGCAGCGCTGTTCCCAGACCCGGACGATGCGGCGCGGCTGCGTGAACGCCAGCTCGACGACCTGCCCGACGACACGGCGCGGGCGGTGCGGGACCTGGCCGAGTACCAGTGGGTCAGCCCGCAGGCCCGCCAGACCTTCGAGGAGCTGAAGGACCTGCTGCGCCGAGAGGTCCTGGACCGCCAGTTCCGCGGCATGAAGCAGGCCCTGGACAACCCCGACCCGGCGCTGGCACAGCGGATCAAGGACATGCTCGCCGACCTGAATCGGATGCTCGACGCGGACACCCGCGGCGAGCACACCCAGCAGGACTTCGAGCAGTTCATGGACTCCTACGGCGACCTGTTCCCCGACGCGCCGGCCAACCTCGAAGAGCTCATCGACTCCCTCGCCCGGCGGGCGGCCGCCGCGCAGCGCCTGATGAACAGCCTGACCGCGTCCCAGCGCGCCGAGCTGGGCGAGCTGATGGACCAGGCGCTGGGCGACCTCGACCTGGCCGCAGCCATGGGTGCGCTGGCCGACCAGCTCAAGGCCCGGCGCCCGGACTTGGACTGGTCCAGCCGCGAGCGGATGAGCGGCGACCAGCCCCTGGGCGTCGGTGACGCGACGACCGCGCTGGAGGAGCTGGCGGACCTGGCCGGGCTGGGCGAGACCCTCGGGCAGTCCTACCCTGGGGCGAGCCTGGACGACATCGACGAGGAAGCGGTGCGCCGCGCCCTGGGACGCGGCGCCGTCGACGACCTGGAGCAGCTGCGGCGGATCGAGCGGGAGCTGGAGAAGCAGGGCTACCTGCAACGCACCGAGGGCCGGCTGGAGCTGACCGCCAAGGCGGTCCGCCGGCTCGGCCGAACCGCGCTGCGCCGGGTGTTCTCGTCGCTGGAGGCTGCCAGGGCAGGCAGTCACGACGTGCGCGACGCTGGGGCAGCCGGAGAGCTCACCGGCGCCTCACGGGCCTGGGCCTTCGGTGACGAGCAGCCGATCGACGTGGTCCGCACCGTCGGAAACGCCATCCGCAGGGCGGGAAGTGTCCCGGCCAGCGGCGCCGCAGGGCCCCCCCGGGTCCAGCTCGCCGTGGAGGACTTCGAGGTCCACGAGACCGAGCGGCGCACCAGCGCCGCCGTCTGCCTGCTGGTGGACCTGTCGTACTCCATGGTCCTGAACGGGACCTGGGGGGCGGCCAAGCAGACCGCCCTGGCCCTGGAGACGCTGATCTCCTCGCAGTTCCCGCAGGACGCCCTGCAGGTGGTGGGCTTCTCCAACTACGCGCGCCGCCTCGGCCCCGGCGAAGTCGCGACCCTCGAGTCGGACATGGTCCAAGGAACCAACCTCCAGCACGCGCTGATGGTCGCCGGACGGTTCCTGGACCGGCACCCACAGTCCGACCCGGTGGTCCTGGTGGTGACCGACGGTGAGCCAACTGCGCACCTGCTGCACAGCGGAGAGGCGTTCTTCGACTGGCCGCCGGCGCCCCAGACGCTGGAGGTCACCCTCGCCGAGGTCGACCGGATGACCAGACGCGGCGCCACGCTCAACGTGTTCATGCTCGGCGACGAGCCGCGGCTACGTGACTTCGTCGAGGAGGTGGCGCGGCGCAACGGGGGCCGGGTGTTCTCCCCGGACGCCGACCGGCTCGGGGAGTACGTCGTCAGCGACTTCCTTCGGAGCCGTCGAGCGGTGCGCTGAGGTCCTACCGCGACGTGGCGGCGCCGCTCCTGGGACCATGGGGCGGACATGACCCACGACGACGTCGCCAGTGCGCCCCGCCAGCGCAGGATGCCGCTTCGCGACCTGCCACCCGAAGTCGCAGTCTTGTCGGCGGTCGCGTTCTCGGTCGCCCTCGGCTTCGGGATCGTGGCACCGGCCATACCGCTGTTCGCCAAGCACTTCGGTGTCAGCCACGCCGAGGCGAGCTCGGTGGTTTCCGCCTTCGCGCTGACCCGACTGGTGACCGCCCCGTTCGCCGGGCGGATGGTGGACCGGCTCGGCGAGCGGGTGATCATGGCCACCGGTATCGGCATCGTGGGGGTGTCGAGCCTGATGGCCGGGTTCTCCGCGTCCTTCGACCAGCTCGTGCTGCTGCGCGGCGTCGGCGGTGTCGGCTCGGCGATGTTCACCGTGTCGGCCACCAGCCTGCTGCTACGGGTGGTCAGCCCCGACCAGCGGGGGCGCGCCTCCGGGGCGTTCCAGGCCGGGTTCTTGTTCGGCGGCATCACCGGACCGGCGTTCGGCGGCAAGCTGGCGACCTGGTCGCTGCGGGCCCCGTTCTTCATCTACGCGGCGACTCTGCTGCTGGCCGGCACCGTGGCCACGGTGTACCTGGCCCGGGCGCAGCTGCAGCGCCGCGAGGTCGCCGCCGGCACCGACCATGCGCCCACCGCGTTCAGCACTGCGTTCCGCAGCACCGCCTACCGGGCGGCGCTGATCAACAACTTCGCCACCGGCTGGGCCGTCGTCGGCGTGCGCTCGTCACTGGTGCCGCTGCTGGTCGCCGAGGTGCTCCACGAGCGCCCGGACTGGACCGGGTACGGCATTTTCGTGTCGTCAGCGGTCCAGGCCGCCCTCCTGGGCCCGGTCGCCCGCCGCGTCGACGGCAGTGGGCGCCGCCCGTTCCTACGCGGCGGAGCCGCGCTCGGCACCGCCGGCTGCGTCGCTTTGGCCTACACCCACGCGCTGCCGCTGTTTCTCGTGGCGATGGCCCTGTTCGGAGCAGCGACGGCGATGCTCAGCACATCGGCTTCGGCGGTCGTCGGTGACGTCATCGGCGGCCGCGGCGGCACCGCAGTCGCCGGGTTCCAGATGTCCGCCGACGCCGGCCAGTCCCTCGGCCCGGTCGTGGCCGGCTCGCTGACCGACTCCTACTCGTACACGACCGCGTTCTTGGCCAGCGCCGGGGTCTGCGCCCTGGCTCTGGTGGCCGGCATGGCCATGCCCGAGACCCGCAAGGACCCCGAGGCCGCGACCACGACGTAGCCCGCCCGGGCCCCACAGGCGGCCGTCAGAGCAGGCCCAGGCCACCGACCGGACTGACATCGGCTGGTGGAGCCGGGCCGGTCTAGGCGTCGGTCAGGCGCGTCAACGCCGAGGTGGCCAGACGAGCTGCTGCCCGCGGATGGTCACCGGCCAGCAGGCCGGCTGCCGCCAGGACGTACCGAAGGTCGGCCGCGAGCCCCGCCCGAACCGGGACCTTCCAGCCGCCGGCGTGGTCCCCGCGCGCAGGAGCCAGGATCTGCGCCAGCGCACCGGGGTCGGCGTGGCGAAGCACCCCACCGGAGCCGACGACCAGCCTGACCTGCCGCAGGTCTTTGCCCGGGTGACGGACCTGGCCGCTGTCCTGCGCCCGGGCGTGCCGGCGCAGCGCGACCGTCAGGGCCAGCTCGGCGAGCCGGGCGTCGACCGTGCGGGCGGCGGCGTCGGCGGCGACCAGCTGTGGGCGGGCCACCCGTTCCAGGGCAGGGCCCTGCAGTGCCTCCAGCTCACCGTCGTGCAGCAGCTGCTCGGCCGCCGCGGCCGCGAGAATGCCGGTGGCGCTCCAGCGGACCCCCAGGTCACCTTCGACCGTTCGGCCACGCCACATCACCTCGACGACCTCGCGGCGCAGCGCCTCCTCGGGGTCGGGGGTCACCACCGAGTAGACATCGGTGGTCGCCCCACCGACGTCGACGACGACGACGTCCCCGACCCCGGTGATGTCGTCAGCGCCGTCGGCGAGCAGCTCCACACCAGCCAGGACGGCGTCGGGGGTGGCTGCCTTGATCATCGCGGTGAACCGAGGTGACCCCGACAGGTGCTTGCCACCGATGACGTGCGCGATGAACACCTCACGGATCGCCGCCCTGGCCGGCAGCGGGTCCAGCACGCCGATGCGTGGCAGAACGTTCGCGGTTCGGATCACTGTTCGACCCGCGGCGGACAAGACCGCCTCAGCATCTGCGCCGGCGTCAGCGTTGCCGGCGACGACCACGCAGGCCTCAAGCCGCGGCGCCGCCGCCGCGGCTTGAGCACCCAGAGCGCGTGCGTTGTGCAGCAGAACCTCGCGGTTGCCGCCGTCGGTGCCACCGACCAGCAGCACGACGTCCGGGCGGTCCGCGGCGAGGGCGGCCAGCCCCGCAGGGTCGAGCAGTCCGGCGCTGACGTGCACCACCTTGGCACCGGCCGACAGGCCGACCCTTTGACCGGCCTCGGCCGTGACGGCCCGTTCGAAACCGACCACGGCCAGCCGCAGACCCCCGCCGGCGCTGGAGCAGCCCCGCACCTGGGACAGGTCCACCCCGGGAAGAGACTGCGACAGCTCCGCCAAAACGGCGTCGACGCCGTCCATGGCGTCGGTCCCTACGGTGGTCGGCGCCGACGCGGTGGCCAGCAGAGCGCCGGAGTCCACGTCGACCGCGGCGCCTTTGGTGAAGGTCGACCCGACGTCGACACAGACGGCTGCGTGCACGCTGGCTCACCTTACGGGGCAGCCCCACATGGTCCGTAAGGCCGATAGGCATCGGGCCGGCCGCGATGGTCTGATCAGGGCACGCCTAACGGAGGGGCTTCGGAATAGTTATGCGGACTGTCAAGACTGCGAGGGGGCTCGCAGCGGTGGCACTGGTTGGTTTCGCCCTGGTGGCGGGGACGACCAGCGCTTACGGCTCCACCCCCGGGATTGTGTTCGGCGCCAGCGTCCAAGTGGCTAAGGGCGAGAAGCTGCCGGCTGCCCTGACCCGGTTCCAAGGTGACGTGGGGCGGACCATGGGCGCTGTACGGGACTTCCTGTCCTGGAACTCCCCGTTCCCCACCGCGTACGAGACCGGGATGAAGGCCGCCGGCACCACAGTTCTGCTGTCGGTACGCAGCCGCAACGTGGACGGCACGCTGGTGCCGTGGGCGTCCATCGCTGCCGCCCAGCCCGGGGACCCGCTGTATGTCCAGATGCAGTCGTGGGCCGACCGGATCCGTGACTTCGGCGCCCCGATCTATGTGACGTTCCAGCACGAGCCGGAGGCGGGCTCCAACACCGCCCTCGGGACGGCGACGGACTACGTCGCGGCGTGGCAGAAGTGGGTCACCATCCTGCGTGGCGAAGGCGCCACGAACGCCAAGGCGATGTGGATCACCACCGCGTTCGCCTACACGGTCAAGCCCACCGACCGCAGGCTGGCATCCAACTGGTACCCCGGGGACGCGTATGTGGACGCGATCGGCGCCGACGCCTACAACTGGTTCACCTGCCGGCCAGGGATCAGCACCGCCTGGATGTCTCTGCAGCAGCTCATCGAGGGAATGCGCCAGTTCTCCCTGCTGCACCCGGGGCCCGAGCTGTGGGTGACCGAGTTCGCGTCGGTGGAGGACCCGGCCACGCCCGGGCGGCGTGCGCAGTGGATAGCCGCCGCCGAGGCCCTCTTCGGCCAGCCCAACTACTCGCGGTTCGTCGGCGTCGTGTACTTCGAGCAGAACGTGGCCACCTGTGACTGGCGGGTGGAGAACACCCCTGACGCCCTGGCGGCGCTGACGACCATGGGCGCTGATCCCGCCTACCAAGGCTGGATCAGCGCACCGGCCCCCGTCGGCTGACCTGCCGGGCACGTCCGGAGGCGCCGCAACGGGTGGGCGCCCAGCCGTCGTTCCTAGCGGCGTGGCTGCGCGTCGTGAAGGTGGTGCACCGGGTCGTGCAGCAGGTAGCGGGCCAGCGACTCGACGGTGAACGACGCTCCGTCGCTGCGCCGGCCCGGCCGCAGCCACCCGGGGTCGGGCACCGTGTCGAGGTGGTCGGCGAGGCGGTCCGCGGCGTCGACCAGCTCCACCGCGACCGTCGCCGGGTCCTGACCGGGGTAGTCCTGCTCGACCGCCGTCGCGTCCTGGTCCCAGTTCGGGTACAGCGGGTCCTGGGTGTCCAGCATCAGCTGGAGCCGGATGTCGAACAGCACGAAGACGTCACGGACGTGGCAGGCGTACTCCAGGGGTGACCAGGTTGCCGCGTCGGGTCGGCGCCCCAGCAGTGAGCGGGGGCCGGCGGCCAGGATCTGACGCCAGGACTCGGCGTTGACACGGATCAGGTCCGCGATGTCGGCGCGGGACACGGCACGCGCGTCGAACCCGCACTCCGGGCAGCGCTGCTGCAGGACCCACGTCCAGTCCTTGGCGTCGGGGACGATCGGCACGCCGGCTCCGTCAGATCAGTCACGGTCGGTGGTGGCCGCGGCCGGCGGCGGGGCGTCCGGCGCCGGGCGGTGGCCGACGCCGTGAGGTGCGGTCACGATGTCAGTGCGCGGCCGAGGTCGGCCAGCAGGTCGCTGACTGTCTCGATACCGACCGACAGCCGCACCAGGTCGTCGGGCACTTCCAGCGGCGAGCCGGCCACGCTCGCGTGGGTCATCCTCCCGGGGTGCTCGATGAGACTCTCGACGCCGCCGAGTGACTCCCCGAGGGTGAAGACCTGGGTGCGTTCGCACACGGCCAGTGCGCGGGCTGCGCCGCCGTCGACCCGGAACGACACCATCCCGCCGAAGCGCCGCATCTGCTTGACGGCGACCTCGTGCCCCGGATGCATCGCCAGGCCCGGGTAGAGCACCTCGACGACCGCCGGATGCTGAAGCAGCAGCTGCACCACCGCCTCGGCGTTGTCGCAGTGCCGGTCCATCCGAACACCGAGGGTCTTGATGCCGCGCAGGACCAGCCACGAGTCGAAGGGCCCCGCGATGGCACCCATCGCGTTCTGGTGGTAGGCCAGCTCGTCGGCGAGGGCCTCGTCTGCGACCACGAGGGCCCCGCCGACGACGTCGCTGTGGCCGCCGAGGTACTTGGTCGTGGAGTGGACCACCACGTCTGCGCCCAGCGCTAGCGGCTGCTGCAGGTAGGGGGAGGCGAAGGTGTTGTCCACCACCAGCAGCGCCTGCGCCTGGTGGGCCAGGGTGGCCAGCTCAGCTATGTCGGCGACCGCCAGCAGCGGGTTGGTGGGGGTCTCGACCCACACCACCTTGGTGCGGCCCGGGACGACAGCCGCCGCCACCTGGTCGATGTCGGTGAGTCGGGCCGGGGTGTAGTCCAGTCCCCACCTGCCGAGGACTCGGGCGAACAGCCGGTAGGTGCCGCCGTAGGCGTCGTCGGGGATCACGACGTGGTCTCCGGGCGCGCACACGGTGCGTAGCAGGGTGTCCTCGGCGGCCAGCCCGGAGGCGAACGCGAGTCCGCGGCGGCCGCCTTCGATCGCGGCCAGGCACTCCTGCAGGGCGGTGCGCGTGGGGTTGGCGCTGCGGCTGTACTCGTAGCCGCGGCGCAGACCACCGACCCCGTCCTGCTTGTAGGTGGACACCTGGTAGATCGGCGGCACCACCGCGCCGGTGCTGGGGTCGGGCTCCTGACCGGCGTGGATGGCCAGCGTCTCGAAACCGTGGGACGGGTCGTTGTTGGTCACCGCTGAAGGCTAGTCGCCGCTGCGGTGCTTACGGATTGCTGACGAAGGTTCGCCGCGGCGGTGACGGTGGAACAGCCGCCGCCCGGTCACCGTTGTGCCGGTACACCCAAGGAGGTCCGCATGCTGTTCAGCCGTACCCGCGAGATCGTCTCCGCCGAGCAGGCGCTGCCCGGCCGGCAGGCGCCGGCGTTCGCCGTCCCTGCGACCCACGCCGTCCTGGGGAGCCCGCTGCAGGGCCCGTGGCCGGCGAACCTGGAGGTGGCCTTCTTCGCGATGGGCTGCTTCTGGGGCGCCGAGCGCCTGTTCTGGCAGCTGCCCGGGGTTTTCTCCACTGCGGTCGGCTACACCGGCGGCAGCACCCCCAACCCGACCTACGAGGAGACCTGCACCGGTCGCACAGGGCACACCGAGGCTGTCCAGGTGGTCTACGACCCGGCGGTGGTCTCCTACGAGACACTGCTGAAGACATTCTGGGAGGGCCACAACCCCACCCAGGGGTTCCGGCAGGGCAACGATGTCGGCACCCAGTACCGTTCCGCCGCCTACTGGACCACTGCAGGGCAGCAGGCTTCCCTGGAGGCGTCCAGGGAGGCGTTCGGCCCGGTTCTTGCGCGTGGAGGCTACGGGCCCATCACCACTGAGACTGGCCCGGCCCCGACGTTCTTCTACGCGGAGGGCTACCACCAGCAGTACCTGCACAAGGTGCCCGGGGGCTACTGCGGCCTCGGCGGCACCGGCGTCAGCTGCCCGATCGGGGTCGGGCGCACCGACACCTGACCGGCCGGGGGGGCCGGCGAACCGCGGGCGCGCCGAGCCGCCCGGGGCCTAGCCCGCGAGGGGGCCCGCGGCTGGCCCGCTCAGCGGGCGGCCGGGCGAACGACCTGCCCGAAGAACTCGCGCACGGCACGTTCGACGTCCGCGTCGGTCAGTGCCGGGACGTCGAGGTCCACCCCGCCAACGACATGGCCGGCCAGTTCCGGTTCGCGCCGGTCGAGGTAGGACACCAGCTGCATCATCGCGTTGCTGTGTCCTTTGCCGTGCCCCAGGAGCAGAACCTGGTCGCAGCCACGGACTTCGTCGGCGATCCGAGCGAAGTACTCCGGCTGCGGCTGGTGGTAGAGACCGCGCCGCTGACCAGACTTCTCGTGCATGTGCTGCAGGTGACCACGGGGGTCGGCGGGGGCCACTACAACGGTGCGCCCGTCGCGCCGCACCTGCGCGTCGCGGTAGGTCATGACGACAGTGGCCCGGCTGGCCGCCGGCGCCTGGTCGGCGCCGCCGGCGGCGGCACCGGCGGCGGCGGCGCCTCCGGACTCGGGGCTGACACCGACGCTGCCCAGGAACTGGCGGGCGGCAAGAACCTGCTCGGTGGTCAGCTGGGCGCCCTCGGGTTCGAACGAGACGCTGTGCCCGGCGACGGCGCAGCGCAGCTTCCCGTTCGGCTCGTCGGTGACCGTTCCCACTGCGGCCACCAGGGAGATCACGTCCGACCAGCTCAGGTTGGCTACCGCGGGATGAGCGAACAAGGCCTTCAGGGTGCGCAGTTGCCGTTCGCGGAGTGTGTCAGCGGGGTCCATGGTGGCCTCCTGGTCCATGGCTCGACGCTAGCCCGGCGCGGGAGACGGCAGCAGAGTCGTTGGGCCCTCGACGTGCCCTCTGACAGACGCCGGGCAGCGGCGAAGGTTCTAGGCTTCGCGGTCGGGTGACACCGGCGCGCTGACGACCCAGGTCCGCGAGCCCAGCGCATGCTGAGGCCAGCTGATCGCGCCGGACCGCGACAAGAACGACGTCGTATTCCCCGCAGGCGTCCGGCACCACGTCCGCTCCGGCGTCGACCCGCCCTCCGCCGAGGAAAT
>Ga0209698_10005605_pt1 | contig 13552 bp, 15 predicted proteins | sample LitLauG_LLR_2012_FD_187203 | JGI IMG/M metagenome (GOLD analysis project Ga0209698, IMG submission 187203) | Freshwater sediment microbial communities from Pennsylvania, USA - Little Laurel Run_MetaG_LLR_2012 (SPAdes) (version 2) | ecosystem: Environmental > Aquatic > Freshwater > Creek >... | reverse complement strand
CATGGTCTCCGTCCGGGCCGTCGTCGGCTAGCGCGACGACCAGGACGCTGGCGTCAACGACGAGCACGTTCGGAGCGCACGGCTGCCACGGCCGCGGTCAACGGCACCGAGCCACCGGCGCGTCCGCCGGCTCTGGCTAGTACTTCCTCCAAGGTCGGACGGCTGGCCTCCTCAATCAGTCGGGCACGCAGATACTCCTGCAGCGACTGATGCGCAGCCGCGGCGCGCTGGCGCAGCACGCTGTGAGTCAGTTCTGGGACATCTTTGATCTGGACACTTGGCATGGCGCCATTATGGCGCCAACTGCGCCAGTCTGCAATCGCCCGTGTCGTCGAGTGCAGTGAAGCTGGCCAGCAAGGTCCTGTTCGGTCGCGGCCGCGACGTGTACTCACGTGTCGCCGGACGCGTCCACCCAGGCCGTCGGCTCAGCCGAGGCAGCGATCACGCGACCCAGTCCGCGAAGCAGCAGAAGAGCTAGGGCGGGCGCGGCCACGAGGAGAGCCAGGTCCCCGAGGCGCAGGACCTGCCAGACCGTGTCGGTTGGTTGGTCGGCGGGCACATGATTCGCCCACACTCGCGTGGCCGCCATAAACGCAACGCATGCACCCAGGGACGGGACCACGGCCCGTCCGGTGGCTGAGCGTAAGGCCCACACGCCGAGTGCGGCCGCTACGACCGCGGCCAGGACCAGGGTGCTGCCTAGTCGGTACCCGCTCCAGTACGTCCGCCCGAAGGCCAGGACAACCATCCCGAACGATGTCGCCCATGGGAGCCACCAGGGGATCAGGCGGATCCCTTGCAGTAGCCGGCGCGGTGTAACGAGCAGCACCGCTGCGCCGACCTGGACGATGATCCAGCCGGACCCGTGAATGAAGTCTTGTGGATGGTGGAGGAGGATCTCGTGAACCCACAGACTGAGGTAGGCGACCAAGGCAGCCGACGCGACCCAGCGCACGGGACGAATCCAGCGAACCAGAACGAGCATGCCAACCCCACCCCACAGCACCCAGGCGGGCCAATCCCACGCGCGGGCTAGATACAGATGCGTCTGGTGGGCGGCATGATTCTGCTGAACGGACCAGGCGATGCTGGCTGCAGGAAACAACAGAAGCAACGGCAGCAAAAGAGACAAGACCGCGGCGCCCCTCTGACTAGACGCCCGATTCGGTCCGAGAGCGACGGCGAACCAGGCACGGAGGGCCGAAGTCAACAGATCCACAACCTCCCCCGGAGACGCCGTCCGCTGAACGGGCCGCGCACCCGCGAGGAGCACAGTGAGCATCTCCTCCTCCCGGTCGGCACGATATGCAGGCGGAAAGGTCCGCAGTAGTCGTCGGTAAGAACGCTCTAACCCAGCGGCCTTTGCCTCGCCGCTCATACCGCTCCCTCGTTCATGCGGAGCCGCCGCAGTGCAACGTCGGCCTGCCTACGTGTCCGCGACGCCTCCGCGGCCAACAACTGGCGTCCTGCATCGGTGAGCCGGTAGTACCTCCTGAGACGGGAAGCCACTACCTCCTCTCGGTCCACCTCAACGAGACCCTCTGATGTCAGCCTGTCCAAGGCGCCGTACAGGGTGCCGACCCGCAAAGTCACGGCACCGTTCGACTGCGCCTCAACGTCCTTCAAAACGCCGTACCCGTGCTGCGCGCCGGTCGCTAGCGAGGCCAGGATAAGGAACGACGGCTCTTGCAGCCTGGGTTGTCCCATGGGCGCGAAGATACTCTGGTCAACTGGGTATTGTCACCCTGGCTGGAGGCGCACGACCACGCAGTGGGCGACTCGGGGACGCGGCTTTCCGGCTCGACCGCCACGCGGCCGTGGTCGAGGGGGCAGGTTACGTACTAGTGAGGTTGGCCGGCCTGGTGCACTTCTTCGATCGGCTGCTAACGACCGGTCTCTGGAAGGGACAAGGCCGCGCGCAGCCCTGAGTTGACCGCAGCCATCGCTCCAGGAGTGAGCGCTCCGAGGTCGCGTCGCTCCTTGTCCCGGTAGGGCTCGGTGATGTCATCGCACACGGCCCGCGCTGCGAACACCAAAGAGGGTCCCAGTTCCACGATGCTCGGGATTTGCCGGCAGGGAGGGTCGTCAAGTGCACTGCTCGCGTCGAGGGGCTCACGTCGCAGCGCGGCTGCCACGTCGTCGAGTTGCATGAGGTCAGATGACGAACGTGCGAGGTTCGCGGACCTTGTCGTTGAGCGCCGTGGCGCTACATCAGGAGGAGATCGAAGGCGTCGCTGATGGCGTGCGCGAGGTCGACCTCTTGGTCATCGAACAGGAGACCGATGGTGGCGCCGATGGCCTCCTTTGGAACGGTGGTGATGTTGTCGCAGCTGATGACGCTGAGGTGGTCCAGGCCGTTTCGCGGTCCCACGAGGACTTCGCTGGTGATGCCGCGGATGGTGCTGGTGATGGGTGCGACCGTGACCCAGGTGAGCAGGTGGAGTTTCGAGGCGCGGGTCAGGACCACGGCTGGGCGCATCTTGTCCAGGCGCACTGTCGCGATCGTGCGCATCAGTCGAGCGAGGGGCGGGGAAGATCGAGGATGCCGTCGAAGTCGGGGTAGACGGGTTCGCCGCGACGGGCGAGTTCGATGAGCGTGGTTTCCTCGCCGCGGTAGCGCTGGTCGCGGCGAACGCGGGCGATGGCATGACGCACCGCGTCTGAGCGATTGGCGGCACGTCCTTCGGCGACCTCGACGTCGAGAGCGGCCAGCTCGGCTTCCTCGAGACGAACAGCGATCTGTGTACTCATAAGCCGCAGACTACAGCGGGCGTCAACCAATCGGTATGCAGGATTCACAAGCAGAGTGGGCGGCAGAGAAGAGGTCAGACTATGGACGTGCGAGGTTGCCAAGGGCGGTGCGAATAGCGGAGCTCGACCCTTGTGTCAGTCCAGTTCGAAGGCGAGCCGTAGCGAGGCATTGATCGCTTCGACCTCGTCGCGCGTGATGTGGCCGACCAGCTGACCCAGACGTTCGGGGTCAACGGCGGCGGCTTGCTCGACCAGAACCTGAGCGTGCTCGGATCCGATGCTGATGGTCGGACGAAAGATGCGAGGAGCTGCCGAGCGTGAGGTCGGCGCGACCAGGACGGTTGAGAGCAGCAGGTCGTCGGCCTGCAGGATGACTGCGTACCGACCGCCCTGTTGCTCGTGGCCCCGGGCGTTTCGAGGCGCCCGCAGACGGTGGATGTCACCGCGCACGAAGTTCGTCCATCTGCTTGAGCACCTGGCGGCTCTCGGCCCGATCGGCGGGATCGGCAGACAGGTCGAGCGACTCGCGACGCATCTGCTCGCGGCGTCGCAGACGAACTGCATCGACCAGAGCCTGACGAATGGCCTCGGAGATGGTGGAGCCGTCAGCGGTCAGCTCTGCGAGGGCCCGATCGGTTCGCTCGTCTGTTCGGAAGTTCACTACCGTCATACGACAATGCTACGTTGAATTGTAAGACGCAACAACTACACGGACTGCTCAGCGGCTGACCAGGCATGCCGACACTGGGTGCGACTTGTCACCCCAGCTCCGCTCGCCTCGCTGGGTCTGTGCTCAGGGTTCCGCGGCTCAACATGTGGGTGCATGCCGGTGGCCGTCGTACTCCACCGACGGTCAGCGGTAGAGAACGGCCGGCATCTGCGGGTCGGGCGCGGCAGCGTCACGCATGGCCTGCAGGACCGGGTCCCCTCCGGCTTTGGCCAGCGCGACCTCTTCCGCGGTGATCAGCAGTGGCCGCTCGAAGCCGCGCTCGTGGGAGTCGGCGAGGCTGGCGGCCACCAGGGCGAACGCGGGGTCGATGCGGGACAGGTCCAGCCAGCCGCGGCGCCGGGTCGGCACCGCGGCGGCGCGCATGCCCGTCGGGTCGTGGCCGGCCAGCGCTCGGCGCAGCGCCGCGCTGCCGAGCAGGGTCACCACGTCGCAGTCACCCATCGGGTGAAGTGGCCGCTGCGGGTGCAGGAGGTGGCGGCTGGCCGCGAGCTCGCCCATCTGCTCCAGGTAGGCCACGCAGCCCGGCCACCAGATGGTGGGGTCGTGGCCGCAGGCCTGGAGCAGGCCGGCGCCCAGGACCACGACCTCGTCGGGGTCGTCTGCGACTCCCAGCAGGCCCACACCGAGCTCCAGGGCGCCGCCCGGCACCCGGGCCTGCGTCCACGTTGCGCCGGGGTGGACCGCGTGGCCCTGTGGCAGCCCCACCGGCCGCGCGCGCGCTGCCAGGTCGGCGGGGGAGCGCCAGGCCACGTTCTGGACAGCCCTCAGCCAGGTCGACAGCACCCCCCTGGTGCTGGGCGCCTGTAGGTCGTGGCCGGCCAGCGCCTCCTCAACGGCCTGCCAGGGCAGGAGTCGGCCGCTGGCGACCATCACACCGTCATCGACCGGTACCAGGTCCAGGTCCTGCAGGACCGACACGGCGAAGACCAGCTGGCGCAGGGCAGTGCGGTCTGCAACGGTGCCGCCGTCGCGGGACTGACCGCTCGGCCCCGGACCTGGGGCGCTCCCCGACGACATGCTGTGACCGTAGCGGCAGTGATCACCACACACAGCCACCGGCGGGGTGAGCAGCGACTACGCAGCGTGATCGGTTGGAAACCGTGCGCCGGCGCGGCGGGTGCGTCACGCTTGGGTCATGAATGGGGGGGATTCGGTCACCGAGTACGACGGCGCCTACGCCGGGCCTGGGGCCTGGCCTTACGGCGGGCCGGCGGGCGCTGGTGGGCCGCTGCCGCCGGGTCCGGCCGGCGGCCTCGCCCGGGCTGGGCGCCGGCCGCCGCATCGGCGCCGCCGGGCACTGGTGGCCGTGGCCGCTGCCTTGGTGGTGGTGGTTGTCGGCACTGCGGTCGGCGTGGCCCACGGCGGTCGTTCGGCGGCCGCTGGCACGGCAGTACCCACCCCGAGCTCGGCCGCCAGTTCCTCCGCGGGCGAATCCGCGGCGGCCGCGGACCTGGCGGCGGAGGATGCGGCCGCCTGGGCGATCTTGGACCGGCGGGCAGCCGCCCTGCAGCGCGGCAGCCTTGCCGGCTGGCTCGCCGACGTGGACCCGACCCAGCCTGCGCTGGTGGCCCAGCAGCGGATGCTGTTCGCGAACCTGCGACGGCTGCCGCTGGCGCTGTTTCGGTACGGGCCGTACCAGGGGGCGCCGCGGGGGCCGGTGGACGTGCCACCGAACGCCGTCCCCACGTCGACCAGCGTCCAGGCCGACTACAGCATGTGGGTGGGCCTGGCGTACCAGTTCCGCGGCTTCGACCGTGAGCCGGTGGTCGACCAGTACCTTCCGATCTTCGTGCGCCGCGACGGCGCCTGGCTGCTGGCCGGGGACCAGACCTCCACCCAGGGCGACTACCGCTGGGTGGAGCCGTGGGACAAGGAGCCGATCGCGGTCGGCCGGGGCCGGCACAGCCTGGTGGTGGTGTCCGCAAGAGACGCCCGCCGGCTGCCGGCCATGGTGGCGGCCGCGGACTCCGCCCTGAGCGCGGTCGCCTCGATGTGGCCCGTCGGCAACCACCAGGCCGTGCTGTACGACACGCGCAACAGCGACGTCTTCGCCACCTACCTGGGCTCCGAGGTGCCCGCAGGGGAGTACGCGGGAGTCACCCGAGGGCTCGGCCAGGGGCAGACCCACAGTGGCGACCAGGACCTGCGAGTCGTCGTCAACGCCGCCTACGACCCGCCCGGGTCCAGCGGGGTTCCGGCCCTGCTGCGACACGAGTTCACCCACGTCGCCAAGTGGGGCGACCAGGGCGCGGGCACCCCTTTGTGGGCGTCGGAAGGCATCGCCGAGTACACCGCCTACCGGAGCAACGTCAGCGCGCAGCGGGTCTCCAGCCAGATCGGCACCGACGCCAGCCACGGCCGCCTGCCCCGCACCGAGCCGACCGACGCATCCTTCTACGCTCCGGCAACCACCGACTACGACTACGGCTTCGCCTGGTGCACCTTCGAGTACATCTCTGAGCAGTACTCCGAGAGCAAGGTCCGTGCCCTCTACGAGGCGATGGCCACGATCAGCGCCCCGGCGGACTCAGCGGCCGCGGTGGCCGCCCAGGGGCGCGGCTTTCGCCGCGTGCTGGGCATCAGCCAGGCCCAGTTCGTCCGCCGGCTCGACGCCTGGATCACGCAGGTCATCCGCCCAGTGGGCTGACCACCCGGCCCGACCGGACGCGACGCGACCGGACAGGTCGAGACGGGACTCCAGACGGGTCGGACCCGCAGCGGCGCGGCAGGTCGGGGCCGGCGTCGTCGACCTAGCCGGGCAGGCTGGCCACGCCCGCCGGCAGGAAACGTTGACCTGTCACTCGCTGGGACACCCCGGTGCGGTCCAGCGAAGGGGTGATCCCACCGTTCCAGAACGCCCACCCGCCGCCGAGCAGCAGGCACAGGTCGATGTCCTGCGCCGCCTCCACCACAGCGTCGTCGAGCATGATCCGGATCTCCTGGGCCAGAGCCGACCTTGCCCGGTCCAGGACCTGGTCGGCGGTCAGCGGAGTGTCCCCGCGCGGCCACAGAGCCGCCACTTCCGGGTCGACCACCGGGTGTCCGTCCTGCCAGGTGTAGACACCGCTCTTGCCCGCCGCGACCAGCGCCTGGAACCCCGGTGAGACGGCGAAGCGGTCCGGGAACGCCTCGTGCAGCGACTGCGCGGTGTGCAGGGCCACCGCCGGCCCGACCAGGGCCAGCAGCACCATCGGGGACATCGGCATGCCGAGGGCCTCCACCGCCGCGTCGGCCACCGCGAAGTCAGTTCCGGCGTCGACCGCGGCGATGACTTCCCCAAGGGCCCGGGTGACGAGCCGGTTGAACACGAACGCCGGGGCGTCCTTGACCAGCACGCAGGACTTCTTCAGGGCCTTGCCCACCGCGAACGCCGTCGCCAGGGTCGCATCGTCGGTGTGGGCCGCCCGGACCACCTCGAGCAGCGGAAGAACGGCGACCGGGTTGAAGAAGTGGAAGCCGACCACCCGCTCCGGGTGGGCCAGCCCCGCGGCCATCGCCGTCACCGACAACGACGAGGTGTTGGTCGCGATCACCGCGGTCGAGGACACCACCGCCTCGACCTCGGCCAGCACCTGCTGCTTGACCTTCAGCTCTTCGAACACCGCCTCGATCACCCAGTCGGCGTCAGCGAAGGACTGCTTACTGGTCGACCCGGTCACCAGGGCCTTGAGCCGGTTCGCCCGGTCGGGACTGACCCGCCGCTTAGTCACCAGCGCGTCGATCTCACCGTGGACGTACGCCAGCCCACGCTCGACGCGTTCGGTGTCCAGGTCGGTCATGACCACCGGGACCTCCAGCCGCTGGGCGAACAGCAGGGCCAGCTGGCCGGCCATCAGCCCGGCACCGACCACACCGACCTTGGTCACCGCACGAGCGAGCCCCTTGTCGGGTGCCCCGGCGGGACGCTTGGCCCGCTTTTGGACCAAGTCGAACGCGTACAGCCCGGCCCGCAGCTCCTGGCTCATGACCAGGTCCGCCAGCGCCTCGTCCTCGGCGGCGAAGCCGGTGTCGCGGGACGCGGTGCGCGCCAGGTCGATCAGCTCCAGCGCCCGGTAGGGGGCCGGAGCGTGGCCGTGGGTGCGGGCGTCGGCGATCGCCCGCCCACGGGCCACCGCGGCGTCCCAGGCCTGCGGCGTGCGGTCCACCGGGGTCCGGTCGACGACCACGTCACCGGTGAGCACCCGGGCCGCCCAGTCGATGGACTGCTCCAGGAAGTCGGCGGGGTCGAACATCGCGTCCGCGATGCCGAGCTCGAGGACCTGCTTGGGCCGCAGCTGGCGGTTCTGGCTCAGCGGGTTCTCGATGATCACCGTCACTGCTCGGTCGGCGCCGACCAGCTGCGGCAGCAGCTGGGTGCCGCCCCAGCCTGGAAGCAGCCCGAGGAAGCACTCCGGGAAGCTGACAGCGGCCGCGCCGGAGGACACGGTCCGGTAGGTGCAGTGCAGCGCCGCCTCCAGCCCGCCGCCCATGGCGGCACCGTTGACGAACGCGAAGCTGGGCACCCCCAGCTCGCCCAGGCGCCGGAACACCCGGTGCCCGGCCGCGCCCAGGCCCAGCGCCAGCTCCCGCGAGGTCACCTGCGGCACCCCGGACAGGTCGGCGCCCACAGCGAACACGAACGGCTTGCCGGTCAGCAGCACCGCCGCCAGGTCCGAGCGGGCCGCGACCTGGTCCAACGCTGCGTCCAGACTTGCCAGCCCACCGGGGCCGAAGGTGCTGGGCCGGGTGTGGTCGAGCCCGTTGTCCAACGTGATCAGCGCGGCCGCGCCGGCCGCGTGGGGGAGCTCGACCATGCGAACCAGTGCCCGGGTCACGACCTCACCGGTCATCGACGGGGCCGCTGGGGTCCCTGCCTGCTCAGCGGTGCTGCTCATGCCGCGCCCTCCCAGGCCGTGTTCTCCCAGATGACGGTCCCGCCCATGCCCAGACCGATGCACATCGTGGCCAGCCCGTAGCGGACCTGCGGCTGGCCGGCCAGCTCGCGGGCGAGGTTGGTCATCAGCCGCACCCCCGACGACGCCAACGGGTGCCCGACGGCGATCGCACCGCCGCGGGGATTGACCCGCGGGTCGTCGTCGGCGATTCCGAAGTGGTCCAAGAACGCCAGGACCTGCACGGCGAAGGCCTCGTTCACCTCGAACGCGCCGATGTCGTCGATCGTCAGGCCGGCCTTGGCCAGGGCCTTGTGGGTGGCCGGGACCGGCCCGACCCCCATCACCTCGGGCTCGACTCCGGCGAACGCGAAGGACACCAGCCGCATGCTCTTGCCCAGTCCCAGCTCGTCGGCGACGTCCTCGGCGGCCAGCAGGCACGCTGTCGCGCCGTCGTTGAGGCCAGCGGCGTTGCCTGCGGTGACCCGCCCGTGCGGGCGGAACGGGGTCTTCAGACCCTGCAGACCGGCAAGGGTGGTGTCCGGGCGCGGCGGCTCGTCGATGCTCGCGTACCCCCAGCCCCCCTCGGCGGACCTGGTCGCCACCGGCACCAGGTCAGGTTGGATGCTTCCCTCGGCATAGGCCTTGGCGGTGCGCTCCTGGCTCAGCAGCGCGAACGCGTCCGCGCGCTCGCGGGTCAGGTGCGGGAACCGGTCGTGGAGGTTCTCGGCGGTGTTGCCCATCGACAGGGCGCTCGGGTCGACGAGGCGCTCGGACAGGAAACGGGGGTTGGGGTCGACACCGCTGCCCATCGGATGGTGCCCCATGTGCTCGACCCCGCCGGCGATCGCGACGTCGTAGGCTCCGAAGGCGATCCCGGCGGCCGTCGTGGTCACGGCAGTCATCGCCCCGGCGCACATGCGGTCGATCGCGTAGCCCGGGACCGATGCCGCGATCCAGGAGTCCGTGTTGGTTACCATCGAAATCTGCTGCCCCTGAGCCTTGGGGTCGCTGCTTTCCATGAGCATCTCGATCCTGATCTTCGCCTCTTTCGTGTCGAGACCCAGGATGTTGCGTGTAGCGCCCGTTTCCGAGCTTTCAATCTTCGGGGTAATCTTCAGATTCGCGTTCGGGTTCGCGCCGGGATGTTGAGCCGCCTGTTTGGCTTGCTCCTCTTTCATGCGCTCTTGGGCCGCTAGCATCTGCTGCTTCATCTCCTCAAACGTCATGGTGCTGTAGGTCCGGGCTTTAGAATCAATGCTGATAAACCGCCGCCCGTCGAGGTCGATGATTTGAATCGTGCCGTCGGGGCGCTCTTCCCGAAACCGATTGCCCTGGACCGCCCGGGTACTCACCTGAGGAGCGTTCGCTTGCCGCGCATCCTTGCTGAAAGCTCCCAGGAACTTCATCGTTCCCATCAACATTCCGCCGGTCATTTGGCTGCTTTCGGTGTATTTAAAATCGGCGTGGCCGGGGACGCTCCAACAAAGAATCGCTGCCGTCAGGACAAAGGACGTCTTTCTCGATTTCATAGGTCCTCCTTGAACCCCAGGCGCTTGCCTCAGGGGCTAAATCTTCCATGCTCCCGTGGCACGGCCTGAAGCCGTGCCTTTACCCAAGAACATTCACAACAGGTCAGTTTCTCGTGCCATCCGACTAGTTCTTCACGCCCGCCAATTCTGGCTTCGCCACGTTCTTCTTTGCGTAGGCCTCTTGCACGGCCTTCACGGCTGTTCCAAAAACTACCGGGGAGCCTGCGCGACTCAACACCTGCTCCAAGCCAGCGGCACAAGCTACGGTGTCGAGATAGTCGTAATAACCAAGATGCGCCACGCGGATCAGCTTGCCCTTCATCTCGCCCTGTCCGTTCGCGACGACCGCGCCAAACGACTCGCGGAAGTCCTTGACCAACGCGCTGGAATCAATGCTGGCCGGCACCGCAATCGCCGTCACGGCTGCGGCCGGACACGTCGCCGCGAAGAGTTGCAGCCCAAGGGCCGTTGCGGCCACCCGCGTGAGTTCCGCGCACATTTCCGCGCTGTCTATGAGCGCCTTGCGGCCCTCCACCAAGTCTCCATTCCCCATCTGGCGGATGTGCGCAAGCGCCGCCCCCATGCCCGCAATTAAAGTGGTTGCCGGAGTGTAGGCGGTCTCGCCCTTCCCTTGCGACTTCCGCTCTTTTCGCAGATCAAAGTAGAAGCGCGGATTCTTCGCAGTCTCCATGCGCTGCCAAGCCTTCTCGCTCACGGCGCAGTAGGCCAGCCCAGGAGGAATCATCAACGCTTTCTGCGATCCGCCAATGATGAAGTCGACACCCCATCCATCCACATCAAAGTGCGTCGTGCCCAAGCCAGTAATGGCATCCACTACCAGCAGGCAGTCGGCTTCCGCACGCACGAGCTTGGCTACGCCCTGTACATCGTGGCGCGCACCCGTCGAGGTTTCAGTGCCCTGCATGTAGACCACTTTCGCGCCCGCAATCTTCGCCTTCACTTCGTCAAGCGAAAACGTTTCGCCATAGGGAGCGCTGAGAACCTCCACTGCGCAGCCGTAGGCTTTGGCAAGCCCAGTCCAGCGTTCGCCGAACTTTCCAGCGGTGAGAACCAGAACTTTGTCGCCCGGCGAAGTCAGGTTGGAGACGGAAGCCTCCATCGCGCCCGTGCCAGAAGAGGCCAGAATCAAGACATCGTTCTTGGTGCCAATGAATTCCCGCAGGTCCGCCAAAGTGCGGGTCAGGAGGGCGCGAAAATCCGCCGTACGGTGATGCATGTCATAAAAAGCCATGGCCTGCTGAGCCGCAGGCAGAAGGGGCGTCGGTCCGGGGGTAAACAATCGTGTTTTGCGCAGCATAATAAGTCCTCGCGATGAATGAATTCCAACAGTCTAGTTTAGTCCAAAATGTGGGCCGAAACCGCCGGATACGACCCGTTTTTCGGATTCGGCGGATTCAACCTTATAATGTCAAAACAATGAGCCTAGCCGAGCAAATTCAAAAAGACATCGTTGAAGCCATGAAGGCGCGAGCCGAGGCCCGCCTTTCCACTCTGCGCATGGTTAAGAGCGCGCTGAAGAACAAAGAGATTGAGAAGATGGCGCCGCTCGACGAAAAAGAGGCGCAGCAGATTCTGCAGACATTGATCAAGCAGCGGAAAGATTCCGTCGAGCAGTTTGCAAAAGGTGGCCGGCAGGAAATGGCGGATAAAGAGGCCGCCGAGATTGTCTTGATCGAGGCGTATTTGCCCAAAGCAGCGTCGGAAGAAGACGTAGCGGCCGGAGTTCGTGCTGCTATCGCCGAAATGGGTTCGCCGACCATGAAAGACATGGGTAACGTGATGAAAAACGCCATGGCGCGGTTCAACGCCGCGGGGTTGCGGGTGGACGGGAAATTAGTCAGCGAGATTGTAAAGAAAGAGTTGGCGGGAAAATGAACCACGTAGCCACAGGCGCCTCGCCTGTGGGGATTTAGTAAGGATGCTTAGACGAACCCTCGGGCTTCGCCCGCCGCCCAGGCGAGGGCGCCTGGGCCTACGCGATTGTCGCTGAAGGGCTATTTTTCCCGCTGCAAACGCCGGTAGGCTTCGCTCTTCGAGAATCCGAATTCTTTTGCCACTTTCTTCAGGGCCGCTTTCTCATCGAGCGCTTCTTCGCGCATAACCTCTTCGAGCCGCTCGTGAATCCCCTTCCTTTTGGCAAGAGGCTCGGTCGTCGCATCCGCTTTGGCGATCAGCAGCGTGATCTCCCCGCGGACTTCGTCGCGCGACGCTAGCTCGGCCAAGACTTTCTCAGCCGGACCTCGCAGAAATTCTTCGTGCAGCTTCGTTACTTCGCGCGCGACGACCACATGCCGTGACGCGCCCAAAGTTTCCACGATATCTTCCAGCGTTTCCCGCAGACGATGCGGGGCTTCGTAGAACGCTTGCGTTTCGGAAGCAGCAAGCAGTTCCCCCAACACGGTTCTACGCTCTCCCCTCCTGGAAGGGAGAAATCCGGCGAAACGAAATGCATCGGTCGGCAGACCGCTCGCAACGAGTGCCGAAAGAAACGCCGACGCGCCCGGAATCGGTACTACTGGAACACCATGTTGAATCGCGAGAGTAATCACGCGATATCCCGGATCGGAAATTCCCGGCATTCCGGCATCGGTGACCACCGCTACTCGCCGCCCTTGTTTGAGTCCGGCGACGAGTTCAGCCGCTCGTTCTTGCTCGTTGTGTTCGTGGTAGCTGACCATACGGGTGGCAATTCCGTGATGGTCCAGCAGCTTCCGTGTCTGCCGCGTATCTTCGCAGGCAATCGCGTCGACTTCTTGCAGCACGGCCAGCGCGCGCAGAGTGACGTCCTGCAAATTTCCGATCGGGGTGGCGACAACGTAGAGCGTCCCCGGAGCTGTCGCTGGCCCATGCATGGCCGGAGTCTAGCAGAATCCAATCGACCGCCCCGCCAATTGACGTAACTCCAGCACGCTATACAATTGAACGAATGCCTCTTTACGAATACGAATGCACCAAGTGCGGTCACCGGTTCGAGCGAATCGTTAAGTTTTCCGACCCTCCGATTACGAAGTGCCCCGAATGCAAGGGTAAGGTCGAGCAGATGGTTTCCGCTCCTGCCATCCAATTCAAGGGCAGCGGATGGTATGTCACCGACTACGCTAAAAGCGGTTCGTCGCGCCCCGCCAGCGACGGCGGAAGCAGCGATAAGTCCGAGCGCAAGGCCGAATCGAAACCCGAGACCAAGTCTGAGTCCAAGGGCGAGTCAAAGTCCGACGCGAAGGCAGAGACAAAAGCCTCGAAACCGGAACCAGCCTCGGTAGCCCGCTCCGACTCCAAGAAGTCCAAGAAGCGGTAGCTTTCCGTCGCGGACACTCCCACCACAGGGCTTTAGACCCAAGTCGCAGTTCCTGGCAAACTTGTAGCAAGAAGCTGAGAATGCCCGCGTCAAGACCTAAGTTCATCGCCGCGCTTAGCTTCATCTCCGCGCTGGCTGCGGCGTTTCTGGCGTTGACCGGAAGCGCGATGTTGCTCCGCCCGGATATGTTCTCATTCCGGATCGGAGCACCGTTGATCGGCGGCTTCGAGACGGCGGGTCCTTACGCCTTTCTTCTGGGAAGCCTGCTGTACGGTTTGACGGCTTACGGCCTTTGGACTCGCCGCAACTGGGCTCGGCGCACAGCGATCGCCATCGCGACTTGGGGCATTTT
>Ga0209698_10005604_pt1 | contig 13553 bp, 12 predicted proteins | sample LitLauG_LLR_2012_FD_187203 | JGI IMG/M metagenome (GOLD analysis project Ga0209698, IMG submission 187203) | Freshwater sediment microbial communities from Pennsylvania, USA - Little Laurel Run_MetaG_LLR_2012 (SPAdes) (version 2) | ecosystem: Environmental > Aquatic > Freshwater > Creek >... | reverse complement strand
CCGACATCCTGGCCATCCTGAACCGCTACAATTCTCTCGAATACGCCTCGAAAGAGGCGGCCCGCTACGCGGAATCGGCGCGCAATGCGATCTGTGTTTTCCCGGATTCTGAGATCAAACGTGCCCTGTTGTGGGCGCCCGAGTTTGTAGTAGCGCGAGAAAAATAGCCACGAGCCGCGAGCTACAAGCCCCGAGCAATCTACTCCAATTCTTGCCTCTTAAGGGTCACGAATCCTGCGGGTCCCCGGCACGAATGTGTCTTTGGTTGCTCGAGGCTCGAAGCTCGCGGCTCGCGGCTCGAAGCTGGCGCCAGGCGATTGTTTATACTACCTAGACCTTGCACCCATGGACGACCTGCTTTCACTAATCTCTCGCCACGGCTACTCGTTTCTGGCCGCGGTATGCTTCGCCGAGGCCGTCGGACTTCCGCTGCCCGCAGCCCTTGCCATCCTGACTGCAGGCGCTGTGGCCACTGGTGGACACTTGTATTTCCATCTCGTCTTCGTCGTTGCCTTGATCGCGATGCTCTGCGGCGACATCCTTCTGTATTTCCTGGGCAGAGTGAGCGGGTGGGCGTTACTTGGTTTTCTCTGCCGTCTTTCCGCGAATCCGGAAACTTGCATCCTGCGTTCGGCCGAGTACTTTTATCGCCGCGGCAAGCAGACCTTGCTTTTTGCCAAGTTCATTCCCGGGATCAACACCATGTCTCCCCCCTTGGCCGGGAGTATGCGCATGCGCCTGGGGCAGTTTCTCGCCTTCGATGCCATGGGTGCTGCTCTCTATATTGGCGCCTACGCGGTTGCGGGATACGTCTTCAGCGACGCCCTGCGCGACCTCACTCGCGGATTGCGTTCCGCTGGCTCCGCGGCTGAGGTTGTCTTCGGCATCGGATTGGCCGCCTATGTCGTCTATCGAATCTGGATCTACCGCAAGTATCGTCTGCTGGACGTGGCCCCACGAGTACCCGTCGAGGAAGTGGCCCGCAGGTTGGCTTCGGCCCCTCCCGGCAGTATTCTGATCGCCGATGTGCGCAGCCACGGCTACTATGATGCTGACTCGGAGCGCATCGCCGGATCGATCCGCCTCGAACCCAATCACATCGACCAGGAAATCAAGCAGATTCCCAAGGAGCACGAGATTTATCTCTACTGCACTTGAGCACGCGAGGCCACGAGCGCCCGGGTGGCGCATCTGCTCCAGCAGGAGGGCTTCAAAGTATTCGTTATTGCCGGAGGCTTGCGCGCCTGGCGGAAAGCCGGGCAGGCGGTGGAACCCGTCCCCCACGACGACATAATCAAGCTGCCCATGTTTACCTGAACCCGCACCGAACGTTGGAGCGCGCCTTCAGGCGCTGGCTTACCGCCGTCAAATCGTTCCCACTGACAGTCCCACGTGATCGCCAACCTTGGCAGCACCGAGGGAGGGTGCTATCTTCCCCTCATGGGACGAGCCTCAGCCTTATGCGGCGTGATTCTGGCGGCAGGCGAGTCCTCGCGCATGGGACGCGACAAAGCGCTGCTGCCGTGGCCTCCGCAATCGACTGGAGCATCGGGGACGTTTCTATCCGCGGCCATCGAACTCTTTGCTCCTTACGTGGACATCGTGCTGGTGGTCGTCGGCAAGAATGAGAACGCGGTGGCTCCCATTGTGTACGCCAACGGCGCGTCGCTGGTCGTGAATCCAGATCCGGAACAGGGACAATTCAGTTCCCTGCAGGCGGGGCTGCATGAAGTACTGAATCGAGGTCGCGATGCGGCCATGATTACGCTTGTGGATCGCCCGCCGGTAAAATCAGAAACGATCCACGCTCTGGATGAGGCGTTCGAGTTAGCCCTTCGGCAATGGAAGTGGGCGGTCGTGCCCGAATACCAGGGCAAGCACGGGCATCCCATTCTGGTGGGACGCGAGATGATGGAGGCATTCCTGCGAGCGCCAGCGTCATCCAATGCGCGTGAAATCAGCGCGCGCGAAATCCAGCATGCCCATCAAGACAAGATCACCTACGTTCCGGTGGACGATCCGCTCGTGGTTGTTGATGTGGATACGCCCGAACAATACGCCGCGTTAGCCGCGCCGGCATTGCATTCCACCTAGAAAAACAGGACCGTCACCTCGATCCATGACAAGTCTGAAACCCAGGCAAACTGAATTCATAGGAAGTGTTCTGAAACTCAACCCGCGCGTCGCGGCGTTCGATTGCGACGGCACTCTCTGGTCCGGTGATGCCGGGGAGGGATTTTTTTCCTGGGAACTCGAACAGGGATTGGTGTCCGGCGAAATCGTACGCTGGGCACGGCCACGCTATGCCGATTACCGGGCAGGGAATGTCCCGGAGGAAGTCATGTGCGGCGAGATGGTCACGATGCACCGCGGCCTGCGCGAAGAGTTCGTGCAGCAAGCGGCGGATAAGTATTTCGCTCTTGGCATCGCCGCAAACATCTTCCCCGAGATGCGCGAACTCGTCCATCGCCTGCGCGACTCCGGATGTGACGCCTGGGCCGTCTCCTCATCGAACCAGTGGATTATCCGCTCCGCAATGCGCTACTTCGGCATTCCACAAGATCGAATTCTCGCGGCCGAAGTCGCCGTGGAAAATGGCGTGATCACTGACCGCCTCGTAAGAGTCCCGAGTGGACCGGGCAAAGCGGAGGCGATCGAAGCGGCAACTCCCGCGCCGGTCGATTGCGCCTTCGGCAACGCGATCTGGGATCGCGAGATGCTCTCAATTTCCAGGCATCCGTTCGTAATCAACCCAAATCCCGCTCTGCGGGAAGTTGCGGTCGCGAATCGCTGGCCCATCTATCAGCGAGACCTGAATCACCAGCCTTAGATCGCCCTGTTTAGCCCCAGCAAAGCTGCCCTTAGAGCATCAATTGCCAGGGAAGCGGCGTGGCTCGACGCTTCCGGCAGCCCGCCGACCTTCTGCAGCAGCTCTTCCCTGCCAATCTCAAGCGCCTCGTCAACGCTCTTCCCTTTCGCCAACTCCGTGATGGCAGACCCGCAGGCCATCGACGGCACGCACCCTTTGGCCCGGAAGCGAATCTCAGCAATCCGGCTCCCCTCAAGCTTCAGACTGAGTTCCAGCACGTCGCCGCACACCGGATTCTCCAATCGCATGCTCGCGTTCGGCGTTTCGACTTCGCCCGCGTTTCTCGGATTCTGAAAATGGTCTAAGAGTTCCGCAGAATACACAGCGCAATTGTAATGTGCCCGCGCAACTCCATCCCGAGGCCATCATCGCCGCCTGGCGCGGGCCTGCCCTGAGCGTTCGTCGAAGTGGCCCTCGCCCGCGTGGCTGGAGCGCGCGGACACTCCTGTCCGCGTGCGGGCGCAGACGAGACTCTCCGCCAGCCGCCACCGTCTATCGTGGTGCGGTGAGGAACTCAATGAGCGTGCGATTGAACTCGTCCGCCGCCTCTTCGTAAGGCAGATGGCCGATGCCTGGGAACGCGACCAGCCGGACATTGCGAAAATTCCGGCGCAGAGGTTCGGCGGATGAAAAGTGAACGGCGCGATCCTCCGTCCCCCAGACAAGCAGCGTTGGGTAATCCCGAATCTTGGGCAGAGTCGCTTCCAATTCCGCAAGATCAGCAGTCCAACTTTTCAGGATATGCGCAGCGTGGCGGAACCCTTGATTCTTGAGAACGGGAATGCGGTAACCCGCAAGCGAATCGGAGGGAATTTTTTCCCCATCGCCAAACAGCCGGCGCAGCCACAAGTAGTCGAGCGAACGCCACCGTTCGATGGTGTTGCGGAAAACAATGGAACCGAGCGGGCTGGCCAGGAACGGCGCAAGCTGCTTGCCATGCGGAGACCAGGGATTGACGGGCGCGACCAGTATCAGGCGCCCCAGTCGCCGGTCGCCGCGCTCCGCGCAAAGCGCCGCTGTCATGATGGCAACCCCTCCACCATGAGACGTTCCCAGCAGATCGAACTCACCGATGCCCATCGCATCCACGAATTGCAAAACACGTTCGGCGGTGGCCCGCATGCAGCAGTCCATGTCCTCGGGAGCGATCGATAATCCAGCCCCCAGATTGTCGATTGCATACACGGTCGCGTAAGGCGCGAGTGCCGGCATGGTAAATCGCCACGAAAAGGCGTAGCCCATCAACCCGTGAACAAGGATGAGCGCACGGCCGGAACCGGCTTTAAGGTAGCGCATGCGCCCGCCGGCCAGTTCGATCCAAAGCTCTTCGACCGGATACTCCGGGTCGCCTTGCCGCTCGTTGCGATTGGAGGCGTGGCTGGCCTGAGACGGGCGATCAGATCTTCCGTGCGGCTTTTGGATATCGATAGGCAACGTTTCTCTCACAATCTGGTTCTTACCAAATGAGTGATATCGCCTCTGTCGCTTCAGTGGGAGCCGGAACTCGGCTTCCACTTTTTTTTCAAGATAAACTTTCACTCTTTCAGTGCGACATGGACGCGATGGCGGCAGAGATCTTGTTCTGGTCTTTTCCGCGTTTTCTGCCCAGCAGCTTCTTCAGCACGCGAATTCCCTTGTCCACATGCTTTTCTTCCAGTACAAACGGCGGCAGGAAGCGCAGCACGTTGTCCTGGGTAACGTTGAAAAGCACGCTTTCCACCAGTCCTTGCTCCACAAAAGGCCGCGCCGGAACATCGAGCACGAGTCCCTGGATGAGCCCACGGCCCCGAGCCTCGCGCGTGCTCGCGTATTTATCGACCAATCCCTGCAGTTGCTGCTGCAGATAGCCTCCAACCTTGGCGACATTTTCAAGCAGATGCTCTTGCTCGACGATCGCCAGATATTCAAGCCCGACGCGGCAAGCCAGCGGTCCTCCACCGAATGTAGTGCCGTGCTGCCCAGGCGAGATCGCCGAGGCGAAGCGGTCCTTCGAGATGAATGCGCCCAGAGGCACTCCAGCGGCAATCGGCTTGGCGATCGTAACGATGTCGGGCACAACACCGAAGCTCTGGAATGCAAAGATCTTGCCCGTTCGTCCAAGCCCGCACTGGATTTCGTCGAAGATGAGCGCCGCCTGGTGCTGATCGGCGAGCGCGCGGCACTCGCGCAGAAAATCCGTCGAACACTCCAGAATCCCGCCCTCGCCAAAAATCGGCTCGAGCACGATGGCGCAGGTGTTGGCACCGACCGCGGCGCGCAGGGACTCGATGTTGTTCTGCTCAACAAAGGTCACATCTCCGAGCAGCGGCTCAAAGCCTTTGCGATATTTCTCCTGGCCGGTCAGCGACATCGCACCGAAAGTGCGACCGTGGTAGGAGCCCTGTAGCGCCACCAGTTGGCATTTGGACTCACTGGCTTTGTGTCCGGCGAGGCGCGCCAATTTGATGGCGCCCTCCATCGCCTCGGTTCCGCTGTTCGAGAAAAAGACGCGATCCAGGCCAGAGAGCTGGCAGAGACGTTCGGCAAGCTGTCCCTGATACTCGTGGTAGTAAAGATTCGAAACGTGAATAAGCCTGGCCGCCTGATCGCGAATCGTCTTCACGATTCTCGGGTGCGCATGGCCGAGCGCATTGACACCCAGTCCGGCAACGAAGTCGAGATACTTCTTGCCCTCGAAGTCGTAGAGAAAAACACCCTTCCCGCGCTCAAAAGCGACGGGATAACGATTGTAGGTTGGGAGAAGAAAGCGCTTTTCGAGATCGGCAATCTGTTCGAGACGGGACATTCTTAAATTGTAGAACGAGGTAGCTTCTCGCCGCGAGATGCGGCTGCAAGACCACGACCGGCTTCATGATTCTTCGGTTGGCTTTGGAGGAGCCTTCGGATTGTCGGGATCGAGGCCGGCTGCGGTCATAATCGCTCGCCCCAGTTCTTCGGCGGAAACGGAGAACTCTGGCGCCGCGTTGGCATCCTCCTCAACGATGGGCGCGACGAAGCGATAGCCGCGTCCAACCACGGTGAGGAGATATTTGGGCTCGCCGACGTCGTCGCCGAGAGCGCGGCGAATTTTGCGGATCGCAGTATTGATTCCCTGGTCGACGTCGACGAAGACGCCATTACTCCAAAGTTGAGTGGAAATCTGCTCGCGCGTAACGAGCTGGCCCTTGTTTTCGACCAGAAACATCAGGAGTTGCAGGGGCAGACCTTCGAGCCGAACCGGCCTGCCTCGACGGCAGAGCTGAAATCGCCCGAAATCAATGTGAAAGTCGTCGAAGGCGACTTTCTTCGTCTCTGGTTTCTCTGGCAATGCACTGCTCCTGCGCGAGATGGTGGACGAGTGGGTGTTAGGAATTTTGTTCTGACAAGGCCGCCGTGTCAAGCGCCCGAGGGCGGCAAGGTTCGACGGATTCCCCTCGGGATGAATCCGTGGTACTCTCCTGCCCGTTAAACGCCGATATCGCGTCATAGCCCAGCCAGGAGATTGGAATCGCGATGGCCAAGAAAGACTTCAAATCCGTGGACGACTATATCGCCTCGCAACCCGAGGCCGCGCAGGGCATCCTCGGGCGCGTGCGTAGCGCCATACGCGCGGCCCTGCCGGAGGCCGAGGAAATGATCTCTTACACGATCCCCGCGTATAAGCTCCAAAATGGCCGCGTGCTCTATTTTGCGGCATGGAAGCATCATTACTCGCTCTACCCCGCCGGCGAGCGCCTCGTAGCAGCGTTCAAGGAGGAACTCGCACCCTACGAGGTCGGCAAGGGTACAATCCGCTTCCCGCTCTCGCAGAGCGTGCCCGCGAATTTGATCAGGAAGATCGCGAAGTTCCGCGCAAAGGAAGTCCCCGAGCGCAAGAAGGGCAAGGCGGTCGCGTTGAAGAAGCGCTAAGTCAAATTGATTGCCCCAGCCGGCACCTTGCCTTCTCTGATCGCAACGCAACACCTTCTTCAGATCAATTCAGACGGCTTCAGACTGGCTCCATGGACGTTTTCTGCGACTGGGCGCATGATCATACTCACTTGCGGGATTTGCTCATCGGCTCCTAGTCGAGCTGGTGGGCCCGGTAAGTGGGAGGCTCCGGAAACGGGGAAGGTTCCGGAGCCTCCCAATTCAAAGATCAGGGTTTGGGCACGTCAACTTTCTGCTTCTTTCGCCCACCACACATCCTCTAAGTCTCCTCCATGATTACCCAGCTCCCAGACCCTCTTTCCCCTTTCAGCTTCGGACTTAAGCGATAATTTCCTGAAGCTACCGCCCAACAAAATCCGGCCGACACCATCCTAAAAACAAGAAGGATATTCCAAAAATCATAGCCAACCTCCCAAAGTCTATTTATAATTGCGGAAGTTATTCTAGGATCGGTAGTTAGCTACGATGGAAAAAAATGGCCAGGTGGCACTGAAGTTGCATCAGGTTGCGAAGCGGAGAATCCCGGGAGAGTCCGCTTCACTGCCCCAGCCCATGAACCGCGAATTTCAGGCCCGCTTCACCGTTATCGTACTGGGGCTCTTCACCGTCGCGGCCGTCATTTTCGCAGGCTTCAACTACAAATTGGAGCATCACTCCGCCACTCCCGATGATGGAGTGTGGTGGCTGGAGCGCAACGGGCAGGTGATAGCGGATCGGCTGGATCCGAGCGGTCCCGCGGCAGTGGCCGGAATCCGCAACGGAGACGTCGTGGTCAGCGTCAACGGCCGCGAGGTGAATAGCTCCGCAGCAGTGACCCGTCAGCTTTATTATTCCGGCGTATATTCCAAGGCCACTTACTCGCTGATCCGCGGCTCGGTTCCGCTGGACGTCGAAGTTGTGCTCGTGCCCGCCGAGCGCTCGATGAACGATTGGCTGCGGCTGATCGCGCTGATCTATCTCGGCATCGGTCTTTATGTGCTGCTCCGGCGCTGGACCGCAGTCGGTTCCCTGCACTTCTACATCTTCTGCCTCGTCTCATTCATCTTTTACTCGCTGCATTTTACTGGCAAGCTCAACACCTTCGACTGGATCGTGCTATGGAGCAATGAAGTCGCCTGGCTGCTGCAGCCCGCGCTCTTCCTGCACTTTGTGCTGACGTTCCCCGAGCGGCGGGCATTTGTCAGCAAGCATCGACTCTCGATTCCGCTGCTGTACTTGCCGGGAGCGGTGTTACTGGTCATACAGATTCTGGCGTTGCAGTTCCTGCAGGCGAGTGCGCGCTTGTTGTGGAACCTGAACCGGGTGCATTGGGCTTACCTGACGATCTTCTTCGTCTCGGCCGCGACTGTTCTGTGGAACAACTACCGGCAGGCCACGACCCCAATCTTGCGCCAACAACTCAAGTGGATTACGCGCGGAACGGTGCTGGCCATCACGCCCTTCACGCTTTTCTACGTTCTGCCGTACCTGTTCGGAGCGATGCCGACTCTCGCGATGAAGGTGACCGTGCTGTCGCTGGGGTTGCTGCCGCTCACGTTCGGTTACGCCATCGTTCGCTACCGGCTGATGGACGTGGATCTGATCTTCAAGCGCGGCATGGCTTACACGCTGGCGGCGGCGGCAATTGTGGGATCGTACTTCGCCGTTGTGGCCGCGATTGCAGAATTGGTCCACATGCGCGTGCCCAGTTCCGGGCCTTACGGGCTGATGGTGGCGATTGTCGTTACGGCGCTGCTCTTCGATCCGGTGCGGAAATGGATTCAGGAGAAGATGGACGTCTTCTTCTACCGCACGCGCTACGATTACCGGCGCACGCTGGTCGAGTTCGGACGCGAGTTAAGCTCTGAGACCGATCTCGACAAGATGCTTTCCTCCCTGGTCGACCGGCTGGCGCGTACGCTGCTGGTGGACCGCCTTGCCATCTTCCTCGGCAATGCCGACTCATCGCGCTTTGAGCTCTCGAAATCATTCGGGCTCGGACCTATCAACGGCGTGGACTTGTCATTCCTGGCAAAGCCCCGCCTCGAGGACGCAGCCGGCCATATTTTCTTCGAAAACACGCGCCAGTTGCCGCGCGAGAATGCGGCGGCGCAGGAAGCGATCTCGCGGCTCGATCTGAACTACTACATCCCGTGCCACGCGCGCCAGAAGACCATTGCCTTCCTTGGGCTGGGCAAGACGATGGAAGGTGACTTCCTCTCGAGCGAAGACGTGGAGTTGCTGGAAACGCTGGCGGGATACATCGGCATCGCCATCCAGAACGCGCGGCTGTACGCATCGCTGGAACAGAAGGTGAGCGAGTACGAGCGCCTCAAGGATTTCAACGAGAACATTGTGGAGTCCATTAACGTAGGCGTGCTGGCCGTCGATCTACAAGACCGCATCGAGTCCTGGAATTCACAGATGGAAGTGATGTACGCCAAGCCCCGCTGGCAGGTCGTGGGAAGATCGTTCAGCGAAGTTTTCCCGGCGAGTTTCGTCGAGGAGTTCTACCGGGTCCGCCAGAACCCCGGCATCCACAATCTCTACAAGTTCCGGCTGGGAACACCGACGGGGGAATCAAGAATCGTCAACGTTGCCATCGCGCCGCTGGTCACGCGCAAATTCAACGTGGTCGGACGCCTGGTGATCATGGACGACATCACAGAACGAATTGAGCTTGAGGTCCAGCTCACCCAGGCCGACAAACTTTCTTCGATTGGTCTGCTGGCCGCCGGAGTCGCGCACGAGGTGAACACGCCGCTGGCCGTGATCTCCTCCTACACGCAGATGCTGGCGAAGCAACTGCAGGCCGATCCACCGAAAGCGGCGCTGCTCGATAAGATCACGAAGCAAACCTTCCGCGCTTCCGAGATCGTCAATAACCTGCTCAACTTCTCGCGCACCACCGGAACCGAGTTCTCCGAAATCAGTCTCAACAAAGTGATCTCCGACACCCTGGCCCTGCTCGACCACCAGTTCAAGGTGGCGCATGTTCAGGTGCAATCGGAACTCAATGAGAAGCTGCCTCTCATTCAAGGGAACGCGGGCCGTCTGCAGCAGGTTTTCCTGAATTTATTCCTGAATGCGAAGGACGCGATGGCCGGCGGCGGAGTTCTGAATGTGGCGACGCTGAACGGCGATTTCGTGAGCGTCCGCGTCAGCGACACCGGCTCCGGCATCGCGCAAGAACACATCCACCGTATTTACGATCCGTTCTTCACCACCAAGACGACGCCGGCCGAGGGCCAAAATCGCGGCACGGGTCTTGGACTCTCGGTCTCCTACGGCATCATCCAGGAACATGCCGGCAACATTCGCGTCGAGAGCCGGCCCGGCGAAGGAACCACGTTTACCCTGGATTTCCCATTGGTCAGGAAGGCAGCCCATGTCTGAAGTTGCGGTTATATCCCGCCGAAGCGTACCGGAGAGCACGCCGCAAAGCGCGGGCAGGATTCTCATCATTGACGACGAACTCGAAATTCGCGAGTCACTGCAGACTTTACTCGAACTCGAGGGCTACACTGTTTCGGTTGCCGGTACCGGGCGAGAGGGTCTCGCGGAGATCGGCGAGCGCAGCTTTGACGTCGTGTTGCTCGACCTGGCACTGCCCGACAAGAATGGGATGGAAGTGCTGTCCGAGATTCGGGTGCTGCATCCCGACCAGCCGATCATCATGATCACTGCCTACGGGACCGTCGAGAATGCGGTTCGCGCGATGCAGTCCGGCGCCACCAACTTCATCCAGAAGCCGTGGGATAACGAAAAACTCCTGGCCGACGTCCGCAGCGCCGTCGCCCGCCAGAAGGCCGAAGAAGAAAACATCCAGCTCAAACGCGCCCTCAAGCAGCGCTACAACTTCGAGAACATCGTCGGCAAGAGCGAGCCGATGCTCAAGATTTTCGACCTGGTTGCGCAAGTAGCGCCCAGCCGCTCGACAGTCCTGCTGCAAGGTGAAAGCGGTACGGGAAAAGAATTAATTGCGAAGGCAATTCACCTGCATTCTACGCGCCGCGACCGCCCCTTCGTGCCCGTAAACTCCGGATCAACGCCGCCCGACCTGCTGGAATCGACGCTCTTCGGCCACGTGAAGGGCGCGTTCACCAGTGCGATCGCGTCCAAGAAAGGGCTGTTTGAGGTCGCCGACCGCGGTACGCTCTTCCTCGACGAGATCGGCACCATGGGCATGGACACGCAGGCCAAAATTCTGCGCGTGCTGCAGGATCGCAAGTTTATGCACCTCGGCGGCATTCAGGAGATGCAGGTGGACGTGCGCATCATCGCCGCCACCAACGTGGATCTGCGCCAGATGGTGCGGGAAGGCAAGTTCCGCGAAGACCTGTTTTACCGTCTCAACGTGATTTCGCTGGACCTGCCGCCGCTGCGCCAGCGCCGCGAAGACATACCGCTATTGGTCGATCACTTCCTGAAGAAGTATTCCGATGAGAACGATCTGCCCCGCCGGCGCATGAGCACCGAGGCGCTTCGCCCGCTGGTGACCTACTCGTGGCCCGGCAACGTTCGCGAACTTGAAAATACCGTCGAACGGGCCGTCGTTCTGTCGTCCGATACCGTCATCGGAGCCGATCTTTTGCCCGATCACATTGTCGGGCGAGGCAGTTCGATTCCCGCGCTCGACACCAGCACGGGTGCAACGCTGTTCGGCATCATGGAAGACTGCGAGCGGCGGATCATCGTCGACATGCTGGAAAAGTGCGGCTGGAACCAGACCGAGGCGGCCGAAAGATTCCACATCCCGCTCTCCACTCTGAACCAGAAGATCAAGCGTCTTACCATTGAAATCCGCAAGAAGAACCATCGGGAACAGAACGGGTCGGGTGATCGGGCCATCGGGTGATCGAGTCATCGGGTCATTAAATCATCGGATCATTGAGGCATTGAATCATTTGGTCATTGAATCATTCAGAGATGGGACTCGTAACCCAGCAGATAGGAGTCCCGTGTTTCAATGTGTAAATGCTTCAATGACTCAATGTTTTAAATGACTCCAATCACCCGATGGCCCGATCGTCCGATGGCCCGATGATCTACCTCCTCTGCTATAGTTCCCTGAACGACCATGGCGCTCGAACTCGAACTGATTTCGCCCTTTGAAGTCGCCAAAGACTTCATCCTGTCGGTGCAGGAATATGCCTTGCTTTCGGTCCAGTCGGTCGCGAACTTTTTCCGGCGGCCGCTGTACATGGGTGACATGCTCCAGCAGGCGGACCTGATTGGGGTCGGGTCGCTGCCCATCGTGGTTCTAACCGGACTCTCGGTCGGCGCCCTGCTCGCGCTGAATTCCGCCAGTACGCTCCAGCGTTTCGGCGGAATTACCTTGATCGGCCAACTGGTATCGCTCGGTATGGTCACGGAACTCGGCCCGCTCATCACCGGGTTGATGGTTGCAGGACGGAATGCTTCCGGCATGGCCAGCGAACTCGGTTCCATGATTGTGACCGAGCAGATTGACGCCATGCGCGCGCTCGGCACCGATCCCACCAAGAAGCTCATTACGCCGCGCATTGGGGCAACCGCGTTCATGCTGTTCTTCCTTACCATCATCGCGGACTTGCTCGGCTGGGCAGGCGGCTGGGCGGTGGCGCATCTTCTTTTTGGTCTCGATTCGCGCCAGTACTGGACCTCCGCCTGGCAGATCCTTGTGTTCCGCGATGTATTCACCGGGCTCATCAAGCCCGTTCTGTTCGGGTTCATCATCGCGACTGTGGGCTGCTATTACGGCATGTCAACCCGGGGCGGAACACAAGGCGTGGGCCGTTCCACGACCCAGGCGGTGGTGGCTTCGTCGGTATTGATTTTGATCACCGATTTCTTCGTCACGAAACTGATCTTTGCCGTGTTCGGAGTCCGGTGAGTCATGTCGACTCCCAGCCTGCCTACGGAACAAACAGCGTCTACCGCCAGTGACCGTTCTGCCTTCGCCATCGAATTCGAAGATGTTGCGATCGCCTTCGATGAGAAGGTCGTGCTGGATGGCATTTCGTTCCAGTTGCACCACGGTGAGACCAAGGCGCTGTTTGGCGTCGCCGGATCGGGTAAGAGCATTCTGCTCAAGCTTGCCATGGGCTTGTTGCGGCCCGACAGCGGACGAATCCGCGTCCTGGGAGAAGAGATCACGAGCATGTCGGAACAGCAGTTATTTGAGCTGCGCCGACGGGTCGGCATCGTGTTCCAGGAAAGCGCCCTCTTCGACTCGTTGCAAGTCTGGGAGAATGTCGCTTTCCGCTTGATGGAAGAGAAGATTCCGTTCGAAGAGATCGAGGGGCGGGTACGCGAGGTTCTGCGCTTCGTCGAGTTGGAGAAAACCTATGACATGTTCCCGTCGGAACTCTCGGGCGGCATGCGGCGCCGGGTGGCGATTGCGCGCGCCATCATCACGCAACCCGAAGTGTTGCTCTACGACTCGCCCACCGGCGGGCTCGATCCGGTGACCTCGAACACGATTGTCGAACTGATCATGAAGCAACGCGATGTTTATAAGACCAGCGCGCTCATGGTCACACATCGCCTGCAGGATGCCTTTACCATGGCCACCCACGAGTTCGATCAGAAAACGAACCAGATGGTGGCCATCCCCAAGGGCCGGCGCGGGGAGGTGGCCATGAGCTTCCTGATCCTGCGCGATGGCAAAATCATCTTCGACGGAGACGCTCACGAACTGGCAACCACGCGCGATGAATATATCCGCGAGTACATTTCGTGATTGGAGGCGGTCGATGAGCAATTTTTCTTTGACCGTTCTCCTCCTCATCCTCGCTGCAACGTCCTGGGCTGC
>Ga0209698_10005603_pt1 | contig 13553 bp, 14 predicted proteins | sample LitLauG_LLR_2012_FD_187203 | JGI IMG/M metagenome (GOLD analysis project Ga0209698, IMG submission 187203) | Freshwater sediment microbial communities from Pennsylvania, USA - Little Laurel Run_MetaG_LLR_2012 (SPAdes) (version 2) | ecosystem: Environmental > Aquatic > Freshwater > Creek >... | reverse complement strand
GGGAACTGTGTTGACAACCGATGAGGCGCCGACCTCCAACGTATTGCTTCCGCAAGGTGCGGCGCTCGAAAAGGAAAACGCGCCAATTCCTCACGAAGATGAAGCTTCGTCCCAGAATGGTTTGTGATCGACGTCGGCGAGGGAAGAATGCAATACAGCAAGACAGCACCCGCTCTTCGCTGAGCTTTGCGCGAACAGCCGCTGCTTTTTCCTTGTCGAAGTCGCCTCCTTCTCGAGCCTCCGACAAGACATTCGCATGTCCTGCTGCGCCTAGAAGGGCGGGTTCGGGTCGCTCAGCAGGCGCTTCAGGCGCCGCTTCGCAAGCTGCCGCTGGCTGCCCGCCGTGGCCGCGTGCGGCCCGGCCGGGCGGCGGCGCGCTGCGAGCGCGACCGGATTGCGCGGCCGCAAGCCGTCGGTGCGAAACACGAGCTTCTGACGCGTCTTGAGCGCCTTGGCCATTCAAAGGACGTAGCGAGCCAGGTCCTCGTTGCGGGCGAGATCGGCCAGGCGCTGATCGACGTAGGCCGCGTCGATCAGCGCGCGCTGCGCGCCCTGGCTGGCGGCCTCGTAGGAGATTTCCTCCAGCAGCTTTTCCATCACCGTGTGCAACCGGCGCGCACCGATGTTCTCGGTGCGCTCGTTGATCGTGAAGGCGATCTGCGCCAGCCGCTCAACGCCGTCCGGGGTGAATTCGAGCGTCACGCCTTCGGTGGCCAGCAGCGCCTCGTACTGTCGCACCAGGCAGGCATCGGTGCCGGTCAGAATGCGCTCGAAATCGGCCGCCGAAAGCGATTCGAGCTCGACCCGGATCGGAAAGCGCCCCTGCAGCTCGGGCATCAGGTCGGACGGCTTGGACAGATGGAACGCGCCGCTGGCGATGAACAGGATGTGGTCGGTGCGGATCATTCCGTACTTGGTGTTCACGGTCGTGCCTTCCACCAGGGGCAGCAGATCGCGCTGGACCCCCTGGCGCGAGACATCAGCGCCCTGCAATTCGCTGCGGCTCGCGATCTTGTCGATCTCGTCCAGGAACACGATGCCGTTGCCCTCGACGTTGGCGATCGCCTTGAGCTTGAGCTCGTCGTCGTTGACCAGGCGCACGGCCTCCTCGTCGGCCAGGGCCCGCAGCGCCTCGCGCACCTTCAGCTTGCGCGCGCGGCGTCGCCCGGCGCCCAGGTTCTGGAACATCGACTGCAGTTGCTGGGTGAGCTCCTCCATGCCCGGCTGGGCGAACACTTCCAGCTGCGTGGCCGGCACCGCCATCTCGATCTCGATGTCCTTGTCGTCGAGCTCGCCTTCGCGCAACTTCTTGCGCATCTTCTGGCGCGTGCCGGCATCGGCGTCGCGCTCGGTCTCGCGTGCCGCGAAATCGCGCGGCGGCGGCACCAGCACGTCCAGCAAGCGCTCCTCGGCCGCCTCCTCGGCGCGCGAGCGCACCTTGCGCATCTCGGCCTCGCGTGTCTGCTTCACCGCGATGTCGGCCAGGTCCCGGATGATCGAATCGACGTCGCGCCCCACATAGCCGACCTCGGTGAACTTGGTCGCCTCGACTTTGATGAACGGCGCATCGGCCAGGCGCGCCAGGCGGCGCGCGATCTCGGTCTTGCCCACGCCGGTGGGCCCGATCATCAGGATGTTCTTCGGCGCGATCTCGCTGCGCAGCGGCTCGCTCACGTGCTGGCGCCGCCAGCGGTTGCGCAACGCGACCGCCACGGCGCGCTTGGCGCGCTGCTGGCCGACGATGTGCTTGTTCAGCTCGTGGACGATCTCCTTCGGGGTCATCATCGGCCGCTACCGCATCTCACTCGAGCGTCTCGATCGTGTGGCTCTGGTTCGTATAGATGCACAGGTCCGCCGCGATCGCCAGCGCGCGCGCCACGATCTCGGCCGGCGCCAGCTCCGTATTGTCCAGCAAGGCGCGCGCCGCGGCCTGCGCATAGGGGCCGCCCGAACCGATCGCAACCAGTCCGAGTTCGGGTTCCAGCACGTCGCCGGTGCCCGTGATGATCAGCGAGGTCTCGCGGTCGGCCACCGCCAGCATCGCCTCCAGGCGGCGCAGGATGCGGTCGGTGCGCCAGTCCTTGGCCAGCTCGACGGCCGAGCGCATCAGGTTGCCCTGATGCTTGTCCAGCCGCGCCTCGAAACGCTCGAACAGGGTGAACGCATCGGCGGTTGCGCCGGCAAAACCCGCCAGGATCCGGTCCTGGTACATGCGCCGCACCTTGCGCGCGGTGCGCTTGAGCACGATGTTGCCCAGCGTGACCTGGCCGTCGCCGCCCATCGAGACCGATGCGCCGCGGCGCACCGAAAGGATCGTGGTGCCGTGAAAATCGTTCATGGTCGGGCGGGACAGGCGTGGACGTTCGCGTCGGGGCGGGCGCCGGAGCCACGCCCGGCGCGGCAGCGGTCAATTGCGGCGCAGCTGGACCTCGGCCACCGCCGCAACGCCCAGCAGTTGCAGCAGCGCGCCGACCAGGGCGTTGACATTGCGGAATTCCGCCACGGTACCCATTTGCTGGAGCTTGATCACGTGGCCGAGCAGCGCGGAGGCCGCGGAAAAAGCCATGCGCCGCAGATGCCGGCATTCGATCACCAGGCGCGGCTGCGAGCGGGCGCTGGTCATCATGCGGCCGAACAGCGGCTCGCCGTCGCCCGTGACATCGCCGCGCCAATCGAGCGGGTCGACCACGCTGGGCGCCACCTCGGCCGCGGCGCGCGTCTTGATGTTGGACGAGAAGGGTTCCCACGACGGCGGCGACACCTCGTAGGTGATGCAGTACTGGATCCCGGTTTCCTCGAAGTCGGTCTGCCGGTTCAGCAGGCGCTGCACGTCCAGCAGCAGCATCCAGCAGGCGTCCGAGCTGTCGCGTCGACCCGGCTCGATCGCCGCGCGCAGCGGGTCGAGCAGCTGCTCGACTCCCAGCACGATCAGTTCATGGCTGGCACGCTTGAAGGCGTTGAACACGCGCAGCAGCAGCTCGGCACCGACCCCATCGATGGTGCGCGCGCTCGACACGTCCAGCGTCAGCGTCGCGTTGGTCATCGCCAGGGCCTTCAGATGCTCCAGCGGCTTGACGATGTTGGCGCCGATCGCCTCGGGCAGCTTCACAACCGGGCTGTCCGCCTTGGGTTCGGCGCGCACTCCGACCGGCTCGTAGTCGAACCAGCCGGGCGCCGAATGCTCGAAGCGCAGCGCGTATTGCATCGTCAGCCGTTCGAAACCCGCCTTGTCGCCGCGCTGCTGCAGGAACTCGAACAGCATCAACCAGCCGCGCTCGGTGACCGCGCCCAGGCGATCCGACTCGATCGCCGTGCGCAACACTGTCTCGGCCGCCTGATCCTGTCCGTTGGCGAACAGGATCGCCGTCTCGTCCAGCGCCGAGCTCGAGTCGCTGGTGCCGAGCTCGATCGCCTCGATGCCGTAGCTGGTCGCGTCTTCGCCCGGATCGAACGGTTCCTCCGGCTGGGGTGCCGGCGGCGGCGTGAAGTCGACGGGCGACTCGATCTCGAGCGGAACGTCCGGGTCGGTCGAAACCGGCGCCGTCATCACGGAATTGGCCGCGATGTTGTCGCGCGGCGCACCGCGCGGCCGCAGGAAATCCTGCGACATCTCCGATTCGATCGCGTCGATCTTGGCGGCGGTGGCCATCGCCAGGCTGCGCGCGAGCTCCCGGTCGGGAATCGCGTTTTCGGTCGTCGCGAAGCCGGGGGAAGCCGGCGTCGACGTGCGGTTCAACGAGCGATTGACAGGTCCAGGCAGCGGCCGGGACAGGATGCGTGCGTCATGCGTCGGAGGCCGCGCCACGGAGCGCGCGGAGTGGCCATGCGAGGACGATGTTGACGTGCGTCCTGCGCCTGCCTTCGCGGGTTTGGGATCCTTCTTGAAAAAAGAGAAGACCACCTGCCAGATCCTGACGTTCAACGCATATTGTTGTGCGACGGAACTCGGGACGGTCGCTCGGAAAAGCCGGACCGTCGTGGACAAATCGGCGGTCTGGAGCTCAGTCCCGCGCCGCCCCAGGACAATTTGCCGCCATTCCCGCCTCAATATAACAATTATTCCAGTTCTTAAGGCTCGAGTCTCCGGCCCTTTACGTCCCAGAAATGGGCACCGTTCAGCTTAACCAATGCGAGGGGACACGTTCGGTTAAAATGTCGGCTGCGGAGCAGACGCAAACGCGGAGCCAACAGTATGATCACCACAGCCACGACGGTAGGCGCCTACTTGCGCGATTTACCGCCTGACCGCCGGGTCGCCATGGCGCGCGTCTGCAGCATGATACGTCGCTCGGCTCGCGGGGTGCGGGAAAGCATGCGCTACGGCCTGGCCTTCTACGAGCTGGATGGTCCGCTGTTCGCGCTCGAGTCCGGGCGTCGCCACATGTCGCTGTACGTGGCCGAGCAGGACGTGGTGATCCGGCACAAGGAGGCGCTGGCGGGGGTGAACGCCGCGCGCAGCTACATCCGTTTTTCCGATTTCAACCGGCTGCCGCTGGACGTCGTCGAAAAGATCGTGCGCGAGTCCGTGGTGGCGCGCCGGGCGCGCGCGGCCAACGGATCGATCCCCACTCAGGCCGAGTTGTTGAAGCTGTGGGCAATCAAGGAGCAGGCGGCACAGGCGCCGCAGGCGGTCACGCGCGCAGTGGCGGCTCCGGTGGAGAAGCCGGCGCTGGCGCGCAGCGCGGCAGCCAAGCGCACGGTCACCCGCACGGCCGCGCTGCGGCGCGCGAACGGCACCAAGGCCACCGCGCGAGGCCCGGCCTTTCCGGCCTATGGCCGGAAAGGCCAGTAGGAAAAGAACAAGGGGGCCGAACCGGCCCCCTCGTTGCTCCCCCAGCGGCCTATGGCCGGAAACGCCAGTAGGAAAAGAACAAGAGGGCCGAACCGGCCCCCTCGTTGCTCCCCCAGCGGCCTATGGCCGGAAAGGCCAGTAGGAAAAGAACAAGGGGGCCGAGCCGGCCCCTCGTTGCTCCAATCAGCCCGCCGGCGGTGGCGGTGGCGGCTGATCGCGCATCGACCAGGCCGGGTTGGCGGCCGGTTTGATCGGCGGCGGCTTGTTCCTCTGCTCGAACCAGCGCCATGCAGCGGCCATGCAGCCGATGACCAGCGCCAGGCCCGCGATCTGCAGCGGCCACAGGCGGTAAGCGCCCCCGACCGCGAACGACGCGATTGCAGCGAGCGCTGCCAGCACGAATCCGACGATCCGCAGCGGCATCACGGCCTCGCGACGAGGCGGCGCTTCAGATCCAGGCCGACGCCCTTGTTCACGAACTGGAGCGCGGCGACCTGGGACGGATCGACTTCGCCGGCGCGATAAAGGCCCGCCTGGACCATGCTCTCGAAAAAATGGCGGATGCGCGGCAAATCCATCGCCCCGATACCCAGGCGCAACGCGTCCGACGAATCGACAATCCCCTGCGATCGCATCAAGGCAACCGACGCTTCCAGCTCTTCTTCGCTGATTTCAGGATTGTCGCGCAACATCGCGGCGTTGGCAGCGTGCCGGTCTCCGTACAGATAGTTGTACCAGCCCAGGATCGAAGCATCGACGAAACGCTGGACCAGATCGGGCCGGTCGCGCACCGTGGCGGCGCGCGTCTCGATCAGCGTGGAATAGGTGTCGAAACCGTGATCGGCCAACAGGTGCACGACCGGCTCGAAACCGCCTTCGCGCCGCACGTAGATCGGCTCGGCCATCGCATAGCCCTGCTGAAGCGCGCGCACGTTGGCCAGGAAAGGGCCCAGGTTGAAGTTGTACGGGCGCAGCTGCTCGTCGCGAAAGCCGTGCGCCGCTTTCAGCCATTGCCACCAGGTGAACTGCGCATCTTTCGCGACCAGCACCACCGGGGCCTCTTTCAGACGGTCGAACCGTTCATAGCCTTGTCCCGGATGCGCGATCAGTGCCTGCGGATCCTTCTGGAAGATCGCGGCCACTTCCAGCGTGGGCACGCCGTTTTTCAGGTTGTCGAACGCGTGCAGCAGGTTGCCGGTCATCAGAAAATCGATATGGCCTGCCGCCAGCAAGGGCCGGTTGTTCACCTGGGGCCCGCCCTGGCGGATCGTGACCGCCAGGCCGTAGCGCGCGTACGTACCGTCGACCAGCGCCTGGTAGAAGCCGCCGTGCGCGGCCTGCGCCTTCCAGTTGGTGGCGAATACCACCGGGTCGGGCGATGCCCACGACTGCGTCGCCGGCAGCACGCAGGCGGCCGTCAGGATCCAGGCGCGCCGCCATGCACGGCGCAACGAATGCACAGGGCGCATCGCCCGCAGATTACCTGCGCTCCGAAGGGTGCCAGTGCCCCAGCAACAGGCGCCCCAGGGCGTTGGATGCCAGGTGGATCGCCATGCCGGTCAACGCCACCAGGGTCAGCGCCGCGTACATCTTCGGGATCTCCGTGCGAAAGCTCGCCTCCAGAATGCGCGAGGCAAGCCCCGTCTCGCGCCCGGCCGCGCCTGCGGCGAATTCCGCCACCACGGCACCGATCAGCGCCAGGCCCCCGGAAATCTTCAATCCCGCGATCAGGTACGGAAGCGCCGACGGCGCCAGCAGCCAGCGCAGGCGTTGCCATCGCGTGGCGCCGTACAGGGTCAGCAGGTCCTGCAGGTTCGGATCGGCCGAGCGCAGTCCGACCAGGGTGTTGGACAGGATCGGGAAGAACGCCACGATGAAGGCGCAGATCAGCAGCGACGCGGTGGTGCTGTCGACGTAGATCAGGATCAGTGGTGCGATCGCCACGATCGGCGTGACCTGGAGCGCGATCGCGAACGGATACAGGGCGAGCTCGAGGGCGCGCGACAGGGCGAAAACGGCAGCCAGCATCACCCCGCCCGCCAGTGCAAGCAGCAGTGCCCCGAACGTGATCTTGATCGTGTAGAGCCACGATACGAGCAGCGAATCCAGGTTGCTCCACAGCGTGCGCACGACCAGGCTGGGCGCGGGCAGGATGTAGGGCGGGATGCCGCGCAGCCGCACCACGGCTTCCCAGGCCATCAGCGCCGCCAGGGCGGCCGCAGCCGGTACCCAGATCGTCGCGCGGCGCAAGGCGCTCATCGCGGACCCGCTGCGCCGGCCTCGGCGCGTTGCAGCGCGCCGATCACCGTGCGGCAATGCTGCGTGAACTGCGGCTGCAGGCGCAGCGCCGGCGTGCGCGGATAGGCGAGCGCGATCGGCAGGTCGGCGACCAGCCGACCCGGCCGGCCGCCCATCACCAGGACGCGCTGGCTCAGATAGACCGCTTCGAACACGCTGTGCGTGACGAATACCGCCGTCGGGACTTGCGTGCCCCACAACGCCAGCAACTCGTCGTTCAAGCGGTGTCGCGTGATTTCGTCCAGAGCGGCGAACGGCTCGTCCAGCAGCAGCACCGCGGGCCGCGTCACCAGCGCGCGGGCGAGCGAAGCCCGCATCTTCATGCCCCCGGACAGCTCCGCCGGATACGCGCCGGCCCGGTCCGCCAGCCCGACCGCGGCCAGTGCCTGGTGCGCCTTCTCGCGCGCCGCTGCGCGGGCGGCTCCCTGGATCCGCATCGGCAGCGCGACGTTGTCGAGCACCCTGGCCCAGGGCATCAAGGTCGGCTCCTGGAACACGTACGACATGGCCGCGCTGCGCGCCTGCGCCGCTTCGCCCCCGATGCGCACGCGCCCGGCCGACGGTTGCTCGAGTCCTGCGACGAGCCGCAGCACGGTCGACTTGCCGCAACCTGAAGGGCCGAGCAGCGAAACGAACTGGCCTGCGGCGATCGCGATCGAAAGCGCCTGCACCGCTGCCACGCCGTTCGCAAAGCGCTTGTCGACCTGATCGAGTTCGATCGCCGCGGACATCGCTCTCAGGTCGACAGCTCTCGGGGCCGGCACGCTTCCTGGACGGCAATGTCCGTATGCTAGCCGGGAAGCCCGGACCGGGAGGAACTGATCGGGTTCGGCGTTCCGATTGGAGCGCACGGCCGACGGCAGACTCCTCGCCGGGTTAGCGGTGCCGCTACAATTCCTGCAAGGGGGCGGCTCGCTTCGTTCCGATGAAGCGCACCGCGATGCGGCAGGAGGGCCTCTTGGAACGGGTCGCGCTTTGGCGGAGCAGCTTGCAGTGAGCGAAGCGACAAATCGCTCCGTTGTGTCGGGCGGACGCGATCCGGGCGAGGCCGGTCCGGACTTTCGTGCCCTGTTCGAATCCGCGCCTGGACTTTATCTCGTGCTCGACCCCAGGCTGCGCATCGTGGCGGTCAGCGACGCGTACTGCAGGGCCACCATGACCCGCCGGGAGCGCATCCTGGGCCGCGGCATCTTCGACGTGTTCCCCGACAACCCGGACGATCCGGCCGCCGACGGCGTTCGCAACCTGAAGGCGTCGCTGCAGCGGGTGCTCCAGACGGGAACTGCGGACACCATGGACGTTCAAAAGTACGACATCCGCAAGCCGCAGGAGGACGGCGGCGGTTTCGAGGTCCGCTACTGGAGTCCTCTGAATTCCCCGGTGGTCAACGGCAACGGCTCGCTCGCCTACATCATCCACCGCGTCGAGGACATCACCGAGTTCGTCAGGCTCACCCAGCAGGGAGCTCGCCAGAGCAGGCTGACCGACGAGTTGCGCGGGCGCGCGATCCAGATGGAGGCCGAGATCTATACCCGTGCGCGCGAGCTGGCCAAGGCCAATACGCGCTTGAAGCGGGCCAACGGGGAGCTGGAGCGGCTGTACGAGAAGACGCGCGAAATGGACGATCTGAAGAGCCGGTTCTTCGCCAACGTCAGCCACGAGTTGCGCACGCCGCTGGCGCTGATCCTCGGCCCGGTGGCCAGGCGGCTGGGCGACGCGAACCTTGCACCCGAGGAAAGGAGCGAGCTGGAGGTGGTGAACAGGAACGCACGCATCCTGCTGCATTACGTGACAGACCTGCTCGACGTGGCGCGACTCGAGGTCGGACGCATGCGCCTGCACTACACCGAGTTCGATCTGGCTTCGCTGGTCCGCTTGACGGTCTCGGAGTTCGAGACGCTGGCAAGCGACCGGCGGATCCGCTTCGGGGTCGACGCGCCGCAAGCGCTGCTGGTCCAGGCAGATTTCGAAAAGGTCCGACGCATCCTGCTGAATCTGCTTTCCAACGCCTTCAAGCACACGCCTTTCGGCGGACAGGTATCCGTCTGGCTGCGCGCCAACCCGGACCAGGCGATCGTGCACGTTCAAGACAACGGGCCCGGCATTCCGGCGCCGATGCGGGAGCTCATTTTCGAGCCGCTCCGGCAGGCCGACGGCGGCACGGGCTTCGGACCGGTCATCATCCGGGAGTTCGCCACCCTGCATGGGGGCACCGCCGCAGCCGCCGAGGCGCCCGGCGGGGGCTCGTTGTTCACCGTCGCGCTTCCCAGGCGCGCCCCGCCGGGAACCGAGTTGCATGCCGCTCCGCTGGCATCCGGCGAGGAATCGGGGCCTGCGCCCGCCGAGGAATTGCGCGTCGAGCAATCGGCGGCCTCCGGCATGCCATCGCGCAGATCCGACAAGCCGCTGGTTCTGGTGGTGGAAGACAACATGGACATGAATCGCTTCGTCGCCGCAGTGCTCGGCCAGCATTATCAGGTGGCGACCGCGTTCGACGGCAAGGAAGGCCTGGACATGGCCCTGGCCTTCCACCCGGACCTGATCGTCAGCGACGTGATGATGCCGCGCATGAGCGGCGAACGGATGGTGCGGGCGCTGCGCGAGCATCGCGAGATCTCGGATGTGCCGATCATCATGCTGACGGCCAAGGCGGATGACGCGCTGCGCGTCGACCTGCTGAAGGAGGGGGTGCACGACTACCTGGACAAACCCTTCTCGGCCGAAGAGCTGCTGGCGCGCGTCGGTGCGCGTATCCGCGCGCGCCAGCGCCAGGAAGGCGCGCTGAAGGCGCTGCGGCGTGAAATGGAGGAGCTGCTGAAACAGCACGTTGCGAGCCAGACCGCGGCCGCGATCGCCCATGAATTGAACCAGCCGCTCAGCGCGATCGCTTCCTACACCGAAGCGGCGCTGCGCCTGCTGCAGGCAGGCAACCGCGCGCCGGACAAGCTGCAGCACGCCTTGGAAGGAGCCGCGGCACAGGCGCAGCGCGCGGGAAAGGTCGTGCGCGAACTGCTGCAGTTCTTCCGAGGCGGCGAGACGGTGATCGAGGGGGTCGATCTGGCTCGCGCGATCAAGCGGGCGCTCGCGGTGGTCAAGGAAGACGGCCATGACGCGATCGAAGCCGTGGTCGATCTGGCTCCCGACGTGCGACCGGTGCAGGCGAACCGCCTGCAGGTCGAAAAGGTGCTGGTCAACCTGGTGTGCAACGGCCTGGACGCCATGCGCGCAGCCGGCGTCAGCCGGCAGACGATCACGATCAAGGTCCGAGCCGCTCCGGATCGCAACCTGGCGCAGGTCACCGTGCAGGACCGCGGGCCGGGGCTGAGCGAGGAGGAGGCACGGCGCATCTTCACACCCTTTTACACGACGAAACCCACGGGCATCGGAATGGGGCTGAGCATCAGTCGTGCCCTGGTGGAAGCCAATGGCGGCCGCTTATGGGGCGAGCCTTCGCCAGGCCGTGGAGCGAGTTTCCACTTCACGCTGCCGTTCGCGCCGTGACCCCCGCTCCGACCATATTCATCGTGGACGATGATGCCGCGGTGCGCGACGGCCTGAAATTGCTGCTGGACACGGTCGGCCTGACGGCGGAGTGCTTCGACAGCGCGACCGCTTTCCTGGCCGCCTACTCGCCCGGCCGCGCCGGCTGCCTGATCCTCGACGTGAGCATGCCCGGCATGAGCGGGCCGGAGCTTCAGGCCGAATTGAACCGGCTTCATGTCGACCTGCCGGTCATTTTCCTGACCGGGCACGCCGACATCCCGACCACCGTGCACGCCATCAAGGAAGGAGCCTTGGACCTTCTGACGAAACCGGTGGACGGCACCGAGTTGATCGAACGGGTCCAGGCCGCGCTCGAGAAGGACGTCGAGCTGCGCCGCAAGTCCTCCGCCACCCGCGCCTTGCGCGAGCGCCTGGACGCGCTGACCGCGCGCGAACGCGAGATCCTGGTGCTGGCCGCCGCGGGCATGCCCAACAAGGAAATCGCGCGTCGCCTCGGCATCAGCCATCGAACGGTGGAGATCCATCGTGCCCGGGTCATGCAGAAGACCGGCGCGGCGAACGTGATCGAGCTTTCACGCATCGCCGCCGCCTGCGGCCTCGCGGTCGACCTCGACTCCGAGGCCAGTTGACCCGCCTCGCGCATTTGCGCTCGGCGGAAAAACCCGCCGGCGCGTAGGTGGTCGCACGGATTATTTTCGCGAACGCTTCTCGTTAGCGTGGCATCCGCAGGCGGTCGGTCGCAAGGCTCTGGAGCGGAGTCGCGGTCCCGGGCAGCCGAGCGGAGGTTGCGATGGACACTTGCCCACATGTGCGCATCACCTGCACCACTTGCGCGCTGCGCCCGCTGTGCCTGCCCCCGGGACTTTCGTGCGGCGAGCTGCTGAGCGCCGAGCACATGGTTTCCACGCGCCTGCGCGTCCGGCGCGGCGGCGCGCTTTACCGCACGGGAGACCCGTTCAAATCGCTGTACGTGGTCTGGCTGGGATGCCTGAAGAGCACCGTCGCCTCCGAAGACGCACGCGAGCAGGTGATCGGCTTTCACATGGCCGGGGAGATGATCGGTTTCGACGGCGTCGGTGCCGAGTCGCACAGCTGCGACATGGTGGCGCTCGAGGATGCGGAGGTCTGCGTGATCCCGTACAACCGCGTCGAGGAGGCCGCCGAGCTGGCGCCGGTGTTGCGCAAACACTTCTATGCGTTAATGGGCCGCGAGATCGTCCGCCAGCACGAACTGATGCTGATGCTGGGGGCCCTGCGGGCCGACGAACGGCTCGCGACCTTCCTGCTCGATCTGTCGGACCGCTTCGACCTGCGCGGCTATTCGAGCAAGGAATTCGTGCTCCGGATGAGCCGAGCCGAGATCGGGAGCTTCCTGGGCCTTACGCTGGAGACGATATGCCGCCTGCTGTCCCAATTCGTCAGGGATGGCCTGATCGGCGTGCAGCATGCGAAGACCGTCACGATCGCCGATCGGGAAAGGCTGGGCCGGCTCGCCAGGCGACGCAAGGCGGTGAGGCCGGACCGTGAACTCGCGCCGGCAGCCGCGGCGCGACCTCGCACTCAGGAAATCGGATTGCCGATCCCGGTGATCCGCACCGCCCGCGACAGGACACCGGGCGACGCGCCTTTCCGGGTTCCAAGCACGCTGCGCCGGACCGAAGCGGCGATGCCCGCGTAGCCGGTCCGCCGCCCATCGGCGCCTCCTATCCGCGCGCGTAGCTGATCAAGCTGATCAGCGCGCCCTGCGGATCCTGGATCACCGTGAAGCGGCCGACGCCCGGGATGTCGGTGGGCGGCAGGACGACCTTGCCCCCCAGCTTCTTCGCGACGCCGGACCGCGCGTCGACGTCGTCGACCGTGACGTAGCTGCCCCAGGTCGGCGGCATATCCTCGGCGTTGGCCGGCGTGTGCATGATGCCGCCGATATCCTTGCCGCCGGCACCGATCACCGTATAGGTGGCGTCGCCCATCGGCATGTCCTTGAACTGCCATCCGAGCAATTCGCCGTAGAACCTGCGGGCGCCCGCGACGTCGGTGGTGATCAGTTCGTTCCAGCTGAACGCGCCATGCGTTGCAAAGGCCGTATCCATGGAATCCTCCTCAGGGGGTGCCCGCGAAGCGGCGGGCGAAGCGCCGGCCCGCTCGGCGTGCGGCGCCGGAATATGTGTTAGCATTAGGTTACCCATTAGGTCGATCGCTGTCAATCGTCGTGCGGTGGCCGCCGGTGGTGCCGCAGGCGGGTGTGGCCAAGGCCGCGCTCGGGGGCAAGCACCACGGTCAATTACCTGGAAGCATTAACTTACTTCTAACATGCACCGCGCCCGCGCCGCCGCTGACGTATTCCACGCAATCGCTGACCCGACCCGGCGTGCAATTCTGGACCGCCTGCGCGCAGGGCCGGCGCCAGTGCATGCGCTAGCCTCCGATTTTCGCCAAAGCCGTCCGGCCATCTCGCAGCATTTGCGCGTACTGCGCGAGGCGCGCCTCGTTTCCGGGCGGCGCGCCGGTCGCGAACGGCTGTACCAGCTGCAGTCAGCGCCCTTGCAGCGCGTGGCTGGTTGGATTGAGGGTTATCGGTCGTTCTGGCAAGTCAATCTGGACAACCTGAAGCGGTATCTGGAGGAGAACCGATGAACGCCGCGACACCCAGGTCCGCCCGCGCGGTGGCCGACGTCGGCCAGGGCACGATCATTGCCACCGTCGTAATCCATGCACCCATCGAACGCGTATTCGCCGCGCTGACGGTACCCGAGGAAGTCATGCGCTGGTGGGGCAGTGAGGACACTTACCGCACCACATCATGGGAAGGCGAACTGCGGGTCGGAGGCCGCTGGCGCGCGGCCGGCCGCGGCAAGGACGAGCAGGAGTTCTGGGTCGAGGGCGAGTACCTGGAGCTCGACCCGCCGCGCAAGCTGGTGCAATCGTGGAAACCGGGCTGGGACGGCGGCAATGTCACCAC
>Ga0209698_10005601_pt1 | contig 13555 bp, 17 predicted proteins | sample LitLauG_LLR_2012_FD_187203 | JGI IMG/M metagenome (GOLD analysis project Ga0209698, IMG submission 187203) | Freshwater sediment microbial communities from Pennsylvania, USA - Little Laurel Run_MetaG_LLR_2012 (SPAdes) (version 2) | ecosystem: Environmental > Aquatic > Freshwater > Creek >... | reverse complement strand
GGTCATACATGTCCGCGCGTTCGTGGGCGGCAGCGGAGATCTGCGCCGCGTGCCGCAGCTGGTGAGCGAAGTTCTGACGGAGAAGAAGCTGCCGCTGCCATCGGTCAGCGTGGTGCAGGCGGGCGGACTTCCGCTCGAGGGCGCGCAGATCGTGCTGGAGGCGGTGTCGCTGGCCAGGAAGGATGTGAATCCGGACGGCGTCGCCTTCCTCGAAGGCCAGGCGGCCTCAGGGGACACGGGCAAAGCCGCGCTGGAGAAATCGCTCGACGCCGTGCAGGCGAAGGCGGGCGGCGCAGTAGTTGTGCGCCTGAGTTGCTTCGTGAGCGGAAACGGAGGCCTCGCGGGGATGGCCGGCGAAATCGCTTCCCGATTCTCCGCCGCGGCCGTGGACGTTGTCCAGCCGCTGCGCGCGCCCGGCCGAACCGAGGCCACCTGCGAGGCGGTGACGCGCGGCGGTGGCGGCGCAGTGAACGCCGAAAAGCTCGCGTTCACGGGGACGCGCATCGCCATCGGTTCCGATGAGAAGGCCGCGGCAGCCACGTTCCAGCGCCTCGACAAGGATCTCGTGGAAGCCGGGGCAGGGCAGGGGATTGTCGCGATGCGGATTTATCCGCTCATCGCCCGCATCGGTGAGATGGCGCGAGTGGCTCGCGGGACGGCCGGTGGGGCGATGACAGTTGTCCCGTTCGAAGGCGTAGCCTCGCTCGATGCATCTTTTGCCGTGGACGCGGTGGCTGTCGTTTCGAAGTAGGCTGGCGGTGGCGCGTCAGATGGTCCAGCGCTTGCGCCGGCGCTGAATTGCCGCCCCTGTGGCGAGGATGAGGATCGTGTTCAGAGCGCCGCAGGCGATCGGAAAGATGACGCACATCCCCAGCGTGGAGTTCAGCGGGCGCAGCATCTCCACGCCGTAGGGAAGGGACTCAACAGATGCCCACGCCATCAGGGCAATCAGACTCCAGGGCAGGGTGAGGACAACCAGTGGAATGCTGCCCGCGCCCGTCATGTCGAAGCCGAGGCGCTGCAGAAGAAAAAAAACCGCAAGGACCAGGGTCCAGTAAATACCCGCAATCGCCGGAGCTCGCCTCGCCCAGACCAATAGCACTTTTGTCTCCCGGCCCGCGTCTCAGCCGGTGGTCTGTGCTTTGGCCACCGCGGCGCGAATCTCTTCCGGCTTCGCGAGTCCGTCAAAACGCTGCACCGGTTTGCCGGCACGGTCGAATACAATCGTGACCGGAAGGTTGTCGAGCGAACCTGTCCCCAGGCCGATGGTATACCGCATTGGTGTTTTTTCCAGGAACGGCTTCACCACCGACGCGCCTTCTTCATCCATCGAAATACCGACCACCTCAACGCCCTTCGCCGACATCTCTTCGTGGATGCGATTGAACTCGGGGATCTCCTGGCGGCACGGCACGCACCACGTCGCCCAGTAATTCAGCACCACCACTTTGCCTTTCCACGCGGCCGTGGACAGCGCGGCGCCGTCCAGGGTGTGAAAGGGCGAACCATCGAGCGGAGTTGTGGCAGCCGTCTTTGCGGTCGAGGCGGGATTCAGAAACGTCAGGTACTGCGCCGAATCCGCTGTCCTGTCGGCAAACGTTGCAAGCACGTTGCGGGACGAATCGTAGAGCACGTAGAACGGAATAGCCACGGTCTGGAACTGATCTTCTTCCAGCTTCTGGAACTTCTTCGCGGCCTCGTCGGTGCGGTCCGTGTAGAGCTCCACCAGCACCATGTTCTTCATGACGGAACTGATCTCAGGTCGGGGGAACAGATTCGCCTTCATCCATTTGCAGTTGGTGCAGGAGTCGCCGGTGAAATCCACCAGCACGCGCTTGTTCTCGGCTTTGGCACGCACAAAGGCACCGTCGAGGTCGTTCTCCATCCACGCCAACTGGTTGGTATCGCCGCCCACCGGGCTTCCGATCGGGCACGCGTCGGGCGGAGGAAGATAGGTTTCGATCTCTCCCAGCCGTTGACAGTACATTCCAGGCACGAGGCTCAGGCCGAAGGCGACCATGGTGAGGCCAATGAGCAGCCGCGGCGCGCCCAGTTCATGGTCGCGCGAAATGCCGGGCAGCCGGACGAAGCCAAGCAAATAGAAACCGGCCACTGCGAAAAGCACGATCCAGGCGGACAGGAAGCGCTCGCGCGTCAGGATGCCCCACTGCATCACATCGTCCACGTTGTGTGCGTACTTCAGCATCGCGGCCAGGACGCCGAACCCCATCACGACTTTAATGCGCGCCATCCATTCGCCCGAGCGCGGTAACTTGCGCAGTACGTTCGGGAAGAGCGCCAACAGGAAGAACGGCATCGCCAGACCGCCGGAGAACGCCACCATCCCCAGCACCGGCCGGGTCTTTTCCGCACCCACCGACGCGGCCAGCAGCGTACCCATGAACGGCCCCACGCAGGCGAACGAAGCCAGCGCGAAAGTCAGGCCCATGAGCAGCGTGCCGAGGACGCCGCCTTGTCCCGAAGCATTGTTCAGTTTGGTCAGAATGCCCGAGGGGATCGTAATCTCGAACGCGCCCAGCAGGCTCAGGCCGAAGACGAAGAACACCACGGCGATGAAGCCATTGACCCATACGTTGGAGCCGAGTTGCACAACCCCCGCCGGTCCAACGAGCGCGGTCACCAGCAGCCCCAGTCCGCTGAACAGCACCATGATGCCGAGGCAGAATGTGATGGCCTGGCGAAGCCCGCCGGGCTTTGCTCCGGTGTTTTGGCCCACGAAGTACGACATCGTGATGGGGATCATCGGGAAGACGCACGGCGTGAAGACGGCCGCGCATCCAAAGCCAAACGCGAGCATGAGAAAGCCGCCGAGGCCTGTATCGGCCGCAAGTGCCTTCGAGACCGGCACCACCGCTGCACTGGTAATGGCAGGCGCCTGCGGATCGCCATCCTTCACTTCGAGATAGCCCGCAGGAATGTTGACCGCGACTTCGGGCGCGGCGGGCGCGATGTTCAGATTTGCCGTAACAGTCCGCGTGCGCGGAGGGATGCACGAGGTTCCGCTGCAGGTCTGGTAGCGCGGCACGAACGTCAGCGTCACCGGCCCTGTTGCCAGATCTTTCTTCAGTTCGATGCGGGCGTAGAAAGTCTGCGCACCTTCGTAAGTCTCGGTATCGGAGGTGAAATTGGCATCGAACTTCCGCGTGGGAGGCGGCTGGAAGATGGTGAATTTTTCGACTGCCGGACTATCCTTGACCTCAACCGAGGTCGGGATGGGCCCGGGCGGAGTCGTGAACGAATACATGTGCCACTCGGGATCCACCGTGGCATCGAGACGGCCCAGCACCGTGCTGCCCGGCGGGGCCGAGGTCTGCGGAAGGGTCAGCTTCCATTGCACATGATTGAATTTTTCGCTTTGAGCGAAGCCTGGCTGAACGAAGGCGACAGCAAAGAAGGCGGCGAAGAGGAAGACGGCGCGCATACCGGGCAGCCCAGCGCTCAACCCGCGATGGCGAATTCGCGCAAGCCTTCCTGGATGCGTGAATTCATTTTGCTGGACGCGAAGTCGCCGGCCACGCGGACCGCGTTCTTGATCGCATTGGCATCGCTCCGTCCGTGACATATGATGCAAACCCCCTTCACTCCCAGAAGCGGGGCGCCTCCATATTCAGAATAGTCGACTCGCTTCTTAAAGTCTTTGTAGGCCGACCGCGAGAGCGCGTAGCCGATTTTGCGCGTCACCGTGGCTTCCAGCGATTCGCGCAGCATGGAGCGGATCATTTCCACCAGACCTTCGCTGACTTTCAGCGCCACGTTACCCACAAAACCGTCGCAAACGATCACGTCCACGTGGCCTGAAAACAGGTCGCGACCCTCCACGTTGCCGATGAAGTGGATCGGCAGCGATTTCAGCAGCGGCGTGGCGTCGCGCGTGAGGGCATTGCCCTTGTGCTCTTCTTCGCCGATGGAAAGCAGCCCCACGCGCGGGCGCTTTACCTTCAGGACGTGCCGCGCGTAAGCCTCGCCCATCAGGCCGAACTGCTGCAGCATTTCGGGCTCGCAATCCACATTGGCTCCGACGTCGATGACCACCACGGGCGTGCCCTTGTGGGTGGGAAAGATGCCGGTCAGCGCGGGGCGATCCACTCCCGGCACTTTGCCGAGCACCATCTTGGCGATGGCCATGCATGCACCGGTGTTGCCGGCGGAAAGGAACCCATCGGCCTTGCCCGCCGCAACCAGCCGCGCGCAGGCGTGCATCGAGCTGCCCTTCTTGGTGCGCGCCGCTTTGGCAGCGTGGTCTTCCATGGTGATCCGCTCGGCGGCATGGATCACTTCGATGGGCAGATCACGGGCGATGTCATAAGCTGCGAGTGCCGGCTCGACAATCTGCCGGTCCCCCACGAGCAATATGCGGTGTCCAAACTCTTTCGCGGCGTTGATTGCGCCTTCGATTTCGGGCGCCGGGGCCTTATCGCCCCCCATCGCGTCAACTGCAATGGTTACCATTCGCTCAATTAGCTTAACCCTTTTTAATCGAGGACGCTATGCGACCGTGAATCGGGGACACTATGCGGTCTTGGTTTCGATGACTTCGCGGCCTTTGTACTGGCCGCAGGCCGGGCAGACGCGATGCGGCAGCTTGGGCTCGTGGCAGTTGGGGCACTCGGCGAAGGCCGGCTTGCGGAGGGCGTCGTGTGCGCGGCGCGTCTGCGTGCGGGCGTTGGAGTGGCGTCGTTTTGGATTCGGCATTGCTCGTTATTTCACTTTCTCGGGCAGGTGCACTTTGTGGGACACCTGGATTTCTTTTAGATCAATCTCTTTTAAAGCACTCCAGCGGTCGTCGCCCGGATGTGCTTCACAGTTACAGGATTTCTCATTGCGGTTGGAGCCGCAAAGGGGGCAGATTCCCTGGCAATCTTCTTTGCACAGGCGCTGCATCGGCAGCTGAAACAAAACCTGCTCTCTTACTATATCTTCCAGCTCGAGGCCGGGCAATTCATAGAATCCCATTTCCGCCTCACCTTCGTCCAGGGAGATTTCGTCTGTCTCGCCTTTTTTGTCGGGAGCGACGGGGCTATAGAACAGATCGAAGGGCGTATCGATGTGGAACGTGGCCCGTCCCAGGCACCGGTCGCATTCGGTTTCGAGGTCGGCAAGGACCCGGCCTTTGACGCGAACCTGGCCGCCGGTATCTTCGAGCAACTCGGCAACGCCTTCAGCGGATAAGGGTCCCTTTTGAATTGCGAGGGAATCGGCCAAGTCGAACTGGCCCGGCTGCCAGGTGACCGCAAAAGGCAGTTTGCGGACTTCCATCTCCTTGATATTCAGCAACATGGCAGTGGGGGGCGAAACCTCCAGTCTAGCATGCCCCGCGTGCGGCCCGCCTGCTGGCGGAATCACGCCGGGCCAATCCGGCGGAAAACGAAAAAACGAAGCCACGAGGACGCAGTGTCGCACAGCGGTCGCCCGAATGGCGACGTGTGAGCTTTTATGAAACCGCTCACAACGGTCGCCCGAGTGGCGGCCTCTGAGCTCGGGTGGCTGGCAGGGCAAAACGAAAAAACGAACCCAATTTTGACGTAACGTGCTGAGGCAAAAGGAACTGCACGTTCGAAGCCAATGGTGGACCGGCAGCAGTTCGGTGTCGCGCGAACGGCACGAACGGCTTTTGTGCACGTTCGAACCCAAATTGGCGGCGAAACAAGTCGCTGTGTAATGCGTTGGAACCTGAATCGCGAATGAAGACAGTTCGGCCATCTCGTTTTAGATCATCCTCTGGCTGGACAATAGCACTCGAAAACGGGGCTGCGGCGCGGGATCGGAGCAAGTAGTTGATTCGAAGAAGACGATTTTGTGGAAAATGCTGAACCAGCGCGGGGAGGCGCGCGCGGAGTGATGCTCTGGCGATGCTGGATTTCGCTGTTCGTCGAGAGCCATAATCGTTTACATGGCTAGTCTCCCCACTACGCCGCTCACCGAGGAGCAGTATCTGAGCATCGAGCGGATGGCTGAAACCAAGAGCGAGTTCCACGACGGGCAGATGTTCGCTATGTCCGGCGGCTCGCTGAATCATTCGTTACTCGCCAGTCGGATGGTTGCGATGCTCGACCGTCAGATGCCGCCAGGATGCCGCACGTTTAACTCCGATCTGCGGATCAAGGTCGCCAGGGCGGGGCTCTACACGTACCCGGACTGCGGTGTGATTTGCGGCGAACCTCAATTTTTCGGTGACCAGCGGGATGTGATCCTCAATCCGGTACTGATCGTGGAAGTTCTTTCGCCCTCCACGGAAGGCTACGATCGCGGGAAAAAGTTTGAGCTTTACCGGACCATCCCGAGTTTTCTGGAATACCTGATCGTGCATCAGGACCGGCGGCACGTGGAGCACTACTCGAAACAGGATGATGGCAGTTGGCTGCTCCGGGAACACGCAGGCCTGGACGCGGCGGTTGCGATTGCGCGTTTGGATGCTCGCATACCGCTGGCCGAGCTTTACGCGTCCGCGCTGGGTATCGATTGATTCGGTGCACCTGATTCGGAACCGTCTGGATCAGGATACCGCGCTGGATTTCGCCGTTTGCAGCGAGCCATAATCGTTTGCATGGCCAGTCTGCCCACTACGCCGCTCACCGAGGAGCAGTATCTGAGCATCGAGAGGGAGGCCCTGGACAAGAGCGAGTTCCACGACGGGCAGATGTTTACCATGTCCGGGTTCTCGCCAGCTCACGCGTTTCTCTCCAACACGATTGGCTCTCTTCTCGACCGCCAGATGCCGCCGGGGTGCCGCACGTTTAACTCCGATCTCCGGATCAAGGTCGCCAGGGCGGGGCTCTACACGTACCCGGACTGCAGCGTGATTTGCGGCGAACCTCAATTTTTTGGTGACCAGCGGGATGTGGTCCTCAATCCGGCGCTGATCGTCGAAGTTCTTTCGCCCTCCACAGAAGGCTACGATCGCGGGAAAAAGTTTGAGTCGTACCGCACCATCCCGAGTTTTCGGGAGTACCTGATCGTGCATCAGGACCGGCGGCACGTGGAGCACTACTCGAAACAGGATGATGGCAACTGGCTGCTTCGGGAACATGCAGGCATGGACGGGGCGGTTACGATTGCGCATTTGGATGTTCGCATACCGCTCGCCGAGCTGTACGCCTCCGCTCTGGATATTCCTGAGTCGCCGACGTCTCATTAAGGACACCGCATGGCGCGGGCTGGATCGGGGCTGGTCATGGTACTCCTAATCCGTGCTACTGTTAGGACAGCTTTACAATTTTGGCATCGTCGCGTTAGTCCGGTCCTGACCGCCCTCGTTCGATCCTGCCCCGATTTACCAGCAGTAAGTTCAAAAGGAAAATAATGAAGAATATATTTGTAGGAAACCTCAACTTCGGTGCAACCGAAGACGGGGTTCGAGCCCTGTTCGAGGCATATGGCACCGTGGAGCGCGTTAGCATTGTGACCGACCGCGACAGCGGCCAGCCACGCGGATTTGGATTTGTGGAGATGAGCGCCAACGCGGAAGCGGATCGCGCCATTGCCGAGCTGAATGGCCGCGAGCTGGATGGCCGCGCCCTGAACGTCAACGAAGCGCGTCCGAAGACGGACCGCGGCGGGGCGGGTGGCGGTGGCGGTGGCCCGCGCCGCAACAATCGCTGGTAAGAGTTTAAACAGTACGGAAGAGAGGGCTGCCCGGGTGCAGCCCTTTTTTTATGGCTGGAGCTTTTGCGAGGCGGCGCCAGCTCAGGCATCTGCCGGCCCGAAGTGAAGCGGATCCCGGAGGTTTTGGAGCTCCCGGTAATAGTAGAGCGCCGCCGGCCGCCGGCCCCGGAATTTCAGCGTCTTCAGAAATTCAATTTCCTCTTCTGTTGCGTTGCCGCTGAGCGTTCTGTCCCGCAGAAACTGCTCGAAACCCGGTTCGGCGTCGAACACCTGCGGCGCAGGCACTTCCACAAACTCGAACCGCTTCAGGCTCCCCGGCGCCAGACGCCGGTTCAGCAGCACTTCCATCCCGAAAGTCTTCAGGTCGATATCCCACGACTCGATCATCGGATCGAGAAACGACACGCAATTCTCGATTGAGACATCAAACATGTCCGCGTCGAGAAATTCCAGCATCGCCACACGAATCTGCTCATAGCTGCGGTTGCTGAGCCGGGCCATCACGCGGAGCCACTCCTCGCTGCGTAATTCTTCCCGCGCCACGCCCTGCGCCACATCCAGAAGCTTTTGCGTCACGAGACGTTCCAATTCGCCGAACGGCTCTTTCTGGAAGATCCGCCGGACTTCCATTCGCCTTGCGGAATCGCACTTGCGCAAGACCAGATCCCTGCAATCTTCGAACAGAGGGCGCGGGGCTTCCGCCACCCGCTTTTTCAGTTCCTCCTGACGTTGAGCGCCCGCCAGGCGGGAGAGCTCGCCGGCCGGGAGTTTCAGGAAGTCGCTCATCCGGTCGTATAGGTCGGTGCGGCCAGGGGCGGGAGGCGCTTTTCGGCGCGTCAGAAGCTGTGAGACATAGGACTCGGTGACCTGGGCGGCGGCGGCCAGGTCCCGCTGGTCGAGGCGGAGTTCGTTCAGGCGCTGTTTGATGACGAGGGCTACATCCATAGGGCTGCTTCCATGCGGCTTTGTGAAAGTTAACTAATCGCGGTGAATAGATGCTCCCATTCTGGCATGAGTGGCGCTTGACCCAGCGCAAAAATTAACTGATAATAGTAAATGTCTGAGCGCCGCCGCCCACCCGCGGACCGTCTGAACTAAGTCAGCCGACCCGACCCTGCTTCTTAGCCAAAATTCGGGAGTTTGTCATGTTTGACTTCATTTCGGCCGCCGTCGCCTGTAGCGCTGCATGCACCGCGTTGGTCTGGTTCAGGTGGAACAACCTGCCTGTGGGTGTGCCGGTGATCGCAAATATGCTTACGCGAAAAGCGGTAGCCAAGTGAGGGCAGCTCGCAATTCCATCCTCGCCGCTGTTGCCGCGCTTCTCTGCGGCCTTCTTTCGGCCTCCGTGCTCAGTGCCGCGGACCTTTCCAGTTACCGGGGCATAAAACTGGACTCCAGCCTTGCGGTGGCATCGAAGATCGCCGAAGCCAAACCGGGCGATGCCAGACTTGTCTACCAGAGGCCGGCGCTGATCCAGGAACTCGGATGGCAGCCGCACCCGTCGGTCCCTTCCACTTCCTTTCTCCGGTCGGACTCAGTCCGGGACGGGATGCTGTCCTTCTATAACGGAGATCTCTTTCGCATCGTAATCACCTACGACCGGTACCAGATCGAAGGGCTCACGGCGCAGGATCTGATCGACGGCATTTCGGCCGTCTATGGCGTGGCCGCTACCCCGCCGGCCGCCGTCGTCGCTTTCCATTCCATCTACGGTGAGACCAGTCCCGTGCTGGCGCGGTGGGAAGATCCGAACTATTCCTGGAACCTGGTACGCACCGGGGACAAAGCGAGCTATTCGCTGATTCTTTACTCGAAGCGGCTGGATGCCCTGGCGCAGACCGCCATTGTGGAAGCCATGCGTCTGGATGCCGAGGAAGCGCCGCAGCGGGAACGCGACCGGCAGAAGAAGCGCGACGACGACGACCAGAGCGTTCTCGATAAAGCCCGGTCTCTGAACAAACCGACATTTCGTCCGTAAAAGGCGGAAATCATGAGCCTTCCAACAGACACGATCGCAAGCGGCAGCATCTTCATCGGGAACCGCACTCCGCTGCCTGCGCCGCTCCGGCTGGAGATCGATTCCACGGGACGCGGCTGGGCACGGCTGGCCTCCACAGCCCCTGACGGACACCATCTGGATGGCCACGAGCTTGGCAAGACGCTGGTGGCAGCGGGCTGGACGTGCTATTTCGTCGCCGGCACCATCCATGCGACGGCCTTCGGTACCGAAACGCCGGGCACGATTCAGACCGCGCTGAAGCGTCTGCTGAAAACCGTGGAGCTTCAGGACTGTAACTGCGTGGAAATCGACAGCGTGGTGGCGCATTCCAACTGGGGCGTGCCCTGCGTGAGTGTTTCGGGACATAGCCGTAATATTCAGCAAGACGCAGCCGCCGGATATGGGCGGCAGGGAAGCGCGGGATGACGGGGACTGCGAGCCAGATCGAGTGGGCTGAGATCATTCGTCCACAGGTCGGCGCTGAATTCGACCGTGTGGCGGGAGCTCTGGAACAGGTGGCACGTGGCCAGGACGAGAGCAGCCGGACGGAGACGCGCGCGATTATCGCCATTCTGGAAGAAAAGCGGGCCGAGGTCATGGCCAACGAGCACGCCGGTTACTTCATCCGCGGCTGGGGCGAACGCAGCGATCAGGTACGGCAAATGATTTCCCGCGATTCCCGGTGGCAGGCGATTCAGGCCGCACGGCGGGAGCGGCGGCAGAGCCTGACCGGGGCCACCCAACTATGACCAGCGTCACCGTCAAACTCAACGTCAGGGAACTGGAACTGCTCAGCAGCCTTGCCTCGGATCAGCTATTCCGCAGGGAATTCATCGATCCGCGGCTGCCTGGGCATACATCCAATCCCGCCGATTTAAGGCTTGCCAAAGAATTGATCGAACGTCTTCGCGTGATGATGGACCGGGCCCGGGGCATAACGGTTCCACGCAGAAACGGAATTGTCGCATGAGCAGTTTTACCGCCGTCGCAGCTGGAAGGAGCACAAAGATGCAGTTCATACTCACTGGCTTCACGCACCATACGGTATTCCGGGTGTTCGCCTTCGAACGCATCGGGGAAGATCGTGTGCGGACCAAATGTACAGTCAAAGCCGATCTGGGGCTGATCAAGACCTATGGCATCCATATCCAGGATCTGCCGCTGCTCTGCCGGGGTCTGCTGGATCGCACCGACGAAGTGAACCAGACGCCCGGGCTGACGTTTACCGAGACCGAGATGCAGGCGTGCGCCACCGAGCGTGCCGCCACTCGCGCCGCGGCGGTGCAGCGGAAACGTCCGCCGCATAAGCCGGTGGGCGAGAACGTGGGCGCCGCGTGGCGAGGACAACCGGCTTAATCCGGGAGTTCAGAAACGAGACCGAGAGACCATATGTTCGCTGCACATTGTCCACATTGCAAATCCGTTGAATTTCGGGGCGTGGGCGCGCGGAACGCCATCGAAAGAGCGGTGTACTGGCTTTTCTGGCCGTACCGATGCGCCCTTTGCGGGCACCATTTTTTCCTGGTGCGATGGACGGCGCCGGTGGGCGGCACTTCCTGACACGATCGCGCAACAAGCTCAGCGCGTTATAGTCCGCGCGTTATTGTACGGAAGATGGTCGGCATTCTCGTCCACGGCGACAATCACTTCATTGTGCGCGGCCCTCTGCCGGACCGGGCGTCGGCGCTGGCCCTGGCGCGGCACTGGTCCCTGATTCAGATCGGCGCGACGATGCCCTCCGCTCTGGCTGGCTGGAGCATCAGTTCCCGCGAATTTCGCGAGGATCTCATGTGGGCTGTTATTGTACCGACGCTCGTTCCCGCGGAGAACGGTCACTCGCCCGCTGTGGAGCAATTATTGAGTGAGTTGAAGGCGCGGAACATTGTGATCCACGATGCCGGCGCAGGCACTCCTTCACTCCCGAAAGGGCTTCAACGTGCTGATTAACCGGCATGGAAGAACAAAAGCGGGTGAAGTGCAACGTCTGCGGTGGAACCGGCCAGTGCACGGCATGCAAAGGAACGGGAAACGGGGGGCAGTGCTTTAACTGCGCGGGAACGGGTGATTGCCCGCAGTGCCAGGGCACCGGCCGCCGCGAAGCCGCGCACGCCCATTAGTCCCCGGCCAATGGATCAGCCGAGTTGCCGCAAGTCATGAGCGGCGTAACTTACCCGGCTGTCCATGCCGGCTGACCTGGGATTTTCAGAACCGCGTCGGAATGGTGTGCCGCCAGTCCCAGTAAGCCTGCTGGTCGTCTTCTTTCAGCCTGGAAAAATCGCTGTGTCCGCGATGATTTTCCGCCGCGTACGCGCGAAAGGCCTGATCCTCGTGACTATTCCATTCGTGATAGTCATTGTGTTTTGTGTCGTGGTAGGTTCGGGCGGCTTTTTTGCCTTCGCTCAACAACCTGGTACGGGTCAGCACGACAGGGACCATCAGGACTCCGCTTATCGCGATTGCAGTCCAGACACGGTGCATCATTACTACTCTCCCCGCCTGCGGTAGCGCAGTTCTCTGCCCGAATATCGCCATGTCGCAGCGAGCAACGCAACGTACAGAGTACAAAGCAGTATCGCGCGCACTGAACCGCCAACGCCCGCCCGGGGTGAGCCTTTAAAACGGGATCAAGTGACAACATTCGGTCATATCGCCACGAATCGCGGCCGGCGTTTTGTGGTTGCGGGGGCCATCCGAACAGCCAGGTCCGCCCCTTGGTATATACTCCAGGGGTTTACCCGAAAGAAGCCCTCATGTTTGAAAAAGCATCTCAATCGCGCGCGCGCCGCAGTCTTTCCCCCGGTCTAACCCTGCTCGCCGCCGCTCTCGCCGTAACCTTCATCGCGGGCACTGAAGTCCGCGCCCAGCAGCCTCCGCTGGATAAGATCACCATCAACTATCCCGCCCGCACCGGTACCACCTGGCCTCTTTACATCGCCAAAGAAGGAGGTTACTACCAGAAGTACGGTCTCGACGTGAACCTGGTCTTCGGCGTCCACCCCGCCGGCATCGCCATGATCGTCAGCGGTGAAGCCGCCATGACCAATTACACGATGGAACAGGCCATGCAGGCCGCGTCGAAAGACGGTTCACTCATCTTCCTCGCCAGTTCTTTCAAGAAGAGCCTCTTCGCTCTTATGGCGAATAAAAACATCGCGAGCGTGAAGGATCTCAAGGGTAAACGGATCGGCATCAGCCAGATCGGGGACGCACCTTATAACTACGCCATCGGCCTCATTTCCAAAGCCGGCCTGACGCCGCGGGATGTGGAGTGGGTCCCGGTCGGCACGGACGTCAATGGCCGCGCTGCCGCCCTTGTCGGCGGACGCGTCGATGCGGCCATGCTCACCGCGCCGGTCTACTTCAAACTCGAAGCCGAAGGCTACAAGAGCCTTGCCAACATCAGCGATTACGACGACATCTACGCTCCCACCGTCTACCTGTTCAAGAAAGCCACCGTCGCCGCCAAACCCGGTCTGCCGGAATTAATAATCAAGGCGCAGGCCGAAGCTATAAAGCGCTTTTATGAAGACAAAGACTTCGCGCTGAAGACATACATGAAATACAGCCCGAAGGAAGATCCGGCGGACGTTGAGAAGGTTTACGACCGTTACCAGAAGACTAACGTTTTTGAGCGCGTACCGTACGTGCTTGCTCCCGCCGTGCAATATCAACTCGATCATGCCGCGGACCCGGAGTCCAGCGCGGCGCTCAAGGCTTTCGACTTCCACAAGGTCATCGATAACAGCATCGTCGATCGCCTCGTGAAGGAAGGCTTCTTCGAAAAGCTCTTCGGTCCCTCGATCAAGGCCGAAGAAACAGCCAAAGCCCGCACCGCTTTCGGCCACTAATCGTACCGGGAATCCTCATGGCAAATCGATCCATTGTTCTGCATACACTGGCAATCGCTGCCGCACTGGTCTTCGCTGCCGTACC
>Ga0209698_10005600_pt1 | contig 13556 bp, 11 predicted proteins | sample LitLauG_LLR_2012_FD_187203 | JGI IMG/M metagenome (GOLD analysis project Ga0209698, IMG submission 187203) | Freshwater sediment microbial communities from Pennsylvania, USA - Little Laurel Run_MetaG_LLR_2012 (SPAdes) (version 2) | ecosystem: Environmental > Aquatic > Freshwater > Creek >... | reverse complement strand
CTTTCCCCACACCTGTGTGTAAAATAAGGTTTTACGCCCCTGTGGCGGCGGAACTTGTGGCATAACCCGCCTTCCGCCGGACCCGCATTGCGCAATCATCCAAGGAGAATTTTCAAGCGATGTCGATCCCTGCCACCCAGCTTCGTCCCGGCATGATCATCAAGCACAACAATGATCTGCATTCCGTTTTCTCGGTCGAGCACCGTACTCCCGGCAACTTGCGCGCCTTCATCCAGGCCAAACTGCGCAACCTGCGGACCGGAGCCATGTTCGAGCACCGCTTCCGCTCGCCCGATCCCATCGAGAAGATCACTGTCGATGAAGTCGAAATGCAGTTCCTCTATGCCGACGGCGACAGCTACTACTTCATGGATACAAACAACTACGAGCAGACTCACCTGACCAAAGATGTCCTGGGTGACGCGGTCGAGTACCTCATTCCGAATCTCGAGATCAAAGTGGAATTTTTTGACGGCAAGGCCGTCGGCATTGAACTGCCCCAGACAGTCATTTTGACCGTGATTGAGACCGAGCCCGGACTGAAGAGCGCCACCGCTTCCAGTGTGACCAAAGCCGCCAAGACTGAAACCGGCCTGGTCGTACAGGTGCCGCCATTCATCAACGAAGGCGAAAAGATCAAAGTAGATACGTCAGAAGGCGCATACCTGTCGCGAGCGTAGCTGTTTGTAATTGTCATCCTGAGCGTAGCGAAAACGGAGCGTAGTGACGTTTTCGCGGAGTCGAAGGATCCCTACCCTGTATCGACTGAAGGCGGCATAGCAAGGCATTCTCACAACGGTCGTGGTTGAAATTCTTCCCGAATTCCAGCAAGGTATCGAAGTGATAGGGATTCCTAGAATGCGAATCACCTCGCGTCCGCGAAGCTGCTGCTCCGCCCAGAATGACAGGTGGAATTGACCGAGGTACCCGATGGGATCTATGGCAATTCCTGCTTTGTGGTTGTACGGCGCTGCGGTTTGCGCTTACACCGCTTGGCGTAGCCTCTCCGGAAGGGGATTTCGCACCGGTGGGAGCATGACGGGACGCCCTACGTACACATATAAGCCGGGACCAGTTGCACGCTACACGATTTTTGGAGTTAGCTTGGTGGGCCTGATCTACTCCCTGTTCCGGTTTGTTGGGACGAAAACAAACTGACCCGCCGCCGTCTAGAGACGTTAAGCCTGAACCATGACCTCCGCTGAGAAGCCGACCGAAGCCAAGCGTTACATCGTCCGCGGACGCGTGCAGGGCGTCGGCTTTCGCTGGTTCGTCGAGCGCGAAGCCCACCTGCTGGGAATTGCCGGATGGGTCCGCAATAATCATGACGGCAGCGTCGAAATCCTCGCCCAAGGCACGCGCGATCAGCTTCTCGGATTGCACTCGCGCCTCCGCGAAGGGCCCCGTGCCGCCCGCGTGGACGCCGTAGAGGTCTCAGAAGCCAATCCAACCGCTGCACTCAGTTCATTTCGCATTGAAGGAGCCTGGTAATGTCCCCTAGTTCGTCGTCACCGGTCACGGCCCTGAATGCCGACTATCTCAAGTCCCTCATTCGTGAAGTTCCCGATTTCCCCAAAAAGGGCATCCTGTTTTACGACATCACCACCCTGCTGAAAGATAAAACCGGATTCGCCATGTTGATCGACAAGCTCTCCGAGCATTACATCTCGCAGGATGTCGATCTCGTGCTCGGCATGGAAGCTCGCGGCTTCATCTTCGCTCCGGCTCTCGCGTATCGTCTGAACGCCGGATTCGTCCCCGTCCGCAAACCCGGCAAACTCCCGGCCGAATGCGTGAAATTCGACTACGCCTTGGAATACGGAACCAACACACTTGAGATCCACAAGGACGCCATCCAGAAAGGCCAGCGCGTGTTGATCGTCGACGACCTCCTCGCCACGGGCGGCACGGCGCAAGCCACCGCCAAACTCGCCGAGCAACTGGGAGCCAGGATTGCCGGCTTGGGATTTGTGGTCGAACTCGACTTCCTGAAGGGCCGCGACAAACTGAAGAATTACGAAGTGATGTCCCTGTTGCGCTACGACAAATAGAGTCGAACAGCAGGGGCGGTGCAACGGAAAGACGAGGATAGGCCTTTGAATTTCGTTGCGCCTGCGTGGTCAAAACGCTTATCGAACCACGCGGGCAATCAGTAACCCAAGACCGGCCCAGAAGCACGCGCTGACTCCAACCACGACGATCAGGCCGAGCACCGCGCTCCAGTTCAGCTTGGGCGACTTCTTGTCGTTGCCCTCGCGGGAATCAAACTCAACCCAGGAGCGCCAAAATTGCATGTCCGGACGACCTTCCGGCGAGTCGGTCGGCGGACCTTGTAAAACTACCCGTAAACACTCCGCGTTGGTGCTTTGGGGGGATAGCTGCGAAGTTCTGTAGCTCAAGAAGCACCTCCGATCTATGGCGCATGCACTTCTGCTTCCACCGTTGCGCCAAAAGCTAACTTCCTGAAAACTATGATGCTTGTTTTTAGCGCAACGGCTAAACGTCTGTACAGGCGCGTCAAATTTTTGACGTGCCCAAGCAATTTGGCTGGAATTTCCGCAAATTGTAAGCGATGACCGCCGTTCTTGCGCAATCAATTTTTACAAGTCCGAAGAATTCCGTAGCCCTGCCGGAAATTTCCCGTAGTCTGCGCCCGAACTCAATTTTCCGCTAGTGACAAGCTGGCATCTTTGGGCAGGTACCCCTTGCGGCGAAACCAATCTTCCATCGCGTCCTTCAACTGATTCAGAGGAACATTGGCCCCGATTTCCATGCTGCCGTCGGCGAGCGGAAGCGTGTCGTCAAACACACTGGCATTGGTGAAACTGCGCATGGAAAAACTGTCGAGCCACTTCAACGGGCAAGGCATCGTGCGGCCGTCTTCCTGGTACTCCACCCGAATCTTGCGCGCAAACATGCATTGATTCTAACGCGCGAAGACACGACCAGGCGCGCTCGCGAAAGACACAGACTCCTCCACGATTAGACACCGCAGCGTCACTCTCCGCTCCCAATGCCGTACTTGGTGTCTATTTCCAGTGTTGAGTGCGTGAAGGACCGCAAGAAACGGAACCGCCTTGCGTTCCACAGTTGCAATGAACCGAGATCGTCAGGGAGGAAGCCATGCGTCGTTCCCAGATCGTGATGTTGTGGCTGGCAGTCGCCACATTTTCGTTTGCTCAATCATCCGGCCCGTCGAATTCACCGGATTCTGCCGCGCGTCTACCAGTCACCCGCGTTGTTCTCTACAAGAACGGCGTCGGATACTTCGAACACTCCGGACACGTCCGTGACAGCCAGGATGTGAACGTCGACTTCACTACGGCGCAACTGAACGATGTATTGAAATCGTTGACCGTGCTGGATCTCGGCAAAGGACGCATCACAGGCGTCAGCTACAACTCCACCGCGCCGATTGAGAAGCAACTCGGTTCCCTCCGGCTCTCGGTCGGCGAGAACCCCACCACCGCCCAGTTCCTCGAAGCGTTGCGAGGCGCGCGGATCGAAATTCATAGCGGAACGCTCACTGCCACCGGCCGCCTGCTCAGCATCGAAGAGCGTGCGCTCGCTCCGAAGACTAACGAAGGGCAAGAGGAAGAAAAGAGCGGCCAGAAAACCGTTACCCAAGTCTCCCTCGTTACTGACGGAGGAGAGGTTCGCGTTTTCGATCTGACTCCGTCCACGAGCGTTCGAGTCCTCGAAAAAGAAGTCAACGAGGAGGTCGGCAAATACTTGTCGCTCGTCGCTTCCAGCCGCGACCAGGATGTCCGCCGCATGACCATCTCGACCGCAGGTGACGGCGAGCGCAACCTGCTCGTGAGCTACGTGAGCGAGGTCCCGGTCTGGAAGAGCACGTACCGCATCGTGATCCCCAATGAAGGAAAACCCCTGCTCCAAGGCTGGGCCATCGTCGACAACACGGTTGGCGAAGATTGGAAGAATGTCGAACTGTCGCTGGTAGCGGGTGCGCCGCAGTCGTTCGTGCAAGAACTCTCGCAGCCTTATTACACCCGCCGTCCGGTCGTGCCGCTCCCGGAGAATGCCATGCTTACGCCGCAAACGCACGAAGCGACGATGCAGGAAGAAGCACCTCCTCCACCACCGCCGCCGGCGTCGGCGGCCGCCGGTGTAGTCGGCGGCGTACCCGGAGGTGTTCCCGGTGGATCGATGGGTGGCGTGATCAATGGTGCCATGGGAGGACCTACACGCATCAGTTCCGGATTTGGTGGCGGAATCGCCATGGCCAAGTCTGCACCTATGGTCAACGCCCCTATTCCGCACTTTAATGCGAACGAGATGGCGGAAACCCTCGAATCTGGCACCACCGTCGGCCAGAGCCAGGAACTCGGCGACCTGTTCGAATACAAACTCCAAGACCGCGTCACCATCCGCAAGAATCAATCCGCGCTGGTTCCTATTCTCCAGTCCCGCATTGACGCCGAAAAAGTCTCTGTCTGGAATCCCTCCGAGAGAGCCGTCCTGCGCGCCCTTTGGCTCGATAACACCAGCAACCTCACGCTAGATGGCGGCAGCTTCAACGTGCTCGAAGGCGACGCGTTCTCTGGTGAAGGCCTTATGGACCCGATCAAGCCCGGTGAGAAGCGGATCATGTCCTACGCCGCCGATCTCGGCGTCCTCGTCGATGCCAAGCAGAAAGCCGACAATCAGCGCGTCACCAAAGTCGTCATTGAGCACGGCGTCATGACCCAATCGACGCAAGAGCGTCAGGAGAACACTTACATCATTCGCAATCGTGACACTTCGTCGCGAGCCGTCGTCATCGAACATCCCGCCCGCGCCGGGTGGAAGCTCACCGACGATGACGCCAAGCCGGTGGAGACCACCGCATCCTTTCACCGCTTCCGCTTCGACGTCGAACCGAAGAAGACCATGACTCTCGTGGTGAAGGAATACCGCCCCCTCATGAATCGCTACCAGATCACCAATGTGAGCGACAGCGATATCAAAGTCTTCTTCGAGCAGAAGATGATCAACTCCCAGGTCGAGAAGGCACTGCGCCAGATCCTCTCCCAGAAGAACGACATCTCTGTCATTGATGCCGTGATCAGCGGCCGCAGAGGACAAATTACGACTGTTTCCGAAGATCAGCAGCGCCTCCGCGAAAACATGAAGGCACTCAAAGGCAGCGCCGAAGAGAAAGCTCTGGTTGAGCGCTACGTCCGCGAACTCAACGAGCAGGAAGACCGTGTACAGGCCCTCCGCCGCGAGATCAACGATTTGCAGCAGAAGCGCGACGCGGCCCAGAGCAAGCTTAACGAAATGATCGAAGGACTGAAAATGGAGGTGACGCTGTAGCGGCTTGCCCATAATTTCCTAAGTTCATCAACCACAAGGGACACGAAGTATCACAAAGGACGAGTTTTCCTTCGTGGTCCCTCGTGTCCTTTGTGGTTAACGCACCTCCCGGCTGCCAACACGTTTGACAGATCATTCGCGTCGCTCGTACTCTCCTGAGCACACTCTGGGTACGTGACTCGAGCGAGGTAACCATGATTTTTGCTCTGGTGTGGTGGGTGATCATCGGTCTGATTGCTGGTTGGGCGGGCGGCAAAATCATGAAGGGCACCGGCTACGGGGTCGTCGTCGACATCGCCCTCGGGATCGCCGGTGCCATCGTTGGCGGACTACTGTTGGGATTGCTGGGCATCCACGGCGAGGGGATCGTCGGCACCATCATCGTCGCCGTCTTCGGCGCGGTCTTTCTGATCTGGCTGTCACGCCGCTTGAAGCGCTGATCTATCGCTGCGCCCGAGGCCCTGCTGCTTTCACTTCCGCGGGCACATCAAATTTTTCGAAGTTCTCGGCAAAGCGCTTGAGCAGATCATCCGCCGCTTTATCGTAGGCAGCCTTGTCCGGCCACGCGTTCCGCGGATTGAGGATTTGCGGCGAAACCCCGCGACAGAATCTCGGAATCGAGAACCCGAACGTCGGCTCGATCTCGAATTCTTCTTTCGTCAACTCTCCCTCTACCGCCGAATCCACCATCGCGCGCGTATAGGGAATGTCCATGCGCTTGCCAACGCCGTATGGCCCGCCTTGCCATCCCGTATTCACCAGCCAGCATTGCGCATCGTGTTCGCGCAGGCGTCGTCCCAACATCTCCGCGTATACCTTCGGACGCAGCGGCAAAAACGGCGACCCAAAGCAGGTCGAGAACGTCGCAGAGGGTTCCTTGACTCCTGCCTCCGTTCCCGCCACCTTCGCCGTGTAACCCGACAGGAAGTGATACATTGCCTGCTCTGGCGTCAGCCGGGAAATCGGTGGCAACACGCCAAATGCGTCCGCGGTGAGGAACACCACATTCTTGGGATGTCCCCCAATGCCCGGAATGACCGCGTTCTCAATGAAATCAACCGGATAAGCCGCGCGCGTATTCTCGGTCTTGCTGTCGTCGTTGTAGTCAGGAATGCGCGTGTGCCCATCGAGCGTTACATTCTCCAGCACGCACCCGAAGCGCAGCGCGTTCCAGATTTGCGGCTCGTTCTTCTTCGAAAGCTTGATGCACTTGGCGTAGCACCCGCCTTCGAAGTTGAAGATGCCGTCGGCGCTCCATCCATGCTCGTCGTCGCCAATCAGATCGCGCGACGGATCGGCCGAGAGCGTCGTCTTCCCTGTTCCCGAGAGCCCAAAGAACAGAGCGCTCACTCCGTTGTGCCCTACATTCGCCGAGCAATGCATTGGGAAAACATTGCGCGGCGGCAGCAGATAATTCATCACGCTGAAGATCGACTTCTTCATCTCGCCGGCGTACGAAGTCCCGCCAATCAGCACGGTGCGTCGTGTGAAGTTCAACAGGATGAATACTTCGGAATTCACGCCATCGCGCTTCGGATCCACCTTGAACTCCGGGGCCGAAATCACAGTGAACTCCGGACGGTGTGTCTCCAACTCCGCGGCCGTTGGACGAATAAACAATTGCCGCACGAACAGGTTGTGCCACGCGTATTCGTTCACGATCCGCACGGGCAACCGGTAAGCGGGGTCCGCTCCGCAATAAAGATCCTGCACGAACAACTCGCGGCCCCTCAGATGCTCCATCACCCGCGCATACAGAGCGTCAAACTTCTCCGGCTCAAACGCAGCATTGACTGCGCCCCAGGCCACGGTGTTGGCGGTCGTCTCGTCTCTTACGATGAACTTGTCTTTCGGTGATCGCCCGGTGCGGTTGGTATAGCCGACGATGGTCCCGTTCGAGGCCATCTTGGCTTCATTCCGGCGGATCGAGTGCTCCACCAGAAGTGCGGGAGAAAGATTGAAATGAGTCCTGCCTTCACTTAACAATTCGGCCACATCACTGACGTGCATGGTGGTAGCCATGACCATCTCCTAGAAAAAGAACGAACAAAGGCAGCTGGGATCAAAGCGATTTATTCTGCCTTAAAAGCCCTCAACCTGCCAAGGACTTGGATCACAGGCGGCATCCATCAGGTTGGAAACTACTTTTATTCTACACAATGCGGTGAGAACGACTTCTGCGCGGGGCTCGCGATCGCGTGTTCCTGGAGTGGATAATCGTTTTTGCAGTGTCGATTTGTGCGCCGCTGACGTTAACTTCCGACTTCATCGGACGTCTTATAGTCGCACGCCTTGCGGCAAGGCTCGCAGTACATAAGTCCGTCGTCGCACATGCGAATATCGGTGATCGCCTGGCAGAAGCAGCAGTACTTTTCGCACTGACACTCGGTTTCCAGTTGTTCGCATTGTGCGCAACGAAATTTTCTGCCGATTCCCGTACTCATATCCCTAATGTAGTCCGGAACCAAGTTTCCCCAAAAATGACGTAGGTAATGAGAAGGAACCAGGGACTAGAACGCACGAACGCGTTCCCGAGCCCCTTGCCGCTTATAATTTCGAGCAATGACTTTCCAACATCTGCTGGATGGCGCTGAGATTCTGTCTCAGAGTGGCAATCCAGAAATCGTTGCCGTGGAATATGACTCGCGGCGCGTCAAGCAAGGTTGTCTGTTTGTTGCCATGCGGGGCGAGACTTCCGATGGAAATCGATTCATCGATCAGGCAATTCACGCCGGCGCCGTCGCAATCGTTACCGACTCCGCCGACGAGAAGCCGCGGCCGGACGTCGCATGGGCGGTTGTACCTCACGGCCGGCGGGCTCTCGCCCGCGTGAGCGCGAATTTCTACAAGCGTCCAGCTGAGCGCATCGCAATCACCGGGATCACCGGTACCAACGGCAAAAGCACAACCGCCTTCCTGATCGAATCGATTCTCACCGCCGCGGGCCGCAAAAGCTTACTCATCGGAACTATCGAGTATCACGTCGCCGGCCAGATCCTTCCTGCGCCGCACACAACGCCAGAGGCGCTCGAACTGAATCGGATGTTCAATACCGCGATCGGACGTGGCGCAACCGATGCCGTCATGGAGGTCTCCTCGCACGCCCTCGCGCAGGAACGCGTCTACGGCGTGCCCTTCGACGTTGCCGTATTCACCAACCTGACGCGCGACCACCTCGACTACCACAAGAGCATGGACGAATATTTCGCCGCCAAGCGTGTGCTTTTCGAAGGCTGCGGCACGGATGCCCCTCGAGCGGCCGTCACGAATCTCGATGACGAGTATGGCGCGAAACTAGCCACCTTCAGCCGCAAGCGGAGTTCTATCGTGATGACCTACGGTTGGGATCGCGGTGATTTTCACGCAACCCATGTCGACATCAGCCCGCGAGGCACGCGTTTCGACCTGATTACGCCGCAAGAGACGATTCCAGTTTTTTCGCCTCTGATTGGGCGCGTAAATGTTTACAACATTCTCGCTGCGGCTGCGGCAGCCAATGCCCGCGGTTGTGCCGGCGCCGCAATCGCCTGCGGAGTCGAACGCCTGACGCATGTCCCGGGGCGATTTCAGCGCGTGGATTGCGGTCAGCCTTTCACTGTCGTTGTCGATTACGCCCACACCGACGATGCGCTGCGCAACCTGACTGCACTCGCGCGCGAATTCGTTTCTCGGGGCAGCGGGCATGGCCGCGTGCTAACTTTGTTTGGCTGCGGAGGCGATCGTGACCGCGCCAAGCGTCCCATGATGGGCGAGGCGGCCGGACACGGCAGTGACTTTGTCGTCCTCACCTCCGACAACCCACGCAGCGAAGATCCGTGCGCCATCATCAACGATGCCCTCGTCGGCCTTCAAAAGACTGTTGTGAAATACAGCGTGGAAGTCGATCGCCGCAAAGCGATCGGTCTCGTGATAAACGAGGCGTTGCCGGGCGACATCGTCCTGCTCGCGGGCAAGGGACACGAAAAAGTACAGGTCACGCGCGAGGGTTCTCATCCGTTCGACGACGTGGAAGTCGCGCGCGAAGCGCTTCGAGACGCCGGCTTCGAATGTGCAAGCGCCTCGGCGTCATAGGCCGAGCGTAGCGCCGGCGTCTCGCCGGCTGTCGCGAAGGCAACTTGCCTTCGCGCTGTTAGTACAACGAGATTCGAAAGGTTCGAATGAAGCTAGTTTTGTCAAAGATCGCCGAATTCATCTCCGCCAATCCAGGCGTCGACCCGTCCCTCGGCGATCACTTCGTCACCGCCTACTCCATCGATTCCCGCACCATCGGACCCGGTCAACTTTTCTTCGCCGTCAAAGGCGAACGCCTCGACGGGCACGACTTCGTTCCCGAAGCACTCGGCAAGGGAGCCGTCGCCGCGGTTGTTCACAAAGACCAACTTGGTCGCTACCCGGACAAGTCCCGGTTGCTCGCCGTCGATGACACGCTCACCGCCTTGCAGACGCTTGCCACTGCGGTACGAAAGCTCTGGGACAAACCGCTGGTCGGTGTCACCGGCTCGGCAGGCAAAACAACAACCAAAGAAGCCATCGCGCACGTTCTCGCCTCGCGACTTCGCGTGCTCAAGTCGGAAGGCAACTTCAACAACCACTTCGGACTTCCCCTGATGCTGGTGAAACTCGAACCCGAGCACGATGTCGCCGTCATCGAGATGGGCATGTCGCACGCGGGCGAGATTCGCGCGCTGGCAAACATCGCGCATCCCGAGATCGGCGTCGTGACCAATGTCGCCCCAGTCCACCTTGAATTCTTTGATTCGATCGCAGGAATTGCCCGCGCGAAATACGAACTGGTCGAATCGCTGCCCGCCAACGGCACTGCCGTTCTGAACGCGGACGACGAATACGTCTCGCAATTCGGACGCGGCTTCAAAGGCCGAGTTATTCTCTACGGGACGGGCCCGTCTGCCGAGGTCCGCGTGGAAAACATGCAGTCAAAAGGCACGGAGGGGTCGGAGTTCGACATCATCACACCGGGAGGCCGCGAGCACGCGCATCTTGCACTGGTCGGCGAACACAACATCCTGAATTCCCTGGCCGCAACGTCAGTCGCCCTCACGCGTGGCTTCAAACTCTCCGAAGCAGTCGCCGCGCTCGCTACGCTCGCCCCCGCCGACAAGCGCGGACAGGTTCTTCAACTGGATAACATCACCGTCATCAACGATTGCTACAATTCCAATCCAAAGGCGCTGCAGGCAATGGTCGACGCTTTAGCGTCGATGAAGGCCAAACGCCGCATCGTGGTCGCTGGAGAGATGCTCGAACTTGGTCCGACCGGCGAAGAAATGCATCGCGCCGCGGGCAAGCACATCGCCGAGAAGAAGATTGACGTTCTTATCGGCGTTCGAGGATTGGCACAGGCGATGGTCAGCGGCGCTGGCGATGGAGCCCGCGCGGAATTCGTGGCCACGCCGGAAGAGGCCGGGGAATGGCTGGCCCGCGAGACGCGCGCGGGCGACGTGGTTTTGCTGAAAGCTTCGCGAGGCGTGAAACTGGAAAAAGCGCTGGAGACTTGGAAATCGAAGCGTGGCGCAAGCGCAACGCAATAGTCTCTTTTATTGGCAGAGGGCTGACGGCTCAAAGCTGACGGCTGCACTTCGGAGGCAGATTGCTCTACTGGCTGTTGTTCGTCAAGCTGCAACACTACGTTGCACCGTTTCGTATTTTTCGATACGTCACGTTTCGCACTGCCTTCGCCAGCCTCACCGCACTTTTCACCGCCCTGATCGTCGGCCCCCTCGTAATTGGCCGCCTGCGCGAATTTCAGATCGGCCAATACATCCGCGAAGAAGGCCCGAAGGCTCACCAGAAAAAGGCGGGCACGCCCACCATGGGCGGCCTGCTGATCGTGATCGCGATCGTCGTCCCTACCCTTCTGTGGGCTGACCTGAGCAATCGCTTTGTCTGGATTGCAGTCTTCTCCACCTGCGCCTACGCTGCCATTGGTTTCACCGACGACTACACGAAAGTGACTCACCGTCGCAACTTGGGTCTGACGGCCCGCGCCAAATTGGGGCTGCAGCTCGCCACCGGCATCGTCGTCGCCTCCATGCTGATTGCAATGCAGACCTACGGCATGTATTCGACCAAGCTGATCGTGCCCTTCTTTAAACAGTTTCATCCCGACTTAGTTCTCGGAACTTTGGAGCGCAATCCACACCTCTGGCCTCTGGCATTCCTGCCATTCATGATTTTTGTAACCCTAGTGATCACATTCTCAAGCAACGCCGTGAATCTGACCGATGGTTTGGATGGACTCGCGATTGGGTGCACGGTCATCGCCGCCGGTGCGTTGACCGTGCTCACCTACGTCAGTGGCCACGCCTCATTCGCAACCTACCTGGAACTCCAACGCATGCCGCAGGTCGCAGAACTCACGATCTTCTGCGGAGCCATGGTCGGCTCTGCCATCGGATTCCTCTGGTACAACGCGCATCCCGCAGAAGTGTTCATGGGCGATGTCGGATCGTTGGCTCTCGGCGGCGCGATCGGCACCGTCGCTGTCATCATCAAGCAAGAACTCTTGCTGCCTTTCATCGGCGGCGTTTTCGTGATCGAAGCCCTTTCGGTTATCCTCCAGGTCGGTTCGTACAAATTGCGTAAGAAACGCATCTTCAAAATGGCTCCGATCCATCACCACTTCGAACTGATGGGATGGTCCGAATCGAAAATCATCGTGCGCTTCTGGATCGCTTCTCTGGTGTTTGCACTATTCGCCCTTACCACATTGAAGCTAAGATAAATTCACCACAGAGTCACGGAGAAGACAATTCTTGTCATCCCGAGCAAAGCGAGGGATCAAGGTTTCGCGGCGCCAACAACGATCCAGATTCCTCGCTTCGCTCGGAAAGACAACGCTTTGTGTTTCGGAGTAACAAAGCATTTGCCTGAAAGGTTCTCTCCGTGCCTCCGTGACTCTGTGGTGAAATGATTGTGATGGAACTGAACAATAAGCGCGTCCTGGTTGTCGGCCTCGGAAAATCCGGCGTCGCCTCCGCTCTCTTCATGAAAAAGCGTGGCGCGAAAGTGACCGTCTCCGACACCAAGAGCGGAGACGAACTCCGCAACGAAATCCCCGTCTTGCTCGATAACGGCATCACGGTCGAAACGGGAGGCCACGGCGACCGCACCTTCCGTGGTCAGGACTTGATTGTCGTGAGCCCGGGCGTACCAGTCGACGCCCCGGCATTGGTCCAGGCTCGTTCGCTCGGAGAACCGGTTATCGGCGAGGTCGAACTGGCAGCGCAGTTTCTGCCGGGCCCCGTCGTTGCTATCACCGGATCCAACGGCAAGACCACGACCACCACGCTGGCAGGCGAAATCATGACCGCTGCTGGTTTTCCCACGCTGGTCGGCGGCAACATCGGCACGCCAGCGATCTCCTTTGCCGAGCGGGCCACCCCGGAAACGGTAATCGTACTGGAGATCTCCAGCTTCCAGCTCGAAACGATTCAGACCTTCCGCCCGAAAGTCGCCGTCGTGCTGAACGTCACTCCGGACCACCTCGATCGCCACCGGACATTCGAAATCTACGTGAATGCGAAGGCGCGCATCTTCGAAAACCAACAGCCGAGCGACTTCGCCGTGCTGAACGCGGACGATCCTACCTGCGCCTCCCTGGTGTCACGGACTCAAGCTCAGGTTTTCTGGTTCAGCCGCCACAAGGAGGTAGCGCAAGGCGCCTGGGTTCGCGATGACAACATCGTCTTCCGCGACACCAAAGGCCAGGCAGAAATTCTCCAGGTCTCCGATATCCCGCTGAAGGGCGCTCACAATCTGGAAAATGTGCTGGCCGCCGTGTGCGCCGGAGTGTTGATGGGATGCGCTCCCGACAAAATTCGTGATGCCGTCCGGAATTTCAAGGCCGTCGAGCATCGCCTCGAGTTCGTCGCAACGGTCAATGGCGTCGATTACTACAACGACTCCAAGGCCACGAACGTAGACGCAACCATTAAGGCCCTCGAATCTTTCCCCGCGAATATTCACCTTATTCTTGGCGGAAAAGATAAAGGCAGCGACTATACCGTCCTAAACGATCTGCTGCGCCAGCGCGTGAAGCGCGTCTACACGATCGGCGCAGCGGCCGCCAAAATCGAATCGCAGATCGTTTCGTCGAAAAGCGGTGGACCGGAGGTTATCCATGCCGAGACGTTAGAGAACGCAATCCGCAAGGCGCACGCAACTGCCAACCAGGGCGACATCGTCCTGCTCGCCCCAGCCTGTGCCAGCTTCGACCAGTT
>Ga0209698_10005599_pt1 | contig 13559 bp, 8 predicted proteins | sample LitLauG_LLR_2012_FD_187203 | JGI IMG/M metagenome (GOLD analysis project Ga0209698, IMG submission 187203) | Freshwater sediment microbial communities from Pennsylvania, USA - Little Laurel Run_MetaG_LLR_2012 (SPAdes) (version 2) | ecosystem: Environmental > Aquatic > Freshwater > Creek >... | reverse complement strand
CCCTGGTGGGCTCGGTGGTCGAGCTGGGCCGCCTGACCGAGACGCCGACGCCGCACATCGACGCCGTGTTCGCCTTGACCAAGCTGCTGGCCAAGACCATGGAAGAGGAGCGCGCCGCCGCCGCAGCCGGCACGCGCTCGGCGGCCCACTGACGGCAGCGGGACCGGACTCATGACACTCTGGGTACGCTACTTCACCGGCGATGGCGCGCTGGGCCTGGGCGCGCTCGACGGCGAGCGCATTGCCGAGTATCGCGGTGCCTTCTACACCGACGCGCAACCCACCGGCCGCACGCTGGCGCTGTCCGAGGTGCGGCTGACCAGCCCCTGCGCGCCGACCCAGGTGATCGCCATCTGGAACAACTTCCATGCGCTGGCGCAAAAGCTCGGCAAGCCGGCGCCGGTGCATCCGCTGTTCCTGATCAAGCCGGCCAGCACGGTGATCGGGACCGGCGCGCCGATCCGCCGGCCGCAGCGCTACACCGGCAAGATCGTGTTCGAGGGCGAACTGGGAATCGTGATCGGCCGCCAATGCCGCAACGTCACGGTCGAGGAGGCCGGCGCCTGCATCCTGGGCTACACGGCGGTCAACGACGTCACGGCCATCGAGGTGCTCGACGAAGACCCCAATTTCGCGCAGTGGACGCGTTCCAAGGGCTACGACACCTTCTGCTGCCTTGGCCCCGCCATCGCGACCGATCTCGACCTGGCCGGCGTCCACGTGGTAACCACCCTCAATGGCGTCGAACGCCAGAACTATCCGGTCGCGGACATGATCATCCCGCCGCTGGAACTCGTGAGCCGTCTTTCCGGCGACCTGACGCTGCACCCGGGCGACGTGATCGCCTGCGGCACCTCGGTCGGCGTGGGCTCGATGAAGGACGGAGCCCAGATCAGCATCGCGATCGCCGGCATCGGCGAGCTGCGCAACACCCTGCTGGGATAGCCGCAGCGGGCCTGCCCGCGCCGCCCCACGACGGCGCGCCAGCGCCGTCAACGCACCCTCCAGGTGCGTTTTGCTGCGTAACACCAGAATTCCGCCGCCGTAGCACGCCTACTCCCGGCTATGGCCGCCACGCCGGTCTCTAGTATCGCTTCAGCGGCCGTCATGGCCGGCAGCCGGCAGGGCGCCTTGCGCCGGCAATCCCACCATTTCTTGCAAAGTTGCCCGCCATGGTCCAGATCGATGACATCGTTCCCTACATGCGACGCGTCCAGGTGGACGAGCGCGAACTGAGGGAGCTGGCGCTGTTGTGGCAGATGATCGAATCGAGCGCCGCGATCAGCTGCCCGCACGATGTACAGACGATACTGCCCACCCTGGTGCAGACGCGCGAGCGCTTCGATGAGTTGCAGCGCCGCGTCGTGCATTCGCTGGCGGCCGAGAACCTCGCGCAGTTGCAGGACGAACTCGGGGCCACGGCCCAGTGCGCGATCGACATCCTGGTACGCAATCTCTTCGAGCGCACGGCCGACGTGGGCTTTCTGGCAACCGACGACGCGATCCGCGATTTTTGCGCGGCAGCGCCGGCCGCGCGCGAAGCCTTGCTGGCGCCCCTGCAGCAGCGCCTCGATCAGTATCGCAACAAGTATTCGGTCTACGACGACATCATCGTGCTCGACCGGGGCGGTACGATACTCGCGCGCCTGGACACCGCGGCGCCCGCACCCATGACGGCCGACCCCATCGTTGCTGCGGCGCTGGCGGCGCCCGGGTACGTCGAACAGTTCGGGCCCTCGGAGCTGGGCGCGGGCCCGGCAGCGGCGCTGCTCTACGCCCACCGCATCGCCGACGCCCGCGGCGCCCAAGTCGGCGTGCTGGTGCTGCGCTTTCGCTTCGAGGACGAGATGCAGCGCATCTTCCAGAGCGTGGCCGACGAGCAGCATCAGCCGGCGCTGGTGCTGCTCGACGCGCAGGACCGGGTCATCGCCAGCAACGACCCGATGCACATCGCGCTGGGGACGCGGGTTCGCTCCGTTGCCACCGGCACGGTCGACCTGATCTCCTTTGCCGGGCGCGAATACCTGGCCACTTCCTGCGCCGCGCACGCGTATCAGGGCTATCAGGGCCCGCAATGGAAGGCGCACGCGATGGTGTCGCTGCTGACGGCCTTTCGCACGCGCAGCGCGAGCCCGGGCAACGAAGAGCTCACGCTGGACAACGAGGAACTGCGCGCCCTGCAACTCGAAGCCGATGCGATCAACCGCAACCTGCGCCGGGTGGTCTGGAATGGCCGCCTGATGGCCGGCAACGGCGATGCCGTGCGCCTCAAGGCGGTGCTGTCGCAGGTCAACCAGGCCGGCGTACGCACCAGCGAGCGCGTGCGCCTGGCCGTGGGCGACCTGCACGCCACCTCGCTGGATCGCGCCTGCCGCCAGGCGGCGGAAACGGCGCGCCTGGCCGCCGACATCATGGACCGCAACCTGTACGAACGCGCCAACGACTGCCGCTGGTGGGCCCTGTCGCCGGCGCTGCGCCGCGCGCTTGCCGCGCCGGCGGGTCCCGACAGCAGCGCCCAGATCAGTGGCGTCCTCGAGCACATCAACAGCCTGTACACCGTGTACCGGCGCATCGTCGTGTTCGACCTCCAGGGCCGCATCCGCGGGCTGAGCAACGAACGCGCCGAACGCCCGCTCTTGGGCAGCACGGTCGCCCCGGAACTGCTGCAGGCCATCCGCACGCACACCGGCGACCAGCAATACGCCGTGTCGCCCTATGCCGCCAGCGCGCTGTCCGACGACGAGCCGACCTACCTGTACCTGGCCGCCATTCGCAGCGAGCGCGGCGAGCTCATCGGCGGCGTTGCGCTGGCCTTTCATGCGGTGCGCGAGTTCACGGCGATGCTGGCTGACGTCATCGGCGAGCGCCGCGGCTTTGCCGCGTTCGTCGATGCCCAGGGCGCAGTCCTGGCCTGCAACGATCCGGCGCATGCGCCGGGCTCCACCTTGCCATTCGACACCGGCAATACCCTGGCCGTGCTGGGTGACGAGCACTTTGCCGTGACCCGGGTGCGCGCCGGCGGCTATCGCGAGTTCAAGAACAGCGACCGCTACGACAACCAGGTCAGTGCCGTGGTGGCCCTGCGCCTGGGGTCGAGCGAGCGCCGCCGCCCCGAAAAATTGATCACCGTGGCCAGCCCGGCCCTGGCCCTGGACCGCGCTTCCCTGATCGAGGTTGCCATCGTGCAGGTGGGCAGTGCCCGCTATGCACTGCCGGCGGCGCGGGTGCTCAGCGCCAGCCTGCCGGCGCGCATCGTCCAGGCCCCCAATGCCAGCCGCTATTGCCTAGGACTGATGCAGGTCGATGCCAATGACACGCGCACGGTCATCCCGGTAATCTCGGCGCGGGGCCTTTTTTCGGTGCCCAATTTCCCGCGGCAGACCGACGGCATCGCCATCGTCTTGCGTCGCGAGGAGGACGCACGCCCGGTACTGGGACTGTGGGTCGACGACGTGGTCTCGGTACTGGAAATAGAACGCAGTGCCTTGCAGCCTACGCCCATGGAAGTGCGCAGCCAGGCGCAGCTCGTCACGGCCGTCTTCGACCAGCACGACAGCAATCACGCGACCTTGGTGCAACTGCTGGATGTGGACCGGCTCGAGGCGCTGGCCAAAGGCGGCGCCGTGCCCGCCGTTGCCGCCGCGCGCGCGGTCGAGCCGGTACCGGCGACCCTGGCGGCCACGGGCGGCAGCGCCCCGACAATGGGGCGCGTTCCCAGCCTGGTCCGCTGACCGGCCGGCACGCTGCGCGACCACCGCGCCGCGCGAGAGGAGCGGGGGTGAGGGCGGTACGTGCGGCGCGGATCGGGCAGCCAGGCCGCCACGGATGTTCGCCCCGGGCGCTAAAGGCCACTAGCCGCCGATGCGCGCGCGGTGCGTGTACACCGAGAAGTTCGCCCCGCGGGCGAAGCCGACCAGTGTCAACCCGCAGCGTTGCGCGGTCTCCACGGCCAAGGTCGTGGGCCCCGAAACCGCTGCCAGCACGCCGATGCCGGCGGTCGCGGCCTTTTGCACCATTTCCACGCTGGCCCGGCTCGTGATCAGCGCAAATCCCTCGGCGGTCGGCGTGCGGGCGCGCAGCAAGGCCCCGATGAGCTTGTCCAGGGCGTTATGGCGCCCCACATCCTCACGCACGGCGCGAATGCCGCCGTCGGGATCGCACCAGGCCGCGCCGTGGGTGGCGCCCGTCAGTTGCTGCAGGTGCTGGGCGGCGCCCAGCTGTTGCGTCGCGCGCGCCAGGGCTGCCGGCGCGATTCGCACGGTGCCGGCCGGCACCGGGGGCAGGGGGCGCAGCACCTGGTCGAGGCTTTCCGTACCGCAGATGCCGCAGCCGGTACGGCCGGCCAGCGACCGGCGCCGCTGCTTGAGCCCGGCAAAGGCGCCGGCGGCGATTTGCACGCGCAGCGTGTGGCCGGCGCTGCCGGGCAGGTGCTCCACGTCGTAGACGTCGGAGACCTGCGCGACGATGCCCTCGCTGAGCGTGAAGCCCAGCGCGAAGTCTTCCAGATCCCGTGGGGTGGCGAGCATCACCGCGTGGGCGATGCCGTTGTATTCCAAGGCCACGGGCTGCTCCACGGCCAGCGCCGCGTGTGCCTCGGCCCATTCATCGCCGCGGTGGCGCCACTCGAGCACCGGCCGGGCGCCCGGGTCGGCCGGCTCCGCCTCAGCCATGGCCGCCGTCCGGCACCGGCGGGAGCACGCGCGGACGCCGCTGCGCGTCGGTGGCCACGTAGACCAGCGTGGCCTCCGTGACCTTGACCACGCTGCCGGCGGCGCCCATGCGCTCGGCGTAGGCCGCGACGTCGACCGTAACGGAGGTGCGGCCGGTGCGCAGGATGCGCGCATAGATCGACAGGATGTCGCCCACCAGCACCGGCTCCTTGAACACGAAGCTGTTGACCGCCACCGTGGCCACGCGCCCCTGCGCGCGGCGGGCGGCGCGGATGGCGCCGCCGATATCCACCTGCGCCATGATCCAGCCGCCGAATACGTCGCCGTGGGCGTTGGCGTCGGCGGGCATGGGCACCACGCGCAGTACCGGGTCTTCGTCGGGCAGGGCGAGGCTCATGGCGGGGCTCTTTCGCGTCGGCGGCGCCGTTGCGGCACCGGCGGCTATTTTGCGCGCATTTGAACGCGTCATAATCGCCCCTGGTGCCGGATGGCGCGCCGGCGGCGCGCGCGGCATCCACGGGAGAAGGCAATGCGAGGGCACAGCAGCGGCCGCGGGGTGGCGGCGCCGGCGGCGGCGGGACAACCGCGCCGCGATCTGCAGACGCTGCGCTCCTTGCTGCCGTATCTGCTGGCCTATCGCGGCCGGGTGGCATTGGCGCTGGTGTGCCTGATACTGGGCAAGGTGGCGGTGGTCGGGGTGCCGATACTGCTCAAGCACATCGTCGACGCCCTGGCGCCGCCCGGGGCGGGCAGCGGCGGGTTGCCGCCGCTGGCGCTGGCGCCGGTTGCGCTGGTGGTGGCCTACGGCGCGCTGCGCCTGGCGACCTCGCTGTTCAACGAACTGCGCGAATTCTTCTTCGCCAAGGTCACCCAGTCGGCGGTGCGCACGCTGGCGCTGCAGACCTTCCGCCACCTGCACGCGCTGTCGCTGCGGTTTCACCTGGAACGGCGCACCGGCGCGCTGACGCGCGAGATCGACCATGGCATCCGCGGGGTGTCCTCGCTGGTGAGCTTCACGCTCTACTCGATCCTGCCCACCCTGGTCGAGATCGGCCTGGTGTTCGGCTACCTGCTGACGCGCTACGAGATCTGGTTTGCGGTCATCGTGGCCGCCAGTCTGGCGGTGTACATCGCCTTCACGCTGCTCGTTACCAACTGGCGCACGCGTTTCCGGCGCCAGGCCAACGAACTGGACGCGCGCGCCTCGTCCAATGCGGTCGATTCGCTGCTCAACTACGAGACCGTCAAGTACTTCAACAACGAGGACTACGAAGCCGGCCGCTACGACGCCACCCTGGCCCAGCAGGAACGCATGACGCTGCGCGTGCAGCGCTCGCTCAACCTGCTCAACGGCGGCCAGCAGACCATCATCGCTATCGGCCTGACCCTGATGCTGTGGCGCGCCGCCCTGGGCGTGCAGCGCGGGGCGCTGTCCATCGGCGACCTGGTGCTGGTCAACGCCTTCTTGCTGCAGCTCTACGTGCCGCTGAACTTCCTGGGCGTGATCTATCGCGAGATCCGCCAGGCGCTCACCGACATGGATCGCATGTTCAGCATCCTGCAGGAGAACCGCGAGATCGCCGACCGCCCCGGCGCGCGCGACCTGGTGCCCGGCGCCCACGGGGGCGGCGCCCGGGCACTGGAGGTGCGCTTTGCCGATGTCGCCTTCGGCTACGACCCGCGCCGGCGCATCCTGCACGGGCTCAGCTTCACGATCGCGCCGCGCACCACCTGCGCGGTGGTGGGCGCCACCGGTGCCGGCAAATCGACGCTGGCGCGGCTGCTGTTCCGCTTCTACGACGTGCAAGGCGGGGCGGTGCTGCTCGACGGGCAGGACATCCGCGACCTGACCCAGCGCTCGCTGCGGGCGGCCATCGGCATCGTGCCGCAGGACACGGTGCTGTTCAACGACAGCATCGAATACAACATCGGCTACGGCCGCCCGGGCGCCAGCCACGAGGAGATCGTCGCCGTGGCGCGTGCCGCGCACATCCATGATTTCATCGTGTCGCTGCCCGACGGCTATGCCACCATGGTGGGCGAGCGCGGCCTCAAGCTCTCGGGCGGCGAAAAGCAGCGCGTGGCCATCGCGCGCACCCTGCTCAAGGACCCGGCACTGATGATCTTCGACGAGGCCACCTCGGCGCTGGACACCCGCACCGAAGCCGCGATCCAGGCCGCGCTGACCGCGGCCAGCGCCCAGCGCACGACGCTGGTGATCGCCCACCGCCTGTCCACCGTGGTCCACGCCGACCAGATCCTGGTCATGGACCACGGCCGCATCATCGAGAACGGCACCCATGCGGCGCTGCTGGCGCGCGGCGGTGCCTACGCGCGCATGTGGACGCTGCAGCAGCACGAGGCGCCGCAAGCGGCCGGTCTGGCGGCGGCGTGAACGCGCGCGCCGCGGCCCACCCTACAATGGCGCCGCTTGCGCCGCCGAGGACCCCGTGACCACCCTTACCCTGCGCCAGCCCGACGACTGGCACCTGCACCTGCGCGATGGCGCCACCCTGGCCGCCGTGGTGCCTCATACGGCGCGCGTGTTCGCGCGCGCCATCGTGATGCCCAACCTGCGCACGCCCGTGACCACCGTGGAGCAGGCCCTGGCCTACCGCGAACGCATCCGCGCCGCGGTGCCGCCCGGCGTGGCGTTCGAACCCTTGATGACCCTCTACCTGACCGGGGCGACCACGCCGCGCCAGATCGAGCAGGCGCGTGCCAGCGGGGCGATCCACGGCGTGAAACTCTATCCGGCCCGCGCCACCACCCTGTCCGACGCCGGCGTGCGCGCCCTGTCCCACTGCCGCGCGGCGCTCGAGCGGATGCAGGCGCTCGATCTGCCGCTGCTCGTGCACGGCGAGGTGGCGCGCCCCGAGGTCGATGTCTTCGACCGCGAGCGGCTTTTCCTGGACGAGGTGCTGGCGCCCCTGCAGCGCGATTTTCCGGCGCTGCGCATCGTGCTCGAGCACGTCACCACGCGCGATGCGGTCGAGTACGTGCGCGCGGCCCCGGGCCGTGTGGCCGCCACCATCACCGCGCACCACCTGCTGTACAACCGCAATGCGATGTTCCTCGGCGCCGACGGCGGCGCCGGCATGCGGCCGCACTTTTACTGCCTGCCCGTGCTCAAGCGCGAGGTCCACCGCGCCGCGCTGCTGGCGGCGGCAACGAGCGGCGATGCGCGTTTTTTCCTGGGCACCGACAGCGCCCCGCATCCGCGCGCCGAAAAGGAGTCGGCCTGCGGTTGCGCCGGCTGTTTCACGGCGCCGCAGGCGCTGCCGCTCTACGCGCAGGCCTTCGAGCAGGCCGGCGCGCTCGATCGCCTGCAGGGTTTCGCCAGCGAGTTCGGCGCCGACTTCTACGGACTGCCGCGCAATGCCGGCACGGTCACGCTGGTGCGCCGCCCGCCGGCCCCGGTGCCGGCACCGGTGGCGCAGGAGCAGGAATTCCTGCCCCTGCCCGTGCCCGATCTGGCCTGGTCGATGGCCTGAGGCCTACCTCAGGCAGCCAGGGCGCGCCGCGCTTCGACGAAATAGCCCACAGTGAACTGGTCATGAAAGTGGCTGTCATCGAGCGCGGTGAACCATCGTGGCAGATGTTCGCCCAGCAGCTCGAGGACCGCGCGGGGCGGACGCGTGCCACCACCTTCCTGCGCCAGGATGCTGGCGGCCCGCGCCGCCTCCTGTGCCATCAGGCGGAAGAATCCTCCGTTGGGCGTCACGGAGATCACGTCGAGACTCAACTGCCGGGCCACATGCTGGTACCACTCCGGCGTGAAGCCGCCGTAGAAGTGAAACGGCAACTGGTGACGGCCCGAACCGAGGGGTGCCGAGAGCAGCAGGCGCCCGCCGGGCTTCAAGAGGCGCGCCATTTCGCGCACGGCCGCGAACGGCTCGGGCACGTGCTCGAGCACTTCCGTGCACAGGACGACGTCGTAGCTGGCGTCGGGCGCGGGTATTGCGGTGATGTCACTGGCAAAATCGATCCGACCGTAGGCGACACCGCCACCGAGTTTCTCGCCCTCGTATCGCTTGAAATCCTGCGCCTCGTAGCGGCAATGGGAGAACCGTTCCCGGTAGGGGCAGGTTCCGGCACCGACGTCGAGCACTCGGGCACCGGCGGGCACGCTGGCCGCAAGGCGGGCGACCCAGCGGTCGCGTTGCAACTGGTTGAAATTGACGATTTCGGCCAAAGGCGCGCGGTCGCCGTGATCGGCGATCCACGCCGTCGCCTCGGCGCTTGCCGGCACCGGCCGGGCCGACGCGCCGTGCGCGGGGTGCAAGCCGGCGCCGGCTGCCAGAGCGGCGCGCAACTGTTCGCGCCAGCGCGCCAGTACCGCCTGCTCGCTGGGCGCCACCATGCTCTGGCTCAGCAACTCGTCGGCGCGCGCCAGCAACTGCTCGCGTGTCAGCGCGTGCTGCTTTACGGCCTGCACGACGACATTGGAAAGATAGGGTGGCTGCGGCCATGATTGCTGGTCGATCTGCACGTCCCCGAAGCCCAGTCGCTCGAGCGTATGGCGCAAGCGATCCGGGAACCAGTGGTCGACGTGGAAGGCCCAGGGTTCGGCCTGGTCGCCCGCGAGGTGTCGCACCACTGCCAACTTGACGCCCAGAGGCTGTTCGGAGAGCAGCGTGCGCGCCGACCCTTCGATATCCGGCGTTTCGATGACTAGGCGGCCGCCCAGCCGCAGCCACTCGTGCCAGCGGATCAGCAGTGCCAGCGCATCGACGCGCGAGAAGTGTTCGAACATATGGTGTGAGCGAACCTCATCGACCGTCGCCGCGGGGAAGCGCAACCGCGCCACATCGCCGAAAATGTCCGCGCACGAACGCATGAGGGAGCCCGTGGAGGCCGGCAGATCGACGTTGATGTAGCCCTCGACACGGCGCTCGCCGCATCCCAGGTGCAGGCGCAGCGGCTGGCCTTCGCGCCACAAGCCGGCGGCATGCAAGGCCTGCAGGCTGGCCCCCGGCTCCGGCGGCGCGTCCGGCAGCGTCAGCCTGCGGTCCGGCAGCGCCGTCGGCGCCGGCGCTGGCGCGGCCGGCACCGGCAGGGCAAGCTCGCGCGCAAGCGTCGGCGCCTTGGCGAGCGGCAGGGGCGCGGCCGCCAGCGTCTGGCGTGCAGCGGCCAGCTGCCCCGCGCCGTAGAGTTGCGGGTGGTTAAGCGTCAACTGGGCGCGCAATGCCGCGTCATGCTGGCGTGCGTCCGCCAGCATGCTCTGCCCCGCCTTTTCGCGGTACAAGAACAGGGGCGCCGCCAGATGGTATGCCCGCCAGCCTGCGGCTGCCGCGCGCAGCCAGAAGTCCCAGTCCTCGTATCCGGCCGACATGTTGGCGCGATAGCCCCCGCTGGCGGCCCACACCGCGCGCCGGAACAAGGATGCATAGGCCAGGCCGTTTTCCTGCATCAGGTGCGCAAGGTCGAACGGTCGCGCGGTGCTCCACTGTCCGGCGCGGGCCCCGAAGATCGCCACATCCGTATGAACGATGGCGACACCCGCTTGTGCATCCAGCACCGCAACGGTCCGGGCCAGGAAATCCGGGTGCAGGAGGTCGTCAGCGTCCAGCGGCAGGAGGTAGCGGCCGCGCGCCGCGCCCATGCCGGCATTGCGCGCGTTGGCCAGGCCGGCATTGGCCTGTTCCAGCAGGCGTATGCGCCGGCCGGGCAGGCGCCCGGCGAGGGCCGCCGCCACCGCGGAGGTATCGTCCGGGCTGCCATCGTTGACGATGATGAGCTCCCAGTCGGTGAAGGTCTGCAGGCTCACGCTGACCACGGCTGCAGGCAGGAACTGCGCCTGCCCGAAGCAGGGAATGATCACGCTCACGGCCGGCGCAGCATCATCGGATGCCCCGCGCAGCGGGAGATCGATCTCCTCATGGCAGGCGCCGGGAGTATGGCCTAGCAAGGCATCGATATCCACGCGGCGGCCCTCGTCAAAGCGCAGGGCCAGCGCTTGCGGGCTTTGATTCTGCTGGTCACCGTGTCGGTTGGCGTGCGTCGACTGCACCACGTTCACCGGGGCGCAGAAGGCGATGCTCAGGTGCGGATACACCAGCACCGGCAAGCGGGCGGCAAAGTCGACGGCGCAGCCGGCCAGCCGCTCCTCGAGTTCGTTGGGCGTGCGATACGTCAAGCCTGTGAGTAGCGGCTCGACGTCGCTGGTCCGGAACACGGAGCTGGAAAGCTCGAGCGGATAGGCGAAGTCCAGCTGCGCGCGGGTCCAGTCGCAAGCGTGCCAGCCGCCGCCCAGGTCGACCGATGGGGGTACGGTCTGCGCGGCACGCAAGGAATAACAGCGGATCGTATTGATGCCCAGGCGCAGGGAAACGCCGATCGCCTCGGGTGTCTCGCGCAGCAGGCGCTGCACCCTGGACAGGCTCCAGGGACGCACGAACAGCGCATCGTCGCAAACGAAGGCGACCTGCTCCGAACCCTGCACCAGCCGGCACAGATCCGACCGGAAATCACCCTGGGTCACGATGGCCGCAAAAGGCAGTTCCCGGGCCACCTGTTCATACCGCTGCTTCATTGTCTCGTCGGAGGCAAAGGCCAGGACCCGCACGTCAAGCAAATTCGGTTCGAGGCAACGCGCCTGCAGCGACGCCAGCGTGGCGTGCAGCTGCAGCGGCCGGTCCTTGCTGAACACGACCACCCGCAACGCGGTGGCGGCTGCGTCCGCGGCACCGGACGTGGCGCCGCTATCGTGGCGGCATATCCGGGCTGCGGCCTTGCGCACGCTGGCACGCTCGTGCAGACCAATCACCGCCTGTTCGACGGCGTCGCCCGCCGCAGCGCGCTCGGCCGACAGAAAGTAGTGGCTCGGGCAGATCCGGATCCCGGCAAAACCAGTCGCACGCCAGGATTGGGTGAAGCGCTGGTTGCCTACCGCCATCTCGAAAGACTGTCCGGCCGGCGCATTTTCGGATGCGAGCTGATCGAGCAGCAGCGCGAAAGTCGGGTGCCCGGGCGCCGCGCCGAGGAACGATGTGCTCAACACACCGGGTTGCGCGTTTTCGTCCAACCAGCAAGCGAAGGCCTCGCCGGCCAGCAGTTCCTCGGGTATGGAGCTCACGCAAAAGGAATCGGCGTCCACGGCAACGCCGCCCTCATCGTGCAATATCTCCAGCCGCATCAGTTCGACGATCGCCCGCACATCCAGCGGCCCCAGTTCCTTCATGCGGTTCGCACAACGCCAGGTGCGCCCCAAAAAGGCATCGTTGTCCCAAAGGTGGGTTTCCCAGTCCGGGTGGCGATCCTTCCACGACTGGACCTGTGCGGCCGGCAAGCCGACAGCGTCGCCAATCCAAATGAAATGCAACTTGCGCGGAATCATCGTCGCCTATCCTCGTGAGTGGCCCACCGCAAGCCCGTGGCCGGGGGCCCGGGGCGCAAAGTCGTGCCGGCTCCTGCATGACTGCGGGCGCGGCTGGTTTTGCGAGGCAGTCTAGGCGGGTCGCAGCGGGAGCTCCCCCCGATAAGAGAGCGATCGGGGGCCCAGTTGATGCAATCCGGGTCCGGGCCGGACTGGAATCGGCGCCGCGAACGGGCGCCCGGAGGCGGTTTACTAGTAGCCGAAATAGGACTGCACCCACTGCACCATGGGCGGCAGACCCTGCTCGATGGTGGTATGCGGCTGCCAGCCCAGGTCGCGCACGCTGGTGTCGATGTCGGCTGCCGTCGCGCGCACGTCGCCGGGCTGCATGGGCAGCAGCACGCGCCGCGCCGGCCGGCCGATGGCGCGCTCCAGGACCGCGATGAAATGCAGCAGCGCCTCGGGCCGATGGTTCCCCAGGTTGTACAGCCGGTGGGGCGGGGTGCCGAAGTGCGCGTCCTCGTCGAGCGCGCGCAGCGTGCCCTCGACGATGTCGTCGATGTAGGTGAAATCGCGCTGCATGTCGCCCTGGCCGTAGACCTCGATCGGGCGGCCTTCGAAGATCGCGCGCGCGAACTTGAGCGGCGCCATGTCGGGGCGGCCCCAGGGCCCGTAGACCGTGAAATAGCGCAGGCCGGTCAGGCGCAGGCCGAACTGCAGCGCATAGACATGGGCCAGCAGCTCGTCGGCGCGCTTGGTGGCGGCATACAGGCTTACCGGCTGTTCCACGGGATCGCCGACGGCGAAGGGCTGCTTGGCGTTGGCGCCGTACACGCTCGACGAGGAGGCGTAGACGAGGTGCTCGACCGTGCCGGCGGCTCGTGCGCATTCGAGCAGGTTGAGAAACCCGGTCACGTTGCTGTCGACGTAGGCCTGCGGATTCTCGAAGGAATAGCGCACGCCGGCCTGTGCCGCCAGGTGCACGATGCGCGTCGGGCGGTGTGCCGCGCAGGCGGCGGCCAGGGCGGCGCGATCGGCCAGGTCCAGTTGCCGGAACGTGAAGCCCGCCCCGGCGCACTGCGCCAGACGGTCGTGCTTGAGCCGCGGGTCGTAATAGGCGTTGAGGTTGTCGATGCCCAGCACCGCCTGCCCGCGCGCCAGCAGTGCGCGCACGACCCCATGGCCGATGAAACCGGCGCAGCCCGTGACGAGGATCACGCGCCGTCCCGCGCCGGCCGCGTCATACGGCGCGCCCTATGCCCTCGTAGTGCAGGCCGGCGGCGCGCACCGCGCGCGGGTCGTACAGGTTGCGCCCGTCGACCAGCACGCGCGCGCGCAGCTGCTGGGCCAGCGCCGCAAAATCCGGACTGCGGAACTCGAGCCATTCGGTGACCACCACCAGGGCGTCGGCGCCCTCGCAGGCCGCTGCCGCGCTGTCGCACAGCGTGAGCTTGTGCTGCACTTCCTGCAGTTCGCGGCGCGCGGTGTCGCGCGCCTGCGGGTCGTAGGCGCGCACGCTGGCGCCGGCGGCCACCGCGTTGCGGATCAGCACCAGGCTGGGCGCCTCGCGC
>Ga0209698_10005598_pt1 | contig 13560 bp, 12 predicted proteins | sample LitLauG_LLR_2012_FD_187203 | JGI IMG/M metagenome (GOLD analysis project Ga0209698, IMG submission 187203) | Freshwater sediment microbial communities from Pennsylvania, USA - Little Laurel Run_MetaG_LLR_2012 (SPAdes) (version 2) | ecosystem: Environmental > Aquatic > Freshwater > Creek >... | reverse complement strand
GGAAGACGTTCCGCGAAGCGCCGGCCAGTTCCACGCTCTGAACTTTGGCCAGAAGATCCAGCCGCAGATTTGGATCGATCGTCGCCGGGTCCGGTTTGTCTTCCGGCCGCGCATAGCCCTGCCGCGGCTTGAATTCCGATACCGAACTGTTCTTCTGTTCCCGCCGCCGCCCGGCACTGGCACTGTCCGGAGCCAGCGGCATCGGACTCGCAGCAGGGTTGGCAGGCGTTACCGGCGTCGCGGGTGCCGCAGCACTAACCGGAGCAGCCACCGGCCGCGGTGCCGGCGCACTCGAATCCCCCTGGAAGACGTTGATGTACAGCACCACGCCTGCCGCCACCAGCAGCCCGGCCAGGATCGCAACTTTCTTCGGCTCAGCCCCTAAATTCATACGCAGCCCGATTCATACGCAAGCCGGGTCATAGCGCGCCCGTATCGTCTTTAATAAACGCATTCAGCTTCAGATTTACGCTCAGAACGTCGCCCTTCGGCTGCGGCGTCGCCTGCATGCTTTCAATAATCAGGAAGCGCGGTGAACGGTCCAGCATATTCACAAACTTCACCAGTTGCCCGTAGCCGCCCTCGAAATTGATCGACACCGTCATCATCGAAAGATCGTCCGAGCCCTCAATCGGGTCGAGCGGCGCAATCGTCCACTCCTCGGCCTTCATGCCCGCGTTCTTCGCAATGTCGGTGACCTCGCTGATGATGGCCGAATACGTGTGCTTCCTCGTGGTGAAGGAACTGGCCAGAAACGTATCGCCGTCCGTCTTGCCCTTGCCGATGTTCGACGACAGTAACCGGCTCCGCATGAGCCGCGCCTGATCCGCCTGCAACCGCATGCGCGCCGCCGTGAGCTGTTGATCGAGCGCCTCAGGCGATGTCCCGAAGACGTTGAACGCCACCGCCGCCCCCACCAGATTCGCCAGCAGCAGCACCCCGAGCGCTACTCGCACCAGGAACCTGGGCTCTTTCCACCCATCGCCTTTCGGCAGAGTAACCCCGCGCAGCTTAAAGCTTTTGAGCATAATTCACCGATAGCCGGTACCGATAAAACGTATCCGTCTGCGTCGGCGGCGTAATCCCGCTCACCGCCGTCGAACCGAAAACATCCGACCCTTCCAGTCTCGCAATAAACCCGATTACAGGCTCGGGCGTGTCGGCCGCCACCGTCATATCCAGAAACAGCTCGTTCCGCGCATTCACCTGCGGCCGCACAGCCACGAGGCGCACATTCGGCGGCAGCACCGTTTCGAGGTCGGCGAAAATTCGCGTCCAGCTGATCGATTTCCGCGCAATCAGCGCATTCAGGAGCACGCTCCGGTCGAGCACCGCGCTGTAACCCGGCAGCCGCATCTGCGCATCGAGCTTAGCCTGCTCCTGCCGGATATTGACCAGTTGAGCATTGATCCGCGTCAGTGCGGACTGTGTGTCGGCAGTCTGCCGCCGCTCGCCGATCGCAAGTGAAATCAGAACTCCCAGCGTCACCATCAGCAGGACCGCTGCAAACGCTGAGCCCACCAGCACCGGCCGGTCCCGCCGGAACGGTTCGCTCGAAAGATTGACAGGGAATCTCACGCGGCCGCCTTCTTTTCTGTCTTGTCCGCCACCGCCGCCGGAGGACTCAACGATTTCAAGTATCCCGCCAGCCCCGGCCATTCTTCTTCAATTGCAAACGCGGGCAAGTTCAGCTCCACCGAAAGCCTGGTAGCCGCCGACGCCGCCTCATCCCCGAAGCCCGCCAGGTACAGCCGCTCCGGCAGCACCCCGCTCTGATCTTCAATAAAGGCCAGCGTCGAATAAATGTCGGCGGAAATCTCTTCCAGCGGATCGGCCGCATCCCCCGAAGGCTCAGACAACTCCAGCGAACGCGCGATCGTCACGATCCCCCCGCTCAACGCCACCACCGTCAACACGCCCGGAGCGCGCCGTGCCACCACTGCAGACGCATCCGCCGGAAGCAGATCCAGCAACGCCAGCGACGACACCGTCACCAGTCCCGGCTGCAGCCCCGCCGCGCGAAACGCCGCCTCATAATGCGCCACAATCTCCATCGGCGCCAGCGCCACCAGCACCTTCTTGCCGTCCTGCGGGAAATACGACAGCGCCGCCTCATCCACATCGAACGGCACGCTCTTGCGCAACCTGAAGTTCAGCAATGACCGCCGCTCTTCTTCTTTTTCAGGCAGCGTATCGAAATCCAGCACCGAAATCCGCACCGCATGGTCGGGCAGAATAATCGCCGCCCGGCGCCCTTTTTTCCCGGCCGGTACCAGCCTGCACACCGCTTCGGCGAACGCCCCCGGGTCGAGTACGTTCTCTTTCACCGGCGAAGCGGACAGCACCCCCGCTGCCAGCGGCGTCTGCTGCAGCGCCATTGGCGGTTTTGTGCGCGACATCGCAATCCCGTCCGCCGCAATCTCGAAGACGAACTCCGGCGGCGGGTCTTTGAACACGCTCAGTATGTTGTCGAACACACTCATGCAGCCCCCGTCATTCGATGAACGTCACCTTGTTGATCTCTTTCAGCGTCGTGATCCCGTTCCGCACTTTCTCCACGGCAGATTCGCGCAGAAACGTCATTCCCTCTTCGCGCGCCAGCCGCTTGATCTCCGAAGTCGGCCGCCGGTCCAGAATCAGCTCCCGAATCCGGTCGCTCAGGTCCAGCAACTCATGGATTGCCGTCCGTCCCCGGTACCCCGTCCCGCCGCACTCGAAACACCCCGGCCCCTCAAACAGCTCCAGATTCCGCCATTCATCGGGATTCAGCCCGCTTTCCACAAACATCGAGTCCGGATACTTCACCGGCCGCTTGCAGTGCTCACAGTTGATGCGCACCAGCCGCTGCGCCAGAATGCAGTTCAGCGCCGAAACGAAGTTGTATGCCTCCACGCCGATATTCAGGAAGCGTCCCAGCACGTCCACCACATTGTTCGCGTGGACGGTCGTAAACACCAGGTGCCCCGTCAGCGCCGAATTGATTGCAATCTGTGCCGTCTCCTGATCGCGGATTTCGCCCACCATGATCTTGTCCGGATCGTGGCGCAGGATCGACCGCAGCCCGCGCGCAAACGTCAGGCCCTTTTTTTCGTTGACCGGGATCTGCGTAATCCCTTTCAGCTGGTATTCAACGGGATCTTCAATCGTGATGATCTTGTCTTCGTCGTTCTTGATTTCGCTCAGCGCCGCATAGAGCGTCGTCGTCTTGCCCGACCCCGTCGGCCCCGTCACCAGCACCATCCCGTACGGCTCGGCAATATAGCGCCGGAACTTCGTCAGATCCGCTTCGCTGAACCCCACCACATCGAGCGAAAGCTTGGCGAACTTCTCGCTCATCGATTCTTTATCGAGCACGCGCAGCACGGCGTCTTCGCCGTAAATCGTTGGCATGATCGACACGCGGAAATCGATGAGCCGGTTCTTGTAACGCACCCGGAAGCGCCCGTCCTGCGGTACGCGCCGCTCGGCGATATCCAGCTCGCTCATGATCTTGATGCGCGAAATGATCGTCGAATGCCAGTCCCGTGCAATCGGCGGCATCGCGTAATGCAGCACGCCGTCGATCCGGTACTTGATGACCACTTCCTGGTCGCGCGATTCAATGTGGATATCCGAAGCCCGCCGCTCCAGCGCGTTGAATATCGTGGTGTCCACCAGCTTGATGACCGGCGCAATGTCGCTGTCCACCGCCGCCAGCCGGTCGATCGACAGCGTCTCGTCCGGATTGTCGTCGTCCCCCACCACATCCAGCGCGAAGCCTTCGGTCACTTCCTCCAGCACGCGCTGTGACTGCTCGGTCTTCTTCAGCAGGTCCGAAATTTGCGACGGCGTGGCGACCTTGACCTTCAGCTTCTTGTGCAGCAGCAGGCTCAGCTCGTCGATCGTGTTCAGATTCCGCGGATCGGCCAGCGCAATTTCCAGCGTCCCGTTCTGCGCTTTGAGCGGCACAAAATTGTAGCGGAACATCAGGTCGACTGGAATCGACCGGAACAGATCGTGGTCAATCGAGCCGTCGCGCAGATCCACAAACTCGCAGCGGTACCGCGTCGCCGCGGTCCGGGCCTTCTCGATCTCCGAAGCATGCGCCGCCCCGCTGGCAGGCAGCTCAGGCAGGGCGGATTTTACGGCGTCCGGTGTCATAGATGGTCACCCGCGTCCGAAGACACGTTCTCTATCATCTTGACGCCTCGGGGCCCCGGAACGTGTAAAGAGAACCGCCGATTGGTACTGGGCCAGTAAAACTACAGTTATAGATATTCAGGTGGTGCCAAACTGAAGTATGCGAGAGTCGCCGCGACGCGTTCTTCCCCACATTGCGGTCATCCTCGCCGCATGGCTTGCCCCCGGAGCAGCGCTGGCGCAGCAGATTCCCGACTATTTCCCGCTTCAGGTCGGAAATCAGTGGGTCTACCGTTCGGTCTACTTCCAGGGCTTTGACACCGTCGGCGTCTCCGGCACCCGGATAGTGAACGGCACAAACTACTCCGTAGTACTCCAAAACTCCGACCCCGCCACCGCCACCCTCTACCGCAACGATGGAGCCGGCAAAATCTACCGCCTTGATCCCGTGAAACAACAGGAAACGCTCGCCTGGGACTTCACCGTTCCGGCCTCCAGTCCCGTTCTCGGCGGCCCGCCGTATACGATTGCCACCGCCGGGCATTACTCCGGCCCGCTCGGCACCTTCGATACGGCGTTCTCGATCGGGCAACTCTCGTCTTTGAGCGGCTCCACGGAAACCTTCCTGCCTTACATCGGGAAAGTCGCCTCGACTTCTTTTCTGCAGGGAGGCTCCGCCTCGCTCGTCCCGCCGCTGGTAGAAAACCTGATCTACGCCAGGATCGGCAACATTCTCGCCGTCACCACCCGCGACTGGGGCTTCGGCATCACACTCGACCGCCCCGTTTACCAGCTCCAGTTCGGCCAGACTGACGATTGCCAGGGCGTTGCCTTTCCAGGCTGGACGGCGGTTCCCAACGCTTATTCGCCATGCGCTCTGGTGCGCCTGACCCTGCGGCTCTTCGGCAACGATCCGCTGCATCTCTCATTCCCGACGCAGCAACTCTATGAACTGGAACTCCGCGACGCCGCCGGAAACCTGGTGTGGCGCCTGTCCGACAACAAAACATTCTCCACCGCCCCGCGCGACCTGGTCGTCGGCTCGGGCGAGGTGAACTTCGTTGAACTCATACCGCTATACCGCGGTGGAACGTTTCCGCCCTCGCTGCTTGCGCCCGGATCGTATCGCCTGACCGCCACGCTGAAGGATTCCGCCGCCTCCGCCTCGGCTTCCGTTGCGCTCACGGTGACCCGGTAGACCCGCCGCCAGACTTTCACGTACTCTGAAAGCAACGGGAATCATGACCAGCGAACAGGCACCTCCGGAAGATTTCGCCAGCCTGTACCGGCGTGCCTTTGCCCGGTACGGAACCTGGGCTTTATGGAATAAGCGCGCACTCGACGCCCCGACTCCCGACGACGCCCTCGTAGTGGCACGCGCTCTGCGGATTGAGGGCGACCTGAAGGCCCGCCAACTGGCCGAAGAGATCGAGCAGGCGTGCCGTGCCGCTGTCTAAGATCCAGAGCGACGTGCTCCGGTTGCTCGCCTCCCACCGCGATCCGGAAAGCTACGTCGCCGGAGCCACACCGCTCAACCGCACAGCGGCGCGTTATTCCGCGGACCTCGATGTCTTCCATGACCGCGAGGAACGTGTGGCGTCTGCGGCATTAAGCGACGCAGCGGCGCTCGCCGATGCGGGTTATAGCGTTTCCTGGCTCCGACAATTGCCGCTCATCTATACCGCTGTCATCACTCACGGCGATGCCGGCACCCGCCTCGAATGGGTGGTGGACAGCGATTACCGGTTCTTCCCCAGGATGCCCGATGAACTCTTCGGTTACGTCCTGCATCCTGCCGACCTTGCGATGAACAAGGTGATGGCGGCCGCCGGGCGGCGGGAGGTGCGCGATCTGGTCGATCTGGTCACGATTCAGGAAACTATCCTGCCGCTGGGCGCGCTCATCTGGGCAGCCGTCGAAAAAGCCCCCGGCTTCACGCCTGAGGGGCTGATCGCGGAGATTCGGCGGAATTCTTCCTATCCCGCCGGCGAATGGCGCGCTCTGGTCACGGCCGAACCGCTTGATCCGCAGATGATCCTGGCCAAACTCCGGGAGGCGTTAACTTCGGCAGAGGCGTTCGTTTCGCAGATGCCAACTGAGAGAGCCGGGCTCCTGTTCCTGCAGGACGGCCGCGTTGTACAACCAGACCCGGCCCGATTGCAGGATTACCAAACCCACGCCGGGCAACGGCGTGGCCAGTGGCCGAGCAGTGCAGAAATCACCAGTGCAATGCTGGAGCAGTACAAAACTCCGCCAACACCTTAATCTTAAAGAACTTACCGTATCGTATCCGCCAGCGAAAATATGGGCAAATACAGTGCAATCAGCACGAACGCCACGAACATCCCCATGAAGATCATGATCGCCGGCTCAATCAGGCTCAGCACCGCCGTCATCTTCGTATTCACGTCGTCTTCGTAAAACTCCGCCACGCTCGTCAGCATCGCCGGCAGCGCGCCGGTCGATTCGCCCACTTCAATCATGTCCACCGAAAGCCGCGGAAAAATCCCCGTCTTCGCCAGCGAACTCGACAGCGTCTGCCCTTCCTTCACGTTCTGCCCTGCTTTATCCAGCGTCTTGCGAAGCAGCGGCGTCCCCAGCGAATCGGCCGCCGTTTCGAGGCCCTGAATCAGCGGAATCCCGCCCGTCAGCAGCGTACTCAGCACGCGCGAAAACTGCGCCACCTGGTACTTGATCCAGATGTCGCCGAACAGCGGCACCTTCACCTTCACTCTGTCAATCTGTTCCTGCGCCTTCTCACTTCGCGACCAGAAATAGAACAGCGCCACCAGCGCCGCCAGCCCGCCCGCATAGAAGAACACATACTGCCGCGCCTGGGTTCCGATCGCGATCAGATACAGCGTAATCGTAGGCAGCTGCGCCGACATACTGGAATACAGCGTCGCGAAACTCGGCACCACGTACGTGATCAGGAACACCATCAGCAGCACCACCAGCACAATCAGCACGCACGGATACATCAGCGAAACCAGCACCTTTTTCCGCACCGCCAGCGCCAGCTTCTGATACGTGATGAACCGCTCCACCACCTCCACCAGGCTTCCCGACTTCTCGCCCGCCATCACCGTCGTCACGTAAATCTTCGGGAAAATCCCCTGCTTGCGGAACGCCTCCGACAGCAGTTCGCCCTTCCGCACATCTTCACGCACGGCGTTGATATAAGGCCGCAGTTTCGTGTCCGTCAGCCGGTCCGTCAGCAGTTCCAGCGCCTTCAGTATCGGCAGCCCCGCGCGGATCAGCGTCACAAACTGCTGGTTGAAGATCAGGAACTTTTCGAGGTTGATCTTCTTCCGGCGCCCCGGAATGTTGATGTCGCCCGACAGGCTCAGCCCCGCCCGGTTCGCCTTCACCGAATAAACCAGGAACCCCTGCCGCGTGTACTTTTCGCGGACCTCCTGCGCCGTCGCCCCCTGCGCCACCTGGCTGTGGACCGTCCCCGTCGCATCGGCATACTTCAGCACAAAATCCGCCACGCTATTGCTCCGCCTCCACAATCTCCGCCCCGGCCGGCGCATGGAACACAAACATATCCGCCCCAACCGGCGCATTCACCTGCTCGCCGGTGAACGTAAAATCCAGCTTAGACTGATCCTGTCCCGTCACGCGTACCCTCCGGATCGCTCCCTCCGCCGTCGCCAGAAACTCCACTTTCGTATACGCCAGATTCTGCGACTTCGGATTCGCCACCACCCACACGGCGTCTCCTTCCGGCCTGCTCTCGAAAGACCGGAAATCCCGCAAAAAGTCCAGCTTCCCGAGCAGAAACGCCAACGGCGCCCGCATGTCGTCCGTCTCTTTCAGCTTAGCTTTCTCCACCCGCCGGTCTTCCGGCGTATAAAGGTACGTCTCTTTTCCGTCGGAAAGGAATACCTTGCCCGCCGGTTCCGCATACTCCCACCGCATCCGCCCCGGTTTACGCAGATAAAGCGTGCCGGATTCCGTCTGCGCCGGCCGCCTCGACGTACTGTAAACCTCTGAAAACGTGAGCTTCAGCGACTGCGCCCCGTTGTACCGCCCCTCAATCCGGTGCAGCAGAGCCGGAATGTCCCCCGCACCGGCCGAAGCCCCCTGCGCCGTCATCGCACACACTACCGCCGTCAGTGCCGCCAGTCGGGTCACAATCCTTTGACGCCCAGCCTCCCCCGAACGTGCAGACTGAGGCGTTTCAGGCGGTCCCTTCCCACTCGTCGCGCGTCACCCCCGCTTGCTGCAGGACGCGCGCCAGCAGGGACGGCCCAATCTCGCTTGCATGTGGATTCGGCAAAATCAACCGCATTGAACCGCGAACCAGAAATTGATGCTTCCCTCCGGAATACGGGCCCTCGTATCCCAGTTGTTTCAGTCGTACGATGAGATTCCCGCGCTTAACGGGATTGAGCTTGCTTCCCACTCCAGGCGCTCAGGCGACTTCGCGGATCGCCAGATCGATGCCATCCATCACGGGAATCGGGTGTTGTCTGGAGAGGCTGAAAAGTAACCAGTCTTCGAGCGCCGACTTCAACTCTTCCCGGCACGCCTCCAGCGTCGCAGCCTGCGCCCACACGCCCGTCAACTCCGGAATCGACCCGTAGAAGCCCTCGGCGTCCTCCAGCAACTCATAGTGTGCCCGCCCCAGCGCGACGATCATGTACTGGCTGATCACAACACTTTTACTATAAACGAAAGTTCCAGCCTGGTTCCTCTGGTTGCCGGGGAGCCGAAACGCCCCGTTGCGGAACTGCTGTCAAACCGCAGGCAAATGGTGCAGACTCACAGTTCCGCCGAACTGCTGCCTGCCTCCAAACGCCCTAAAGAAAATTGCGGTTCCCGCCGATAGCCCACCGGATAATGAAATCGCCGCGCACAATTGCGTACATTGGCCTCGTCCTCGCCATCGGTATAGCCAGTTGCGCCCACGGCCTCTGGACCTGGAGCAGCGCGGATCCGGTCAAATTTATCTCGTATCTTCTGCTCACAGTGGCGGCCTCGGGAATGAAGATCCGCCTTCCCTCGGTGCTGGGCACCATGTCGCTGAGTTTCCTGTTTATTCTGATCGGCATCGCCCAGTTCAGCCTCGGCGAGACTCTGTTGATGGGCTGTGCCGGCGGCCTCGTGCAATGCGTATTTCTAGCCAAACACCGCCCCAAAGGCGTGCAGGTTGCCTTCAACCTCGCGAGCGTGTGCGGAGCGATCGAGCTTGGTTATGCCGTTCAGCATCTGCCATGGCTGCACAGCGGCGTGCTCACGGCGGCCGTCTACTTTGTCGCCGACACAGTCCCTGTAGCCGTGATCATTGGGCTCACCGAAAACAAAAACGCGTGGAACGTGTGGCGCGAAGCCTACATGTGGACGTTCCCGAACTACCTGGTCGGAGCCGCGGCGGTTTGGGTGGTCGGCGAAACGGATCAGCGCCTCGGCTGGCAGCCCGGCCTGCTGCTGCTGCCCATTCTTTTCATTATTTACCGCTCGCACCGGAGCTACGTCGAACGTCTGGAAGAGGCCAGAAAACGCGCCGAACAACAGGCGGAGCATGCGCTCGAAGTAGCGGCCCTCCACCGGCGTACCATCGAAACGCTGGCCCTGGCCGTGGAAGCCAAAGATCAGACAACTTCCGATCACCTGCAGCGCGTCGAAACCTATGCGATCGGAGTAGCAAAAGAGCTGGGCATGGGCGGCACGGATCTCGAAGCGCTTCGTGCGGCCGCCCTGCTCCACGATATTGGCAAACTGGCTGTTCCCGAATACATCATCGCCAAGCCGGGCAAGCTGACGCCTGAAGAATTTGAAAAGATGAAGACCCACACTGTGGTGGGCGGCGAAATCGTGGAACGGATCCGCTTCCCATACAACGTGGCGCCTTTAGTGCGGGGACACCATGAGCGTTGGAATGGCACGGGTTATCCCGATGGCCTCGCGGGCGAACAGATCCCGCTGGGCGCGCGGATTCTGGCCGCCGTCGATTGCCTCGATGCTCTGTCGTCGGATCGTCAGTACCGCCGCGCCATGCCTCTGAGCGAGGCGATGGACTTCGTGAAATCCTGCGCCGGCACCAATTTCGATCCCGCCGTGGTGGAGATTCTGGCGCGCCGCCACGTCGAACTGGAGGCCCTGTCGAAGAGCGAAGTACGCATTATCAGTTTGCCCACCGCCGTGCGTGTGGAAAGGGGTGATGCGCCCGCGGCCGGGTTCGAAAAAATTGCCGGCGCCGGCATTTCCTCGCCAGAGAACGCCACGCGGGATCTTTCCACTCTTCGCCGCGCTGTGGGCAGGGCCACTGTGAACATGCGGGCTCTGGCCGGACTCACTACCCGCATCGCCGAGTGCGACACTCCCGATAATGTCTTCGCTGCGTTGCGGGAATCGCTCGGGGACATTGTCCAGTATGCGGCGATGGTGGTTTACGTGCGCAGGGGCGATTGTTTGTTGCCCGATTGCACGGATGGCGATGCTGCGGGTCTGTTCGGGTCCCGGGAAGTTCCGGTCGGTGCCGGTTTGTCCGGGTGGGTGGCCGAAAACGGCAAGGCGATCGTCAATGGCAATCCGCATGTGGAACCGGCGTATCTGGTCAGCCCGTCGGAATTCAGCCGTCTGCACGCCGCGTTGGCGGTGCCGCTGGTCGGGCCCGGGGGAATAGCCGGAGTCCTGTCGCTCTACCGGAACGAGCGTGACACTTTTACCAACGCGGATCTAGCCGCGATGGGTGTGTTGGGCGCCGGAATTGCCTGCGTGCTCGAAGGCACGCCCCCGGCGTGACCTGCGAACCAGAGCGCGTCACGCTTTGCGAGTTCCTTTGCGAGGTTCGAGGCGTCTGAGCTCTACACAGTTTTGGGCATTTAGCCGATATATCTCCGGTACCAAAATCTTTCAGTTGTCAGACGTCGGAGGAAAAATGAAACAAGTCATCGTTGCACCGGTGGAGGGTCGCCGGATACCTGCAAGATCGGCCGCGGCGCTGTTCGCAACAGCCGCAATCGCCTTTGGCGGCTCGCTTTCACCGCAGATCGATTCCATGGCGCCGAACCAGACGGTCAATGTCATCGTCCAGCACACTCCTGCCGCACCGGGCCACCCGCTTCAGCCCGTTTGCGCGGCTGCCGGCGTCATAGATGTGATCGCGGACGGAGAGATTTGTTCCATGCAGGTTTCAGCAGCCACGGCACTGGCCCGCAACCCGCAGGTAACGCACATTTCTGTCAACAACACGCTGACCGGAACCGGGTCGGCCCTTCCTGTTTACGATTACCTGCCGCAGTCCGTTCAGCCGTCTTCCAATGGCTCTCCGAACCCGAAACTCGGCGCAAACATCGGCGTGGCCGTCATTGACAGTGGTATTCACGTCAATCAGGATCTGGTCGGCGGCGGCGACAGAGGCACCATCGCAAGCGCGTTCCCGCAGGTCTCCTATGCTGAGAGCTTTGTGCCCGGCGAAGGCGTCGACGACTACTATGGCCACGGCACGCATATCGCCGGCATCATCGCGGGAAACGGCTCGAATTCTTCAGGCCCGGCGTATCTGCATGAAATTTACGGCGTGGCTCCCGGCGCCACTCTGATCAACCTCAAGGTCCTCGACCGCAACGGTAACTCCTCGGATTCGCTTGTAATCAAGGCGATCGATCGTGCTATCGAATTGAAGGACACCTATCACATTAAAGTCATCAATCTGTCGCTCGGCAGGCCGGTCTACGAAAGCTACAAGACGGACCCGTTGTGCCAGGCGGTGGAAAAAGCCTGGCGCAACGGCATCACCGTCGTAGTTGCCGCAGGCAACGGCGGGCGCGACAATTCCGCAGGCACGTCGGGCTACGCGACCATTGCAGCCCCGGCCAACGACCCGCTCGTTCTGACCGTTGGAGCCATGAATACAGAAAGCTCCCAGCCGCGCGAGGACGATCTGATGACCACCTACAGCTCAAAAGGGCCGTCGCTCGGCGATCACATCGTCAAGCCGGATCTGGTGGCGCCGGGCAACCGGATTTTCTCCATCCGCGTACCCAACTCCACGCTCGAACGGCTCGACCCGGCCAACATCGTGCCCCTGGCTTCGTACGTGAAGGCGCCCGCTTTCGGGCAGATATCGAACTATTTCATCCTGAACGGCACCAGCATGGCCGCCGGAGCCGCGACCGGCGCAGTGGCCGCCCTTCTCTCACAACAGAGCCTGACGCCCGATCAGGCGAAAGCGCGTCTGATGAAGACAGCGGACAAACACTTTCCCCGCTCCTCGGTGATCGTCGATCCGGCCACCGGTCAGACGTTCATCGTCCAGTACGATATCTTCACCGTGGGTGCCGGTTATCTCAATCTCGATGCCGCGCTCGCCAGCCGGGACACGATTCCGCCCGCTGCCAACGCGGCCAGCCCCGTCGCAGTGCAAGGCACATCGGCAGACGATGACTTCACCACCGTTTATGTGAAGAACGATTCGGCCCAATCAGCCATCTGGGGTTCCAGCGCCATCTGGGGCTCTTCTGCTATCTGGGGATCGAGTGCAATCTGGGGCTCGTCTGCATGGTCCGGAAATTCCGCCATCTGGGGTTCCAGTGCAATCTGGGGCTCTTCCGCCATCTGGGGTTCGGCAACCGATTCCGGCTATTCCGCGATCTGGGGCAGTTCCGCGATCTGGGGATCCTCGGCCATCTGGGGCAGTTCCGCCGCCCAGCAACGCGCTCTGACCGGCGATCCGACTGCAGGCAACTAAGTGTTGTAAAGGAAGCATTCTTGCCGGGGCAGACCATTGCGTGCGGTCTTCCCCGGCGATCATGCGTTTCACCCGCCCGTCGGCCCTCTGCCCGCCCCCCGCACACCCTTATTTAGCCCTCCTTGACACCCGAATCCTGGCGTCCAGCCCCGAACTTCCCGCTCGATCACACGAACGGGCCCACGCCGTCCCGCTCTCCTGCCCTCTACCGCGTATAATCGAAACATGCCCATGCAAGTGGGCACTGACATTTTTGCTTTTCCCCGCGTCCCCGCGTGGGCGTCAAGCATCCAGTAACGTAAGCGCCCTAAACACTGAACACCATGCCGGAAACCGCCGAAGCTCCAACCAAACCAGCCGGAACCGCCGCTCCGGTCGACTCCGCCCCTCCCGTCCCCGCGTCCGAAAAGCGCTCCTTCATCGCTGAACACCCTATCAAAACCGTCGTCTTCCTCGTCGTCCTCCTCGTCGCCGCCATCGCCGGCTACCGCTTCCTTCAATACCTCGGCTCCTACGAATCCACCGACGACGCTCAGATCGATGGCGATATCTACGCCATCACAAGCCGCATCGCCGGCACCGTCAAAGCCGTCTCCGTCCAGGATAACCAGTTCGCCAAAGCCGGCATGCCGCTCGTTGAACTAGACCCCGTCGATTACCAGCTCGCTGTCGATCAGGCCCGCTCCTCCGTCACCGAATCCCGCACCCAGGTCGCCGTCGCCCGCCCCAACGTCCCCATC
>Ga0209698_10005597_pt1 | contig 13564 bp, 12 predicted proteins | sample LitLauG_LLR_2012_FD_187203 | JGI IMG/M metagenome (GOLD analysis project Ga0209698, IMG submission 187203) | Freshwater sediment microbial communities from Pennsylvania, USA - Little Laurel Run_MetaG_LLR_2012 (SPAdes) (version 2) | ecosystem: Environmental > Aquatic > Freshwater > Creek >... | reverse complement strand
CGCACGAGGCGCCGGCTGCACACAGTCACGCGCCGCATCGGCATCTGTCGTCCATCCTCAAGATCATCCAGGGGGCACCGCTTTCCGACGCGGTGAAGGCTCGCTCCTCGCGGGCGTTTCGACTGCTGGGCGAGGCCGAGGCGGCGATCCATTCCATTCCGATCGAGAAGGTTCACTTCCATGAGGTGGGCGCGGTAGACACGATTGTCGATATCGTGTGTGCGGCCGCAGGGGCTGAGTTGCTCGGGGTCGACCGCTGGCTGGCGTCGCCCTTGAACGTGGGCAGCGGAACGGTGAAGTGCCAGCATGGCACGCTTCCGGTTCCTGCGCCGGCCACGCTGGCCCTGCTGGGCGATGCGCCGGTGTACGCGGCCGGGCCGGCGATGGAGCGAGTGACGCCGACCGGCGCGGCGGTTCTGCGCATGCTGAATGTTGGCTACGAGACGTTGCCTGCGATGCGCGTGAAGGCGACGGGCTATGGCGCGGGCGGGCGCGACACTCCGGGCGAGCCCAACCTGTTGAGGCTGCTGGTTGGCGAGGTAACGGAAAGCGCCGCTGAGTCTTCCACTGTGGAACCGATTGCGTTGATCGAGACGGTGATCGACGACTCGAATCCGCAGGTCGTGGCTTATGTGAGCGAGCTGCTCCTTGAGGCGGGCGCGTGGGATGTGTATCGCGTTGCGGTGCAGATGAAGAAGGGGCGCAGCGGCGTGCAAATGACCGTGCTGTGCCGTCCCGATCTTGTGCCTGCGCTCCAGGAGTTGATCTTCCGCGAGACGACCACCATCGGACTGCACTGGCGGATTGAAAACAAGCGGTCCCTTAAACGCGAGTTTGTGGTGGCAGTCACTCCGTGGGGCGAAGTGCATATCAAGGTTGCGCGCTGGCCCTCCGGCAAGATTGCAAATGCGTCGCCGGAGTACGAGGACTGCCGCGCAATCGCCAAGCGGCATAGTGTGCCGCTGAAGCAGGTATTGCAGGAAGCGATGCAGGCCTTTGCCGCGAAGACGAAATCGGACTCGGAAAAGGATGGACTCTGATGGACCCCGCTGCGATTGAGTTGCTGTTGAAGGATGTGAGCGAGGGCAGGACCGAGGTCGCGGATGCACTGGAACGCTTGCGCCATCTGCCCTTTGAAGACCTTGGCTTTGCCAAGCTCGACCACCACCGCGCGCTGCGCACCGGGATGCCGGAGGTAATTTTTGCGGCAGGCAAGACGACCACGCAGGTGACCTGGATCTTTACGCGCATGGCCAATGCGGGTGGCAATGTACTGGCGACGCGCGCCTCGCGGGAGATGTTCGAGGCGATTTTCGAGGTGGAGCCGCGAGCGGAGTTCCACGAGGCGGCCCGCGCCATCACGCTGACTCAAAATGCCGCTGTGCCTCCGGGAAAGGGAACCATTGCGGTGGTGTGCGCCGGGACCAGCGATCTGCCGGTGGCCGAAGAAGCTGCCGTGACGGCGCGCCTGATGGGCAATGAGGTCGAACTGATTGCGGATGTTGGGGTGGCGGGAATCCATCGACTGCTGGCGCAGAGGACTTCGCTGCAATCTGCGCGGGTGCTGATTGTGTGCGCCGGCATGGAGGGCGCGCTGCCTACCGTGGTGGCCGGTATGGTGCATGCGCCGGTGCTGGCGGTGCCTACGAGCGTGGGTTATGGCGCGTCGTTTGGCGGCGTGGCGGCGCTGCTGGGGATGCTGAATACCTGCTCGCCGAATGTCTCGGTGGTGAATATCGATAATGGTTTCGGAGCGGCTTGCATTGCATCGCTCATCAACCATTTGTAAGCCGCTATCTTCCATTACCGCGGGATGAATGAGCTTTTGCCTGAGTCAGCCCCTCCAAACCGTCAACCCGTGATGCAGGTCACTGTTCGACGCTGACCTGAACACGAATCATTCCTTCTATATACGTAGCGCATGGGCGCGCGGCGTGGGGAGGGGTTTGTGGCCGGGTCCAGGTTGCCGCTTTTGCGCAGGATTTCGCAGATATTTTTTCTTCTGCTTTTTCTCGCGCTGCTGGTCTTTACATCGCTGCACTCGATGATCGGCACCACCAGCGACATTCACCTGCGCGGGCCGGTGCGGCTGTTCTTTGAGTGGGACCCGCTGGTGGCAGTGGCGAATGCGCTGGCCACGCACGCTCTCTATCGAGGATTGCTGTGGAGCCTGGTCATCCTGCTTCCGACGCTTTTTCTGGGGCGGTTCTTCTGCGGGTGGATTTGCCCGATGGGCACGCTGCAGCATTTTGTAGGCAACATGCCTTCAGAGGCGAAGCGGGGCAAGCAGCGGATCGAGGCGAATCGATACAAGCGGTGGCAGACAGTCAAGTATGTAGTGCTGATCGCCGGCCTGGTTGCCGCGTGTTTCGGTTCGATGGCGATTGGCTGGCTCGATCCTTTCAGTCTTCTGGTGCGGTCAATTGGTCTGGCGATTTTGCCGGCGTTCAACTTCGCGGTACGAGCGATTCTGGCGCCCCTGGAAAGTAGCCACATTGCAGCGATCAAAGCGACGGGCGGAACGATCCACGCGGTGCTCGCCATTCTGGTGCTGGATTTTCGCCAGGCGCATTTTGCCCAGGGATTTGCGCTGGGGATTCTGTTCGTTTTGATTCTTGCGGCCAGCCTGTGGGTGACACGGTTCTGGTGCCGATCGATTTGTCCGCTGGGCGCGCTGCTGGGCGCGGTTTCGCGGTGGAGCATTGTGGGGCTGCACAAAGACCCCGAAAGCTGCGACAAGTGCAACCGCTGCCTGATGCACTGCCAGGGTGGCGACGATCCCATCGGTGGCGCACCGTGGCGCAAGGCCGAGTGCCTGATGTGCATGAACTGCGTTGGCAGTTGCCCGCATGACAGCCTGGTCTTCCGATTCTTCCGCCCGGCGTTGGGCAAGCAAGAGGTTGCCGCGCCCGATCTTGGCCGGCGCAGGACGATTACCGGAGTCGTGGCCGGGGCGGCAATCGTTCCATTGATGCGCGCCAACACCGGGATGGGGAAGAGCCGCCACGAGAGGCTGCTGAGGCCGCCGGGCGCGCTGGACGAGCCGGAGTTTCTTTCGCGCTGCATTCGCTGCGGCGAGTGCATGAAAGTTTGCCCGAACAATTCGCTTCAGCCGACGCTAGAGGAAGCCGGACTGGAAGGGCTGTGGACGCCGACGCTGGTGCCGCGCATCGGCTACTGCGAACCGAGTTGCGTGCTGTGCTCGGAGGTGTGCCCCACGGGCGCAATCTGGCAGATCACGCCACGAGAAAAGGGATGGGTGGTGGGCGTGGGTCAGCAGGACCAGCCTATCCGGCTGGGCACTGCGTTCTACGATCGCGGACGCTGTCTGCCCTGGGCCATGGCGACCGAATGCATCGTCTGCGAGGAGTGGTGCCCGGTTTCGCCCAAGGCAATTTATGTAGAAGAAGCGCAGGTGATCGACTCCGCGGGTAATACAAAAACATTGAAGCAGCCGCGCGTGGATCCGAGCCGCTGCGTTGGCTGCGGGGCATGCGAATACGCGTGTCCTCTCCAGGAACACCCTGCCGTCTATGTGTCAAGCATCGGCGAGAGCCGCTCGCCCGGCAGCCAGATATTACTAAATCGAAAGTAAGGGAGATCCAAGCAAGATGTTGCGTTCGAGAAGATGGATTTTGGCGACAGCGGTGATTGCGATTGCAGCCGCAACAGCCGGCACTGGATGCAAGAAGAACAAAGTCGATCCGCTTCCTGCAACGGGAGCGGTGGCGGGCTGGGAAAAGTCCGGCGACACTCGCATTTTTGCGGCCAAGGATCTTTGGCAGTACATCGACGGGGACGCCGAACAATACCTTTCTGCGGGCGTGGTTTCCACTTCGACCTCCGATTACAAATACAAGGGCGAGTTGGAAGCAGTGGTAGACGTTTACACTATGGGTGATTCGACGGGCGCCAAGAAGATTCTGGAGACCGGGCAAACCAGGGACGCCAAGAGCGCGCAATTGGGAGATGCGGGCGTGGCGTATGAGCAGAGCGTTACCTTCCGCAAGGGGCCGTACCTGGTGCGAATCGTGGCGTATGAGGCCACGCCCGACGGGCCGCAGGCGCTGCTGGCACTGGCGCATGGGGTAGAAGCGAAGCTGTGAACTGTGCGGCCGGAAGCAAGGCCGCGTGGACCAACACAAGGATTGCAATGCCGCATTGCCCGATGAAGTTCCAGTACGTGAGGCACAGGTTCTCTACGTCCTCCATTCGGATCCTGGACATTGGTTGCGGCAACAATTCTCCGTCGGTAACCAAACGCTGGTTCCCCGGCTGCCATTACACGGGCGCGGATATTCAACGCTATAACCTGGATGGCGACGACGATGCGGCAATGGACGCGTTTTATCTTCTCGGGAAGGATGGGATGGGATATTCCGCGATACCTGAGGCGAGCTACGATCTTGTGATTCTGAATCACGTGTTGGAACACATGCCGGACCCGGCGCCGATTCTAGCCGCACTTTGCACAAAGCTGAGGCCGGGAGGGTACATCTGGATTGCGTTTCCCTCGCTGCGGAGTTTATCGCTGCCAACATCGGAGGATGAGACGCTGCAGTTTTGCGACGACCCGACGCATGTTTACCTCCCGGAAGTTCGCGAAGTTGCCAATGTGCTGCTGGCAAACGGGGTCAAGGTGGTGCACGCGGGAAGGTCGCGAGAAGGCCTGTTTACAACGCTTGCCGATGTGACAAAGCTGCTGAAGAGAGTGTTGAAGAAGCTGACGACCGGCAGATTCTCAGGCCGCGGGATGTGGTACCTGCTGGGATTTGAAGATCACGTACTTGGACAGCGCAGAAAGGAAGGGCAATGAACGATTCGAGAGCCATCGCACAATTGATTGGGCCCACTCTGGTCGCGGTCACCCTGTCGGAAGCGGTGAACCTTCACATATGGTCGGTCAATATTCCGGCGGTATCTTACCTTGACGGTCTGCTTCTGTTTGTGGCCGGACTGTCGATTGCGCGCGTCCATAATCTCTGGAAACGCGGCTGGCCTTTGGTAATAACGTTCATCGCGTGGGGCATGATGTGCGGCGGACTGTTCAGAATGTTCGCCCCGGACAATCTATCCAGCCACAACGATATTGTGGAGTACACAGTGATTGGGATTCTATTTGCAAGCGGTGTTTTGCTGACGTTGAAGGGCTTTGGCCCCGAGCGGGAAACAGCCGCTGACAGGCTGAGAAAACTAACGTGAGGTAATTGATGAAGAATCGCAGGGAGTTTTTAAAGGATGCAGCGACGGGAGCGATGCTGTTGGGTTCGTCCGCCGCGGCAGATAGTTTGGGGCTGGCGGGCATGTTGACTCAGCAAGCCGATAGTGCGAAGTCGCGTGTTGTGGTGGCAAAAGATGCGGGGTTGCATGGCGCCGGCGCGCAGCTAAATGAAACTCGAGTGCTCGAACTGCTTGACAAGGCGATGACCAGCTACTTTGGACGCCAGAAGCCGATAGAGGCATGGAAGCTGGTTGGGTATCCGAATGTTTTCAAGAACCGAGTTGTCGGAGTGAAGGTAAACGGGCTGGGAGGCAAGGGGATTTCGACACATGCGGTGCTGGTTCAGGCAATTTGCGAGCGGCTTCGGCAGGCCGGCGTTACCGCGGGCAACATCGTGGTGTGGGACCGCAACGCACGCGACCTTGAGGCTTGCGGGCTGAAGATCAACACCGACCGAAGCAAGGTCCGCTGTTTCGGCAGCGATGTGGCCGGCTTCGAGGCGCAGCCGGAATCGTGGGGCGTGGCGCAAGTGCGGCTTTCAAAGATTCTGACGCAGGAGTGCGCGATTGTTATCAACGTGCCTATTCTCAAAGATCACGAACTGGCGGGCATTACGTTTTCCATGAAGAACATGTACGGGGCAGTGGATCGGCCGGACACGCTGCACACAAACAATTGCAATCCCGGAGTAGCGGATCTGAATTGCATACCGGATATCCGGACCAAGCTCTGCCTCACAATCGGCGACGCCCTGTCGTCGGTGTATCAGGGCGGCCCGGGATTTCATCCCGAACATCTCTGGTACCCGAACGCGCTGATTGTAGGCGAAGATCGCGTGGCGGTGGATCACACTGCGCTGCAGATGCTCAATCGCAAGAGGGTTGAAATGGGTCTGCCCACGGTTGAGGCCGCGGGCCGCGCACCGCGCTACATTGAGACCGCAGCCGACACGCAGCACAATCTGGGAGTCAACGATCCGAAGCGCATCAAGGTGATGGAAGTTTGACCGGGAGCGAGATGATGGACGGGAAAGCGGGATCGACGAATGACAAAAGCGCCGCGGTGCTGATGACGCGTCGCGATGCGATGCTGCATTTGTTGAGGCTGGGGGGCGTGGCCGCCGGAGCGGCAGGCGCGGGAGTCTGGCTCAGCGAACACAGCTTGCGCCCGGTTTCATTACCGGCCGAACAGGCGCGGCGCGACCATCGCCTGATTGCTGACGCCAAGCTGCCACAGCTAACTGTTGTTCGGGGCGGAGAGCCGCGCGCGCTGGTTCAGAAGGCTCTCGAGGACCTGGGTGGAATTGGCCGCTTTGTCAGCCGGCAGGACGTGGTTGTGCTCAAGCCGAATATCGCGTGGGATCGCACGCCGGAGCAGGCTGCCAATACCAATCCTGAAGTCGTGGCGGAGGTGGTGCGGCAGTGCTGGCAGGCCGGGGCAAAGCGCGTGATTGTTACCGACGTGAGTTGCAACGAACCGCGGCGCTGCTTTCAACGCTCGGGGATTCAGGCGGCGGCGCGTGCCGAGGGCGCGGAGGTGATTCTTCCCGATCCTGAGCTCTTTCGCGAAGTGGATCTGGGCGGCGTGGTGTTGAAGAGCTGGCCAGTGTTCAAGCCGTTTCTTGAAGCGGACAAGATCTTCAATCTGCCGATCGCGAAGCATCACGTGCTGACGGGCGCGACGCTTGGGATGAAGAACTGGTACGGGATTCTGGGCGGCGAGCGCAACAGGCTGCACCAGCAGATTCATCAGAGTCTGGTTGACCTGGCGAACTTCATGCTGCCCACGCTTACGCTGATGGACTGCTACCGTGTTCTGCTGCGCAATGGTCCAACCGGCGGCAACCTGGAAGATGTTGCATTGAACAAGACGATAGTGGCCGGGACCGATCCGGTTGCGATCGATGCTTACGTGGCCAAGGCGTATTGGGATCTTGATGCTGAGCGGTTGCCCTATCTGCAGATGGCCGCCGCGCGCGGATTGGGAACGGTGGACTTTGCATCGCTGGCATTGAAGGCGAGCCAGTTGGGATAGCGAGTCATTCGTTTCTTCTCCGAACCCGAATTTACCCCAGCGAGCAATGAGCGCTCGCCGGGGCTTCGGTCCTCATCCCTTCCAAAGCTCGACGATCAGGCCTGGGGCTTGTGGCCGCGGTGAGCGCGCCGCTCGGCAAGCATCTGCTCGAACTGCTGCTTCTGCGTGTCGTTCATGAGCGCTTCGATTTTGCTCTTGCTGTCTTGCATGATGGCCCGCGCCTTTGCGTGGCGATCCTGCTCGGTCAGCGAGGTGTTGGCGCGCAGGGTCTGCATCTGTTGCCGGCGATCAGCGAGAATTGGTTGGAGCTGCGCGACTTGATCGCTGCTCAAGCCAAGTCTCTTGCCAAGATGAGCGGCCTGTTCCGCGGGGTCGAACGTGCGGTGCTGCCGGCCGGGTTGCGCTTGCGTCAACTGCGGCGGATTGGCGGCCGGAGCCTGGTTGGGATCAGGCGCCTGTGCGAGCAATGTGCCCGCGGAAAAAAGCAGCGCGCCCAAAACGATGGTTGCCTTTGTGGTGGTCATGGTGATCGATTCTCCCTTGTGGCCTTGATCGTACTTGCCGGCCAGTGGATGTGTAGACACGAAGGCCCCTGGGGAGTTGCGTAAAGAATTGTAACGAGGAGTGCGCGAATCGGAGTTCGTGGGCAAAGCTTTCCGTGTGGTGAGGATGCGGAAGACTCGGCGCTCGCTTGCCGCGCAGACAATTCTCAACTTCGGGTCAAACGTGGTTGAATGGTGGGGTTCATTGAAAAAACGCTTACCGGATGCTGGTTTCGACCGGGGATGGAAGGAGTAACGCAGTGAAACAATCACGCAGAGGTTTCCTGAAGGCGAGTGGTGCGATGGCGGCAGCGGCGCTTATCAAGCCGCGGATTGCAGACGCTGTGGACACACGGGTTGGCGCGATTGAGCCGAAGCTTCGCCAGTTCGGTTACGGCGACGTGGAGTTGCTCGAGGGACCGATGCGGCAGCAGTTCGATGCGAACCATGCGTTCTTTCTCAAGCTGAATGAGGACATGCTGCTGAAGCCATTCCGCCAGCGTGCGGGGCTGGCCGCGCCGGGGGAAGACATGGGCGGCTGGTATGACAACGCGGATGAGTTCGACCCGCATGGGACGTTTCATGGGTTCATCCCCGGACACAGCTTTGGACAATATCTCTCGGGACTGGCGCGGGCATATGCGGTAACCGGGTCGAAGCCGACGCAGGCAAAGGTGCAGCGGCTGGTGAGTGGATTTGCGCCGACAGTGAGTTCGAAATTCTACGACGGCTATCATCTGCCTGCCTACACCTACGACAAGACGAGCTGCGGGTTGATCGACGCACATGAGTTTGCCGGCGACAAGAAGGCGCTGGATGTGCTGAACGCGGCGACCGATGCTGTGTTGCCGCATCTGCCGGCGAAGGCGCTGGCGCGATCGGAGCAATATGCGCGGCCTTACACGGACGAGGCATTTTGCTGGGACGAAACCTATACCTTGCCGGAGAATTTCTTTCTGGCGTGGCGGCGCGGCGGGGGCAGCCGGTTTCGCGACCTGGCGATCCGGTTCCTGGAGGACGATCTCTACTTTGACCCGCTGGCAAATGGGCAAAACGTGCTGCCGGGCGAACATGCATACAGCCACGTGAACGCATTGAGCAGCGCGATGCAGGCATATCTGGTGCTGGGCAGCGAGAAGCACTTCCACGCGGCGCACAATGCCTTCCAGTTTCTGCTCTCGACGCAGAGCTTTGCAACCGGAGGCTGGGGACCCGATGAGTCGTTCCGCAAGCCGTGGAGCGGCGAGTTGGGCGAGAGCCTGAAGACATCGCACGCCGGCTTTGAAACTCCTTGCGGCGCTTACGGGCACTTCAAGATCGGACGCTACCTGATACGCGCGACCGGAGAAAGCAGCTTCGGCGACAGCATGGAACGGGTGCTCTATAACACGATTCTGGGCGCCAAGCCGCTGAAGGAGGACGGAAGCAGTTTCTACTATTCGGACTATAACAACCAGTTTGCGAAGAAGGGATACCACCGGGATAAGTGGCCTTGCTGCTCGGGAACCTTTCCGCAGATCACGGCCGATTACGGGATCAGTTCGTACTTCTACGATGCCCAGGGAATCTATGTGAACTTATTCGTTCCTTCCCGGGTTACATGGATGCAGGCCGGGGCTCGCGTTTCACTAACTCAAAAGACAAATTATCCGTACCATCCGACGACGCAAATCGAGATCGGCATGGATAAGCCGAGTGCGTTCCCGGTGTACCTGCGGATTCCCGCGTGGGCTGGGCCGGGGACTTCGGTGGCTGTGAACGGGAAGCGTGTTCTTGCGGGGCCCAAGCCGGGCGAGTTCGCAAAGATAGACGGAGCATGGAAGAGCGGCGATCGGATCGAGGTGGAGTTCGACATGCCGAAGACGCTTGAGGCGGTCGATTCACAGCATCCCGATGTGATGGCGCTGATGCATGGGCCGCTTGCATTGTTCAGCGTTGGCGCGATTCCAACGAAGGTGGGCAGACAGGAGTTAATGGCGGCTAGCCAGATTTCAGCAGGTTCGACCGATTGGCGGACAACGACCGCCGCGGGAACGCTTGCACTGAGGCCATTTGCCGCAATTCAGGACGAGATATATCGCCTGTACTTGAAGGTCGAGGGCTGAATGCTCTAATTACCTGGCTTTGGTGAATCGGGCCACGTGGGGCTGGCCAGCTGAATGGTGTAGATGGGGCCTTCGGGGTAGATCGGGCCTTGTTCGCGGAGAACGCAGGGAGCTGGTCCGCCGATGACCCAGATCTGAATGTTCGGCGGCTGCTTGCCAATCATGGGCGCCACAACCCCCGCGACTCCGCCGAGTTCGATCTTGATCTCATAATGGGTGGCCTTCCGGGTTGAACCGGCTAACGAGAACGATTCATCACCGCGGGAAGCGATGGACAGCGTTACCAGCTTTGGATCGGGATCGGCGGCCAGGATGGACACTCTTGTTTCCGGGGTTCCAGGCCGGATGTTCTCAACAATCGAGGAAACCAGCCCGTTGGCCAGGTCCAACGGCAGTTGGAGATTGCTGGTTTTCACCTGTGCCTTGCCGTCTTTTCCAGTTGAGCCAACCGTGACCTTGCCGCTGCGGGCGTCGATGAAGAGATCGATGGGGTGAGGGAACGACGGCCCTTTCTGCTGATGATGGTCGGTAATGAGCTGCAAAGTGCGGCGTTGGGAGAAGACGGTGGTCTCATCGTCGATGGAGCCATCTTTGAACGTGAAGAGCAGTCGCGTGGTGATCTGGCTGCCACGGGCGATCTGAACCAGGTCTCCTGACGCTACGACACTGCCGTCTCCAGAACGCATCTCGAGAAAACCGTGAAGGGTTCCCTTCACAATGCGAGCCGGCACTGGGTCCGCCTGGGCGCCCGGTTGCCACGCGCAAAGCATGAGGAGGATCATGGAAAACGATCGAAGGCACTGCAAAAGACAGGTTTTCATCTTTCCCCTTCTGACTTGTAGGATCGCAGGATTGCCCGAAGGGTTGCTGAGCCGGATTGACCAAAGGGCAAGCTGGGATCAGTGGGTGTCTGCGAAAAGACGAGATTCCAGGTCGAGGTTTGTGGAATCCCACCCTTCAATCTGAAAGCGGTTCAAGGATGGGGCACCCGGCTTCTTTCCGCCTGACCGACGGGCTCAAGCGCGTAGCCTTCAAGACATCAGACTGATTAGAGACCCATCACGGCCGATCGTAAAAGCGGAAGAAGAGCGATGGCTTTGCGACCGGCTCGGCACGCGCCACAAGCGCCGCGGCCTGCGGATCGTTGAGCGGCGTGAATTCGCGAGCGAGATTCACATTCTCTTCAAGCTGGGCAATTGAATCGCAGCCGACGATGATGGTGCTCACCGGTCGCGAGAGGGTGTAGTACATGGCCTCGCGCATGGTGAGAGTGCCGGGGGTGGGCGCGGGCACCATGCCTTCCCACATGTGGGCCTGGACTGTGAGAGGCTGCGGGGTCCAGTTGGAGAGCAAGCGGCCACGGCCCGGAATCTTCATGCCTATGATGCCCATCTGGCGTTCTACGGCGAGAGGCAGAAGCGCTTCGTTGAAGCTGAAGTGGTGCGGATCGGCGGCGCTCATGGCCATGAGAATCGTGTCGAAGGGATAGCGCTTGATGCCTTCGATGAGCGAGTCAGGGCGGTAGTGACCGGTAAGGCCGAGATGGCGGACGACCTTCTGGTCTTTCATCTCGATGAGGGCTTCCATGGCGCCGCCCTTGGCAAAGACCTGGTTCACATCGAAGAGCGTGCCAATGTCGTGCAACTGCCATAGGTCGACGTGATCGGTCTGGAGCAGCTGGAGCGACTTCTCGATCATGCGCATGGAGTCGTCGCGGGTGCGCTCCTTGGTTTTGGTGGCGATGAAGGCCTGGTTGCGACGGTGGGCCATCACCTTTCCAACGTATTGCTCGCTCCAGCGGTCGGGGCCGCCGTAGATGGATGAGGTGTCGATGTAGTTGACGCCGAGATCGAGCGCGCGTTCGATGATGGGCACGGCGACGGCTTCGTTGTTAGGCTTCTCGAGCGCAGCCTGGCCGCCCAGCGAAAAGATGCCGACTTTGTAGCCGGTCTTGCCCAGGTTGCGGGTGGGCATGGCGGAAAGCGTCACGGGATTCGACGGAAGGTCGGGAAGCGTCTTCGTGCTCTCAGCGGCAAGCGCGGAGGGGGCGAGAAAAGCTGCAGTGACAGCTCCGCCGGCCTTGAGAAAATCGCGGCGGCCTTGATTGTCGATCACGGGATGCTTCTGACTCATAGGATTCTCCTCGCCCCGAAGGGAACTATGAGGTCCATCATAGTCCCGCGTGTCAAAGAGCGGAATCAGGGTCGGGCCTTGAAAGTGCCGGTCCGGCTCGCCGGACCGTCGCGGGCTCGATCGCTTTGGCTTCGATCAATCGGGCTTCGAAGAGTCCGGCTTCTTTGCGCCTTCCTTGGCGCCCTCCACGGCTCCCTTGGTTGTGTCCTTGGTCTTGGTCAGGACTTTCTTTGTGCCGTGTGCCGTGGCGTGATAGGCCTTCTCAGTGCCTTCTTTCGTCTTGTCGGCGGCCTTCTCAGTACCCTCTTTCGTCTTGTCGGCGGCTTTCTCAGTTCCCTTTTTCGATGCGTCGAAGGCCTTCGTGGTTCCTTTCTTCACGGCGTGGCCGGTGTCTTTGGCCGCGTCTTTAGCGTCGTGTCCAGCAGCCTTCAGGTCTTGTTTGACCCCGCTGTCTTGACTCGGGGTGGGTGGTTGACTGAATCCGAGAGCCGGAGCGCAGACCAGGGCGGCTCCGAGAGATAACGCAAGCAGGTGACGGTTGATTTTCATAAACGAAAGGATACCTTTTTCGGGCGATTGGTTGGCTGAACCGACCGAAAGATCAGGGCTTATGATTCCGGGCTAACCCGCTCCGCGGCTTCGGCGCGGGCGTTGAAGGCAGTCAGGTGGTATTGAGTCCCTCGGGGTGTAAATGTGAGCGCGGGGGTCGTATTCTTCCCGAGCCCAAAACACGAGAGGCAGCTTTCGCTTGCTGCTCAGGGGGCCAGCGCCGCACACTGATAGGCAGGATGCTTTCTCTTCTTGCAACAGGGATTTACGCCGGGCTTGGCACGGTTGGAGCTGCGGGGCTGGCCGTCGGCGGATATGCCTATGCGGCGCTGTACCCTGGGTCGGAGATCTTTGGTTCGGCGCTGATTGCGCCGGAGCGGGCCGGGGAACTGGCGCTCACGTTCGACGACGGGCCGAATCCGAAGTGGACTCCGCGCCTGCTGGATGTGCTGGCGAAGCACGAAGTGAAAGCTACGTTCTTCATGCTGGGCGGGCGCGCAGAGGCGGAGCCGCAGTTGGTGCGCCGAGTTGCGGCGGAAGGACACCTGATTGGGAATCACTCGTGGAGCCATCCAAACCTGGCGCTGACGGCAGCAGGCAAGATTCGGCAGGAGTTGGCGCGGACCAGTGAGACGCTGGAGCAGATTACAGGCAAGCGGATCACATATTTTCGTCCCCCGTTTGGGGCGCGGCGGCCGGCGGTGTTCCGGATTGCCCGGGAGCTGGGGCTGCGCGTGGTGACATGGAATGCGATGACTTCGGATTGGAGCGAGCCGTCGGCGGATCGGATTGCGCGGCAGTTGACCTCGAAGATCGAAGGGCTTCGAAGACACGGTCGTGCAGCGAATATCGTCCTGCACGATGGAGGCCACCGTGAGCAGGCAGCGGATCGAAGCGCCTCAGTAGCCGCGGCGGAGATGCTGATTGCGCGGTACATTGGCACAAATCGATTTGTGCGGGTGGATGCGTGGAGTGGTGGA
>Ga0209698_10005596_pt1 | contig 13565 bp, 13 predicted proteins | sample LitLauG_LLR_2012_FD_187203 | JGI IMG/M metagenome (GOLD analysis project Ga0209698, IMG submission 187203) | Freshwater sediment microbial communities from Pennsylvania, USA - Little Laurel Run_MetaG_LLR_2012 (SPAdes) (version 2) | ecosystem: Environmental > Aquatic > Freshwater > Creek >... | reverse complement strand
GGAGACCATGAAGGCCACCTACACGGCGGCCGAGGCCCAGACCAAGATCGGCGAGGCCGTCTCCGGCATCTCCGAGTCGATGGGCGACGCCGGCATGTCGGTCCAGCGGGCCCAGGACAAGATCGACGCCATGCAGGCCCGGGCCGGCGCCATGGACGAGCTGCTGGCATCGGGCGCGCTGACCGACCTCACCAACCCGGTCGACGACATCCAGGCCCAGCTCGACCAGGTGTCGAGTTCGAACACCGTCGACAACGAGCTCGCCGCCCTCAAGGCCGAGCTCGGGACGGCCGCCCCGGCCCAGCTGGGCGCGGCCGAGCCCACCCCGTCGCCCGCCGAGTCGGGGGAGGCGCCGGCATGATCGTGCGCATCCTGGGAGACGGGCAGTTCGACGTGGGCGAGGAGCACCGGGCCGGTCTCCAGGCGCTGGAGGAGGCACTGGACACCGCCGTCGAGGGCGACGACGAGCAGGCCTTCGCCGCCGCGCTCGCCGCGGTCATCGCCGAGGTCCGCCGGGTCGGGACCCAGCTGCCGGCCGACTCGTTCACCGCGTCGGACCGCGTCCTGCCCTTCGACGACGCCACCCTGGCGGAGACGAAGGAGCTGCTGGCCGGACCCGGCGGGGACGAACGCTGACCGGCCGCCCATGAGCACCGCCCGCAACATCCCGAACGACCGCGGGCTCACCCTGCGCATGTTCACCACCGGGCTGATGCTCGTACTGCTGTACGGGATCGTCATCGGCATCCTCATCGCCGTCGGGATCTCCTACGCGCTGGTCCTGGTGATCGCCGGGGCCATCCTGTTCTGCCAGTACTGGTTCTCCGACAAGATCGCCCTGTACGGCATGGGCGGCCACATCGTCACGCCGGAGCAGGCGCCCCAGCTCCACGGCGCCATCGACCGGCTGTGCGCCATGGCCGACATGAAGAAGCCCCGGGTGGCGGTGGCCGACACCGACGTGCCCAACGCCTTCGCCACCGGGCGCAGCCCCAACAACGCCGTGGTGTGCGCCACCACCGGCCTCATGCGGCGGCTCGACGAGTCCGAGCTCGAGGCCGTCCTGGCCCACGAGCTGTCCCACGTGGCCCACCGCGACGTCGCCGTCATGACCATCGCCAGCTTCCTCGGGATGGCCGCCGGCATGGTCACCCGGATGATGCTCTGGACCGGGATGATCGGCGGCTTCGGCGGTGGAGGCAACAACAGCAACAACAACCAGGGCGGGGACCAGGCCGCCCTGGTCGAGCTGGCCGTGCTGGTGGTGTCGGTCGTGGTGTACGCCATCAGCTTCCTGCTGACCATGGCGCTGTCCCGGTACCGGGAGCTGGCGGCGGACCGGGCGGGGGCGATCCTCACCGGCCAGCCGTCCGTGCTGGCCTCCGCACTGGTCAAGGTGACCGGGGAGATCGCCCGGATCCCCAGCCGCGACCTCCGGTCGACCGAGACCTTCAACGCCTTCTACTTCACCCCTGCCATCGCCAAGGGCGGCACCAGCATCTCCACGTTGTTCTCGACGCACCCGTCGCTCGACCAGCGTCTGGCCCAGCTCGCCTCCCTCGAGGCCGAGATGGGTCGCCCCTCATGAGCCGGCCCTCTCCCGACGCCCGTCGCTGATGGGGCTCTTCGACTCGCTGCTCGGACGCACTAAGCCGGTCCAGTCGAACCTCGACGCACTGTTCGGCCTGCCGTCGGCGTCGATCACCCTGCAGAGCGCGGCCGGCATGACCTGCTCCGGGCACGCCGGAGTGTGCTTCAAGCCCCCCACCGGACAGGGGTTCGCCGACATGGAGGCCGAGGTGGTGTCGCTCCTCGACATGGATGGCGGGTCCGGACTCACCCGGTCCGAGGACTCGTTCGGCTACACGTGGCTGGTGGTGGCCGACCCCGACATCGAGTCGCTGGTGACCCGTGTGCACCTGGTGAACTCGTCGCTGTCCGACGCCGGGTGGGGGCCCCAACTGCTGTGCTCGGTGTTCGGACTGGCCAAGCTGCCCGCCGGCGGTGCGGTGGCCACCGGCACCGATCCGGTGGAGGAGGGTGCGACCGTCGGCACCGGCTCGCTGCTGGCGTCGACCGCCTTCCTGGTCTACCTGTACAAACGGGGCACCTTCTACCCGTTCGTGCCGACCGGCCACGAGCAGCGCTCCACCGAGGAGGAGTTCCGACTGCGGAGCCTGGTGGACGAGGACCTCGCGGTGGAGGCCGATCTCGACCGGTGGTTCCCGCTGTGGGACCTCCCCGTCGGCTGAGCGGTCCCGTCCCCGCCGCCTCCACCTGACGGGCGGTCCCCGGCGGGGACCGGCGGCCGCCGGCATCAGCCCTGGACTGCGGCGTCGACCCCCGTGCAGCCCCGTCCGAGGGCTCCCGGGGGCACTCGTCCTGAATTTCTGTGCGGTCATCGGGGATCCGTGGTCGACCCCTTGACGAACAGGGACGATCGCTTGTCTGGTGCACCAGTATCCACAGGTTATCCACTGTGAAAGTGGTGTTTCCGGGCGCCATGCGCGCCCTGTACCTGTCGGCGCCACTACACTTGTGGCTTCCGAGCAGTGGGGACCGTCCCGAGGCCGTCGACCCGAGTGGTCGTGCCCGACACCCCCGGCGCCGCAACCGGCGAGCTCCCGCAATGCACCCTCGAGGAGAGTGGCACGTAACGACATCTAGCGAACTTCGGACATGAACACCCGCTAGCACACCCGGCTCTCGGAGCCAGGCCGGCCCACCCTTCCCGGTGCCCGGCTGGGGCGTTGAATGCACAGATGTGGGGTCCACCCAACCAGAAGAGAGTCAGAGCGCCTGCGTCGACCGACGTGGCTCTGGCCGACCGAGGAAAGGTCACCCGCCATGTATTCGGCAACCCCTAGTACCCCTGTACCCACACGTACCCACTCCCCTGCGTCCGACACCCGTCGGACCGCTCCCACCCACACCACCCGTTCGGTCCGGCGTCGCACCAAACGCGCCGCGGCCAAGGCCGTCGGCCTGGCCACCGTGGCCGCGTCGGCCACCGTCGTGGCGTCGCTGCTGAGCCAGGCGCCGCCGGCGTCGGCCACCAGCTACCCGACCGGCGTCGGCGTCGTGCTCAACGCACCGATCGTGGCGGCCACGGCTGTCCCCGACGGCAAGGGCTACTGGCTGGTCGGCTCCGACGGTGGCGTGTTCGCCTTCGGTGACGCCGGCTTCCACGGCTCCGCCGGCGGACTGCACCTCAACAGCCCCATCGTGGGCATGCAGACCACCCACAACGGTGGCGGCTACTGGGAGGTCGCCTCGGACGGCGGCATCTTCGCCTTCGGCGACGCCGGCTTCCACGGCTCCATGACCGGCGCCACCCTCGGTGCGCCGATCGTGGGCATGGCGCCCACCTCGGACGGCCGGGGCTACTGGCTGGTCGGCGCCGACGGCGGCGTGTTCGCCTTCGGCGACGCCGGCTACCACGGCTCCGCCATCGGCATGTCGCCCGCCAGCCCGATCGTCGGCCTGGCGCCGACCTCGGACGGGCGGGGCTACTGGGAGCTCGCCGCCAACGGCAGCGTCTACGCCTTCGGCGACGCCCACTTCTACGGGACGGCCCCGGTCCGCACCCCGGCGGTCGGCATCACGGCCGCCGACGGCGGCTACCGGGTGGTGTCCAGCGACGGCGGCACCTTCGCCTTCGGGGGGGCCTCCTACCAGGGCTCCCTCGCCTCCGTGGCGCTGAACAAGCCGATCGTGGGCACCTCGTCCACCGGCGGTGGCTACGTCCACGTGGCCGCCGACGGCGGCGTGTTCAACTTCGGCGCAGTGGGCTTCTACGGCTCGCTCGGCGGCGCCACCCTCTACGTCCCGCCGCCGCCGCCGGCCCCGGTGGTCCAGGACTACGGGCTGACCTCAGGCCAGATCGCCGCCTGGAGCCGGGTCAACGTCTGCGAAGAGGGCGGCAACTGGAGCGTCGACGGGTCCACCTTCTCGGGTGGCCTCGGCATGAGCCACGCCAACTGGAACCAGTTCAACACCTTCGGGTTCCCGTCGGATGCGGCCTACGCATCGCCGCTCCAGCAGATCCGTGTGGCCGTGGCCTTCGCCACGTACTACTTCGGCAACCCGAACGCCGCACCGGACCAGAACGGCTGCACCGGGGGCTACTGAGCCACCGCCCGGGCCGGCTCGGCCCGGGGAACGCCACGGAGGGCGGGATCCGACACCGGGTCCCGTCCTCCGGCGCGTCCGGGGACGGGGCAGATCACCCCCCGACGGGCAGGGCGTCGACCGAACGGGCCAGGGCGAGGTCCAGCTCGCTCAACCCGCCGACGTCGTGGGTGACCACCGCCAGGCGCACCGTACGCCACCGGATGTCGATGTCCGGGTGGTGGTCGGCCGCCTCGGCCAGACGTCCGACGGCGACCACGAAGTCCAGGGCGGCGGCAAAGCTCGGACACGTCACGACCTTCACCAGCATGCCGTCGACCAGCTCCCACGCCGGGGCATCGGGCCCCGCCAGTGCGGCGGCCACCTCGGCGTCGTCCAGGCGGACGGGTCGGGCCATCAGGCGGTCGCCCCCACCGGTGCCGTCGGGGTGAAGGTGACCGGCATCGACTCGTAGCCCGACACGAAGTTGGCTTCCCGCGTCGGCAGCGGGTCGTCGGTGGCGAGCGTCAGATCGGGCAGGCGTTCGAACAGACGGTCCAGCATGACGGTCAGCTCCATCCGGGCCAGCCGGTTGCCCAGGCAGAAGTGGGCGCCGAACCCGAACGCCATGTGGTCGTTGGGGGTGCGGCCGATGTCGAAGGTCTCGGGATCGGCGAACACCGCCTCGTCGCGGTTGGCCGACGGGTAGAGCAGCAGCAGCTTCTGACCCTTGCGCAGCGTCTCGCCGTGGAGGTCGACGTCCCGGGTCATGGTGCGGGCCATGTTCTTGATCGGCGACACCCAGCGCAGCATCTCCTCGACGGCGAGCGGCAGCTTCGAGCGGTCGGCGACCAGCCGCGCGAACTGGTCGGGATGGGTGAGGAGCTCGTACATCCCGCCGCTCAGCACGTGCCGGGTCGTCTCGTCCCCCCCGATCAGGATCAGCAGCGACTCGTAGATGAGCGACGACTCGTCCAGGCTGTCCCCTTCGATCTGGGCGTGGACCAGGGTGCCGATCAGGTCGTCGGTCTGCCGGTCGCGCCGGCGCTGCTCGGTCACCTCGGTGATGTACGCGGCGTACTCCATGGCCGCCACGGCGGCCCGGTCCATGGCCGTCGGGTCGGGCGACCCGAGCGCCTTCACCATGTCGTCCGACCACCGCAGCAGCGTGTCGCGGTCCTCGGGGGCGACACCCAGCATGTCGCCGATGACGATCATCGGCAGCGGGGCGGCGATGTCGCGCACGAAGTCGGCCGAGCCCTGCTCGCACACCCGGTCGATGATGGCGTCGCACACCCGGCGGATTCCCTCCTCGCTCTCGCGGATGCGCTTGGGGGTGAAGCCCTCGCTCACCAGCCGGCGCCGGCGCACGTGCTCGGGGGCGTCCGTCTCGATCATCATCGGCAGGGCGTCGCCGTCGGGCCGGATACCCCCGGCGCTGGAGAACGTGTCGGGGTCCTTCGAGATCTCCTTGACGTCGGCGTACCGGGTGATCCCCCACACCCCGCACGACTCGTCGAAGTACGCCGGCGCCTCATGGCGCATCCACGCGAACGCCGGGAACGGGTCCCTGCCGTAGAAGGTGCCGTCGGCGAGGCCGATGTGGAGGTCGGCAGGGCTGCTGGTCATGGTGCTCCTTCGTCCGTCCGGTGCCCGTCGGTGGCGGGCCGCTGCGTCGCAACCGTGTCATCTGACACATCGTCAGACGACACTGTGCCACGTGCCGGCGCCCGCCCGCGCACACCTGCGGGGTCAGGGGTGGGTCATCGACTCCGGTCGCACGGCCTCGTCGAACTGCTCGCCGGTCAGCAGGCCCAGCTCGACGGCGGCCTCGCGCAGCGTGGTCCCCTCCTTGTGCGCCTTCTTGGCCACCGATGCGGCGTTGTCGTAGCCGATGAGGGGGTTGAGCGCCGTCACCAGCATCAGCGAGTTCTCGAGGTGCTGACGGATACGGGCCTCGTTCGGCTCGAGTCCCTCGACGCAGAACCGGGTGAAGGCGGACGAGGCGTCGGCCAGCAGCTCCACCGAATGCAGGACGTTGTGGATGATCACCGGCTTGCACACGTTGAGCTCGAGGTTCCCCCGCGAGCCGGCCATGGCCACCGCGGCGTCGTTCCCGAACACCTGGATGCAGACCATGATCATGGCCTCGGACTGGGTCGGGTTGACCTTGCCGGGCATGATCGAGGAGCCGGGCTCGTTCTCGGGCAGGTTGAGCTCGCCGAGGCCGCTGCGGGGGCCGGAGCCGAGCCAGCGCAGGTCGTCGGCGATCTTGATCAGCGACCCGGCCAGCGTGCGCAGGGCGCCACTGGTCATCACCAGTGCGTCATGGGCGGCCAGCGCGGCGAACTTGTTCGGCGCGGTCACGAAGGGCAGACCGGTCAGCTCGGCGATGGCGCCGGCCACCCGCACGCCGAATTCGGCGTGGGTGTTGAGCCCGGTGCCCACGGCGGTGCCACCGGCGGCCAGCTCGTAGAGGTCGTCGAGGGTCGACTCGATGCGCCGGATGTCGGCGTCGAGCTGGGCCACGTACCCCGAGAACTCCTGGCCGAGCGTGAGCGGCACGGCGTCCATCAGGTGGGTCCGGCCGATCTTGGTGATCGAGGCGTAGGCCTCGGCCTTGGCCGCCAGGGCGTCGCGCAGGTGGCGCACGGCCGGGACCAGACGGTGGGTGATCTCCTCGACGGCGGCGATGTGCATGGCCGTCGGGAACGTGTCGTTGGACGACTGGGACATGTTGACGTCGTCGTTGGGGTGGACCGGGTCCTTCGAGCCCATGACCCCGCCGGCCAGCTCGATGGCCCGGTTGGAGATGACCTCGTTGGCGTTCATGTTGGACTGCGTGCCGCTGCCGGTCTGCCACACGCTGAGCGGGAACTGGTCGTTGAGCTTCCCCTCGGACACCTCACGGGCGGCGGCCACGATCAGCCCGGACTTCTCGGCGGACATCTTGCCGAGGTCGGCGTTGACCTGGGCCGACGCCTCCTTCAGGATCCCGATGGCCCGGATGAGCGGCACCGGCATCGTGTCGTCACCGATCGGGAAATGGTGGAGCGACCGGGCCGTCTGGGCCCCCCAGTAGCGGTCGGCGGGAACGTCGATCGCCCCCATGGAGTCCGTCTCGGTGCGGGTCGCGTCGGTCATGGCTGTCTCCTTGTCACGGGTCATGCGTGTCGTCACGGGTCGTGCGTCGTCAGGATTCGGGTGTCAGGTGCGCAGCGCCGGGTCGGGGACCCGCCGGGTCAGTTGCGTGTCGTGCGGGTGCCGGACCGGGGGGCGGGCGGCGCCGCCTCCCGTGCCTCCAGGCAGGCCGGGCAGGTGCCGACCAGGTCGAACTGGTGGCCGAGCACCTCGTAGCCGTGCTCCTCGCCGATCACCCGGGCCGCCTCGTCCATGGCCCGCTCCAGCCGGGCCGAGGACACGACGTCCTCCACGGAACCGCAGGTGGCGCAGGCCAGGTGGTGGTGGTGGCCGGCCAGCTCCTCGGCCAGCTCGTAGCGCACCGTCTCGTCCACGCCGTTGACCCGGCGGATCACCCCGGCCTCGAGCAGCTCGGTCACGATGCGGTAGACGCTCGATTTCACCAGCTGTCCGTTGCTGGCCTCGACGATCTCGGGGATCGAGAGCGGACGGCCGACTTCGGCGAGCGTGGTCACCATGGTGCGGCGCACCCGGGAGTAGCGCTGGTCGAGCCCGGCGAGGCGCAGGGCGGCCTGTTCGTGCACGGTCGGTGCGATGGTCACGCCGGACAGACTACGGCGTACGACGGGCATCGGCCGACGCCCCGGCCGCGTGGCGCCCGTGCCGGCCGGACGTGCGGGGTCAACGGGCACCGGTCCCCCCACCGGTCGCGGTGGCCGCCGCCGGTGCCGACGCCGTGGTCGCCGTCGGTCGCAGGCCCGGCCGGCGGCTGCGGGTCAGCGCCGGCCAGGCGAAGGTGGCCAGGTAGACGGTGGTGGCCACGCCCAGGATCCCGAAGCTCGGCGGGACCACCGGCGCCACGTAGGCGATGGTGAGTCCGGTCCACATCGACCCCACGGCGACCGCCGCCGACAGCCACAGGGCCCGGTAGGGACGGGCGGTCATCCGCTGGGCCGCACCGGCCGGCGCCGCCAGCAGGCCCAGCAGCAGCAGCGCACCGACCGCCTGGGTGGCCACCCCGGCGGTCAGCCCGAGCAGGACGAAGAACACCGTCGACAGGGCACGCACCGGTACGCCCCGCGCCGCCGCCACAGCCGGGTCGAGGCTGGCGAACAGCAGAGGGCGCCCGATGGCGACCAGGGCGGCCACCACGGACAGGGCGACGGCCACGTCCACCAGCGCCTGCCCCCCGGTCAGCCCCAGGATGGAACCGAACAGCACGCTCACCCCGGCCGTGCCGTTGCCGCCCGTGCCGCTCGACGACGCGGTGAACAGGCTGAGGAACAGGGCGCCCAGCCCGAGGACCCAGGCGAACACCGAGCCGATGACCGTGTCGTCGGCCCCGGTCCGGCGGCCGAGCACGGCCAACAGGAGCGCGAACGCCAGGCAGCCGCCGTAGAGCCCGAGTCGGAGGTCGACCCCGAGGGCGAGGGCGGCCAGCGCCCCGGTGAAGGCCACGTGGGAGAGGGCGTCGCCGGCGAAGACCTGGCCGCGGAGCACCACCACGGAGCCGACCAGACCCGACGCCAGCGCGATCGCCGTGCCGGCGGCGAACGCCGACTCCAGGAACGGGTGGGCCAGGACGAAGAACGCTCCGGTCGTCACGCCCCCGCCGCCCCCGACGACAGGGCCCGGGCCCGTACGCGCTCCCCCGCCACGCCGGTGCCGCGGACCGGGCGACGGCGGTACCGGGCGGTCGCCGCTCGCCAGCCGATCGCGCCCAAGTACAGGGCGAAGCCGAACGTGGACACCCAGAACCCCACCGGCCACGGCGACCAGAACGCCACCGACAGCGACACCCACACCACGACGAGCCCGAAGCCGACGGCCAGCGCCAGTCCGACCACCGGACGGGCGGTCAGCTGCTGGGCGGCGGCGGCCGGCATCACCAGCAGGGCGAAGACGAGCAGCGCCCCGGTGACCTGACTCACCTCGGCGGCCGTGCACCCGAGCAGGAGCAGGAACGCCACCGACAGGGCCCGGGTCGGCACCCCGCGGGCCGCGGCCACCGGCCCGTCCACGGTGGCGAACAGGAGCGGACGGCCGATGGCCGCCAGCACGACGAGCACCGCGACGGCCACCGCGCCCAGGGCCAGCACCTGGCCGTCGGACACGCCGAGGAAGGAGCCGAACAGCAGACCGGTGATGCCGTCCAGGAAGCCCCCGTAGAGGCTCACGAACAGGGCGCCGCAGGCCAGGGCGAACGCCTGCACGGTGCCGATGACGGCCGACTCCTGGCTGCCCGGACGGCCGGCCGCCGAGCGGGGCACCAGTGCGATGACCAGGGCGGCCACGATGCTCCCGGCGAAGTAGCCGGCGGTGGCGCTGACCCCCAGCCAGATGGCGGCGGCGGCGCCGGGGAACGACACCACGGCCAGGGTGTGGCCGGCGAAGCTCTGGCGGCGGAGCACCATCAGCCACCCCACCACGGCGGCCAGCACGGCCACGATCGTCCCGGCCCGGAAGGCGTTGACCATGAAGTGCAGGGCCAGCATGCGCCGCAGGTCGACGACCGGGTCGAGCACCGGGCCGGCCAGGGCGGCCACCGTGTGCGCCGCGTGCGGGCTCACCGGCGCTCCCCGTGGTCGTGGTCGTGGTCGTGCGCGTGCCCGTGGGCCCCGGCATGGTGCGAGGCCGCATCCGGCTGCCCCACGACCACCCGACGGCCGTCGCTGGTGGTGAGCACCTCGATGGGCGTGCCGTAGAGGGCGCTGAGGGTCTCCGTGGTGATGACCTCCGCCGGCGTGCCGCTGACCGCCTTGCCGCGGGCCACGTAGACGACGCCGTCGAGGGCCGAGGCGATCGGGTTCACGTCGTGGGCGACGATGAGCACGGTGATGCCCGCCTCCCGGGAGATGTCCGCGATCAACGACGCCACCGCCGCCTGGTTGGGCAGGTCGAGGCTGTCGAGGGGCTCGTCCAGCAGGAGCAGGCGTGGGTGGCGGACCAGTGCCTGGGCGATGAGGAGGCGCTGCTGCTCCCCTCCCGACAGCTCGCCGATCGGCCGGCCGGCGTAGGCGGTGGCGCCGACCAGGTCGATGACCTCGTCGACCCGGGCGTCACGGGTCCGGCGTCCTGCCCCCCAGGGGACGGGCAGCCCCCAGCGGTCGCCGTCGGCACCCATGCGGACCACGTCCACCCCGCGCACCCGCATCCCGGGGTCGAAGCTGCGGCGCTGGGGCAGGTACCCGATGTCGCGGCCCCCCTCCCCGGGCGGTCGGCCCAGGACCTCGAGTCGCCCGCCCGCCAGCGGCACGACGCCGAGGACCGCCTTGACCAGGGTCGACTTGCCGGCACCGTTCGGCCCGAGGACGGCCACGAACGTTCCGGGGTCGATGTCGAGGTCCACGTGGGACCAGATGTCGCGGCCGCCCAGACGCACGGTGGCATCGATCAGCCGCACCGCCGGGCCCGTCCCGGTCGTGACCTCCTCAGCCACGTGCCGCCGCCAGTGCGGTCTCGAGCGACCGGAGCTGGGCCGTCTGCCACGCCTGGAAGGTGGTGCCGGCCGGCTGCAGGGTCTCGGTGACCCGCACCAGCGGGATCCCGGCCGACCGGGCCAGGCGCACCTGGGCCTGGACGTCGGGCGTCAGGTTCTGGGTGTTCTCCAGGTAGGCGTGCACGGTATGGCTCCGCAGCTGGGTGTCGATGGTGGCGATGTCGGCCGCCGACGGGTCGGTGCCCTCGCTGACGGCCCGGAGGAACGTCGGCGGCGTCACCAGGTCGAGACCGACCGCCCGGCACAGGTACACCACGATCGACTCGGAGGCGGCCACCGGTGTCCCGGCGAACCGTGACCGGAGGGAGGCCAGGGCGGCGTGGTAGCCGGACAGGTCGACACGCACGAATTGGTCCGCACGGTCCTGGAAGTAGGCCCGGTCGGTGGGATCGGCGGCGATCAGGTCGGCCGTGCTCGTCGTCACGACGTGGGACACGACCTCCGGTGAGTACCACAGATGGGGATTCCCCCCCGGGACCACGCCCACCAGGGCGGCGACGTCCAGGACGGTCCGAGAACCACCGTCGGCGGCCAGCAGCCGCGGCATCCACGGGTCGTACCCGGCACCGTTGTAGACGGCCACCTGCGCGTCGGCCAGGCGCCGGGCATCGGCCGCCGTGGGCTCATAGGTGTGGGGGTCGGTCTCGGGAGTGGCGATGACGCTGTCGACGTGGGCGTGGACACCGCCCACCTGGGCGACGATGCTCCCCCAGAAGTCCTCGGCGGCCACCACCCGGACGACGTGGGGCGCATACGCCCCCGTGCCCTCACCCCCCGGGGGGAGCGACAGTGCGCACCCCGACAGCACGACCGCCGCCACCACCCCCAGGGCCACCCCGACCGCGCCCGGGCGGCCACGTCCCCCTGCCGGCCGTCGGGCGCCGGTGTGTCGGCTGGTGGCGGGGCGCCGGGGGACCTGAGGAATCACTTCTGCACACTAACTGATAATGATTATCATTATCAAAACGCCCGGGAACGACCCGCCCGGTCCTCGACGACCACCCGCCGCTCGTGGACGGCCGGGCCGGCGGGCGGCGTGCCGACTCAGGCCCGCAGGGCCAGCCCCGCCTCGAGCACACCGCGGGCGGCGGTGACGTCCTCGGTGCGGGGCCCGTCACCCTCCCCCGGCACCTCGAGGATGGCCGGGACGTCCTGCAGGGCCGGGTGGCCGAGCAGCGCCGCCAGCCCGTCGGCGCCGATGGTGCCGTCGCCGATGTTCTCGTGGCGGTCCTTGTTGGCGCCGAACCCGACTTTGGAGTCGTTCAGGTGCATGCAGCGGAGCCGGGCCATACCGACGGTGGACTCGATGAGCCCGATCAGCGCGTCGGCCTCCTCCACCGTGCCGAACGGGATCCCCGACGCCCACAGGTGCTGGGTGTCCAGGCACACGCCCAGCCGCTCGTCGCCGTCGGCGGCGTCGATGACCTGGGCCAGCTCCTCGAACGATCGTCCGACGGTGTCGCCGGCACCGGCGGCGTTCTCCAGCAGGATCGGACAGCTCTCGATGTCGGCGTCGACCTCGTCGAGCGACCCGATCAGCGCCTCGGCCACCGCAGGCAGCGCCGTCTCGAACCCGCTGCCCCGGTGACTGCCGATGTGCAGGACCAGGCCGTCCGCCCCCATGCCGTCGGCCGTGGACAGGTTCGCGGTCAGACAGGACCGGGACTTGGCGGCCAGCTCCGGATCGGGGGAGGCGAGATTGATCAGGTAGGTGGCGTGGCAGAACGTCGCGGTGACGGACGGGTGTTCGGCCTGGGCGGCCCGGTAGGCGGCCAGGACCTCGTCGCCGTACTGCGACGGCTTCCACATGCGAGGACTCTGGGTGAAGATCTGCACGGCGTCGGCGCCGATGTCCGCCCCGTGCTCGAGGGCCGGGACCAGTCCCTTGCCCGCCCGTACGTGTGCGCCGATCAACATGGGCGCACCGTAGCAGCGGGCCCGGGCCGACCGACCGTGCCTCACCAGGCCGAGGCGACCGCCTCCACGTCTCGCGGGTCCCACGGGAAGGGGATCCCGACCAGGCAGCCGCCGGCGCCCGCCGCCCGGACGTCGGCGACCGCGTCGACGGCCGCGGCAACGGGCCCGGCGGAGCCGATCCGCCCGAGCACCTCGGCGGCGCCCTGCGGACGGTCTCCGGCATCGGCCCGGGCGGCCACGGCCGCGCACGCCTCGGCCACGACCACAGCGCCACCGTCGACGACGACCGCGTCGGCCAGACGGGCGGCCACGTCCAGCAGGGGCTCCCGGCCCGGGCCGTCGCCCCGCAGGAACACCACCAGGGGCACACCCCCGGCCTGGACGGGCGCCGGCCGGTTGACGGCGTCGTCGACCGAGTAGATGCGACCGGCGTAGGTGGGGTGGTCGTCCACGAGCACGGCCCGGCAGACGGTGAGCGCCTCGGACAGCCGCTCGGCGTCGGTCGGCGAGCTGCAGTCCCCGTCGAGCCCGAGCACGGACCTCCCGTGGGAGATCACGTCCACTCCGGTCACGATCTTGGCGAGGATCGACGGCGCGCGGCGCTCGCCCCGGTCGGCGATCACGCCGAGTCGGGCTCGTTCCGACGTCGTGGCCAGGGCCCCCAGCAACGAGTACGCCTCGTACGGTGTCGCCGTTCCTCCCGCGACCGGCGACTCCGACACCCACACGGTGCCGATGCCGGCACGCTCGGCGGCCGCCACCGCCGCGACGGCAGACCCGAGGACGCCGTCGGCGCCGGTGCGGGTCGGCGCCGACGGCGCCTCCAGCCACAGGGCGGTCCCGCCGAGCCGGGGTGGGGCGGGAGGTGTCGACGGCATAAGACGCAGAGTACCGGGAC
>Ga0209698_10005595_pt1 | contig 13567 bp, 6 predicted proteins | sample LitLauG_LLR_2012_FD_187203 | JGI IMG/M metagenome (GOLD analysis project Ga0209698, IMG submission 187203) | Freshwater sediment microbial communities from Pennsylvania, USA - Little Laurel Run_MetaG_LLR_2012 (SPAdes) (version 2) | ecosystem: Environmental > Aquatic > Freshwater > Creek >... | reverse complement strand
CGCGTAGTTCAGATAGCCCGCGCCTCCAGGATCGGCAATGGTGAAGGTAAACCGCTCCGCAGGCCCGGTGCCGGAGCTCGGCACTACCGAAATCACCTGTGGGTTGCCCGCGACGTTCACGGTGAACGTCCCCTCATTGACCCAGCCTGTGTTCAACGCTCCGACCGCCGCATACATATAAATGCTCTGCGTTCCGAGCAGGGGGGCTTTAAACACCACTGTGGCCGTGAAGATGATGGAGAGCCCGCTCTGCGCCGCGGACGTGCCGGTGACAGTGCACTGGCTGTTGCTCAGCGCTGTCGAAGAGCCCAGCGCCACAGAAGTGGAGCTCTGGCCGTTGTCCGTGGTCAGGGAAACCGTGCTGTTGATGATGTTATAAACCACGTAACAGGCGTTGGTGAACGTAATCGAGCTGTTGAACAGAAACGCCGCGCTGGTTAGGTTATTGGCGTACACGGTATCGGAGTAGACGAAGTTGAAGGTGCCTCCGGTCCCGCTGCCCGTGTTCGGGGACACGGAGTTGACCTGCGGCGTTCCCGGGGCGATGGTAACGGTGTACGATCCCTCTACCTGCAGGCCGGTGTTCGAACTCGCGTCCGCGGCCGACAGATAAACGGACTGCGATCCGGTGAATGGTGGCTGGAAGGTGATGGAAAACGTCACGGTCAGCGATGTGCCGGACATGCTGGCCGAGCTGCCCGCTCCGTTCAGGGCACACTCATCGTTCTGGGCCGCCTGCCCGCCCGGCGTCACCGTGGAGAGCACGGCCGTGCCCGCGTCGTTGTAAAGGGAAAACACGTTCAAACCGGGGTTGTAGGTCACATAGCAGCCATAGGCGGTGGACGCCGTGGAGTTCACCAGGAGTGCTGCTGAGGTCAGCGTGGAACCTCCTCCTGAATCGGAGTATTTGGCCGTGAATGTGACCGTTGAGCCCGAGCCCGAAGCTGGCGACACCGAGACCACAGCCGGCGTGGTAGGAGGTAGCGCCGATCCGCCGATCCGCGCGACCCAGCCCGTGCTGGCCGCGGCCAATGTGGATTGCAGCGCGTTGGTCAACGGGAACGCGGAGGAACCGGTCTGGCCCCCCACGTAGATATTCAAGCTGGCGTCGAGCGCGATTGCGTTCGCGGTATCCGATCCCGCGCCTCCGTAAAGCGTAGAGAAAATCAAACCGCTTCCGGCCGCGTTCAGCTCGCTGATAAAGGCGTCGTACAGACCACCGAAGGTCGTCTGCAAGGCATTGGCGACCGGAAAGTTCGGCGATGCCGTGTACCCGGCGATATAGGCATTGCCGGTGGCGCTGACGGCAATTCCCGAACCCCAGTCGTAAGCCCCGCCGCCCAAAAAAGTGCTGTAGGCCAAAGTTCCGGCTGCGGTGACTTTGGCGGCAAACGCGTTTTGGGGTCCACCGAGGGCGCTTTGGAACGCTCCTGTGGTCACGGGAAAATCGGCCGATATCGTGACGCCCGTCACGTAGACGTTCCCCGCCGAATCCACCGCCACTGCGGTGATCTGCTGCGGAGGGCCTCCGCTTCCGCCAAGGTAGGTGCTGAACCCGATCGCCCCCGTGTAAGTGATTTTCGTCAAAAACGCATCCTGCGTCCCTTTGAGCGTACTTTGCAGAGGCGTGCTGATGGGAAAGTTCGTCGACGATGTTCCTCCGCCCACGAAGATGTCGCCGACTGTGTCCACCGCGATCCCTCCGGCGTGCTCGCTGCCGGACCCTCCCAGATACGTGCTGAACTGGATCACTCCGGCTGGGCTCAAAACGGTCACAAACGCGTCGCTTCCACCGCCCAGCACTGCCTGGATGGGATTCAGAATCGGGAAGTTTGCAGATTGCGTGTCGCCGGCGATGTAGGCATGGCCGCCCGAGTCCACCGTAATCGCGTTGCCGGTATCGTAGGAAGTTCCACCCAGGTAGCCGCTATAAAGCAGAGCATTCCCGGCCGCGTTCAATTTCAGGGCGAACGCGGTGGTGCTGCCGCCGATAACCGCGCGATTGGAAGAAACTAGGGGAAAGTTCGACGACGACGTCGACCCCGTCACATACGCTTGTCCGGACGAATCGACCGCGATCGCAGCGCCTTTGTCGGTCGCCTTACCTCCAATATAGGTGGCGTATAACAACGCGCTGCCTGTCGAGTTCAGCTTGGCGACGATCACGTTCACGCTGCCCTGATTGGTGGCCTGATAGGCTCCGGCAACGGGAAAATTCAGCGCCTCCGTCCAACCCGTGACGTAGAGACTTGAGCTCGAATCCACGGCTACGCCGGTGATGGCGGTCAATCCGCTGCCGCCTAAATACGTGCTGTAGGAAATGGTGGGGTCGATCAGCAGAGGGGCGCCGGAATCGTACGCACCGATCTCAAAACCCACGGTATGTGCGTCCACAAGACGGTAGCGACCCGCAATGGGTTCGTTTTTTTGATAGACCTGCGGTGCCTGCTCCACAAAACCGCCCACCGTAAGATTGCCTTCGGCGTCGATCGAGACCGGCTCGGAATATTCCATGCGGATTAGCCCGGGATTCGCGCCGGGCCAGACCAGGAACTCCGATTTCACATGGGTTCCTGTGCCGCCATAACTCATGTCGATGCCCGGATAAAGGCCCGTGTACACGATGCGGCCATACGTCGGGACGTCCTTCTTCCATTCGCTAGTTCCGAGGAAGAAATTCGCATTCCCGGCCAAACGCTCCCGCGCTGCGATTGAGACGCTGGGGTCCGCGCCAGCGAAACGCACGGTGAGACGATGACCTCCGGCCTGAAAGACGACGGAACCGTCCAGGAACTGTGCCGCCAGATCGGGTGTCTGAGCGATGTAGCGGACCGAAGTGCCGGCTTGGCTCGGATTTGGAAAGAAAAACAGCGGGAGAGAACGCTCCGGCTGAGCTGCGAAAATTCCTGGCGCTCCCGCCAGAAGCAGCGCCACTATGACGATGCGCATCAGACTAGCTTCAACTAACAAAGAAGTGAGGTTCAGGCCGAAAATTCTTATCTAAGCCAGGTTTCCGCGAGGAATATTTTGCGGGAAGATCCCGTGTTACTTCGGTACTTTGCAGTTTTGGAACACGGAAAAATCAGGATAATCTTATTCACTTCGGCGGCTTAGCCTGCGGCGAAAGCCCCGCCAGCTCATCACACGGACCCACTCGGCGGCGTACTTCGTCATCTTGCCTTGATTAAGCCAAAGCCCCGCGGGCAGGCTCTCCAGATAGCGAGTTAACGAGGGCTTCAATGGCTCGAAAAACTGATCCCGACTGTCGGCGCGATAACAGAGGTAGGCATAAGTCCAGGAAAATGGCACGTAGCCGCAGTTCCGTTTCAGCACGCGGAACGTTTCGCGAAACACCGCGTCGCGCTGCCCCAACGTCTTATTGCTCTTGTGCATACGGGATTCAGCCAGCAGATCCGGAATCCTCAGCAGGCGGCCGGTGCGTGTCAGACGCAGCCACAAGTCGTAGTCAAAGGTCAGGTTGAAGGCCGGGTCCAGGCCTCCGGCGTTTTCAAAATCCTTGTGCCGGAAAAAGCTGGCAGGCTGGCAGATGAAGCACTCGCGTTCCAGCACTGCGCGGTCGAAGTCCTTGACGGGATAAGGGGAAATCCGTTTGCCTGCCTCATCGATCCACCAGGCTTCGCCGTAGACCGCCGCAGCATCGGAGTCCGCAAGATGACGCACAGCGGCGGACACCGCGCCCGGCAGATACAAGTCGTCGGCGTTCAGAAATCCGAAAATTTCACCCGAGCCCAGCGCGAATCCTTTGTTGATGGCGTCGGCCGCGCCTTTGTCTGCGCCAGTGCGCCAGCGGAGCCGTGCCTCGTACTTCTTGACAATATCCAGCGTGCCGTCGGTGGACCCTCCATCCATCACGATGTACTCGATTCGCGGATAATCCTGCTCCAGAACGCTGAGGATGGTCTGTTCGATGAAGCGGGCGGAGTTCAGGCACGGCGTGACGACCGTCACCAAAGAGGTCAGCTCTGGATCAGGCGCCGACGTAGCGGGCATAGAGGCTCCGGGCGATTCCCACGTCGGTGGTTCCTTTTATGATGGCGCGTCCATCTGGAAAGACGGTCAGCTCGTAGGCGTCTAGCGCGACGCGCAGGGCGAACTCATTGGCGCGGACCGGTGCAAGCTTCCCCAGGCGCTCCGACAGCTCGCTCAAATTAATCGGGCGCGCGCGTTCGTGAATCTGCACCGCGTTGCGTCCGCACAGGCTGACCGGCGCGCGGCGTGACCCATCGAGATGAACGAAATTCCGCGCCGCGCAGCAGACGCAACCGGGATCGCGCGCGGGCGAGGCGATCTGGCGCATTTCGCCCGACCACACGTCGAGCGTCGAAAGCCTGGCCGAAAACTCGGCGCCCGAGAGGATTTTCATTGCGTCGGCACATTGCAGAGCTGCGATGGCCGCCGTCACGCTAGCCAGCACCCCGGCCGTTTCACAGGTCGGCTGCGCACCCGAAGGAGGCTCGGGATAGACGCATTTCAGGCACGCCGTGACGCCGGGGATCACAGCCAGTTTCAGCCCGTAACTGGAAACCGCCGCGCCGTAAATCCAAGGGATGCACTCGCGCACGGCGAAATCGTTCATCAGGTAGCGGGTCTCGAAATTGTCGGTCGCGTCCAGAATCAGGTCGATGTTTTCGAGCAGATCGGCGGCGTTGGAGGGCGTGAGATCCGCCACATGAGGCTCGATCGCCACCTCGGAATTGACCAGCGCAAGCCTGCGAGCGGCAGCCATGGCCTTGGGCGTCTGCTCGGCGGCATCGGCTTCTGTGAACAGGAACTGGCGCTGCAAATTGCTCAGTTCGACGATGTCGCGGTCGATCATCCGCAGCGTGCCGACGCCGGCGCGCGCCATGATCTCCGCCTGAACGGTGCCCAAGGCGCCACACCCCACAATCGCCACTCGTGCGGCCCGCAGGCGCTGTTGGCCATCTGCCCCGAACGGCGCGAACCTCTCTTGCCGGGAGTAACGCGAATCGCTGGGAAGCATCATACTTAACAGGGGACAGTACTTCGATGGTAACCCCGAATTGAGCAAAGCCCAAAGCGGCGGCGCTATCATGATGGAAACGTGCGTCCGCCGATGCTACCGGTCTATCTACTGCTGATCAGTATCACGGCTGCCCCCTGCTGGGCCCAATCGGCTGCCGATTATACCGGCAAATCCGTGGGCCGTATCGACTTCGACCCGGCTGACCAGCCCCTGCCGCGCGCTGCGCTCGATAAGCTGCTACCGTTGCGGCCGGGCAAGCCCCTCACGCTAGCCGACGTTCACACGGCTATTCAGAATCTCTACAATACCGGGCGCTACGCCAACATCTCCATAAGCGCGTTCGATGAAAAAGGCATGCTGGTCGTGAACATCTCCACCGAGCTCTCCTATTTTGTCGGACGCATCAGCCTGGCGGGTGTGGCCGAGCCGCCCAGCCGCGGCCAGTTGACCACTGCATCCAAGCTGGAACTGGGCGCGCCGTTCCAGGAAAACGACATGGAGCAGGCTGTCCAGAACATGGTGGAGCGCATGCGCGCCAACGGCTTCCACGACGCGAAAATCGACTACTCCATCAATAAGCGGCCTGCGACCGAGGAAGTGGATGTCCATTTTGACATTCAATCCGGCGACCGGGCGCGTTTCGACGGCGTCACCCTGAGTGGAAAGTTCACCAAGACGCCGGAAAGCATCGTTAAGGCCACGCACTGGCGGCGCGGTTTTTTGTTCGTGACGCTGCCCGGCTGGCGGCCGGCCACGGAAAATCGCCTGAACGCAGGTCTCGAAAGCGTGCGGGAGGCGTTTCAAAAAGGCAACCATCTGCAAGCGCGCCTGACGCTGGAGAAGCTGGATTACAACAGCGACACCAACACCCTGCGTCCATCGCTGAACATCGATAACGGACCCACCGTGGACGTGAAAACCAGCGGCGCAAAGCTTTCCCGAGGCAAACTGAAGCAGCTGGTTCCGGTGTTTCAGGAACGCACCGTGGACCGCACGCTTCTTGTTGAGGGACAGCGCAACCTGGTCGAATACTTTCAGGCCCAAGGCTATTTTGACGCTGCTGTGACGTTCCGCGACGAGCGCCCTTCGCCCGACGTTTACGAAATCTCCTACGATGTCGAGCGCAACCAGCGCTACAAGCTGCGCAACATTGAAATCACCGGCAACAAATATTTCAGCATCGCCACGCTGCGGGAGCGCATGTACATCACCCCTGCCAGTTTTCCCCGCTTCCGCTTCGGCCGCTATTCGGAAAAGCAGTTGGACCGCGATAAGGATACGCTGAAGGACTTGTACCGCTCCAACGGATTCCGCGATGTCGAGATCGAATCCAGCGTGAATAACGCATTCCAGGGACGCAACGGCGAGTTGGGTGTAGTCCTGGAGGTGAAAGAAGGCCCGCAGTGGTTCGTCGGCAAACTGGAGTTTGAAGGCGCGCCGGAAAACGATTTGGGGTATCTGCGCTCCATCGTGCAATCGAACAGCGACGAACCGTTCAGCGAGGCGAACATCGCCGCCGACCGCGACGCCATTTTGGGCTTCTACTACAACAACGGCTATCCCGATGCGACGTTCGACTGGACGCAGACCGCGGGCGATCAAGAACATCGCGTGAATTTGAAATACACGGTGCGTCCCGGCAAGCGAATCTACGTCCGCAGCGTGCTGCTGCGCGGCCTGGAGACGACGCGCGAAAAGCTGGCCGAAAGCCGCATCGGCGTGAAGCCGGGCGATCCTTTATCGCAGCAGAGCATCGCCGAGAGTCAGCAGCGGCTTTACGATCTGGGCATTTTTTCCAAGGTTCAGACGGCCATCCAGAACCCCGGCGGCGACGAAGATGAGAAATACGTCCTGCTGCAAGTGGACGAAGGCAGCAGGTATTCCTACACCATCGGCTTCGGCGCGCAACTGGCGCGCATTGGCGGAGGCGTCACCACGTTCGACGATCCGGCGGGCAGCACCGGGTTCAGCCCGCGCGTATCGTTTGGGGTCAGCCGCTTGAATTTCCTGGGCTTGGGTCAAACCCTTAGCCTGAACACGCTGGTTTCGACCATTGAGCAGCGGGTGGTGCTGAACTACGTTCTGCCGCGTCTGGGCACGCATGACAATCTGTCGCTTACCGTTTCCGGCCTGTTCGATAACGCCACCGACATCCGCACCTTTCATCAGCAGCGTGTGGAAGGCTCCATCCAGCTGGCGCAGAGGCTATCGCGCCAGTATTCGGTGCAATACCGCATCGCGATGCGCCATGTGGCCATTTCGGATCTGAAGATTTCGCCGGAACTCGTGCCTTTGCTTTCGCAGCCGGTGCGCGTGGGTATCGCGTCCACCACATTTATCCAGGACCGCCGCGACGATCCGGTGAACACGCATCGCGGCATCTATAACACCATCGATGTCGGCGTCGCACTGCGCCAGTTTGCTTCGCAGACCGATTTTACGCGGGTGCTGTTTCGCAACTCGACGTATCATCCCATCGGCAAGGACGTGGTGATCGCGCGCAGCTTCCAGTTCGGTTACATCCAGCGACTGGGCGGACTGGCGGAAATCCCTCTCGCGGAGCGCTGGTTCTCCGGCGGGTCAACGTCTAACCGCGCCTTCCCCGACAATCAGGCAGGCCCGCGCGATCTCGAAACCGGCTTCCCGCTTGGCGGCAACGCGCTGCTGTTTCATTCCACCGAAGTGCGGTTCCCACTAATCGGCGACAATGTGGGAGGCGTCCTGTTCCACGATATGGGCAACGTCTACGACAACATTCAGGACATCAGCCTGCGCTTCCGCCAGCGCAATATTCAGGATTTCGATTACGCCGTGCAATCCGCGGGCATTGGTATCCGCTACCGCACGCCCATAGGGCCCATCCGCGTAGACTTTAGTTTCAGCCCGAATGCGCCGCGCTTTTATGGCTTCAAGGGCACCTATGAACAGTTGATCCTGAACCAGGGCGTGCTCCAGACGCAGAAGATCAACCTGTTCCAATTCCATTTTTCGCTCGGGCAGACATATTGATGAAGCGCCTATTGCTCATCACCGTGCTCGCAGTATTCGTAGTATCCGCCCGCGCGGAGATTGTGGACCGCATCGCCGTCACGGTGGCTAAGCACGTCATCTCCGAGGCCGATGTGCTGCTGGACCTGCGGATCGCCGCGTTTCTCGATCAAACGCCGGTGGACGTGAGCGCCGATCAGAAGCGAAAGTCGGCTGATCGCCTAGTCGATCAATATTTGCTGTTGCAGGAAGCCGCGTCGTTGCGCATGGCGCTGCCGGGAGCCTCTGACGCGCAGCAGCTTCTCGATCAGGTGAAAGCGCAATATTCTACTGAGACCGAGTATCGCGCTGCGCTGGCCCGCTACAAAATCACCGAGGCGCAACTGGCAGAGCACTTGCTGAACGGGATCCGCGCGCTGCGCTTCTCCGATCTGCGCTTCCGCCCCGAGGTGCAGATTTCCGACGAAGAGCTGCACGATTACTACGACCAGATGGTGGCGCAATGGAGCCGTTCGAGCGTGGCGCAGCCTCCGGCGTTCGAGGCCAGCCGCGACCAGATTGAAAAACTGCTCACCGATCAGCGCGTCACCCAAGCGCTGGACCGCTGGCTGGGCGATACGCGCAGCGAAACGCAAATCCTCTACAAAAATCAGGTGTTCAAATGAGGAAATTGGGACGCGTGCTGCTGCGCATCATCGCTGCGACCATCGTGCTAACGCTGGCTGCTGCGCTCGCCGCGCTTCTCGTCGTCCGCAGCGGCTGGTTTCACGAGTTGGTGCATCGGCGCACCATCGCGGAGATTGAGAAGGCCACCGGAGGCCGCCTGGAAGCAGGCAATTTCTCATTCAACGCCAACCGCCTGGAGATCGCCGTTGGTCCTCTGGTCCTGCACGGACGCGAAGCCGCGTCGGAGCCGCCGTTCATCCGCATCGCCAGTGTACGCGCCCGCCTGCGCATCATTTCTATGCTCGAGCGCAAGATCGATCTGGCGGAGCTCGATATCGCCGAGCCGCAGGTGCGCATCGTGTTCTATACCGATGGCTCGAACAACATTCCGCAGCCCGCCGTGCCCAGGCCCGAGTTCAACTGGGCCGATGATCTGGTCCATCTGGCCGTCCGCCATTATTCAGTGGATAACGGCCTGTTTGAATACGATAACCGCCAGATCCCCTTGAACCTGCGCGGCGAGGATCTGGTCGTCCGCATGAGTTATCAGCCCGGCGCAAACCCGTTTTATCGCGGCGAGCTGCAGACCAACCGCTTCCGCTACATCCCCGGCGGCGCGGGTCCCGTGGAGGTGAACGTCGCCGCTTCGTTCACGCTGGATAATACTAAGATCGACGTGCAACGGCTGAGGGTTTCGACTGCCGAATCCCGTGCCGACGTGACGGGCGCGCTCACCAACCTGCGGCGTCCGCGCGGGACCTTTACGGTGAAGGCGTCCATTTCCGCGAAGGAAGCCGTCAAGGCTTATGTGATCCCGATCGAGCCTACCGGCATGGCCACGTTCGACGGCAAGATGTTCATCTCCTTCGACGATCCATTCGCGTTTACGCTGAATGGCCACTCGTCGGCCAAAGGCCTGGGCTTGCATCACGACCGCGTGAGGATAGACAACGCCGACCTGCGCGGCGATCTGGCCCTGGGTCTGGACAAAGTGACCCTGCAGAACGCCACCCTGACCGCGCCGGGCGGAACGGTGAATGGGCAGGCGAGCCTCACGCACTGGTCCGAATTTCACGCCGACGGAAATTTGCAGGGTCTCGACGTTCGGGAAGTGGTGCGCGTCTTGACGGACAAGCCTGCGCCTTGGCGCGCCACGCTTGCCGGAGGGTTTTCTGCCGATGCCTCGCTCGCACGTCCGGCGGCCAAATTCCAGGGCAACATCGGCGTGTATCCGGGCGACGAAAATCCCATCGAAGGGCATCTGGACATCAATTACGATCAGGTCGCGGGCACGCTCGCGCTGGGCCAGTCGTATTTGCACACCGTCTCTACGCGCGTCGATTTTAGCGGGACTTTGGGGGAGAAGTTGGACGTGCGCGCGCAATCCACAAACCTGGACGACCTCGCCCCGGCCATCGTCATGGCGGACGGACCCGCGCTGCCCGTCCGACTTAACAACGGACGCGCCGCGTTCATCGGCGCCGTCACGGGGCCGGTGGACGACCCTCGCATCGCGGGCCAGGCCACGCTCACCAGCTTCATCGTGACCTTGAACGGTACGCCGCACGCATTCGATAGCCTCGCCGAATCGTTCAGTGCGTCGAAAAACGACGTGCGCGTTTCGGCCTTCACGCTGGCCCGCGCCACCACCACCGCCGACGGCGAAGCGCATCTCACCGCGCGCAACGGTTCTTTCGAGGACGCGGCCATCGATGCGAAGATCAACCTCCACAACGCGCAGATCGGCGCCATTTTAAAGGAAGAAGGCGTGGACTTCGACGCCACCGGTGTCGCCTCCGCCGCTGCGCACATCACCGGAACCACACAAAACCTCATCGTCGATGTTGCCGTGCAGGCGGAAAAACTTGCCGCGTTCGATGAGCAGGTCGATAGAGTCAGCGGCCAGGTGCACTATGCGGATCGCTCAGTGATCGTCACCGCGGGCGACGCGCGGGCCGGTGCGGGACGCATCCGCTTTGAAGGCAGCTACGCCGAATCGGGCGAGACAAAATTTAGCGTCACCGCCGAAAATCTGCCCGCCGTCCGCATTCACGCCCTCACGAAACTGCCGATGCGGGCCGACGGCATTCTCGCCGCGAAGTTCAGTGGCACCGCGCACGCGACGGAAAACACGTTCGATCTGAAGACGCTCACTGGCACCGGTTCCGCGCGCAATGTCGCTCTCGATGGGGACAACGTCGGCGACGTTTCGCTCACCGCCGAAATGCGCGGCGCCGAACTCGCCGTGCACTCCACCGCCACCGTCCGAGGCGTGAACTTCGACGCCACCGGAGCGTTTACTCTAACCGGAGACGAGCCAGGCACCGTCACGATTCAGGCTCCACGCATCGATATCGCGACCGCGCATCGAATTTATAGGATCGGCGGCACGAATGAGCAGAAGAACGAAGTGCTGCCGTTCGAGGGCTTCCTGGAAGGCCGCGCCACGCTTGCCATTGCGCTCAAAAAACCGCAGGATTTTCGCGCCGAGGTCATCCTCGATCAAGCCCAGATCAATGCCCGCAAAACGCAGGCGCTGAAGCTGGGAGTGCAGCCTCAGGATGTCGTGCTGCATAACACCAAGCCGGTGGTCGTAGTGCTGACGTCCAAGGAAGCGCGCCTCAAGTCGGCGCAGTTCGCCGCGCGCGATACCAGCCTGGAGGCCACCGGAGGCATCCCTTTCGACGCTACAACCCCCGCCGACCTTTCCGTAAAAGGCAGCGTCAACCTGGCGATTTTGCAGCTCTACAACGCCGATCTTCTGGCCCGCGGCAACGCCACCGTGCAAGCCGTCGTCAAGGGCTCTCTCCGCGATCCGCAGGTGAACGGACGCATGGAGCTGAAAAACGCGTCCCTCTATTTGGCCGATCTTCCCAACGGCATCGACAACGCCAACGGCAGCGTGGTGTTCGACCGCAACCGCGCCACCATCGAAACGCTGACTGCGGACACAGGCGGCGGCAAAGTCTTCCTCTCCGGCTTCGTCGAGCTGCGCGACATTCTCACTTATCGCCTGCAGGCAGAGGCGCAGACTGTGCGCGTACGCTATCCGGAGGACGTTTCGACTACGTTCAACGCCAAGCTCGCGCTGAACGGCACGTCGGATTCCAGCACGCTGTCGGGCTCCATTACGCTGACGCGCGCCGCGTTCAATCCGCGCTCCGACTTTGGCGGGCTGATGGCGCTGGCAGCCAAGCCCGTGCCCGCGCCCGCCACGCCGAACGAATATCTGCGTGGCATGCAGTTCGACGTGCGCATTGAAAACGGACCCAACTTTGAGTTTCAGACTTCGCTGACGCGCGACGTGGAGGCCGAGGTGGATCTGCGCCTCCGCGGCACGCCGATCCGTCCCGTGCTGCTCGGGTCGATCTCCGTGAATCAGGGGGAAATTAAGATCTTTGGCAACCGCTATTCGGTAGACCGCGGTGATATCCGCTTCCTCAATCCGGTCAAGATCGAGCCCACGTTCGACATGGATCTGGAGACTCGCGCCCGCGGCATCACGGTGAACATAAGCTTCTCAGGCACCGTGCAGAAGCTGAACGTCAACTATAGCTCCGACCCTCCTTTGCAGACCCGCGACATCATCGCGCTGCTTGCCGTCGGGCGCGATCCCAATTCGCTCGGCACAACAGCCGCGGGCCAGCTCGCGACGAGTTCCTCTACTGGTCTCGAAGCCGGCGGAGGCTTGCTGGGGCAGGCGATCTCCGCGCAGCTTTCCAGCCGCCTCCAACGTTTTTTCGGCGCCAGCCGCGTAAAGATCGACCCGACGGTCACCGGCGTCGATAACCTTCCGCAGGCACGTCTGACGCTGGAACAGCAGGTGACCAAGGAAATTACGCTCACCTACATCACCAACCTGAACCGCACGCAGGAACAGGTGGTGCAGTTCGAATGGGATTTCAGCTCGCACTGGTCGGCCATCGCGGTGAGGCAGGATAACGGCCTGTTCGGCATCGATTTTCTCTACCGGAAGCGGTTCAAATGACGGCGCTACTTGCCTTATTGCTGGCCGCCGATCTGCGCTTCGCCATCCTCGGCGACCGCACCGGAGAAACACAGCCCGGCGTCTACGAACAGGTGTTAAAGGAAACTTCGGCGGACCATCCGGCGTTCGTCGTCACCGTGGGCGATACCATCCAAGGCCTGGACGACGCGACTGCCGAGAGCCAGTGGCGCGCAGTGCCAAAGCTTGGCCTGACCATGTATCTCACGCCGGGCAATCACGACATTTGGTCCGAAGCATCGGAGCGCTTGTACGAAAAATACTCAGGTCACCCGAGGCATTACAGCCTCGATCGCGGGCCGGCCCACTTCACCATCCTCGACAACAGCCGCGCCGACGAGTTTTCGCCGGAGGAACTCGCCTGGCTCGAAGCGGACTTGAAAGCGCATGAAAAACAGCCGATAAAGTTCGTGATTTCGCACCGTCCTTCATGGTTAATCTGCGTGCTGCTCAAAAATCCCCAGGATCCTGTGCATGTCCTCGCCAAAAAATACGGCGTCCAGTACGTGATGTCCGGCCACGTTCACCAGATGATCCACGCCGAGTTCGAAGGCGTTGAATATTTTTCCATGCCCAGCGCCGGAGGGCATCTTCGTGCTTCGCAAAAATACGAGGACGGCTGGTTCTTCGCGCACACCATGGTGGAATTGGACGCGGCAAGAGCCAAATTCACCATCAAACAGATCGCCCCGGCGGCGAACGTCAGCGCTCCGGCCGATTGGGGCGCTTCAGGCCTGCTCCACCGGTCAGATCGTTAGCCAGCCGCCGAGCTAATAATTCTTCGCCCTTTCCTTGCGCGGACGTTCGGCGCGGCTCATTGCTTTCGCTCCGGCCAGCGCAGGATCGGCCACGGCCAGTTCCGGCGCGTGACGCAGTACTTTTTCGATGGCGGCGAGAACGTC